>Ga0302046_10000980_pt1 | contig 27210 bp, 22 predicted proteins | sample RVTome_11_FD_200261 | JGI IMG/M metagenome (GOLD analysis project Ga0302046, IMG submission 200261) | Soil microbial communities from uranium-contaminated site in the Upper Colorado River Basin, Wyoming, United States - RVT147D111 (version 2) ... | reverse complement strand
GTGACTTCCTCCAGGTCGGAGGCTACACTCACGCGCAACACGGCCCGACCTCTCGCCGACGAAGTGTGTTTTCCATATCACTTCAATCGGCGGAGCGGGCCGTGCCCTTTCCCGTATTACGCTCACGTTCTCACGCTACGCGGGCTGCACGAAACCCGCGAAAGGCCAGTACTCCAATCAATGAACAGGAACAAGATGACGACGCGACTCCTCTCATGCAGCTCGCTTTGTGGGGACAAGGTCCGTAACACCAAGGGCGAAGCCATCGGCGAGATCAAGGAGCTGATGATCGACCTCCGCAAAGGAACGGTCGAGTACGCCGTGCTGTCCTTTGGCGGCATCCTCGGGCTCGGTGACAAGCTGTTCGCGGTACCTTGGGCGGCGATGGCGCTCGACACCGAGGAGAAGATCTTCGTGCTCGATGTGGACATCGACTACCTGAAAGCCGCCCCGGGCTTCGACAAGAGCGACTGGCCCGATTTCGCAGCACCCGCTTTCCGCGAGCAGCACTACAGCTACTACCGCGTCAAGTTGGCCAGTCGCTGACCGGCCGCAGGCGATCTCTCACGGCGGATAGATGGGTGTTCCAAGGTGACGAGCCGCAGGACCCGATGACGTTGAGCGAGGCGAGAGAACCACGTGCACGACGCTCCCAGAGGCTGCTCGAGACCGCGAAGCGGCCCGCGAGGACGATCAGATCGCGTTTGGGCGGTGACGGCAACCCCTGCCTCCATTGCCGAGCGCAAGCCGCGGCCCCCGGCGCGAGCTCCGCAAGGGGCAGCGAGCCGTTGATGAAGGAGCGCGACCTTGGCGGCGGTCAGAACCCGAACGCCATCTGCGGCGGTGAGCGCGGCGGCGCGAGCGCGGGCGGTTCGTGGGGCAGGCCGAGGTGCCGCAGGATCTTGCGCACGACCGGCGGATCGGTAATCAGCGCGATGAGGCGGCGGCGCGAGCCACAGCTCGGGCAGCGCAGGACGTCGATCTCGAACACCCTGCGCAGCAACTCCGCCCACGAGTAGCGGGTCGAGTAGCCGGCGGAAGGAGCGGACGCGGAAGCAGCGGGGAGCGGTGCGTCCGGACGGGAGGTGGCGACGGGCGCCGCGGATACCGACGCGGGAGTCGGTGAGCCGATGGCTGCGGAGGCGGTGCCTTCCTCGGGGACGGCGGTTCGACTGTTCGAGCTCGACCCAAGGCGGGGACCGAGCACGAGGTACTGAAGGAGCTGGTGGGTACTTGGAACGTGACCTGGGAGCTACCGAGCCTCCCCGGCAACCTCAAATATGAAGGCACTCAGCAGAGCGATCTCGACGTGAACGGTCGGTGGTTGATCGAGAAGTGGCCAGGCCTGATCACTCTCAAGGGAGAGTGGAACCGGGGGGACAAGACCATGACCTGGCACGAGGTCACGGACTCCAAGAAGAGCCGGGGACAAACGATGCGCCTCCGGATCGTCGACAAGAATGCGCACACGCTGACGATCTTCCCTTCGAGCTTCACGAAGGAGGAGGATGCGATCTTTCGGATCGAGTACCGGCGCAAGTCGTGATCTCGCCGATGGTCACGATCGCGCGTCGCGTTGCGTCTGGCGTGACACTGCGGACGTCGAGCGCGGCGGAGGGCGCTATACGCTGCCATGCGCTGACAAGAGCCGCTGCTTGCGTTCTCATTTTCTCATTGGAGGGCCACGATGACGATCGCCACCACAATGACGACGGCGGCGATGCTGCCCAGGATGCGCGCGGCAAGCGCGCCTTGACCGATGCCGTAGACCGATCGATACGGATCAATGGTCAGATTGGAGTCGTTCTGCTTCGCGCTGGCCGGTCGCTTGAACCGCAGGCGGGCGTTATCGAACTTCTCGACAAGCGTCCAACCGGCGCGCGCCTCTTCTTCCAACGCCCGCCGCAGGACCTCGGGCTTGCGGAACGCATTCGTATTCGCTCGAAGGATCTTGAACTCGAAGCCTTGGGCGAGCTCCTCATTCGTGTAGGCCGTCATCTCTTCCTCCTCTTGCCGACGAGCGCGCGCGGCTGCGGCGGCTGCTGCGGCACCGGCGGCGGACCCGTTCATGGCGGCACCAAGGCTACGCGCGATGCTGCCTGGGGGGTACTCGGATCCGATTCTCTCTAGCACCCACCCGCCGTGCCCGTCGGCCGGAGGATCTCGAAGCGGGACGGAGTCAATTGCTTGAGATCGCCCTCGACGGGCGCTGGCTCGGAGCACTCCCGGCCTGCCAAGCCACCAAGGGCGCCGTCGAACTGCCCTCCCGGGCGTCCGGTCCGGAGGCGTCGTGGTTGCTCGAAGGTGCTGCGCGTACGGTGGCCGCCCGCTCCTGCCCGCGAGCCGGATCAGGGGACGAAGCGGTACCCGACGCCGTGCACGGTCCGGAAGTGCCGCGGCCGGCGCGCGTCGGGTTCGAGCTTGCGGCGCAGGAGCGAGACGTGCACGTCCACCGTGCGGGTCAGCGGCGGACGAGCGTAGTCCCAGACCTCCTTGAGGAGGCGCTCGCGCGAGAGGACCTCGCCGGCGTGGCGCACCATGTACACGAGGAGCTCGAGCTCCTTGGCGGACATCGGCACGACGCTCCCGGAGCGCAGCACCTCGGCGGCGGCGGGGTCGATCGTCACGTCGGCGAAGGCGAGCGGCCCCGTCGCGCCGCCCCCGGGGACGCGCCGCAGGAGCGCCTCGACGCGCGCCAGGAGCTCGGCCATCTCGAAGGGTTTGGTCAGGTAGTCGTCCGCGCCGACGCGCAGGCCGGACACGCGGTCGGCCAGCTCGCCGCGCGCCGTGAGCATGAGGATCGGTACGGACGCGCCGGCGGCGCGCAGGTTGCGGCAGACGTCCAGACCCGAGCACCCGGGCAGCATCCAGTCGAGCAGGACGAGGTCGAACCCTCCTCCGCGAGCGAGCTGCTCGCCCTCGTCGCCGCTGCGTGCGGCGCTGACGTCGTAGCCCTCCGCGCGCAGGCGGTCGACGAGGACGGTGACGAGCGCGGCCTCGTCCTCCACGAGCAGGAGGTGCCTCATGCGCCCGCCGCCCGCAGGTGAAGGGTGAAGGCGCTGCCCGCGCCGTTCTCGCTCTCGACCGAGATCGTGCCTCCCTGGGCCTCGATGGCGCGGCGCGCGACCGCCAGCCCGAGCCCCGACCCGGGAGCCTGCGATGCGCGCGCGCGGCGCCCGCGAAAGAACGGTTCGAAGAGGTGCGCGCGCTCCTCCGCCGGGATGCCGGGACCGCGGTCCCAGACGACGACGTCGACCCGCCCGGCGTCCACGGCGACGCGCACCCCGACCTCGGGCGGCTCGCCCCCGTACTTCAGGGCGTTGGCGAGCAGGTTCTCGAGCGCCTGCTCGAGCGCGTGCGGGTCGACGAGCACGGCCGGCACGTCGGGCGGGAGCTCGAGCCCGACCGCCGCGGCGTCCTCCGAGCCGGAGCGGCAGCGCTCGATGGCGCGCTCGATCAGCGGCGCGAGCTCGACCGGCCGCGGAGGGGCGCTCGCTCGCGCGCCGGCCAGCGAGAGCGCCCGCTCCACGAAGTCGGTCAGTCGCCGCGCCTCGTCGTGGATCAGGCTCCCGTAGCGCCGCGCGTCGTCCGGGCTCGTCACGACGCTGTCGCGCAGGTTCTCGGCCGCCGAGCGGATGACGGTCAGCGGCGTTCGCAGCTCGTGGGTCACGCCCGCGACGAACTCGACCTGGCGCCGCGCGAGGGCGCGCGAGCGACGCGCCGCGAAGAGGAGCAGGAGCGCGGCGCAGGCGAGCACGCCGAGGATCCCCAGGCCCAGCGCCAGGTTGCGCCGGCGCACCGCCGCCACCGCCGCCGCGACCGAGCCTCGCGCGTGCCGGGCGCGGACCTCCCAGGCGGGCAGCTCGACCGCGAAGGGCGCGCGGCGCGCGGCTGCTTCGGGGCCGCTTCCGGAGGCGCGCATGGTCGTCTCGATCTCGATCTTCACGATCGAGTCCACGGCCTCGCCGCGCTCCAGCACGAGCTCCCGTCCCGCCGCGCCGCGCCCGATCTCGAGGCGCCCGCCGCCGAGGACGCGCGCGGCGTCGGCGTCCAACAGGTCGTGCGGTGCGCGGCCGGCGTGCGAGCCGTAGACCGTCCGGCCACCGTGCGTGACGAGGACCCGCACGTCGTCGCCGAAGGCCTGGCCGAGGTGCTGCTCGACCAGCGCCGAGAGCTCCTCCGCGAGCCGGACGGGGTCGAGCAGCAGGAGGGCGAAGTGCAGGCCGTCTCCCGCGCCGCCGGGAAGGAGCGGCACGAGGAGACCCGGCGGAGCCGCGGGGAGACGGACGACGCTCGCGGGCGCGGCCGCGCCCAGCGCCCGCGCGGCGCGCTCCCAGTCCGCGAGCTCGTCGGTCCATTCGAACGGCGCGACGCGGCCCTCGGCCGGGCGGACCTCGCGCGGCTCGCCCGGCCGGCGCGGATCGAGCCAGACGACGCGCTCCAGCGCTCCTGCGCTCTCCAGCGCGGCCTGCGCGCGCGCGAGCAGCGCCTGCGGGAGCTCGTCCTGCGCGACCCCCGAGACGTCCCGGAAGCCGTCCTCGAGCTCGCGCAGGGCGCGGTCGAGATCGAGCGCCACGCGACCCGTGCCGCTGGATACGAAATGGCCGAGGCGCGCCTCCTCGCTCGTGCTCCACGCGTCGATCCAGCGCAGCTGGAGCGCAGCCAGCGACGCCAGCAAGAGGAGCAGCACGGCGGCGAGCGCCGCCGTCCAGCGGGTTCCGGAACCGGTCCGCATGCCCTTCCAGTATGTCGGCGCCGCAGCCCGCCCGGTCGCGAGGCACCGGCGGCTTTGCACACTTTACGAGGCTTGCCGTCCGGCTGACACCGAGGGCGCATCTTCGAGCGTAGGGTCGTGCGCATGTCGCAGAAACTGCTCACCGTCGTGCTCCTCGCCCTCCTCGCCGTCTCCTCCGTCGCACAGGAGCGCAGTCAGAGGCGCATGCAGGGCGTCGAGGAGCTCCTGGAGTCGCGCGGCGACGGTCCGCTGCGCTCGTTCGCCAAAGAGCACCTGGCGCCCGCCTACCGTGAGTCGTTCGCGGACGAGAAGGCGCTGCTCGATCACCTGCGCGGTTTGCGCGAGAAGGTCGGACGGGTCGGGGGCGTCGCCGTCACGGTGGACGGCGACGGGCGCGTCCGGCTCGTCGTCAAGAGCCGCGAGCGCGAGTCCGTCGTCGCCTTCGTCCTCGAGAGCTCCGAGCCGCAGCGCATCGTCGAGCTCGTGCTCGAGAGCTCGAAGCCGCGCGAGGTCGGCCCGGTCTTCACCTGGGACACGCTCGAGGAGGGGCTCGTGAAGGCCGCGGCGGACGGCTTCTCGGGCTCCGTCCTGGCCGTGAAGGACGGGGAGGTCGTGCTCGACCGCGGCTTCGGACACGCCGACCCGGGGAAGCGCCACCCCGTGACGCAAGAGACCCTCTTCGCCATCGGCTCGACCCCGATCGACTTCACGCACGGCGCGATCCTCTTGCTCGAGGAACTCGGCGAGCTCGCGCTCGACGACCCGCTCGCGCGCTGGCTCGAGGACGTTCCCGCGGACAAGCGCGGCATCACGCTCGAGCACCTGCGGACGGGCCGCTCGGGCCTCCTGGACTTTCCGGGCATCGAGGGCGTCGACGCGAACCTGGACCTCAGCTGGATCGACCGGGCCGAGTTCCTGCGCCGCGTGCTCGGCTCGAAGCTCCTGTTCGAGCCGGGCACGCGCGAGCGCCATTCGCACGCCGCCTGGGGCGTGCTGGCGGCCGTCGTCGAGGTGGTCTCGGGGCAGGGCTACGAGGAGTTCTTGCGCGCGAACTTCTTCGAGCCGGCCGGGATGCTGCGCACCGGTCACTACCCGCTCGCGAAGACCTTCCCGGCCGCCGAGGTCGCCGTCGGGCTGGGCGGCAACGTGTGGGGCGAGGTGAACGCGCCGCCCTTCTGGGGCCAGACGTCGTGGCTCGTGCTCGGCAGCGGCGGCATGGTCTCCACGCCTCGGGACCTGCGGCGCTGGTGGCGGTTCCTCGGGAGCGAGGCCGGTCTCGGCGCAGCCGCTCGCCGCAAGTACGGCCTCGAGGGCACGTTCCTCGGCGAAGGCGGCAACGACCGCGGCTTCATCAACACGCTCGGCATCCGGGGCGACGACCTCGTGATCGTCTGCAGCAACTCGCACGTCGCGATGGACGACGCCACGGCGCAGGTCGCGCTGGCGGCCGCGCGCGTTGCGACCGGGGAGTAGCAGGCGCCGATCGGGCTCGAAGCGACCACGACCCGCCGCTTCCACGCGCGCTGCCGGCGATGCGCTACCGTACCTCGCGCCATGCAAGCGATGCTCCTCGAGCGGCTCGGCCGCATCGACTCCACCTCCGCGCCGCTCTCGCCCGCGACCCTCCCCGATCCGGTCCCTGGCCCGGGCGCCCTGCTCGTCGAGGTCGCGGTCTGCGGGGTCTGCCACACCGAGCTCGACGAGATCGAGGGCCGCACGCCGCCGCCGCGGCTGCCGGTCGTCCCCGGCCACCAGATCGTGGGGCGCGTGAGCGCGCTGGGCGTGGGCGTGCGCGGGTTCGCGGTCGGCGAGCGCGTCGGCGTCGCCTGGATCCACTCCGCCTGTGGCGCGTGCAGGTTCTGCCGCGCGGGCGGCGAGAACCTGTGCCCCGAGTTCGTCGCGACCGGGCGCGACGTCGACGGCGGCTACGCCGAGCTGACGACGGTGCCCGCGGAGTTCGCGCACCGCATCCCGGACGCGCTCGCCGACGCCGCGGCCGCGCCACTGCTCTGCGCGGGTGCGATCGGCTGGCGCTCGCTGCGCCTGGCGGGCCTCGCCGACGGCGAGCGCCTGGGGCTGACGGGCTTCGGCGGGTCGGGGCACCTGGTGCTCGAGCTCGCGCGCCACCTCTACCCGAAGAGCAGCGTGTACGTGTTCGCGCGGAGCCCGAGCGAGCGCGAGTTCGCGCGCGAGCTCGGGGCGGTCTGGGCGGGCGACACGCGCGAGGCCTCGCCCGAGAAGCTCGACGCGATCCTCGACACGACGCCGGCCTGGACGCCGGTCGTGGAGGCGCTCGCGAACCTGGCGCCCGGCGGGCGGCTCGTGATCAACGCGATCCGCAAGGAGGACGCCGACCGCGGGCGCCTCGCCGATCTCGACTACGCGCGCCACCTGTGGCTCGAGAAGGAGATCAAGAGCGTGGCGAACGTGACGCGGCGCGACGTGCGCGAGCTCCTCGAGCTCGTCGCCGCCGGAGCGCGGATCGTCGCCGAGGTGCAGGAGTTCGGCCTGGGCGAGGCGAACGCCGCGCTGCTCGAGCTGAAGCGCGGTGGCGTGCGGGGCTCGAAGGTGCTGCGCGTACGCTGACCGCCGGCCGCGACGCGCGGTGCTACCCTGGAAGGCTCGTGGACTTCCGAGCCGGACGCCCCCGCGCGGACCTCGCGGCCTGCTCGCGCTGGCCGCGTGCTCGACCGGGAACGACGGCCTCTCCGGGCCGCTGCCGAGCGCCGCGCCGGTGGGCGAGATCCTCGTCCCGGCGGGCGCGGTCCAGGTCGACCTGCCCGGGCGGATCATCGTGCGCTTCAACGTGCTCTCGCGCCTGGGCGCGCCGATCGGTGGGCTGACCCTCGAGGACGGGCTCGAGCTCTTCGAGGACGGGGAGCCCGTCTCCTTCCTCGAGGGTCGCGCCGCGCTGCGCAGCGAGGCGCAGGTGTTCCGCTCGTTCGCGCACCTCTTGCTCGACCGCAGCGGCAGCGTCGACGCGTCGCCGGCGACGCGCGAGGCGCAAGTCGACGCGGCGCTCGCCTTCGTGCGCGGCGCCGCGCTCGGCCCCGAGTCGCGCGTGCGCGTCTCGTGGTTCGACGGCCAGGAGGAGCTGCACCCGCTGATCGACTTCACCGATGACCTCGCCGAGCTCGATGACGCCGTCATGCGCCTGCACGACGAGCCGCCGCTCGACACCTCGACCAACCTCCACGGCGCGCTCCTCGCGGATCTCGACGACCTCGACGACGCGGCGCTCGCGAGCCTCGGCGAGGGCGTGCGCGCGCCGATCCTCTCGCTCGTCACGTTCACCGACGGCCGCGACCGCGCCGGGATCGCGACGCTCGAGGAGGCCGAGGGGCGCGTCCGCGCGGAGACGGGCGGCCGGCGCCTCTACCGCTCCTACACGATCGGGCTCGGCGCGGAGGTCGAGCCCGAGGTGCTCGTGCGCCTGGGCCCCGAAGGGGCGCGCTTCGCCGACCACGCCGGCGAGCTGATCGCCGACTTCCAGGACGTCGCGTGCCGCGTGGGCAGGATCGCCGAGGGCTTCTACGTGCTCTCGTACTGCTCGCCCAGCCGCGACGGCTCCGGCCCGCACGTCCTGCGCATCGACGCCACCTCGGCCTTCGTGACGGAGAGCGTCGAGCTCGGGTTCAGCGCGGACTTCTTCGGCGCCGGGTGCGGCGAGCTCGAGGTGCGCACGGTCTTCGGCGCGGACGCCCCCGTCCTCGCCCCCGTCTTCGCCAACGGCGTCGGCGACGCCGTCGAGGACGACGCGGGCCGCGTCGTCCTCTGCGGCCGGCGGCTCGACCCCGCGTCGGGCTCCTTCTCCGCCTTCGTCATGCGGCTCCTCGCGGACGGGAGCCCCGACCCGGCCTTCGGCCAGGACGGCCTCGCGCTCCTCGATGCGGGCGCGGCGTACGCGTCCTCGGCGGCGCACGGCCTCGCCCTCGACGGCGAGCGCACGTTCGTCTGCGGCGCGGCCGCGCCGGCGGGCGGCCCCGCGCAGTCGGCCTTCTGGCGGCTCGGCCCCGACGGGTCGATCGAGGCGCACGCCCTCGCCCCGCTCCTCTCGGCCGACGGCGACCTGGCAAGCGGCGCGATCTTCGTCGACCGCGGCTCCGTCGACGGCGGCGCAGAAGCGCGGCTCGTCGCGTGCGGGACGGCCGGCCTCGAGCCGCCCACGCGCAGCGCCGTGTGGCGCCTCGATCCCGAGCTCGCGCCGGACCCGGCGTTCGGCTCGTCCGGCGTCGTGCTGCACGCCGTCGACAACTCGGACCCGCGCGACCGCGGGACGGCGCTCGTGTCCGCGGGCGCGCCGGACGGCGGCGTCGTCGTGCTCGGCAGCACGCAGGCGCAGGCCGGCGCGCCGACAGACCTCAAGCTCCTGCGCCTGCTCGACGACGGCGCGCTCGACGCGGCCTTCGGGACGGGCGGGGTCGTCACGAACCTCGGCGCGTTCCAGGGCAGCGATCCCGGCGTCGGGTTCGACCTCGCCGTCGGCGCCACCGGTCGCATCGTCGTCGCCGGCGCGCTCCTGACGGCCGAGTTGCGCGAGGATCCGGCCGTCTGGCGCCTGCTCCCGGACGGAGCTCCGGACGCGGAGTTCGCCGGCAGCGTGCAGTCGCGATTCCCGGGCACCGGCGTCGTCACGCTCCCGGTCGCGTTGACCGCCGACGACCGCGTGGACTTCGGACGCTCGACGGTCCTGCGCTCGCTCGCGCTGCACGAGGCGACCATCGTCGCCGCCGGCCAGCGCGCCAACGCGGCCGGCGGCCTCGACCTCGTCACGCTGCAGCTCGCGCCCGACGGCGTGCTCGACGGCGGTTACAACACCGTGGGCTTCCTCATCGAGGACGGCAGCGGCGGGCAGGGCAGCGGGCGCGTGTTCGCCCCCACTGGCGAGCGCTAGGCGGGGGAGCGCTACGCGGGCGAGCGCGAGGCCGGCGATCCACCCGCAGGCGCCGCCGCTCTTCGCGCGTCGAGCGTGCGCCGCGCCAGGTCGGGGCGGATGCTGGACACGGCGTCGTACTGCGTCAGGTGGACCTCGCCGGTCAGCTCCTCCAGGAACCGCGAGCGTTTCAGGCGGTCCATGACCGGGCCCTTCACCTCGGACAGGTGGAAGGCGATCCCGCCGTCCGCGAGCCGGTGGTTGATCGCCTCGAGGCTCTCGAGCGCCGAGGCGTCGATCGTGTTCACCGCCGGGCAGACGAGGATGACGTGACGGACCGCGGGGGCGGCCGCGACCGCCTCGTTGATGCGGTCCTCCAGGAAGCGCGCGTTCGGGAAGTAGAGGCTCTCGTCCACCCGCAGCGAAAGGATCTCGGGATCGGTCACCACGGCGTGGCGCTTCACGTTGCGAAAGTGCTCGGTTCCCGGCACCTGGCCGACGACCGCCACGTGCGGCTTCGACGTGCGGTAGAGGTGCAGGGAGAGCGAGAGAGCCACGCCCACCACGAGCCCCGCCTCGACGCCCTGCGCCAGCGTGACGACGATGGTGGCGGCCATCGCCGCGAAGTCGGCTCTTGAGAAGGCGTACGTGCGCTTCAGCGCGCCGACGTCCACGAGCGACAGGACCGCGACGATGATCGTGGCGGCCAGGGTCGCTTTCGGCAGGAAGAACAGGAGCGGCGTGAGGAACATCGTCGCGAGCGCGATGCCGACCGCCGTGAAGGCCCCGGCCGCGGGGGTCTCCGCGCCGGCCTCGAAGTTCACGACCGAGCGCGCGAAGCCGCCGGTGACCGGGAACCCGCCGGAGAGGGCCGAGCCGACGTTCGCGGCGCCCAGCGCGATCAGCTCCTGGTCGGGGTCGACCCGCTGGCGGCGCTTGGCCGCGAGCGTCAGGGCGACCGAGATCGACTCCACGTAGCCCACGATGGCGATCAAGAGCGCGGGGACGAGGAGCCTCGTCCAGAGCGCCGGATCGAGCGGCGGTAGGGCGAGCCGGGGCAGGCCCTGCGGCACCGTGCCGACCGTGGGGACGCCGCGCTCGGCGAGCCCGAAGCCCCAGACCGCCGCCGTGGTCGCGAGGATCGCCGCTGCGGGACCGGACCTCGCCAGGAGGTCTGCGGTCCGCTCGCCGCACCCGGAGCGGCGCAGCAGGGGCGCGAGGCCGCGGCGCACCCAGAAGAGGAAGGCGAGCGACGCGAGGCCGATCGTCGCGGTGGGGAGATGGGTCTGATCGACGTTGCGGCCGAGCGCGAGGAAGAGGTCGGGCAGGTGCTGGCCGCCCGCCTGGATGCCGAGGACGGGCGCGACCTGGCTCGCCGCGATCTGGATGCCCGCGGCCGTGACGAAACCCGAGATGACGGGGTGGCTGAGGAAGTTCGCGAGGAACCCCAGCCGCAGGAGCCCCATCGCGAGCAGCGCCAGCCCCGAGATCAGGGCGAGCGCGACAGCCGCCGCCAGGTACTCCGGGGTTCCCCGGGCCGCCAGCGGGCCGATCGCGGCCGCGGTCATGAGGCTCGCCACCGCGACCGGGCCCACCGCGAGCGCGCGCGAGGTGCCGAAGATCGCGTAGAGCACGAGCGGCGCCATCGAGGCGTACAGCCCCACCTGCGCCGGCAGCCCCGCCAGCAGCGCGTAGGCGAGCGACTGCGGGATCAGCATGATCGTGACGATCGCCGCGACGACGAGGTCGCTGACGAGCGTCCGGCGCGAGTACTCGGCTCCCCAGGTCAGGATGGGGAGGTAGCGGCGGAGCTTCGACACGATGGCGCACGCACGTTTCGCGTTCGACGATCTCGATCCACGGCGGGATGCGGGCGTGCCAGCATGCCGCCGGAGATGCTCCGCGCCTCGAACCCGTTCTGCAAGAGGATGCGCGTCGCGAAGCAGGCGCGCCGGGCCGAGCGGCAGACGACGAGGATCTCGGCCCTTTCGTCCAAGCAGCGCAGGCGCGCCGCGCACGACGCGCCGCCGGCCACTCCGCCGACGATGACGACCTTCATCGTCCGCGGTCATAGGGCCCGTCCCCGGCCCCGGGGTACTGCGGAGTGCGAATCGCCCGGCGAAAAGGTGCGAACGCTCGCCGCCCTCTCCAGGCTGCGGCCGGCTCGGCTACCGCTCCTGGTGCAGGTAGATCCCGCCGCTCTCCGACACCAGCCGGATCAGCGCCGCGCCCTCGCCCAGCGTGCACTTGCAGCGCTGCTCGCTGACGTCCTTGTCCAGGCCGGTGAGGGGGAAGTCGCTCTCGATCCCGCCGAAGGTGGCCAGGGCGTCGAGCTCGAAGTCGGCTGGCGTGGGGAGGTAGAGCTGGATCGAGCCGAAGGTCGTCGTGCACTCGATCTTCTTCTTGCTGCCGCCGTTGAGCTCGCCGTCGTGCCGGCTTTCGTAGGAAAGGCCGCTGGCCGTCACGGGCCCGTTCTGGTTGTGGACCACGAGCGCGCCGCGCACGCGTGTCGCCGTCACCTGGCCGAAGGTGTTCGCGACGGTCGCGTCGCCCTGCACGTCCTGCAGCTGGACGGTGCCGTTCTTGCTCTTCACCGTGCAGTTGCCGCGCACGGCCCGGAGGCTCATGTGCACGAACTCCGCGACGGCCTCGATCGAGCCCCCGACGCGCTCGACCTGGCTCGATCCGTTCTTCGCTTCGAGCGTGACGCTCTCGCCGACGCCGCTCAGGTACACGTCCCCGAACTGGTTCGACACCCGCGCCGACCCCGCCACGTCGGAGACCTGGACGCGTTCGCCGGCCATGTGGACGACGACGTCGCCCTGCACGCCCGAGAGCGTCACCGCGCCCGAGGTGTTCTCCACCTGGACGGCGCCGGTGATCTGCTCCCCGCGCAGGCTCGAGTTCCGTCCGGCCAGCTGCACGTCGCCGCGCACGCCCCGCAGGTACAGCTCGCCGAACTGGCTCTCGAGCCGCACCGAGCCGTCCAGGTCGTAGACGTGGAAGGTCGAGTTCGAGCACTTCGCCACGAGGTTCCCGGCCGCGTCCTCGATGTGCACGTTGCCGAACGAGCGCGCGAGCGCCAATTCACCCGCGGCGACGCGTCGGATCTGGACGTTGCCGTTGTCGCCGCTCACCTGCACCCTCTCGGCCTCCAGCTTGTCGATCAGCACGTCCGAGAAGCCGGCCGCGAGCTCGAGGTCGCCGCGCGTGTCGGCCATCTCGAGCCTGCCGTTCTGGACGTCCACCCGGATCAGCCCGGCGTGGACCTCCTTCAACCGGGCGTCGCCGAACGTGTGGCGCAGCTCGACGCGCTCGAGGCGCGGGACGCGGATCTGCAGCCGGATGTCGTAGGACAGCTCCTCCCACTCGCCCTTCGGGAGGCTCGTCGCCAGCCGCAGGGCGTCGCCAGTCTCCTCGCTCTTCAGCTCGACCCCTTCGCCGAACTCCGCCGCGCGGTCGCCGCGGACGACGATCTTCATCTGGACGCCGACGCGCGGCTGATCCCAGCCCGAGACCTCGAGCGCTCCCATCGTGTGGGCGAGCTGCAGCGCCGTGCGCTCGCCGAGGTCGTGCGAGCGCTCGATCTCGCGCTCATAGTCGAAGGCGCCGTGCGCGGCGAGAAACGAGAGGGCGAGCGAAGTCCACATGTCAGGGCTCCTCATCGGTCGAGGTTTCGGAGAGCAGGCTGCGCAGGAGCGCGGCCTTGCGGCGGGACGAATCCAGGAGCGAGCGGCGCACGCTGCGGTTGAGCGGGTTGCGCGCCGTGGCCGCGCGGCATTGCGCGAGGTTCGCGTCGAGCCGTGCGATCTGCGCCGACAGCAAGGGCTCGCGCGCCTCGCCCGAGGGCAGCGAGGCTTCCAGCCGCGCGAGCTCGCGCTCCAGCGTCGCGGTCTCCTCGCCCAGGAGCGCCGCTTCCGTCCGCGCGAGCAGCGCGGCCGGCGCGTCGGGCGTCCCGGCCGCGAGCCAGGCAGCGAGGACGAGGCCCGCCGCGGCGAGCGCCGCCGGGACGAGCACGCGCGCGCCGGGCCCGCGCCGGCCGACGCGCGCGCCGATCCACGCCGGCCACGCCGGCCACGCCGGCCACGCCGGCCGCGCCGGCGCGTCGAGCGAGGCCTCGATCCGCTCCCAGAGCCGATCGGCGGGATCGGGGCCGGGCAGCGGCCGGCGCAGCTCGCGCGCGGCGCGGCCCAGGGCTTCGTCGCTCGGTCGCCCGTCGCACGGCTCGCGCGGAACGTCGAAGGGCTCGCGGCTCACGACTCCGCCCCCTCACCCGAGAGCGCCAGCGGAACCACGTCCACCGGCGGCCGGTGTGCGGCGAGCCTCTGCTGCAGCGCGCGCCGCGCGCGAAAAAGGTGAAAGCGCACCGTGCCGGCGTCCAGGCCGAGGATGCGCGCGACCTCGACGCTCCGGAAGCCCTCGATCTCGGTCAAGCCGAAGACCAGGCGCTGCCGCAGAGGGAGCTCTCCGAGGGCCGCGTCGAGCGCGCGCGCGAGCTCGCCGAGCGCAGCGCCGGCCGGCGCCGGCGGCCCTGGGAGCTCGCTCAGCCGCCCGGCCGTGTCGGCCCGCTCGCGCGCGCGCCGGCGGCGCAGCTCCAGGCAGCGCCGGGTGAGGATGCGGAAGAACCACGCCGCGAGCGTCCCGCGCCCGCGGAAGCCCGCGATCCCCGCCTGCAGCGCGACGAACGCGTCGTGCACCGCGTCCTCGGCGTCGGCGCGCTGGCCGAGGATGCGCAGCGCCGTCCGCAGCGCCGCGTCGCGCTGCTCGTCGTAGAAGCGCCGCAGGGCCGAGCGCTCGCCACGCCGCAGCGCCGCTGCGAGCTCGTCCTCCGCGAGTCTCGGGTCTCCTCTCCCCATGCACGCCTCCTCCGATGGATGGGCCCGGGAAACGTTGGGCGCATTCCGCGTTTCATATCAGGGGGCGAACGTCACGCCGAGCGCGCTCGAGGTGTTGAAGGCGGAGCCGCACGGCCCCGCGGGGTCGCGGAACCAGATCTGGAAGTTCCAGGTCGAGCCCGCGACGAGGGTGCAGAAGGAGCACGACGCGGTCCGCGCCACGATCCCCGGGCCCTCGACGATCACTCCCGTTGGGCCCGAGTTGCGCACGGGGAAGCGGAAGATGCCCGCCCCCCCCGCGCCGACGCAGAGCAGCCCGTCGCCGAAGGCCTGGCGGATCCTCGCGGCGCCCAGGAACGCGATGCCGTTCTGGTGCGGCGGCAGCCGGCTGCCCGCCAGCACGAGGTCGTCCGCCGCGATGCTCGCCGAGCCCGAGCCCGTGAGCAGCCCGCCGCGGCCGGTCGAGGTCGCGCAGCCGCCGAGCGGGTCCTCGTTCCCGCACGGCGCCGCGCGCTCGCAGAAGCAGTACGAGACCGCGCCCGGACAGGCGTCGGGCAGGAACGCGTCGGCCTGGTCGGTCGGCTGCAGGCCCTGGATCGTGCCGCCCGCCGGCGTGAAGATGCGGTCGTCCAGCGTGACCGCGGCGATCCCGTGGCGCGGCAGCGGCATCGGCGGCCCGGTGGTCCACGTGTCGGTCAGGGGGTCGTACACCTCGTGGACCGCGAACAGCATCGGGATCTCGCCGCCCATCGCGTGGATGCGCCCGCCGAACGCAGCCAGCGCCATCGCGCTGCGCGCCGTGGGCATCGGAGCCAGCGTCGTCCACTGGTCGAGGGCGGGGTCGTAGCGCTCGTTGACGGCGAACGCCGATCCGCGGCGGCCACCGATGACGTACACGTACGCGCCGAGGCTCACGGCGTTCAGGTGCTCGCGGCGCGTGGGCATCGGCGCGCCCGCGCTCCACGCGTCGCCCGCCGGATCGTAGACGAGCGTGCTCGCCGTCGCGCCGCCTGGTCCGACGCCGCCGAAGACGTAGATCCGATCGCCGTGGGTCACGGCCCAGCACGCGCCGCGCGGCTCCGGCATGGGCGCCGCGCTCGACCACGAGTCGCCCGCCGGGTCGTAGACCAGCGTGCCGGCGCGCGGCGCGAAGTCGGCGGAGAAGCCCCCGAAGACGTACAGCGCGCCGCCGAAGGCCGCGACGCCCATGTGGTCGAGCCCGACCGGCATCGGCGCCACGAGCGACCAGGTGTTCGCGGGGATGTCGTAGGCCTCGACGCTCGGCGTCGCGCGCAGCGGGCCGGATTGCAGGCCGCCGACGACGTAGACCTTGTCGCCGATCCGCGCGGCGCCCACCTCCTGCCGCGCCTCGCACAGCGGGGCGAGGGGCACCCAGGTCCCGCCGCCGTCGGCGAAGAGCGGCGGGAGGGCGAGGCACAGGGGGGCGGCCAGGGAAGCGAGGTCGCGGGCGCGCATGGCGGGTTCCTTCTCAGGGTTCCTTCTCAGGGGGGGCTGCGACTGTAGCCCGATCGCCCGCGCGCGGGTCGGGGCGGACAAAGGGATTACCCCGGGCCGACCGCGCAGCCCGGACCGATGAAAAGATTCCCCGGGTCGCCGCCGCAAGGCGTGCTCCCCGGATATGCCGGCGCGAGTTACCCTTGAGCGTCCCTTTGGCCCAACCGGCCGTCCTCGCAATTGCAACCCCACGGATTCCCATGAAACAGCACGTCCAGCTTCCCCGCTTGGCCGTGACGGCGCTCCTGGTGGCGATCGCTGCCCCGGTGTCGTCCGCCCAGTACGCGGAGCGACCCAACCTCGTCGGCAGTGGACGCAAGGCGGTCGACGTCTCGGGGCGCTCCGTCAAGAACCAGCGCGTGCGTGCGGTCCACAGCGACGACCACTCGCTGCCCGGCACGAGCGCGTGGTTCATCCGCCGCGACCCGTTCCTCGCCTACCAGCTCGGCCGCAACCTCAACTTCCGCGAGTTCCGCGAGCGCGACGGCGTGTTCGACGCGACGGTCTCGGGCCTCGCCGGTCCGATGCCCGACGGGACCACGGCCAAGATCACGGCCAACAACCAGACGAGCTGCGTCGCCTGCCACAACATCCCGGAAGGGAACCCCGGCGGCGGCGCCAACTTCTCGAAGGACTCGGGCCTCGGGCGCAACACCCCGCACTACTACGGCGCGGGGATCGTCGAGATGCTCGCGATCCAGATCCGGACGGAGATCCTCCTGCAGGCCGATACCGACCGCAGCGGCTGGATCAGCGCGGCCGAGGCCAGCAGCGCCGGCGACGCCCTCGTCGAGCCGACGCCCGGCGCGACGCCGATCAACTTCGGCGACTGCGCCCTCGACGGCGGCACGACCGGCTCCCCGAGCTTCAACAACATCATCCGCGTCTGGTACGTCGACGCGGCAGGGCGCCACGTCCCCGGAGCGACCAAGGTCGACGGCGTCACGACCTTCGGCTACAACTTCGAGCTCGTCATCTGGGGCTGGGGCCAGGGCCAGACCACGCGGACACGGCCGACGGAGACCGATCCGACGACCGTCGGGCGCGCCGCCCTGAACCCGACCAACCGCGCGTTCCTCTGGGACCCGTACAAGACCCACGGCGGGCTCGACTCCCACGACCCCTCGACGACGAACGACCCCGACGGGGACGGCGTCAGCGAGCCGACGGTCTCGGGCGCGATCCAGTTCCCCGTGACGCACCGCCCGTCGGACCGCGGCATCGACCTCGACGAGCTCGGCTTCAGCCGCGACGACCCCGACGGCGATGGCCACCTGACCGAGATCAGCGAGGGCGACCTCGACCTCGCTGAGTGGTTCATGCTGAACGCGCCCCGGCCCGCCTTCCGCGGGACCGCCGAGGAATGGGAGCAGGGCGTCGCGCTGATGGACTCGATGCGCTGCACCAAGTGCCACGTCGTGGACTGGGAGATCAAGGCCCGCGACCGCGACTTCACCGGTGATCGGCGCGTCTTCGACCTGGACCTGACCTGGAGCTCGGAGCGCGAGCGCTGGGAAGGCGAGCTCGTCCGCCTCTACCGCGAGGTCGGCCACCAGTTCCGCCCGAACTACGGGGCGTTCCGGGTGCGCGGCCTCTTCTCGGACCTCGTCCACCACAACATGGGGGAACGCTTCGCCGAGACCGACTTCAGCGGCCACGTGAACCGCGTGTGGCGCACACCGCCGCTCTGGGGCGTCGGCAGCGGCTTCCCGTGGGGCCACGACGGACATTCCCTCACGCTCGAGGACGTGATCCACCGCCACGGGGGCGAGGGGACGGTCTCGCGCAACCTGTGGAGCGCGGCCAGCGAGGCGGATCGCCGCACGGTGCTCGACTTCCTGCGCGACCTGCAGCTCTACGACATCGAGAACACTCCCGCCGACATCGACGGCGACGGGACGATCTCGGAGCACTTCATGGTCCAGGGCCAGGACACCGGGGTCGAGCGCTTCAACGCGGAGTGGCTCTTCAACATCCCCGTGCGCATCCAGGGGCTCGTCGCCGTCAGGAGTGGCGACGTCGTCACGTCGTTCGCCGCGACCAACATCGACCAGGCCTACGGCCAGAACCTCGAGTACCGCCGGGATCGGGACAGCGACGGCTGGCCGGACGTGTGGGACCACGCGCCGGATCAGACGGGTTACAAGGACGGCGTGAAGTAGCCGGCAGCCAGCGCCGCTCCAGGCCGCCCCAGGCCGTTCCATGAGGGGGGACGCGGGCCGACCCGCGTCCCCCTCCCTCGTCGGCCCCGGTCGACGCCGGGCGTCGTCACTCGGACCTCGCGGCGGAGCGCATCGCCGCCGCGGCGAGCGGGAAGAAGAGGAGGCCCAAGAGGGCGAGCGGCAGCACCTGCCCGCCGAGCGACGGCGCGCTCCCGAAGAGCAGCGCGCCGCGCCACGCGTCGACGGTCAGCGTCAGCGGGTTCCAGGCCGAGATCGCCGCCAGCCAGTCCGGCATCTGCTTCTTGGGGACCAGCGCCGTGCTCGTGAACAGGATCGGCATGTTCACGACGTGGACGAACACGGCCATCGCCTCCTGCGCGCGCGCGCGCAGCGCGATCGTGCACGAGAGGCACGAGAAGGCCGTGCCGAAGAGCGCGAGGCAGGCGAGCGCGGCGAGCGCCTCGAGCGGCGCGAAGCGCACGCGCGCGCCCAGGAGGGCGGCGATCGAGAGCACGACGAGCGCCTGGGCGAGGAGCCGCAGGACGTCCGCCGCGACCTTGCCGGCCAGGATGGAGCGGTGCCCGGCCGGCGTCTGGAGCATGCGCCCCAGGAAGGCGGTCTGCAGATCGCGGATCCAGGAGATGCCCGACTGCGACGCCCCGAAGAGGACGGTCATCGCGCAGACGCCGGGCGCCAGGAAGTCGAGGTAGCTCGTCCCGGGCGGCAGGTCGACCAGCGGGTAGCGCTGGAAGAGGAAGCCGAAGAAGAGCATCCACATCACCGGCTGGACGAACGAGAAGGAGAGCACGACCGGCCGGCGCAGCGTCTTGACCCACGTCCGCCGGCAGACGGCGAGGGCGACCGGGAACGAGCGGCTCACCGCCGGCCCTCTCCGGGGCTCCGGCCCTCTCCGGGGCTCCGGCCCTCTCCGGGGCTCCGGCCGCCGCCGGCGGCCTGGGGGCTCTGGCCGCCGCCGGCGCCCTGGGGGCTGCGCCCGCGGCCGGCGGCCGCCCCGAGCCGCTCGGGGTCGCGCCCGGTCAAGCGCCGGTACGCGTCGCAGAGGTCCGCGGTGTCGCGGTGCACGTCGACGAGCTCGATGCGCATGGCGGCGAGCTCTGGCAGGACGTCCGCCGGGTCGGGCGAGCCCTCGAGCATGACGCGCGAGCCCGCGACCTCGACCGACCGTACGCCGGGGACGCGCTCGAGCCGCTGCCGCAGCGCCAGCTCGTCCTCGAGCGGCGCGTGCGCGTGCAGCGCGAGCGCGCCGCGCGCGTGCTCGTCGACGATCTCGCGCGGCGTCCCGGCCGCCACGCTCCTGCCGCGGTCGAGCACGACGGCGAAGTCGGCGCAGCGCTCGACGCGCGCGAGGTCGTGCGAGACCACGACCACCGCGCCGCCGCGCTGCGCGCGGCCCTCGAGCTCGCGCCAGAGGAAGTCGCGGCCTTCCGCGTCGAGGCCCGCGGCCGGCTCGTCCAGGAAGAGCACCTCGGGGTCGTGCACGAGGCCAATGGCCAGGTGCAGCCGGCGCCGCAGCCCGCCCGAGTACGCGCGCACGAGCTGGCGCAGGTGGCCCTCGAGCCCGAAGGCCCGCGCGACCCTCTCGACCGCAGCCCCGCGCGCCGCCGCGCGCGCGCCATGCAGCGTCGCGACGAGCGCCAGGAGCTCGGCGCCCGTCATCTCCGGGTCGAGCGCCGGGTCCTGGGCGACGTACGCCGTGCGCTCGCGCAGCGCGCGCCGTTCGCCGCCGCGCGCGCGCGCCGGGCGCGCGACCCCAAGGAGCTGGACCTCGCCCGCGCTCGGCTGCGCCACTCCCGCGAGGACTCGCAAGAGGGTCGTCTTGCCCGACGCGTTCGGTCCGATCAACGCGCTGATGCGGCCCGCGTGGAAGTCGCCGTCGAACGGCTCGAGGGCGCGGACGCCGCCGGGGTAGGTCTTGGCGACGCCGCGCGCCCGGCAAACGGGGCTCTCCGCGTCCGGGTCACTCGGCATACACGATCGTACCGACGTGCTCCCCGGCGAGCGCCGGCTCGATGAGCTCGGGCTTGGTCCCGTTGACGATCTGCAGGCTCTTCACGAGCCGCGCGCGCGAGAGGATGTCGATCAGGACCTCGTCGAAGGGCAGGCTCGGCAGCTTGCGCTCGCGCAGCTCGTCGACGTGGATCCTGGGGATGAAGGTCGCGCCCGAGTGGCGCTTGGGGTCCTTGTCGTACAGCCCGTCGACGTCCTTGATCAGCGTCACGTTGCGGCAGCCGAAGCACTCGCCCGTGAGGTAGGTGCCGGCGTCGGTGCGGTGCGGCGGAATGCGGCCGACCGCGGGCGGGTGCTCCCACAGCGAATAGGGGGGGTCGCCGTTGAAGATCACTCCCGGCGCCGCCTTCACGAAGAAGGGCAGGAGGTGGCCGAAGATCTCGGGCGGGATGGCGACGACGCCGTGCGGCGCGAGCAGCGTCCCGAGGATGTGCGCGTTGCCGAGGGCGTCGGCGATCGCGAGCTGGGCGAGCACCCCCGTCGCGAGGCCCAGGTCGAGACCGATCGCGAAGACGTGCCGGCTGCGCGCGCCGCCGCCGGTGCCGATGATCAGCTTGCGCCGCTCGAGGATGTCGCCCAGCGCCTCCACCAGAGGGAAGACCACGTCGCGCCCCTTGTCGACGATCGACCCGCCGCCCACCTTGACGACGTGAGCGTGCGGCAGCATGCGCACGGGAGGGCGCTCGGAGTCGGTCGAGGCGACCAGGTCCTTGTCGATCAGGCTCTCGCGCATGAGCAGCGAGCTCATGTGGTGGCGGCCGTCGCCCTTCGTCCGCTGTTCGTCGGTCATCGTCGTCCCGTCAGCCGGGGTCAATCCGCCGTGATGAGCGTGCCCACGTCCTCGCCGGCGAGCGCCCGCGTCAGGTTGCCCTTCACCAGCCCGTTGATGACTCGGATCGAGCGCGCGTGCTCGGCGTTCGCCATCAGGTCCAGGACCGCGGGCTCGACGACGACGTCCTGCAAGTCCATCTCGCGGATCTCGCCGACCGTCGCCCTGGGGATGAACCTCGCGCTCCTGTCCTTCTTGGGGTCGGCCGTGTAGAGCCCGTCCTCGTCCTTGACGTAGATCATCGAGCGCGCGCCGAAGACCTCGCTGACGAGGTAGGCGCCCGTGTCGGTGCGGTGCGGCGGGATGCGTCCGACCGCGGGGTTCTGCTGCCAGAAGGTGTAGGGCGGCATGCCGAAGAAGATCACCGCGCGCCGCTCCGCGAGGTACAGCGGGAGCTGCGGGAACTGCACCGGCTCGATGAACGGGATGCCGTGCTTGGCGAGCAGGTAGTGCAGCATGCGCGCGTTCTGCATGCTGACGAACGTGCCGAGCACGCTCATCACGCCCGTCGGCAGCCCGAGGTCGAGCGCGACGCTGTAGGCGTGCCGCGCGCGCGTGCCGGCGCCCGTGCCGAGGATCATCTGGTGCCGCTCGAGGTTCGCGAGCACCTCCTCGATCAGCGGGAACACGGCGCTCTTGCCGCGGTCGATGATGCTCTGCCCGCCGATCTTGACCACGTTGGCCTGGGGCAGGATCTGGACGGTATCGCCGGCCTCGGTCCGGCGCAGGACGTCCAGGTCGGTCAGCGAGCCGCCGACCAGGGCCTTGCCCAGGTCCGAGAGGAGCTCGTCGTCCAGCTTGCGCTCGATCATGCCCTGGTTCCGCCCGCGGGGACGCGCACGACGGTCAGCTCGAAGAGCTCCTCCGCCTCGTGCTCGGCGTCGAGCGCACCGAAGTGCTCCGCGGCCCAGCCCTCGAGGGCGTCGAGGACCTCGCGCTTGGTCTCGACGGCGACGTCGCGGCCGGCGAGGCCCGGCTTCTGGCGCCAGGAGCGCAGCGACGCCGCGGGCGTCTCGCGCACGCGCCAGCGGGCCGCGGCGACGCTCCTCGGCGCCGCGCCGCGCGCCGCGAGGGCCTCGACGAGGCCCTCCTTGCTCGCGCGCCCGCTGCGGCCGGGGATGCCGCGCTCGGCGAGCAGCTCGCGCATCGAGGCGCGCATCCGCGCGCGGACGCTCGTCGGATCGCGGCGCACCGCGCCCAGGACGAGGTAGGCGCCGTCGCGGCGCCCGACGCGGCCGAGCTCGCGGGCGAGGTGCCCTTCGTCGAGCAGGTGCGCAGTGCGCGCCAGGAAGACGACGCGCACGCAGCCGTCGGCGACCGGCCAGTCCGCGTTGGCGTCGGCCTGGACGAGGCGCGCCCTTCGCGCGCGAGCCCTGAACACGACCAGCATCGGCCGCGAGAGGTCGACGCCGAGGTACTCGCCCGCGTCCCCGGCGAGCCGCTCGCCGATCTCGCCCGTCCCGGCGCCGAGCTCGAGGACCCAGTCGCCGCCGCGCAGGTCGGTCGCGGCGCGGATCTGGCGCGCGACCTCGGCGGCCGCGGCCGGCGGCAGACCCGTGCGCTCGCCGAAGCTCGACGCCTGCGCGTCGAAGCCGAAGGGCTCGAGTCGATCCACGTCGTTGTTCGCATCCGCGGGCATCGGGGCGGGCATGCTAGCCGGGCTTCACCCGAACCGCCACTGGGCTACGATGAGCGCCCGCGAGCTCGCGCAGCGATGAACGATCGAACGGCAGCTCAGGCGGCGACGCCGGTCTTCCACCTGGAGGGCGTCACCAAGACCTACGCCATGGGCGAGGTCGAGGTCCACGCGCTGCGCGGGGTCGACTTCGAGCTGCGCGAGGGCGAGTTCCTCGTGCTCCTGGGCCCTTCGGGCAGCGGCAAGTCGACGCTGCTCAACATCGTGGGCGGGCTCGACGTGCCGACGCGCGGCCTGGTGCGCTACCGCGACGAGGAGCTCAGCGGGGCCTCGCGCGACCGGTTGACGGAGTTCCGCCGCGAGCACGTAGGCTTCGTGTTCCAGTTCTACAATCTGATCTCGAGCCTGACGGCGATCGAGAACGTGCGCCTGGTCACCGACATCGCGCGCGACCCGATGGACCCGGCGCAGGCGCTGGCGGTCGTCGGGCTCTCCGCGCGCGCGCATCACTTCCCCGCCCAGCTCTCCGGGGGCGAGCAGCAGCGCGTCGCGATCGCGCGCGCGGTCGCCAAGCAGCCGGCCGTGCTGCTGTGCGACGAGCCGACCGGCGCGCTCGACGTGCAGACGGGCAAGCTCGTCCTGGAAGCCCTGCGCGAGATCAACGACCGCCTGGGGACCGCCACCGCCGTCATCACCCACAACGCCGCGATCGCCGGCATGTCCGACCGGGTCGTGCACATCGCGGACGGCCGCATCGCGCGCGTCGACGAGAACGCTTCGCCGGTCTCGCCGGCGGAGATCGTCTGGTGACCATGCGCATCGTGAGCGCGCTCGACCTCAAGGTGCTGCGGGACGTGTTTCGCATGCGCGGCCAGCTGATCGCGATCGCGCTCGTGATCGCGAGCGGCGTGGGTGTCTTCCTGGGCATGCGCGCGACGATGAAGTCCCTCGAAAGCGCGCGCGCGAGCTACTTCGCCCACCAGCGCTTCGCCGACGTCTTCGTCGCGCTCACGCGCGCTCCCGAGCACGTCGCCGGCAGGCTGGCCGCGATCCCGGGCGTGCTCGGCGTCCAGACTCGCGTCGCCCGGGACGTCACGCTGTCGGTGCCGGGATTGACCGAGGCCGCCACCGGCAGGCTCGTCTCGCTGCCCGACCGCGGGCTGCCGCTCGTCAACGACGTCCATCTCGTGAGCGGGCGCATGCCCGCGCCGGGCGAGAAGGGCGAGGTCCTGGCGAGCGAGGCGTTCTTCGAGGCCCACGAGCTCGAGCTCGGGGCGCGGGTGGGCGCCGTCATCGACGGCAAGCGCGAGGAGCTGAAGATCGTCGGCGTCGGCCTCGCGCCCGAGTACGTCTACGCGATCGGCCCGGGCCAGATCTTCCCCGACGACCGCCGCTTCGGCGTCTTCTGGATGCGGCGCGCGACGCTCGCGCCGGCCTTCGACATGGAAGGCGCGTTCAACGACGCGGCGCTGCGGATCGCGCGCGACGCGAACGTCGACGACGTCCTGGCGCGGGTCGACGAGGTCCTGGAGCGGTACGGCGGACTCGGGGCCATCGCTGGCGCGGACCAGCAGTCGGCGTTCTTCCTCGCGAACGAGCTGACCCAGCTCCGCACGCTCGCCGTCATGATGCCGGCGCTGTTCCTGGCAGTGGCTGCGTTCCTGCTCAACGTCGTCCTGGGCCGCATCATCGCCGGTCAGCGCGGGGACATCGCGGCGCTCAAGGCTTTCGGCTACCGCGACCGCGAGGTCGGCTTGCACTACGCCAAGCTCGTCGCCGTCGTCGTGGGCTGCGGGTGCCTCCTCGGCGTGGGGCTCGGCGGCTGGATCGGGGCGTCGATGACGCGGCTCTACGCGGACTACTACCGCTTCCCCGACCTCCCGTTCCGCATGAGCGCCGCCGACGTGCTCGAGGGCCTGGGCATCAGCTTCGTCGCCGCCGCGCTCGGTACGTGGGCGGCGATCCGGCGCACCGTGAAGCTCCCGCCCGCGGAAGCGATGCGGCCCGAGGCGCCGCCGGCCTACCGCTCGACTCTGATCGAGCGCATCGGGCTGGCCGATCGCTTGCCGACGGCCTGGAAGATCGTGCTGCGCGAGCTGGAGCGCAAGCCCTTGCGCGCGGCCTTCTCGGTCCTCGGGATCGCGATGGCGACCGGCCTGACGGTGGTGAACGCCTTCACGTTCGACTCGGTCGGGTTCATGCTCAACGTCCAGTTCACGCTGAACCAGCACGAGGACGTCCAGCTCACGCTCTTCGAGCCGCGCGCCGTGAACGCCGTGCACGACCTCGAGCATCTGCCGGGAGTCCTGCACGCCGAGCCGTACCGCAACGTCCCGGTCAAGTTCCGCGCGGGGGCGCGCGTCAAGAACGGGGCGATCCGCGGGTTCCCGCGCGATGCCACGTTGACGACCCTGCTCGACGTCGACCTGGCCGAGGTCCCGCTGCCTGGGGAAGGGCTGGTGCTGTCGCGCAAGCTCGCCGAGATCCTCGACGTGTCCACCGGGGACACGCTTCGGGTGGAGGTGCTCGAGGGGGATCGCCCCGAGCTCGACGTCAAGGTGGCGCGCATCGTCGAGACGTACGTCGGAACGACGGCGAACATGGCGCTCGCCGCGCTCGGCCGCGCGCTCGGGGAGACCGAGAGCCTCAACGGTGCCTGGCTCGTCGTCGACGATGCGCGGCTCGGCGAGCTGCACGCGGCGGTGAAGGAGACGCCCGTCGTCGCGGGCGTGGTCTCGCGCGAGCTCGTCGTGCGGACCGTGCGCCACATGCTCGACCAGAGCCTCGGCACCTTCGTTACGATCGCGCTCGGGTTCTCGCTCGTGATGGCCTTCGGCGTACTCTACAACGCGGCGCGCATCACGCTCGCCGAGCGCGCGCGCGAGCTCTCCAGCCTGCGCGTCCTGGGTTTCCGGCGCGGCGAGGTCGGCGCGATCCTGCTCGGGGAGCTGGCGCTGCTCGTCGTCGCGGCGATTCCCCTGGGGCTCGCCTTCGGGCGCGTTCTGGCGGGCGTCCTCGTCGAGAGCCCCGGCTACGACAACGAGCAGTTCCGCCTGCCGCTGGTGATCGTGCCCGCGACTTACGCGACCGCCGTGCTGACCGTGCTGGTCGCGACCGCCGTCTCGGGCTGGAGTGCCTGGCGCATGCTCGACCGCATGGAGATCGTCGACGTGCTCAAGGCTCGCGACTGACGGGGATCGCATGAAGAAGTGGATCAAGAGGTCGGTGTGGTCCCTCGTGGGGATCGGCGCCATCCTGCTCGTCGTACGCGCGTACCGCGGCACGCCGACCCTCGTCGACGCGGCGACGGTCGCGCGCGGGCCGCTGCTCGTCACCGTCGACGACGACGGGCGCACGCGCGTCCGCGAGCGCTACATCGTCAGCGCTCCGATCGGGGGGCGGCTCCTGCGCACCGCGCTGCGCCCCGGCGACGGCGTGCGCGCGCGCGACACGCTGGTCGCCGAGTTCGCGCCCACGGCGCCCGATCTGCTCGACGCCCGCAGCCGAGCCGAAGCGCACGCGCGGCTCAAGCGGGCGGAGGCGGCGCTCAGCGAGGCGCAGGCGCGCGAGGCGCTGGCCGAGGCGGACCGGGTCTACGCCGTGGCGGAGCTCGAGCGTACGCGCGATCTCGCGCAGAAGGGCGTCAAGCCGCGCGAGGTGCTCGAGCGCGCCGAGCGCGACGAGCGCCGCAGCCAGGCGGCCCTGCGTGCGGCGCAGTTCGCCGTGCAGGTCGGGCACTACGAGCTCGAGCTCGCGCGGGCGAGCCTGCTCGAGACGAACCCCGTCGAGCCCGAGCCCGACCCGGCCGAGGTCGCGTCGGGCGCGAACGGCGACTCCGGGTGGGGCCCCGTCGGCGCGGACGGCAAGCTGCTCCTGCGCTCGCCGATCGACGGCACGGTCCTGCGCGTCTTCGAGGAGAGCGCGCGCACGCTCGCCGCGGGCACGCCCATCCTGGAGGTCGGCAGCACGCGCGCGCTCGAGATCGTCGCCGACTACCTCTCGCAGGACGCGGTCAAGATCCGCCCGGGCCTCGACGTCTTCATCGAGGGCTGGGGCGGCGAGCTGCCCGGCGGGGAGGAGCGCGTCCTGCGCGGGCGCGTGCGCGTCGTCGAGCCCGGAGGGTTCACCAAGGTCTCGGCACTGGGCGTCGAGGAGCAGCGCGTCGACGTCGTCATCGACCCCGTCGGGGAAGAGGACGAGTGGGCCGCTCTCGGCGACGGCTACCGCGTCGAGGTGCGCGTCCTCCTGTGGCGCGAGGACGACGCGCTGATCGTGCCCACGGGAGCCCTTTTCCGCGAGGGAGACGCGTGGCGCGTGTTCGTCGACGAGGAGGGGCGCGCGCGCCGGCGCGCCGTCGAGATCGGGCGGCGCAACGGCCTCGAGGCGCAGGTGCTCGGCGGGCTGGAGGAGGGCGAGCGGGTCGTCTTGTACCCGAGCGACTTGATCGGGGAGGGGTCGCGGGTCGAGGCGCGCTGATCTACTAGGTCTTGGAGTCTTCGCGTGGCGCGAGGATTCTACGCGGCTTTGGCGATTAGCTGCTTGAGGCTTGCGTCGCGGACGGCAAAGAGGGCAGCGGAGAGGAGTGCGCCTTTCTGCG
>Ga0302046_10000979_pt1 | contig 27246 bp, 21 predicted proteins | sample RVTome_11_FD_200261 | JGI IMG/M metagenome (GOLD analysis project Ga0302046, IMG submission 200261) | Soil microbial communities from uranium-contaminated site in the Upper Colorado River Basin, Wyoming, United States - RVT147D111 (version 2) ... | reverse complement strand
GCGGCATCGCGTTCTACCGCGAGGGGCTCGGGCTGCGGCTCGGCCGGCGTCTCTTCGACGGCGCGGTCGCGGAGATGCTCGGCGGGTCCATGCCGATCCACCTGATCGCCAAGAAGCCGGGCACGCCAGCGGTCGGCAGAGGCCCGTCCCGCCGGGACTACGGCCGGCACTGGACGCCGATCCACTTCGACTTCGTGGTCGGCGACGTGGAGCGCGCCGTGCGGAATGCCTGCGCCGCCGGGGCCGTGCTCGAGGAGGAGGCTCGCACGTATGCGTGGGGGCGGATCGTCACCTTGAGCGATCCCTTCGGGCACGGGTTCTGCGTGCTTGAGCTGGTCGGGGACGGCTACGACGCCGTCGCCGACGGAGGCGGTCGCGACCGGAAACCCGCGCCGGCATCCAAGCCATGAGGCCTGAGGAGGACCCGATGACGGAGACCAAGCTCGAGGGCGGCTGCCAATGCGGCGCCGTCCGCTATGCCGTGACCGGCGAGCCGATCATGGCGGCCATCTGCCACTGCACGATGTGCCGCCGCGCCGGCGCCGCCCCCGCGGTCGCGTGGGCGATGTTCCAGGACGCCCAGGTGACGTTCGCGAAGGACCAGCGCAAGGCCTATGCGTCGTCGCCGGAGGCGCGGCGCGGCTTCTGCGCCGCCTGCGGCACGCCGATCAGCTTCACCGCGAGCTTCATGCCGGGCCTGATCGACGTCACCATCGCGAGCCTCGACGACCCCGAGTCCATCAAGCCGACCCTGCACTACTGGCACTCGCAGCATCTCTCGTGGGCCGAGTTCGCCGACGCCCTGCCCCGCCATCCCGAGCTGCCGCCCTTCTCGTGAGCCGGCCGGGAGGGCGGAGTCGGAGCCGGTCCGAAGGGCGCAGACCGCGACGGGCCGGCCCGGCAGCCCCTCCCGAGGGGCCTTCCTCGGACGGGAAACTGTCCCAATCCGGAGCGCCAAAGCACTAGACGCTGACCCCGCGCCCCGTCTAAGCTTGGGCAGTTTCCGCACCAGGCCGGGTCCGAGCCCGAGCCCGCCGTGCCGCAATCCGGAGGAGATCCATGTCGCAGTCCAATGAGCGCGAGGAGCGCGAAGAGTACCGGCGTGTCAGAGGGAGACCTGCGGTCGTCGAAGAGGCGCGCCGCCAGCCTGTCGAGCATGCGGAGCAACGCCTGGCGGCGTCCGACGAGCCGCCGGCCGGCCCGTCGGGGATCGACCGCCGCACCTTCCTGCGGCGCGCGGGCGTAGGCGCCGCGGGGGTGGTCGTGGCGGGAGTGCTCGGGCTTCCCGAGGGACCGCCGCAAGCCGAAGCCGTCGTCGGCACGGTCCGGCAGGTGCGCCGCGTCCTCATCCGGCGCCGCCGGCAGGCGCTCAACTACCGGCGCAAGGCGGCCCGCCTCGCCATCCGCCGCAATCGTCCGCTGACCATGCTCCTCAACAACGGCGAGGAGGACGAGATTCCGGGGCGGGTCGCGAACTACTCGAAGGCGCTCCCGCACGACGCCCTCGGCCACGTCGATCCCGCCGCGTACGATGCGGTGCTGCAAGCCGTCACCTCCGGCGAGCCCGCGGACTTCGACGCCATCCCGCTCGGCCTCGGCCGCAAGCTCACCAGCCCGCAGGCCGGCCTCGCCTTCGACCTCGAGGGTCCGGACTCGCACTCGATGGCGCTGCGTCCGGCGCCGCGTATCGACAGCGCCGAGAACTCCGGCGAGATGGTCGAGCTCTACTGGATGGCGCTCTGCCGCGACGTGCTCTTCGCCGACTACGACGTCGATCCGACGGTCGCGCTGGCGGCGGCCGAGCTGTCGTCGATGTCCGACTTCCGGGGCCCGAAGGACGGCGGCGTGGTGACGCCGGCGACGCTCTTTCGCGGCGACACCCCGGGCGACCTGACGGGGCCGCTGCTGTCGCAGTTCCTGTGGCACGACGTCCCGTACGGCTCGCTCACCATCAGCCAGCGCCAGCGGACGCTCATGCCGGGCATCGAGTACATGACCGCGTACCCCGACTGGCTGGCGGTGCAGAACGGCGCGGCGACGGCGCCGGACGTCTTCGATCCCACCCCGCGCTACATCCGCACGCTCCGCGACCTGGCGCAGTACGTCCACGTCGACGCGCTCTACGAGGCCTACCTGAACGCCTGCCTCATTCTCCTCGGCCTCGACGCGCCGACCGATCCGGGCCTGCCGCCGGTGACCTCGCCGAACCAGATCGGCTTCGCCGAGTTCGGCGGCCCGCACGCCTTGAGCCTGGTGACCGAGGTCGCGACGCGCGCCCTCAAGGCGGTCTGGTGCGCCAAGTGGCTCGTCCACCGGCGCCTGCGTCCCGAGGAGTTCGGAGGCCGCGTGCACAACCACCTGACGGGCGCCGCCACCTATGCGATCGACGCCGAGGTGTTGAGCTCGGCGGCGGTCGCGGCGACCTGGAACGCCCACGGCAGCTACCTGCTCCCCCAGGCGTTTCCCGAGGGCTCGCCGACGCATCCCTCCTACGGCGCCGGGCACGCGACCGTCGCCGGCGCCTGCGTCACGATCCTGAAAGCCTTCTTCGACGGCTCGTTCGTGCTCCCGAATCCGGTGGTGCCGACCGACGACGGCACCGCCCTGGTCCCCTGGGCAGGCACGCCGCTCACGGTCGGGGGCGAGCTCGACAAGCTCGCGTGCAACATCGCCTCCGGGCGGAACGCCGCCGGCATCCACTGGCGCACCGACTACAGCGAGTCGGTCCGCCTCGGCGAGGCCGTCGCCCTCGGCATCCTGGAGGAGCAGAAGATCGCCCACAACCAGGACTTCACGTATACGCTCACCACCTTCGACGGCGCGATGGTGACCATTTGACTTTAACGTCGCCCCCGTGCCGGGTGGGCCTCGCTACTCGAGCAGGAGCTTCGACCGGTCGACGGTGTAGCCGTACCCGACGCGGCGGAGCTCGCGGTTGAACGCCATCGCCTTGGCGCTCAGGTTGGGCGCGCCTTTCACCTGGTAGAACTGGACCTGGTCCGGGAAGTACGGCGCCTCGTAGAGCGTGAGGCCCTTGTGGGGCTTGCCCTCGCGGGCCTTGCGGCCGACGAAGGTCCCCTCGCAGACGTCGTCGAACGTGACCGCGCCGATCGCGCCGTAGCGCATCTCGTCGCCGTACAGCCAGTCGTAGAAGTCCTTGCGGTTGTTCTGCGCCCAGATCTGGTTGGCGACCCGGGCGTTGGTGTGGCGAAAGGCGATGTAGTACTGCACGCCCATGATCTCGAGCCGGCCGTCGCCCCGGCGGTCGAAGACGTCGTAGCAGTGCGCGACGTTGCGGTAGTTGACGATGCCCTCGAGGTTCTCGGACGTCGACGGCAGCAGCTCGCGCATCTCGGCGAGGTGGCCGGTGCTGAGGCGCGTGCAGCCGTGTGAGACCGGCCCGCGGCTGGTGAGCGCGACGCGGTTGAAGGGCTTCCCGCTCCGGCTCCCCTCGCGGTAGGTGCGCCACTCCTTCGGGAGCAGCGGGTGGCCCTGGATCCAGTTGCTGATGCCGGTGTTGTGGATCGAGTTGTAGTAGATCCCGCCCCCGTGCTCGTACGGGAACATCGGCAGCAGGCCGTAGTAGCCGGCCGACGAGACGTAGTCGACCATGCCGGTGATGCCCTTACCGTACTTGCGCGGGATGAACTTCCACACGCCCTCGGTCGACATCACCGGGATGATGCGCCCCGCGTGCCGCTTCACGGCGTCGTGGCTGCCGGCGGGGTAGATCACGGTGAGCTCGTAGTAGTCGAGCGTGCCGTCGCGGACGTCGTAGATGCCGCCGGTGACGTCGCGGAAGAAGGCCTCGGCCTTCGGCCGGAAGGCGGCGAGATCGTCCGCCTTGGCGAGGGCGACGAGCTCGGCGAGCGCGGTCTCCTGCCCGGGGGTGAGCTCGTAGGCGAAGATGCGGCGCGGAAAGAGCGCGTTCACGCGCTCCAGCCGGGAGGCGAGGTCGGTCGGCTCCGGGCTCGCCGCGAGCAGCGCCGCCCACGCGGCGACCATCGCGCCGAAGTCCTTCTGGATGCGGTACAGGCGCTCGGGGTGCAGCTTGTCGATGGCCGTGACGTTCAGGGCCCGCCACTCGGCGGGTGAGAGCGTGGCCTTCTTGGCGGCGAGCGCCCGCAGGCCCTCGGCCTCGAAGCGGCGGTGGTAGTCCTCCCACGCCGTGTTGGAGGTGAGGACGATGATGCCGCGGTCGATGACCTCCTGGTAGAGGTCGTGCTTGGCCACCTGGTCGGTCAGGAAGTTGTCGAGGGCGGCATCCGGGAGCACCAGGCGGAGCCGGAGCTGGTTGCCGCGCGCGACGTGGATCTTGACGCGCTCGGTCTCCTGCACGCGCGGCGCGAAGCCGGTGTGGAAGTTGGGATCGTACTCGTTGAAGAACACCCCATAGGGCGTGGGATCGGTCCAGCGCTCGCGGCTGAGCGCGGCGGCGTCGGGGACGAAGCCGGCGGCGCCGAGCGTGGCGACGACGGCGAGCCTCGCGATGGCGGCGAGCGTGCGCGTCATGGTCGGTCGAACCTCCTCGGTGGACTCTACCCGGCCCGGGCGGGGAACCCCAGCCGCGTCATCCCCGCGCGCCGGCGAGCAGGTGGCGGACGACCCGGTCTGTCAGCTCGGCGATGAAGGCGCCGCGGTAGCGCGGGGTCCCCTCGACGAAGACCGCGACCGCGATCTGATGCCCGGTCGACGGCTGGCGCACGATGCCGGCGTCGGCGTGGATGGGCCCCCAGGTGCCGGTCTTGGCGTACACCTCGAGCCCCGGCGTGCGGCTCGCGCCGCCGGTGATGCGATGCGCCAGGTAGGCCTGCTTCCGCACGTCGCGCCGCATGCGCCGGCGCACCTCCTCGGAGGTCGCGGGGGCGAGGGCGCGGTCGGTCGCGAGGAGCGCCAGCAGGCGCGCGGTGCCGTTGGCGGTCATGGCCTGGCGGTTCGGCAGCGCGCCGTTCCGGCGCGGGAGCGCTCCCGGACAGTCGCGGTCCTGGAGGAACTGCAGGTCGCGCCCGTTCAGGTCGCCGTCGCCGTCGTAGGTCGGGTTGACGACGTGCAGGTCGGTGATGCCGAGCTCCTCGAGCCAGCGCTTCACGGCGAGGCGGCGGTCGCGGAACTCCCCGTACTCGACGGGCGGCAGGCGCGGGCCGGGCCGCGTCCCGGTCAAGCGCGCGACCACCCGCTGCGTCGCCTTGTTGCTGCTGGCGTACACCATCTCGTGGAGGCTCCGGTCGAGCTCGGCGTCGATGGCGAGGCGGCCCCGGTCGCGCCAGGCGAAGGCCGCCATCAGGTACACGAACTTCGGCACGCTCGCGGGGTAGACCGGCGAGTCGCCGTTCCAGTGCGCGAGGCGCGGCACGTCGCGCGGCGGCAGATCGATGACGGCGGCCCGGACGGTCTGCCGGAGGAGGCTCGGGTCGTCGCGCTGCAGCTCCGTCACGGCGCGCTCGAGGAAGGCCTGGAGGCCCCGATCACGCTCGATGGTGGCGAGCCACGCGGCGGGCGGCAACGGCGGCACACCGGTGATCTCGGCCCGGGCCGCGACCCCGCCGCCGAGCCCACCCGCCGCGACGGCGAGGGCCGCCCACAGGCCTCCGAGTGCACCGACGCTCCGAACGTCCACGGGCGGGGAGGATAGCCCTCGCGAGCGGCCGGGGCCAGCACCCGGCGCTCTTCCCCAACGCCCGTAGGAGTACTAAACAAACGCCTGCGGATTCGCGCGGGTCGGTCGGCGGACAGCCCGGCGATCGACCGAGAGCCCAGGAAGGGAGCCGGAGATCTTGCGTCGACGACGGGCGGCCGTCCTTGCGACGGTCGCGCTTGCCGCCTTAGTGCTGCTGCCGGCGCCCGCCTTCCCGGTGACGAGCGGGCGCGAGCTCACCGCGGCCCAGAAGCGGAAGCTCGACCAGAACTGGCGCCTCTGCCTGAGCAAGCAGAAGGGCCCCTACTCGCCGAACTTCTGCATCTGCCGCGACGGCGAGAAGCGGCCGGTCCAGCTCCCCGACGGCCGCATCGTCTCCCCCTGCGCCGGCGATCCGGTCTTCTGCGCGGCCTTCCGCGAGCGCTGGGCCGACGCGCTCGCCGAGGAGCGCATGTACATCGCCAACCTCTTCTCGCGCGACCTCTGGCAGTGGGACGTCTTTCCCGACCCCCACGACCTGGTGCGCGGCTACGTCCTCGAGAAGTACTTCATCGAGACCCATCCCGGCCACAAGCTCGCCGAGATGCGGGCCTACGGCGGTCTCGCCGGCGCCGAGTACGAGGCCCGCGACGCGCCGCGCTTCTTCGAGCGCTACCTGGCGCTCGAGAGCTTCGGCGAGGCCCGCCACTACCTCCTCGCCTTCGAGCTGCAGCGCCGCTTCTTCGTGCGCGACGACCAGGGACAGATCGGCAAGGTCCGGAACCTCGCGTCGGCGATCCACCGCGAGCGCCCGGTCTTCAAGCCGCTGCGCGACGCCGTCCACAACCAGATCTCCGCCGCGTTGATCCCGCGGATCGAGGCGTACCGCGCGAAGCTCGGCCCCGGCGGGCACCGCGACCGCGTCGACGAGCTGATCGCCGAGATCCGGAAGCTCACCGCGCTCGACGAGCGCGCGCTCGCGGCGCAGATCCCCGCGATCGCCGACCCCGCCCTGCGCGACGAGCTCGCGGCGGCCCTGCCCGCCCCGGAGACGCCGCACCTGGAGGCCGTCGCGGGCCTGGCCGAGGTCATGGTCGCGGCGCGCCGGGCGGTCGAGGCGAAGCGGATCGCCCCGGCGGATCGCCGGCGCGCGATCGACCTCGCGATCACGGCGTCGGCCGTCCTCCAGCGCCGCAGCCAGGAGATGGTCGAGGGCTCTCCGACCGGCCGCGCGCTGCTGCAGCTCCTGCACGCCCTGGTGCAGGCGGCCCACGGCTCGGGACTCCTCATGGAGCGCGAGCGCACGGAGCTGACCGTCGGCATCGACCGCCTGCTCGGCGCCGACCGGCTCACCCGTGCCACGCTCGAGGAGGGACTCGGGCGCGCCGCGCGCGCCATCGAGTGGGCCCAGGCGACGACGCTCTACGCCTTCCAGGAGGCGCTCCCGGCGTGGACCTATCTCCTGCCGGACACCAGCCTGCTCTCCGACGACGTGCTGCGGGGCTCGCCGCTCCTGGTCTACGGGCGCGCCCTCGACGCCCTCCAGACCTGGGCCGTCGGCGGCGACCCGATCCGCCACGAGATCTTCGGCACCAATCCCGAGCAGGGCGTGCGCGCGCTGAACCCGGGCCTCGCGTGGGGTACCCTCCGGGTCGCCCCCCGCTCCGGGACGTACTCGCGGAACGACGTCGTCGCCCTTCCCGAGACCCCGCCCGACCTCGAGCCCGCCGGCGGCATCGCGACCCGCGGCGAGGGCAACGTGGTGTCGCACGTCCAGCTCCTGGCGCGCGCGCTCGGCATCCCGAACGTCGTGCTGGCGCCCGCGGTGTTCGAGCGCTTCGGGCCGCACGACGGCGAGAGCGTCTTCTTCATCGCCACCCCCGGCGGGCGCGTGGTCGTGAAGGAGACCGCCGCCATGAACGAGCGCGATCGCCTCGTCCTCGCCGAGTACAAGCGCAACGAGGAGCGCGAGACCGCGGGCGCGCTCGGCGGCCGGGGTCGCAAGCTGCACATCGACAAGGCCCGCCTCGACGTCACCGCCACGCAGGCGATCGACCTCGCCGCCGTCCGGCGCCCCGACTCCGGCATCCGCTGTGGGCCGAAGGCGGCCTTCCTCGGCGAGCTCCGCCATCTCTTTCCCGAGAAGGTCGCGCGTGGCGTCGTCGTCCCCTTCGGCGCCTACCACGAGCACTACCGGCGGGCGCAGGTCGCCGTCCCGAGCGAGCTCGCCGGTCGCGGCCTCGCGACCCCCGGGGAGCCGCTGCCGGCGTTCGTCGAGCGCACCTACGCGACCTTCTTCGACGAGATGATCCCGGGCGGGAGCGACGAGCGCACGCTCGCGGAGTGGATCCGCCCGCGCCTCGCCGTCATCCAGCACTCGATCGAGCGCGAGCCGCTCTCGGGAGAGCTCCGGCGCTCGATCCGCGAGCACCTCGCGCGCCTCGGCCTCCTCGCCCCCGACGATCCGAGCCGCACCGTCGGGGTCTTCATCCGCAGCGACACCAACGTCGAGGACCTCGACAACTTCAACGGCGCCGGCCTGAACCTGACGCTCTTCAACCGGCACTCGCTCGAGGAGGTCTTCGCCGGGCTGAAGCAGGTCTGGGCGTCGCCGTTCAGCTACCGCTCGTTCTCGTGGCGCCAGACGCTCATCGACGAGCCCCTGTGGGTGCTGCCGTCGGTGGTCATCCTGGAGTCGGTGCCGACCGAGAAGTCGGGCGTCCTGGTGACGGCCGACGTCGACGGCGGCAACCCCGACGCCATGCTGATCGCGACCTCCGAGGGCGTCGGCGGTGCCGTCGACGGGACGCCGGCCGAGACCCTGATCTGGTCGCGGGACGGCGTCGAGCTGGTGACGATGTTCAAGTCGCCGTGGCGCCGCCTGCTCACCCCCGCGGGCAGCGAGACCGTCCCGTCGACCGCCCGCGAGCGCGTGCTCGAGAAGGCCGAGCTCGCGGAGCTCGTGGCCACGGCGGGCGGGCTCCGCGCGCGGCTCGCGCCGTCGCGCGCGCCCGACGGCACGGCGCGGCCGTGGGACATCGAGTTCGGCTTCGCCGCCGGCCGGCTCTGGCTCTTCCAGGTGCGGCCGTTCGTGGGCAACGACGCCCTCAAGAACGTGGCCGCGCTGGCGGCGTTCGATACCCCCCGCTCTGGTGCCGGCGAGACCGTCTCGCTGGCGGAGGTGATTCCATGAAGACGTCCATCGCGCTCGCGGCCCTCGGCCTGCTCGCCGTCGCGACGCCCGGCGCGCGCGCCGGGGAGGCGCTGGAGGATCCGCCGATCTACGGGTCGCACTACGATCGCTACGAGCCCTCGTTCTACACCGGCTACGCGCCCCGCAGCCCCGATCCGCGGCGCCTGCACCTGCACGTCGGACGCGGCAACCAGCTCCGTGTGACCGTGAACCTCTCGGACGCGGTGCTGCGCAACTACGCGCGCGACCTGCTCGCCCGCCAGGAGACCTACCGGGCGCTCGTCGACGCCGGGCGCATCACGCTCAGCCAGAACGACGGGCTCGCGGGGTTCGAGCGTCGCTCGAACGAGGTCGACCTCGCGGGCCTCGTCGCGGCGGAGGAGGGGCTGTCACCCGCCGAGCTCCGCGACCGGAACCTGGCACTGATGGAGGAGCTCAACCCCGAGCGTGTCTTCCGGATCGAGATGCCGGCGGACGAGGTGGTGCGGCGCTGGCTTGCCGGCCTGCGCGCCGCGGACGAGAAGGCGATGAGCCCCGGCCGGCAGCTCGAGCTCCTGAACGCGCTCCTGCCCGGGCGGCTCTGGATCAGCGATCTCGACCCCGGCGACGCGCGCGCTCTCCGGGCGCTCGTCGACGACGCGCCGGCGCCGGACGGTGCGGTGGGCGCGATCCCGCCGGCGTTCGCGGCCTCGTACTTCGCCCTCCTCGACCGCGTGAGCCACGGCTTCTACCCGCGCCGCGGCGATCGGATCTCGTTCGTGGAGCTGACGGCGCTCTACCCGGTCGGCACCGTCAACGAGTACACCCGCTACAAGGACCGCCAGATCCCGCTCTACCCGACGCCCGGCCGGCGCGCCCTCACCACCCACCAGCGCACCCGGACCGTCGACCACATCCCGACGGTGGCGGTCTACAGCTACTCGCCGTGGATTCCGTACATGCACGTCGGCACGCGGCTCCACAACTCCTTCCACACGCTCTGGTGGCGCATGGAGCCGGCGCGGACGTCGTTCGTGCCCGCGAGCTGGCGCGCGGCCGACCGCGCCCAGCGCGACGGCGAGCCCTACAAGTACCTCTGGCTGCTCTCGCGCGGTCCGATGTCGCACGGCTGCACGCACCTCACCACCGGCCACATCGCCGAGCTGCGCCAGCTCATGCCGTCCGAAACCGAGAAGCTCTACGAGATCGACGTCCACCTGAACCGCTCCTACGACTACGACGTCTTCGACATCGACGGCGACCTGACGCCCGAGGTGATGGGCGTGCGCTACTTCATCGCGTTCTCGCTCCGCGACAAGCGGCCCGACCGGCTGCGGGTGCGGAACGAACGCCGCGCGTACTACGACTGGCTCTACGGCGGCGACCTCGGCTTCGACGCCGACGGAACCGGCCGCTTCGGCGCCATCCGCGACGGCCGCTTCGTCGAGCGGCGCGCCGTCGAGGGCGCCGTCTACGAGGGCCTGGCGCTCCACGAGGCGCCGTACGAGCCCGAGCGCTTCCAGCTCTACGGGCTCGTCGACATCCCGTTCGCGCGCGAGCTCCGCAAGGTGGGCGTGCAGCATCCGTTCGCGGGCCTGACGCTCGCCGACGCCGCCGGGGGCTGAGCGGGTCGCGGCGCCGCCGGAGCGCGCGCTGCCGCCGCCGACCGGACATGGACTCCTTCGAGGACGCGACCATCGCCGCCAACGGGCTCGACTTCCACGTCGTCCAGGCGGGGCCCGAGGATGGGCCGCTGGTCCTGCTGCTGCACGGCTACCCGGAGCACGGGCGCTCGTGGGCGCGGCAGATCGCGGCCCTCGCCGGCGCCGGGTTTCGCGTCTGGGCTCCCGATCAGCGCGGCTACAACCTGAGCGCCAAGCCCGCGGGCATCGCCGCCTATCGCCTCGACGCGCTCGCGGCCGACGCCGTCGGCCTGATCGACGCGGCGGGGCGCGCCCGGGCGTACGTCGCCGGGCACGACTGGGGAGGCGGGGTCGCCTGGTGGACCGCGATCAGGCATCCCGCGCGGGTGGCGCGGCTCGCGGTCGTGAACATGCCCCACCCCGCGGTGCTGCTGCGGCGGCACCTCTACCATCTGCACCGCTGCTGGTACTTCTACGCCTTCCTGATCCCGCGCCTGCCCGAGTGGGCGAACGCGCGCGGCGACTATCGCGACCTCCTCGCCGCCATCCGGGCGAGCGCCCGGCCGGGCGCGTTCGACGACGAGCAGCTCGCCGCGATGCGCGCCGCCTGGTCGCGCCCGGGCGCGCTGACCGCGATGATCAACTGGTACCGCGCCGTCATGTGGCGGCCGCCCGACATCCGTGGCGACGTCCGCGTGCACGTGCCGACGCTGCTCGTCTGGGGGGCGCGCGACCGCTTCATCAGCCGCGCGATGGCGGCCGCGAGCATCGCCTACTGCGACGACGGCCGCCTCGAGGTCCTCGCGGACGCCACCCACTGGGTGCACCACGAGGAGCCGGAACGGCTGAGCGAGCTCCTGCGGTCGTTCTTCGCGACGGCCTGAGGGCGCCCCGGGCGGCGGCTGCCCCGCCGGAACGGCGAGGCGCGCGGGCTCAGCCGCCGTTGCAGGCGCTCCAGGCGATCGTGGACGTCGCCACCGGACCGGTCGACGAGCCGTCGGCGAGTGCGGTCAGGACCTGGAGCGCGAAGGGCGGTGTCTCGCCGGGCTGCGGGGCTTGGCCGGTCTCGAGGACGCCGCGGATCGCCAGCACGAGGTGGTCGTGGTCGATATGGCGCGTGCCGTCGACGTGCCAGGCGGGGTCCGCGGGGTCGAGGCCGAAGCCGTTCTCGTGCGCGTGCTGCTCACGGTAGGTGACGAACTCGTGCCGATCGTAGGCGAGCTCGAAGCTGTGCGGGCTGCCGCCGTCGGTGATGGCGTAGATGCCCGCCTCGGCCGGGCCGAGGAGCTGCATGAGGACGCCCTGGGTGTTGTAGATGGCGATGTCGTCCGCGTCGAAGAGCAGCGGGTAGCCGAGGCCGACCCCGCTGAAGATCATGTGCTCGGCGATCGCCGAGACGTCGACGGGAAGGTACACGGTGCCGTCCTGCGCGACCGCCGCCCGGTAGCAGGTGGCGGTCGTCTGGCCGTCGTGCTCGGGGAGGAGGAGCGGCGCCTGCAGCATCGTGAACGAGGCCGGGGCGATCTTGAAGTTGGAGCCGTCCTTGCGCTTGACGACGACCTCGGTCGGCCCCGGCGGCAGATCGGGGGCGGCGACCACGAGCTGCGGCTTCACGACGCCGTCGGCGTAGTCGCGGCGCATGGTGACGCCGGTGTTCCGCACCCGGGTGCGGTCGCCCGACTCGGACTGCTTGAAGACGACGGTGTAGGTCTCGCCGCTCACGAGCCAGGGAGGAAAGAGCGTCACGGTGTCGCCCGGCGACGCGAACGCGGGACGGATCGGCGCCAGCGCCGGCGGCGGCTTGTCGCATCCGCAGCCGGCCGCGGCCTCGGCCGCGTGCAGCGCGAGGCCGGCACCGAGCAGCACGGCAATCGCGATATGGCGCTTGATCGTTCTCATGACTTCCACCCTTCCCTTCAGGACTCCGAGGAGGGTGGAAGCAAGCGCGGCGCCAACCGGGCGCTCACACGCAAGTGGCCGTGGTTGCGGACCGTTTCGGCCAGGACGCGAGGCGGGGTGCCACGCGTGGCACACGGCGGTGTGCGCTGGCGGCGCAGCCGAGTGCCGGGACCTACCCTTAGGGACTTTTCCTACCCGCCGCTCGGGAGGCTCGGGGGGATCTGCACCCGCACGACCTGTCCCGACTCGCCGAGCGCCGGGAGGTCGCGGCCGTCGAGGACCAGGGAGATGCCGCCGGCGTTCCCGACCCGCAGACGGAAGACCGCGCTCGCGGTCCACACCTGGGTCTCGCCGGGCTTCAGGAGAAACTCCCTGGCGGGCTCGTCGTCGAGCCCGATCGAGAGCCAGGTCTTCTCCTTGGCGGTGACGCGCAGCTCGCGCCGGCCGGCCGCGTCCTGGGCCTCCATCGTCACCGGCAGCACCTCGGGGCCGGATGCCGCGGGCGCCTCACCGGCGTCGGCGGCCCGCTCGGGCGCCGCCGGGGCGACGGGCGCATCCGCGACCGGCGCCGGGCGCTCGATCGCGGTCTCCGCGGTCTCCGCGGCCACGACGCGCTCGGCGGGCGCCTCGTCGCGGCGCGGTCCGCCGCGCATCAGCAGCCCCGCGGCGACGGCGATCGCCAGCAGCGCCAGCGCCGGCTTCCAGAGGTCGGCGATCGCGGGACGATATGCGAGTTGCGGTTGGATCCGCGGGCGCGGGTCCGAGGGCGCGCTCTGGACCTGTCCCAGGAACTCCGGCAGCAGGTGCTGGACGTCGAGCCCGACGAAGGCCGCGTAGCGGCGGAAGAACGGGATCAGGTAGAAGTCGTCGGGGATGCCGACGCTCAGCCGCTCCCCCTCGAGCAGCCGCGCGTAGCGCTGCGGGATGCCCGCCTCGGTCGCGGCCTCGGCCACGGAGAGCCCGCGCTCCTCGCGCGCGGCCTTCAGCATTCCGGCGATGTGCGATCGATCGCTGGTCACGTCGGTCCTCGAACACCTGCAGCATAACCGCGCACGTCGAGTCGCACTAGTCCGAGAACGTCCCTGCCGGGCCGCATTCTGCCGCTAGACCGCGACCTTACGCCTCTCATTGCATATGGCAACCGCCGCGTTGACAGCGCCCGGCGACAATACTAAACGTTCAGTATGTTGGACGCGAAGGCCCCCGGCGCGCGGGCGCGCAACGGCGGCGGGCCGCGCCGCGAGCACGCCCGCCGGGAGCTCATGCGGATCGCGATCGACTGCTTCGCGCGCTACGGCTACCAGGGCACCAGCATCGACCGCATCGCGAGCGCCGCCGGCGTGACCAAGGGCGCCATCTACTACCACTTCCGCGACAAGGAAGACCTGCTCTTCGAGGCGGTGAAGGACCGGGTCGGCGCCTTCGAGCGCATCGTCCTCGGCAACGTCAGCCCCGAGACCGATCCGGCGCGCGCGCTCGCCGACCTGGCGCAGGTGAGCGTCGAGGTCGCGACCCGCAACAACCTGCGCCGCTTCTTCCTGACGCTGATGGTCGAGGCCCTCGATACCAACCCGCGGCTCTCGGAGCAGTTCCGCGACATCCTGCGCCGCTTTCGCGGCTACCTCGCGGGCGTCATCCGCCTCGGCCAGGAGCGCGGCGTCTTCCGCGCCGACGTCGACGCGGCCGTCGCCGCGCAGATCTTCGCCGGCGGCGTGATCGGCGCCGAGGTGCAGCACTACCAGGACGGCGAGCGCGTCGATCTCGCCGCCGTCATGGAGGGGGTCGCCGTCGGGCTCCTGGCCTGGCTCACCACCCGGCCCGGCGCGGATCGCCCCGTCAGCCCGGCACCGCGCTCGCGCGGCGCGCGCAACGCCAAGAAGTCTCCAGGGAGGACACCATGATCGATTTCGAGCTCGACGAGGAGCAGCAGCTCATCAAGGACACCGTGGTGAGCTTCGCGCGCGACGAGATCCGCCCGCACGCGCGCGAGGCCGACGAGAAGGGCCTGGTGCCGGCGGCGCTCGTCCAGAAGGGATGGGAGCTCGGCCTGGTGCAGGGCACCATCCCCGAGGAGTACGGCGGCTTCGGCAACCCCCACTCCGCGATCACCGGCGCGATCGTCGCGGAGGAGCTGGCGTACGGCGACTTGTCGATCGCGCTGCACCTCCTGGCGCCGCGGCTGATCACGGTGCCGGTCCTGGAGCTCGGCTCGCCCGAGCTCCGGAAGGAGGTCCTGCCCGGGTTCTGCGGCGACGCCTTCCGGGCGGGAGCGGCGGCGGTGATGGAGCCCCGCATGGACTTCGACCCGAGCGCGCCCGCGACCACGCTCACCCGCCAGGGCGACGACTGGGTCCTCGCCGGCCAGAAGTGCTACGTGCCGCTCGGCGCCGAGGCCGAGCACTTCCTGGTCGTCGCCGGCACCGCCAACGGCGGCGGCCCGGCGCACGCGCAGGCGGTGGTCGTCGGACGCGACACGCCCGGCCTCGCCGTCGGCGAGCGCGAGCGCAACATGGGCCTGAAGGCGCTCGCCACCACCGGCCTCGCCCTCGACGCGTGCAAGGTCCCGGCGGCGCACGTCCTCGGCGGCGGCGCCGCCGGCACCGCCCGGCTCGCCAACCTCTCGCGGGTGGCGCTCGCGGCGATGGCGGTCGGGGTCGCGCGCGCCGCCTACGACTACGCGCGCGACTACGCCAAGGACCGGCGCGCCTTCGGCCAGGCGATCGCCCAGAAGCAGGCGATCGCGTTCATGCTGGCCGAGATGGCGATGGAGGTCGATGCCATGCGTCTGCTCACGTGGGAGGCGGCGTGGAAGCTCGACCGCGGCGAGGACGCCACGCGCGAGGCCTACCTCGCCAAGCGCTACGCGGCCGACCTGGCGCTCAAGATCACCGACAACGCCCTCCAGGTGCTCGGCGGGCACGGCTACATCCGCGACCACCTGGTCGAGCTCTTCCTCCGCAACGCCCGCGGCTTCGCGACGTTCGAGGGCCTGGCGATCGCCTGACGGCGGCGCCGCACGGAATCGGGAAGGAGACGGACCATGATCGACTTCGAGCTTTCGCCCGCACTCAGCGAGATGCGCGACCGCATGCGTATGATGGCGGAGTACATGATGCGGCCGATCGCGCGCGAGTACGACGAGCGCGAGCACGAGAAGCCCTGGGAGTTCATCAATACCACCTGGCAGCTCTCGAAGGGCGCCTCGGTCGGTCCCAACGCCGAGGCGGCCGAGGTGACCGCCGACGCCGCGGAGAAGGCCGCGGCCAAGCAGGCCGAGCGCGCCGCCGGCCAGGGATCGGCGAACGCCGAGCGCAACCTCCGGACGGTGGTCGCCGTCGAGGAGCTCTCGTGGGGCGACGCCGGGCTCTACCTCGCCATTCCGGGCCCGGGCCTCGGCGGCGCCGCGGTGCTCGCCGTCGGCACCCCCGAGCAGAAGAAGCGCTTCCTCGGCCGCTTCAAGGGCGACAAGCCGGTGTGGTCGGCGATGGCGATCACCGAGCCCGGCTGCGGCTCCGACAGCGCCCAGATCCAGACCACCGCCGTCCGCGACGGCGACCACTGGGTGCTGAACGGCACCAAGATCTTCTGCACCAGCGGCCTCATGGCGGGTGACCCGAAGAACTCGAACGGCTTCATCGTCGTCTGGGCGACGCTCGACCGCTCGGCCGGCCGCGCCGGCATCAAGTCGTTCATCGTCGACGCCGGGACGCCGGGCATGACCGTCGCCAAGTGCGAGGACAAGCTCGGCATCCGCGCCTCCGACACCGCGACGCTGATCTTCGAGGACTGCCGGATCCCGCTCGACAACATCCTCGGCAGCCCCGAGGTCCCCACGACCAGCGAGGGCTTCAAGGGCGTGATGGTGACCTTCGACGCCACCCGGCCGATCGTCGCGGCGAGCGCCCTCGGGGTCGGCCGCGCCGCCCTCGACTACGTGCGCGAGGAGCTCGGGAAGCAGGGGATCCCGATCCGCTACGGCATCGCCCCCGGCAAGCTCACGGCGATCGAGCGCGACTTCATGGACATGGAGGCCCAGCTCCAGGCGGCCCGCCTCCTCACCTGGCGCGCCGCCTGGATGATGGATCACGGCCAGCGCAACAACCTCGAGGCCTCGATGGCGAAGGCCAAGGCCGGCCAGGTCGTCACCTGGGTGACGCAGAAGGCGGTCGAGATGCTCGGCCCGCTCGGCTACTCGCGCGAGCTGCTGCTCGAGAAGTGGATGCGCGACGCCAAGATCAACGACATCTTCGAGGGCACGCAGCAGATCAACATGATGATCATCGCGCGGCGGATCCTCGGCTACTCGAGCAAGGAGCTGAGCTGAGCCCGCCGCGCTAGTCCAACGGCGTCAATTGCGAAACTCGGGGCGTGTGGTAGCTTGACGCCCCGCAGCATGGACGTCGCTCAGGTACTCGCCGAAATCCCCTCCTACTCCGAGTTCCCGACGGTGGGCGAGCTCTCGGCCAGCTCGCGCGAGCTGGCGCGCCGGTTTCCGAAGCTGGTCACGCTGCAGACCATCGGCACCTCGCTCGAGGGCCGGCCGATCGAGATGCTGACGATCGCTGGCGGACCGCGGAAGGCGCTGCTCCTCGGCACCCCGCACCCGAACGAGCCCGTCGGCACGCTCACGCTCGAGTTCCTGTCGCGCCGCCTGTGCGAGGACGACGCCCTCCGCCGCGAGATCGACACCACCTTCCTGATCATCAAGTGCGCCGACCCCGACGGCACCATCCTCAACGAGGGCTGGTTCAAGCCGCCGTTCTCGCCGCTCAACTACGCGCTCAACTTCTATCGCCCGCCGCACCGCGAGCAGATCGAGTGGAGCTTCCCGGTGCATTACAAGACGCTGCACTTCACCGAGAGCTGCCCGGAGACGCGCGCGGTCATGGAGGTCATCGACCACGAGCGGCCGACGTTCCTCTACTCGCTGCACAACGCCGGGCTCTGCGGCGTCTACTTCTACCTCTCGGGCGCCCTGCCCGGGCTCTTCCCGCGCCTGCGGCGCGTCGTGACCTCCCAGGAGCTCGCGGTCCACGTCGGGGAGCCCGAGCAGCCCTACGTGAAGCGCCTCGACGAGGGCGTCTACCAGCTCTTCGGGGTCCAGGAGATCTACGACTTCCTCGAGCGCAACCTCGACGAGGACCCCGCCCGCTCGATCGAGGCCGGGACCAGCACGGACGACTACCTCCGCGCCCAGACCGGCGGCTACACGCTGGTCTGCGAGGTGCCCTACTACTACGATCCGGCCCTGAACGACGGGTCGCCGGCGGGCGTCAGCCGGCGCGAGGCCATGCTGCAAGGCGTCTTCCGCGTCGACTCGATCTTCCACGACGTCCGCGAGTACTTCGGCGTCGTCGGCGGCGGCGCTCCGCGCGACCGGATCTACCGCTCGCTCGACGACTACACCCGCAAGACTCCGAAGCGGCTGGCGGCGCTCAAGCGCGAGGTCGAGGCGCCGCAGTACGCCCGGGAGGCGACCAAGGCCGAGGCCTACGACGCCACCGTCGGCCGCGTCTTCTACCACATGCTCTACCTCGGCGAGGTCTACCGGCTGGCGGTCGCGCGCGGCAGCGAGGAGGTCGCGCGCATCGTGCGGCGCCGGCTCGAGGACATCTGCGAGCAGATCGACGGCCAAGGCACGCTCCGGACGCTGCCGCTCCGGCAGATCGTCGCGGTGCAGGTCGGCGCCGGCCTGCACACGCTCGCCGCCTGGAAGGAGCACGGCGGGACGGCGGCGCCGGCACGCGGCCGCTGAAACGGAGCCCCCGGAGGGGGGTTCGACCACCGGCGGTGGAGGGGCTAGAGTCTACCCCTCGGTGCGAGGACCGATGTCGTCGGCGCAGCACACCAATCGGCTGATCCACGAGACCAGCCCCTACCTCCTGCAGCATGCGCACAATCCGGTGGACTGGTACCCGTGGGGCGAGGAGGCGCTCGCGCGCGCGCGCCGCGAGGACAAGCCCATCCTCGTCAGCATCGGGTACTCGGCCTGCCACTGGTGCCACGTCATGGAGCGCGAGTCGTTCGAGGACGAGCGCACCGCGGCGCTCATGAACGAGCTCTTCGTCTGCATCAAGGTCGACCGCGAGGAGCGCCCGGACGTCGACCACATCTACATGAGCGCCGTCCAGATGCTGACCGGCCACGGCGGCTGGCCGCTGAACGTCTTCCTCACCCCGGCCGGCGCGCCGTTCTACGGCGGCACCTACTTCCCGCCCGTCGACCGCCACAACATGCCGGCCTTCGCGCGCGTCCTCGCCGGCGTGGCGCAGGCCTACCACGAGAAGCGCGGCGAGGTCGCGAAGAGCGTCGAGCAGATCCTGGGCGGGCTCGGGCGCCTCGAGGGCGTCGAGGCGGTGGCGGGGGCGCTCACCGCCGACCTGCCGCTCGTCGCCGCGCGCGCGCTTGCGCGCCACTACGACGGCGACCACGGCGGGCTCGGCACCGCGCCCAAGTTCCCGAACACCATGGCGTTCTCGCTCTTCCTGCGCGCCTGGCACGCGACCGGCGAGGGCCGCTTCCGCGAGATGGTCGAGCACACCCTCGGCACGATGGCGGCGGGCGGCATCTACGATCAGCTCGGCGGCGGCTTCCACCGCTACTCGGTCGACGCCCGCTGGCTGGTGCCGCACTTCGAGAAGATGCTCTACGACAACGCGCTCCTCGCGCGCCTCTACCTCGAGGGCTACCAGGCCACGGGAGCGGCCGAGTGGCGGCGCGTCGCCGACGAGACGCTCGCCTACGTGCTGCGCGAGATGACGCATCCCGAAGGCGGCTTCTACTCGGCGCAGGACGCCGACAGCGAGGGCGTCGAGGGCAAGTACTTCGTCTGGACTCCCGACGAGATCACGGCCGTCCTCGGCGCCGAGGCGGCGGAGGTCTTCTGCCGGGTCTACGACGTCACCCCCGAGGGCAACTTCGAGCACGCCAGCATCCTGCACCGCACGCTCGGCGACGAGCAGGCGGCACGGCTCTTCGGCCGGCCGGTGGACGAGGTCGCGCGCCTCCTCGCCGAGGGGCGCCGGGCGCTCCTCGACGTCCGGGGGCACCGGGTCGCGCCCGGCCGCGACGACAAGATCCTCACGAGCTGGAACGCGCTCATGATCGGCGCCTTTGCGAGCGCCTACCAGGTGCTCGGCCGCGCCGAGTACCGCGCCGCCGCCGAGCGCGCCGTCGCCTTCGTCTACGCGCGCCTGCACCGCGACGGCCGCCTGCTCCGGACCTTCAAGGACGGCCAGGCCAAGCTCAACGCCTACCTCGACGACTACGCCTTCCTCCTGAACGCGCTCCTCGACCTCTACGAGGGCACCTTCGACCTCGGGCTCGTCGAGCGCGCGACGGCGCTCGCCGAGGCGCTGCTGGCGCACTTCGAGGATCGCGAGCGCGGCGGCTTCTACTTCACCAGCGACGACCACGAGGCGCTGGTGGCGCGGCCGAAGCCGACCTTCGACGGCTCGATCCCCTCGGGCAACTCCGCCGCGGCGCTCGGGCTCCTGCGACTCTACTACCTGCGCGGCGAGCCGCGGTATCTGGCCGCCGCCGAGCGCACCCTCGGCCTCTTCGCCCAGGCGGCGCGGGAGAACCCCTTCGGCTTCGCCCACATGCTCGCCGCCGCCGACTTCTATCTCCGGAAGCCGCGCGAGGTGGTGCTGGTGGGAAGCCGCGACGAGCCGGCGACGGCGGACCTGCTCGCCCGGCTGCACGCGGCCTACGTCCCGAACCGCACGGTCATCCTCGCCGACCCGGGGGCGCCGGCCCGCCTGCCGCTCGCCGAGGGCAAGACCCGGCTCGACGGGCGGACGACGGCCTACGTCTGCCACGACTACACCTGCTCGGCCCCGGTCACGACCTGGGACGCGCTCGCGCCCCTGCTCGAGGCCCGCGGGCTCAGCGTAGGCGGGTGAGGCGCTCGAGCGCCTGCGGGTCGCCCGCGAGCAGCAGCGTGTCGGACTGCGTGAGCGGGCGGTCGGGCTCCGGCACGGGCGTCATGGTGTCGCGCAGCAGGTCGTGTAGCGCGACGACCTGCACGTGGTAGCGCTGCGGCAGCTCCAGCTCGCGGAGCGTCTTGCCGCACCACTCGTCCGGCACGGCCATCTCCTGCGCGCAGATGCCGGGACCGAGTTGCGTGTAGCGCAGGAGCCCGCTCGCCGTCATGCGCGACGCCAGTGCCAGCGCCGACTCCTGCTCGGGGAAGACGCCCTCCTCGGCGCCGAGGGCATCGACGATGCGCGCGTGCTCCTCGGAGATCACCTTGACGAAGGTCTGCTTGAGCCCGAGATCGTGGAGCGTCAGCAACGTCAGGACGCTCGCCGCCAGGTTGTCTCCCGTCGAGATGGCGGCGCCGTCGGCGTCGGCGGCGCCCGCTTCCTCGAGCACCGCACGCTTGGTCGCGTCGCCGACGAGCGCGCGCGAGACGTGCGGGCCGATCGCGTCCACCACCTCCGGCCGGACGTCGATCGCGACGACCTCGTGTCCGAGCTCGTGCAAGCGGTGCGCGAGCGTGCTGCCGAAGTTGCCCAGACCCACGACGATGAAGCGCTTCACACTACCTCCCCCGGCGTCCTATCCGACGACGACGTCCTCGTGGGCCGGCCGGAACCCCGCCGGACGCCGCGCGCCCCTGAGGGCGATGGCCGCGAAGAACGAGAGCGGCCCGACGCGACCCAGAAACATGAGGACGATGATGATGAGCTTTCCCGGCACGGTGAGCGCGGGCGTGACCCCCATCGACAGGCCGACGGTGCCGAACGCGCTCACGCCCTCGAACAGGAGCGGGAGAAAGGACCGGCGCGCCTGCTCCGTCGGCTGCCCCTGGGTCTCCGTGAACGTGAGCACGAGCACGGCCGTGCTGAGCAGCGCGAAGGCGAGCACGACCAGGCTCACGATGCGCTGCACGGTGCTCTCGGGGACCGCGCGACGGTTGAGCTCGACGTAGCGCACGCCGCGCACGCGCGCCACCGCGAGCACCGTGAGGACGGCGAGCGCCGTGGTCTTGACGCCGCCGGCCATCGAGCCCGGCGAGCCGCCGACGAACATCAAGAAGAGCGTGAGGTACGCGGTGCCGTTGCCGACGGCCTCGTACGGGATGCTGTTGAACCCCGCCGTGCGCGGGGTCACCGCCATGAACCAGGCGTTCACGAGCTTGTGGGCGAGCGGCAGCCGGCCGAGCACGCCCTGCCATTCCGCGAGCGCGAAGGAGACGAAGCCGGCCGCCAGGAGGACGACGGTCACCGTCAGCGTCGCGTAGGTGTGCGCCGAGAGGCGCGCGCGTCGCGCGCCGCGGCCGCCCTTCATCCAGCGCACCACCTCGGCGCTGCCGAGGTAGCCGAAGCCTCCGACCACGATCAGCGCCGAGATCGGTAGCAGCACGGCGGGCCGCTCCGCGAAGCCGACGAGGGAGTCGCTGAACGTCGAGAAGCCGGCGTTGCAGAAGGCGCTCACCGCCTGGAAGACGGCGTGCCAGGCGGCCTCCGCGGGACCGAACGCCGGCAGCCACGCGAGCCACAGGAGGAACGCCCCGGCGGCCTCGATCCCGAGCGTGTACACGATGACCCGGCCGACGAGTGCGACCACGTTGGGTCCGTGGGTGGTCGACGCGCCGGGCACGGCGACCATCTGGGCCTGGAGCGAGAGCCGGCGGCCGAGGGCGCCGATGATGAGCGTCGTGATCGTGACCAGGCCGAGACCGCCGAGCTGGATGAACGCGAGGATCCAGAGCTGCCCGAGCGGCGTGAAATGGGTGGCGGTGTCGACGACGATCAGCCCGGTGACGCAGACGGCGCTCGTCATGGTGAACAGCGCGTCGACGAAGCCGAGCGCCGGCCCGGCCTGGAGGTGCGGGAGCCCGAGTAGGCCCGCCGTCCCGAAGCCGATCAGGAGGGCGAAGCTGATGACGAACAGCGTCGGAGGCGAGACGTCGCGCCAGCGCTGGACGAGCTGGGGAGCGATTCCCGTACCCCGACGCGCGGGCCCCACGGCCTGCCGCCATACTATGGGGCCGCTGCGACGACAAACGCGCTGCCCGGCACCGGCCCGCCCCGAGCGCGCCGCCGCCGGCTCAGATCGTCAGGCCGCCGTCCATCGGCACGATCGCGCCGGTCATGTAGCGGCCCTCCTCGGAGGCGATGAAGGCCACCAGCGCCGCGACCTCGTCGGGCGAGCACATGCCGAGCGGGGTCATCAGCTTCATGATCGCCTTCGGGTTGGCGCCCGGCGGCAGGTCGAAGGACTTCTGCATCGGCGTGTCGACGCCGCCCGGGGCGACCGCGTTCACGCGCACACGCTTGCGCAGGTACTCGTCGGCGAGCGCGCGGGTGAGCTGGACGACGCCGCCCTTGGAGGCGCAGTAGGCGGCGCTGAACGGCTGGCCCATGAGGCCGGCGTTGGAGGCGATGTTGACGATGTTGCCGCCGCCTTCGAAAAGGTGCGGCAGCACCGCCTGGCACATCAGGAACGTGCCGGTCAGGTTGACGCCGATGATGCGCGCCCAGTCCTCGTAGGGCATCTCGTGCGAGTGCGCGAACTTCCCGGTGCCGGCGCTGTTCACCAGCACCGACGGGCGCCCGAGGGCCTCGGCGGCGGCGGCGACGGCGGCGCGCACGGAGACGGGGTCGGCGACGTCCACCCGGTGAGCAGAGGCGCGGCCCGCGATCTCCGCGGCCGTCCGCTCGGCGGCCTCCGGCACGAGATCGAGGCAGGCGACGGCCGCCCCCTCGGAGGCGAGGCGGCGCGCGACCGCGCGGCCGACCCCGGAGCCGGCGCCGGTGACGATCGCGGTGACGTTCTCGAATCGCTTCATGGAAGGGCTCCTTGGGCGTCAGAAGGCGCGGTGGAGAATGCTCTCGTCGAGCGCGGCCGGGCCGGCATGGCTCAGCGGCCCTCGAAGCGGGCGCGCCGCTTCTCGAAGACGGCGCGCAGGCCTTCCTGCAGGTCGGCGCTGGTGCGCGCCGCGTGCGCCAGCTCGGCGACCGCCGGCGAGGGCTCGCGGGCGCGGAAGCTGCCGGCCTCGAGGATCGCCGCCTTCATGGCCCGGACCGAGAGCGGGGCGTTGCCGGCGATCTCGGCCGCGAGCGCGCGCGTGGTGGCGGCGAGCGCGTCCTCGGGCACCACCTGATTCACCAGGCCGGCGGCGCGGGCGGCCTCGGCGTCGAGGATCCGGCCGGTGAACAGCAGCGCCTTGGTGGCGACGGTGCCGGCGGTGTCGAGGAGCTTCTGGGTGAGGGCGTAGGGGACGACGAGCCCGATCCGGGCGAGCGGCATCCCCATGCGGGCGGTCGCGGCGGCGACCCGGAGATCGCAGTGCAGCGCCAGCTCGAGGCCGCCGGCAATGGCGTCGCCCTGCATCATGGCGATGGTCGGCACCGGCAGGCGCTCGAGGTCGTGCAGGGCGTCCTCGAGGTCGGGGTACTCGACCGCGCCGTCGGGTCCGCGCGCGCGGCCCATCTCCTTCAGGTCGAGGCCGGCGCAGAACGCCTTGCCCGCGCCCGCGACCACCAGGACGCGCAGGCTCGGGTCGCCGGCGGCCGCGCGCACGGCGTCGCGGAAGGCCGTGATCATCGGCACGGTCATGGCGTTCCGCTTCTCGGGACGGTTCAGGGTGAGGGTGAGGACGGCGCCGTCGCGCTCTTCCAGCAGCGGGGACTCGGGCATGGGGCTCTATCGCATCTTCGCCACCGTCTCGCCAACGCGTCGGCGGTCGCGGGGCGCGGCGGCGCTAGAAGCTGTCCTTGAGCTCGCGCGTCTTGGCGAAGATCGCCACCGGGTCGTCCGGCAGGTCGGGAAAGCGCTTGCGGAGCGAGGCCTGGAGCTCGCGGCTCGACTCCCGGACGAAGGGGTTGGTGCGCTTCTCCTCGGCGATGGTCGAGGGGACCGTGGGCTCGCCGCGCGCGCGCAGCTCGCGCACGCGCTCGATCTTGGCGTTGACGTCGGCGTTCCCGGGCTCGAGCTCGTGGGCGAAGCGCAGGTTGTTGGCGGTGTACTCGTGGCCGCAGTAGACTCGCGTGGCGTCGGGGAGCGCCATCAGCTTGGTGAGCGAGCGCCGCATCTCGGCCGCCGAGCCCTCGAACAGGCGGCCGCAGCCGGCGGCGAAGAGTGTGTCGCCGCTGAAGACGCTCGGGGTGCCGTCGGCGAAGAAGTACGCCACGTGCCCCTTGGTGTGGGACGGGATGGCGATCGCGCGGCCGCGGGCGCCCACGACCTCGAGCTCGTCGCCGTCGGCGAGCGGCTCGGTGAGCGCCGGCACGCGTCCCTCCTCGCCCGCCGAGCCGAGGACGCGGATGCCCGGGACGGCCCGCGCCACCTCCTCGTTCCCGCCGACGTGATCGTAGTGCCAGTGGGTGGAGAGGATCGCCTCGAGGCGGAGCCCGCGGCGCTCGACCTCGCGCAGCACGGGCGCGGCCTCCGAGCAGTCGACGATGGCGGCGCGCGTGCCGTCGTCGGAGATCAGGAGGTAGCCGTAGTTGTCGGACAGGAGGGGGATCGGGACGATCTCCACCAGGGCGTTCTCCTAGTGCCCCTCCGCCGGCGTGCGGGCCGCGCCCGGCGCCGCCGGGCGCGCCGCGGTGAGCTCGAGCTGGCTCACGCGCGCCGCCAGGCTGGCGAGCTCCTCCCGGCCGGCGGTGTGGCGCTCGGTCAGGTCTCCCAGGCGGAGGTCGATCTGCCGCAGCACGCGCTCGACGTCGCCGATCCGGTGGGCGAGCTGGAAGAGCTCGCCGCGATCGGCGGCGCGCTCGTCGCGCAGGCCGTCGAGGCGCTCCGCGGTCTCGCGGGTGGCGGCGACGGCCGCGGCGGCCTCCTCGGCGGCGCCCCGGAGCACCTGCGTGGACTGCTCGAGGTTGTCGTTCACCGCGGCGAGGCGCCGCTTCAGGTCGTCGTGGTCGCCCTGGCGCGAGCCGTGATCGCGCAGCAGATCGCCGAGGCGCATCTCGAGGCGCACGATGCGGTCCTGGAGCTTGCCGGTGTCGAGGTTGCGGGTCATGTGCTCCCTGGAGATGGCGTCGAGGTGCTCGCGGATGTCGGTGATGGTGCCGTGGAGCGCGTCGCCGGTCGAGAGCGCCATGTTGGCCTCGCGCTCGCGCTCGCTCGCGACCGCCCGCGCGTCCTCGAGGTGGCGCTCGAGCTCGGTGATGCGGCCGGTGAGGGCGGCGCGGTCGTCGAGGAGCGTGCCGAGCCGGCCCTCGAGGTGGGCGAGCCGGCTCTCGAGCGGCGCCACGTCGGCGCGCGAGAGCACGTTGGCGCGCGTGAGGACCGGTCCGAGGCGCCGGACCGCCTGCTCCTCGATGTCGGCCAGGACGCGCTCGGCGCGGGCCTCGAGGCCGCGGCCGGTCTCCTGCGCCCGGCGCCGGATCGTGTCGCGCACGCCGCCGATCTGGTCGCGGATGGCGTCGAGCCCCTGCTCGTTCTCCGGGAGCAGGTGCTTGCGCAGGCTCGAGAGCGTGCTCAGGATCTGCTCGCCGCGGACGTGGAGACGTTCGTAGGGGCTCTCGCTCGGCTCGCGCGCCCGCTGCTTCGCCCCCCGACCCGTTCCCTCTCGCGCGCTCATCGCGTCCTCCCTCGCCAGGCGGGCGCGCCGGCGCTCGGACCGACGTGCCCCGTTGCCGCCGGGAACGGCTGCCTGGCCGCCCCGTCCCGACGCCCGCATCATGCGTCCAGCGGCGGCCGGAGTGCAAGCGCTCCGGTCGTCATTCGATGCCGTACGTCACCCGGATCTGCGCCTCGGTCGTGACCTCGCCGGGCGCGACCGGCGTCTCCACGGCCGCGTCGGCGGTCATCGCGGCGAAGCGCCCGTGGCTCTCGAACATCGGCCGCACGCGGCCCTCCACGACCGCCTCCAGGATGCGCCCGAGACCGACGTCGAGCGCGCGCGCGACCGCCTCCGCCTGGCGGCGGGCGTCGGCGCCGGCGCGCTGGAGGGCCTCGTCCTCCGCCGTCGCCGGCTCGGCGAGGCTGAAGGAGAGGCCCTGGATGCGCGCCGCGCCGGCACGGACGCCGGCGTCGAGGATGGCGCCCGCGGCGTCCACGCGCCGCGACTCGACGCGGATCTGGTGCACGGCGGTGTAGGCGACGATCTCGGGCGGGGTCGCCTTGCGGCCCATCCGCGGCTCGGGGTCGGGCTTGTAGACCGGCATCAGCGAGAAGCCGGCGGTCTCGACGCGCGCCTTCTCCCCGGCCGCCCCCTTCAGGGCGTCGAGGACGCTCTTCGCCCTCTTGGCGGCGGCGTTCCGGGCCTCCTCGGCGCTCGGGGCGGTCTCTTCGACGGCGAACCCGACCTGCATCGCGTCCGGGGCGGAGTCCACCTTGCCGCTGCCGACGACGACGATGCTGCGCGGCCGCTCGGGCTCGGCGGCCCCGGCCGGCGCCGCCAGCGCCAGCACGACGGCGATCACCAGGACGGTCTGCGACGACCAACGGTCCATGAGGCCACCTCCCGCGGCGGATCCTATGCGCCGGGGGTGGCCGCGGCCAGGCCCCCGGGGTCGATCAGGGCGCGGCAGCCGGCCCGCGCCGGCCGGTCGCCACCAGGTAGAGCTCGGACGAGCCCTTGCGGGTGGCCTCGAGACGGATCAGCCGGACCGAGCGGAAGCGCTCGGCGAGCGCCCGCCGGACGGCCTCGCCGTCGGCGCCGCCGAACGTCTTCGCGACCAGCGCGCCGCCCGGGGCGAGGACGGCGTCGGCGATGCGGAGCGTGTGCTCGGCGAGCTCGGCGGCGGCGGCATCGTCGCGCGGCGCGATGCCGGTGAGCTTGGGCGCCAGGTCGGAGAGCACCACGTCGGCCGGGCCGCCGAGGAGAGAGAGCGCGCGCGCGGGCAGGTCGTCGGCGGCGACGTCGGCGCGCAGCACCTCGACGTGGGGCTCCGCGAGAGCGTCGATCGCGGCCAGATCGACGCCGACGACGCGGCCCTGCCGCCCGACGTGCTCGG
>Ga0302046_10000978_pt1 | contig 27247 bp, 25 predicted proteins | sample RVTome_11_FD_200261 | JGI IMG/M metagenome (GOLD analysis project Ga0302046, IMG submission 200261) | Soil microbial communities from uranium-contaminated site in the Upper Colorado River Basin, Wyoming, United States - RVT147D111 (version 2) ... | reverse complement strand
TCCCGAGCCTCGCTCGCAGCCAACAGCCGGCGCGCACGCTCATCAAGATGCGGCCACAGTCGAGCCACCTTTTCGCGCAGCGCGTCCAGCTCGCGGGTCTCCATGCCCGCCAACATGGCACCATCCATCCCATATGTCAAGCTTATTTATTGACTCCGCCTAACGGCTTGGCGGTGGCCTTCGGCCACCGCCGGCGGCCACAATCCGGGCTCACCTTGGAGCAAGGGGGGAGCCGGGAGCGTGGTCACGGATGCACAAGTGAGGAAGCTGATGGAGGAGATGCGCAAGGACGGTGGGTTGGGTGGAGCGGCGCTGCGTGCGGGGATGCACCGCAACACGGCGCGCCGGTACGTGGCGTTGGGCAAGTCGCCGTCGGAGCTGAAGGAGCCGCGGAGCTGGCGGACGCGGGAGGACCCGTTCGCCGGGGACTGGTCGGGGATCGTGGAGCGCCTGGAGGTGGCTCCGGAGCTGGAGGCGAAGGCGTTGTTCGAGCACCTGGTGGCCGCACATCCTGGTCGGTACGAGGAGGGGCAGGTGCGGACGTTTCAGCGGCGGCGGGCGCTGGGGGCGCCGGCTTCGAGCAGCCGACTCAGAAGGCGAGGCGGTCGCGGACGACCTGCATGTCCTCCCAGCAGGGGCGCTTCCAGTTCGGGTTGCGGAGCAGCCCGGCCGGGTGGTAGGTGACCCGCAGGTCGACGCCGCGCACCTTGTGCCAGACGCCGCGCAGGCGGCCGAGGGGGAGGTCGTTGCCGAGCAGGCTCTGGGCCGCCACCCGGCCGAGGGCGACGATCGCCTTCGGCCGCACCAGGTCGATCTGGGCGTCGAGGTAGGCGCGGCAGGCCGCCACCTCCTCGGGCAGCGGATCGCGGTTGCCGGGCGGCCGGCACTTGACGACGTTGGCGATGTAGACCTGTTCGCGGGTGAGGCCGATGGCGGCGATGATCTTGTCCAGGAGCTGCCCGGCGGGGCCGACGAACGGCTCGCCGCGGCGGTCCTCCTCGGCGCCCGGTCCCTCGCCGATGAGCATCAGGTCGGCATCGGGATCGCCGACCCCGAAGACGACGGTGCGGCGCCCCCGCGCGAGCGCGCAGGCGGTGCACTGCTGGGCGACCGCGTCGACCTCCGCCAGGGTGGACCAGCGCGCCGGCGGCGGGCCCTCGAGCGCGCCCGAAGCGGTGGACGGGGACGGGCCGGCGGAAGCGGGCGGGCTGGCTAAAGCGGGCGACGCCCCGGCGGGCGATCGGAGCGGCGGCGCCGTCCGGGGGGCCGGTCTCCCACCCGCGCCGGCGGCGGACCGCGCCGCGGTGGCTGCGTCGACCGGCCCCCCCGCGCCGGCCGCGCCCCGGCGAGGCAGGTACAGCTCGCCGTACCCGAGGTCGTCGAGGTAGGCGAGGAGCTGGGCCAGCGGCGGCGGGACCGGCACGGTCAAGGGGGGCTAGTGGACCCCCTCTCCCGCTCCGCCGCCCGCCTCGGTCGCCTCCAGCCCCTCCTCGGCCGCAGACTCCTCCTGCGGCGCCGGGCCGTAGTCCCAGTCGATCAGCTCGCGGGAGATCTCCTCCATGGCGACGGTGGTCGGCTTGCCGTGCTCGTCGAGGCGCGGGCGGCCGCCGCGGACGAGCTGCTCGGCGCGGCGCGCCGACACCAGGACGTACCGGAACTTGCTGTCGATCTTCTCGGGGATCCTGCGTTCCATCTCTACTCCCTCGCGATGTGCGTTCGACGGCCCGCCGGGGGTCGTCCCCGGCCGCGGCCGGATGGTTCGGAGTGGGTCGCCGGCGCGCGGGTCATCCGGGCCGGTCGCGGGCGGCGCCCGCCGCAGCGGCGGTGCGGAAGTCGTCGATCACCGCGTCCACCTGCTCGCGCACGCGCGGCAGGCGGTGGCGTTGGGCGACCATGACCGCTTCCAGGGCCGCCCCGGCCCGGTGCGCGTCGTCGTTGACGATAACATAAGAGTAACGCTCGTAACGCTCGATTTCCGAAAGGGATGCAGCCAGGCGCCGGGCGATCGCCGGCGCCCCGTCGAGGCCGCGCTCGTGGAGCCGCCGCTCGAGGTCGGCGTAGCTCGGCGGCAGCACCAGCACGCTGACCGCTTGCGGGTAGCGCTCCTGCATGGCCGCCGCCCCCTGGACGTCGACGTCGAGCACGACGTCGACACCGGCCTCCAGCCGCGGCTCGACCTCGTCGCGCGCGGTGCCGTAGAGGTTGCCGTGGACCTCGGCCCACTCGAGGAACCGCCCGTCGGCTCTCATCCGCTCGAACTCCTCGCGCTCGACGAAGTGGTAGTCCACCCCGTCGCGCTCGGCCCGCCGCGGCCGCCGCGTGGTGTGGCTGACCGAGAAGGCGACCTCGCCGCGCTCGCCCATTTCGCTGGCGAGCAGCGCGTGGATGAGGGTGGTCTTGCCGGCACCGGAGGGAGCGGAAAGGATGTACAGCTCGCCGCGCTGCATCGGCCCGCGATCGTAGCACGTCACTCGACGTTCTGGACCTGTTCTCTGAGCTGCTCGCAGAGCAGCTTGCCGTCGAGGACGGCGCGGGTCATCGCGGCGTCGCGGCACTTGGCGCCGACGGTGTTCAGCTCGCGGCCGATCTCCTGGGCCAGGAAGTCGAGCCGCTTGCCGGCCGCTGCGGGCGCGTCGAGCAGCTCGCGGAAGTGCCGGCAATGCGAGCCGAGGCGGTCCAGCTCCTCGGCGACGTCGCTGCGCTCGATCAGCAGCGCCGCCTCCTGGGCCAGCCGCGCCGGCTCGATGCCGGCGGCGCCGAGCAGCTCCTCGAGCCGGGCGCGCAGGTTGTCCAGGGTCGCCGCCCGCGAGGCCTCGCGCAGCCGGGTGAGCGTCTCGACCGCCGCCGCCAGCTCGTCGAGCCGCCGGGCGAGCACCGCGGCGAGCGCCGCGCCCTCGGCCTCGCGGGCGGCGACGAGCTGGGCCAGCGACTCCCCCGCGACGTCGAGCACCAGCGCCTGGTCGGCGGCGTCCCAGAGATCGTGGCCGCGCTCGACGACCAGAGCCTCGGGCAGCCGCAGCAGGTCGCCGGCGGTCAGCTTCTCGCCGACCAGGCCGCCCTCGAACAGCTCCTCGACCGCGGCGTGCGCGGCGCGCACCACCTCGCGGTCCACCCGCACCCGGGCGGCGCGTGCGGCGAGGGCGCGGACCTCGACCACGGCATCGACCCGGCCGCGGGTCAGCTCGCCGGAGAGCAGCGCCCGCAGGGCCTCCTCGCTCGCCCGGTAGTCGTCTCCGAGACCGAGCCGCAGCTCGAGGAAGCGGTGGTTGACCGCGCGGATCGTCACGGTCACCGCGTGGCGGGCGTTCTCGCCGCCGGTCTGTCCGAACCCGGTCATGCTCCTCATCCGGTCCTCGCTTCCTCGTCGGTTCCCGCCGGTGCCGACCCCGCGGCCAGCCGTTCGGCCGCCGCCTCGGCGGCGTCGAGCCGCGCCTCCAGCTCGGCCGCGGCGGGCTCGAGCTGCGCCCGCCGCGGCACCGTCAGCGGCTCGCCGTAGACGTAGTGGACGGTCGTGAACGGCAGCGGCACGACGAATCGGTCCCAGCTCCGCAATCGCCGGCAGCGGCCGGCGGCGAGGGCGACCGGCTGGATCGGAAAGCCGGTGGCGGCGGCGGCCTGGATCACCCCCGGCTGGACCTTGCCCGCCGGGCCGCGCGGGCCGTCCGGGGTGAAGGCCAGGTCGTAGCCGGCGCGCGCCTTGCGCAGCAGCTCGCGCAGGCCGGCGATCCCGCCACGGGTGGTCGAGCCGCGGCTGGAGTCGATCCCCAGCCGGGCGACCGTGCGGGCGATCAGCTCACCGTCGCGGTGGCGGCTGACCAGCACCGAGATCCGCCGGCCGCGGTAGGCCCACGGCATCAGCAGCAGGTGGCGGTGCCAGAACGCCAGAATCATCCGCTCGCCGGCGGCCTCGCGGCGGCGCTGCTCGCCGTCGCCGTGCCGCCGCATCCGCACCGAAACCGCGAGCGCGCGGATCAGCCACGCCGCGGTGAACGACACCGCCGCCGCCCGCAGGCGCCCGCCGCGAGTCTCAGGACCGGAACTGGATCTCATAGAGCCGCTTATAGGTGCCGCCGAGCGCCAGCAGCTCGGCGTGGCTGCCGGTCTCGACGATCCGCCCGGCCTCCATGACCACGATCCGGTCGGCGCGCTGGACGGTCGACAGCCGGTGGGCGATGACCAGGGTGGTGCGCCCGTGCATCAGGTTGTAGAGCGCCTTCTGCACCAGCGCCTCGGACTCGCTGTCGAGCTGCGAGGTCGCCTCGTCGAGGATCAGGATCGGGGCGTTCTTGAGCAGCGCCCGGGCGATCGCCAGCCGCTGCCGCTGGCCGCCCGACAGCCGCAGCCCGCCCTCGCCGATCAGGGTATCGTAGCCCTGCGGCAGGCCGGCGATGAACTCGTCGGCGTAGGCGGCGGCGGCGGCCTCGCGCACCCGCTCGAACGGCAGGTCCGAGCGGCCGTAGGCGATGTTGTTGCGCACCGTGTCGTTGAACAGCACGGTCTCCTGGGTGACGATGCCGATCAACGAGCGCAGGCCCTCGAGCGTCAGGTCGCGCACGTCGGCGCCGTCGATCGCCACCCGCCCCTCGTCGGGGTCGAAGAAGCGCGCGATCAGGTTGACCATGGTCGTCTTGCCGGCGCCCGAGGGCCCGACCAGGGCGACGATCTCGCCGCGCCGGATCGTCAGGTCGACGCCGTGGAGCACCGTCCGGTCGTCGTAGGCGAAGCTCACGCCGTCGTAGGTCACCGCCCGCTCGAAGCGGCCGGGCGCCCAGGCTCCGGGGCGCTCGCGCACCTCGTTGGGCATCTCGATCACCCGCTTGACCCGCTGCCCGGCGGCCAGCGCCTCCTGGAGGACGAGGTTGACCTTGTTGAGCTTGCGGATCGGGTCGTACATCATGATCAGGGTGACCAAAAAGCCCATCAGCTCGCCGCCGGACAGCTCGCCACGGTGGATGCGCGAGCCGGCGTGAATCAGCAGCGCGGCGCCGCCGACCACCGACAGCGACTCGACCACCGGCCCGGCCAGGTTGGCGATGAGCTGCGCCCGCAGGTTGACGCGCAGGTGGCGATGGGTGGCGCGGCGGAAGCGGCCCTCCTCGAACCCCTCCATGCCGAACGCCTTAACCACCCGATGGCCGCGCACCGCCTCGGCCATCAGGGTCGAGATGTCGGCCATCCGCTCCTGGCTGCGGTGGCTGGTGCGCCGCATGCCGCGGCCGAAGCGGGCGATCGGGTAGAGCAGCAGCGGCGCCGCCACCAGGCAGGTCAGCGCGAGCTGGAGATGGGTCGAGAGCAGCAACACGAGCAGGAAGAGCAGGGTGATCGGCTGCTGCAACAGGTCGAGCAGGCGGTTGGAGACCGCGTTCTGGATCAGCGCCACGTCGTTGATCACCCGCGCCATCAGCTCGCCGGAGGGGTGCTGGGAGTGGAACCGGCTCGACTGCCGGAGGATCCTCGAGTAGAGGTCGTTGCGCAGGTCGGTGACCACGCCCAGGCCGATGCGCTGGAACAAGAAGCCGCTGCTGAAGTTGGCCAGGTTGCGGATCAAGAAGACCAGGGCGAAGATCAGCGGCAGGAAGACGAAGACGTTGTCGGGGGTGATCCCGAGGCGGTCCTTGAGCCATTCCCAGCCGCGGCCGAACCAGTCCCCGAAGTCGGGCAGAGGCCCCGCCTCGGACGCGGCTCCGCCCGCCGGCTCGCCGCCGGCGCCCTCGCCGTCGCTCCCGCCGCCGAGGCCGGGAAACGGGCGCTCGTCGGTGCGCAGCACCTCGCTGAAGATCGGCTCGACCAGCGCCGCGACCGCGGCGGTCGAGAGCGCGTAGACCAGGATCGCGCCGAGCGCCAGCGCCGCCGGCGCCCAGTAGCGCCGCAGGTAGCGGCCGAGGAAGCGCGGCAGGCTCACCGCCCCGCCTCCGGCCCGAAGCGGCCCGGACCGCCGGCCGCCGCGGCAGCCTCGGCCGGCCGTGCCCCGGCGGAACCCGGGGCCAGCCGCGCCGCCACCCGGTCCGCGGCGCGGGCGGTCGCCCCCGCCTCGCCGAGCCGGGCGCGCAGCGCGCCGAGGTCGCGGCGCATCGCCGCCACCCGCTCGGGATCGGTGAGGATCGCCTCCGCCTCGGCGGCCACCGCCTCCGGCTCGGCGTGCGACTGCAGCAGCTCGGGCACCGCGCCGCGCTCGAGCACCAGGTTGACCAGGCTGGCGTGGGGCACCCGCACCAGCAGCCGGGCGAGCAACCAGGTCCAGCCGGCGAGCCGGTAGAGGACGATCATCGGCGTGCGCAAGAGCCCGACCTCGAGGGTCGCGGTGCCCGAGGCGCAGAGCGCCAGGTGGCAATCGGCGATGGCGTCGAAGCGGCCGCTCTCGACCACCCGCACGTCCAGCCCAGAGCCCGCCAGCGGCTCCTCGAGCAGCTCGCGCGGCAGCGACGGAGCCCGGATCAGCCGCACCCGCAGCGGCACCCGCTCGGCGAGCCTCTGCGCCGCCCCGAGCATCGCCGGCAGGAGCGCGGCGACCTCGCTCCTGCGCGAGCCGGGCAGGAGCGCCAGGCGGTAGGGCTCGCCGGCCGCGGGGGTGCCGCGGTCCCAGGCCCCTTCCAGCTCGGGCACCTCGTCGACCAGCGGGTGGCCGACCCAGGTCACGCGCACACCGTGGCGGCGGTAGAACTCCTCCTCGAAGGGGAATAGCACTAGCATCTCGTCGACCCGCTCGGCAACGTCGGCGACCCGGCCGCGCCGCCACGCCCATACCTGCGGGCTGATGTAGTAGACCACCGGCACGCCGCGGCGCTTCAGCTCGCGCGCCAGCCGCAGGTTGAACTCGGCGAAGTCGACCAGCACCGCCAGGGCCGGCCGCCGGCGCTCGCACTCGGCGAGCAGCTCGCGGAAGATCCGGCGCGCCCGCGGCAGCACCGCCAGCGCCTCGACCAGGCCGACCACCGAGATCTCCGAGGCCGCGGCGAGCCGCTCCAGACCGGCCGCCGCCAGCTCGTCGCCGCCGAGGCCGAAGGCGCTCAGCCCGGGCAGCCGGCGTCGCAGCTCGGCGAGCAGCCGGGCGCCGTGGAGGTCGCCGGAGGCCTCGCCGGCGACCATCAGCAGGGGCCCGGGTGCCGGCGCCGCGGGTGGGCTCATGGCGCCGAGGTCGGCGGCCCGGGCGGGAACGGGAGCATCAGCCAGGCGACCACCAGCGCGCCGATGACCAGACCCAGAAAGAGCTGCAGGAACAGCCGCACCTGGTCGCGCGGCTGGCGCCGCCACAGCGCGGTGAAGAAGACGCCGACCACCAGGGCGTAGAGCACCATCAGGAGGAAGTGGCTGGGCACCGCGTCACTCCTTGCGGCCGCAGGCGATGTCCCAGGCGTCGAGCACCAGCAGCAGGTTCATCAGCCCGGCGGTGGCGATGAAGGCCTTGCCGTACTCGAAGCCGATCGCCAGCGCCTCGCCCTGGTAGTCGGTCAGCCGGAGCGCGAAGTAGGGCAGGCCGACCCCCATCGAGGCCAGCGTCACCAGCGTGCCGATGATCCCGCCTTCGAAGAACAGCAGCGGGCCGTGCAGCCAGATCCCGATCGCCAGCGAGCCGAACACCAGGATCGCGAACAGCAGCGCACGGGCGCGCCGGCCGAGCAGCAGGTGGCCGAGGCCGGGCACCAGCCAAGCCGCGCCGGCGGCGAGCCACGCCCGTTGGGGCACGCTCTCCGTTTCGGCGGCGGACGCCCCCTTGCGCTCCGATGCGGACACGAGTTCTGCGCCCCGCGTCCGCGGCCTAGTCGGAGTTGAGCATCTCCCGGAGCTCCTTGCCGGGCTTGAAGTAGGGGATCCGCTTCGCCGGCACCTCGACCCGCTCGCCGGTCTTGGGGTTGCGTCCCAGGCGCGGGCCGCGGTGGCGGATGCGGAAGCTGCCGAAACCGCGCAGCTCGATCTTCTCCCCCTCCTTGAGCGAGTGCACGATGCTGTCGAACACCGTGTTGACGATGATCTCCGCGTGCTTCTTGGTGAGCTGGGTGGCGCGCGCCACCTCGTCGACCAGCTCGGCCTTGGTCATCCCGTCTCGTGCCGCCACGGTCCCCTCCCGGTGTCGCTCGCCGGCGCCTTCCGCGTCCGGCGCGCTACCCCTCCACGCGCTCGTCGTCGGGCTGCTCCTCGGCCGCCGCCGCCGCCCCCGGCTCCTCGTCCTCCGCCTCGGCGACCGGCTCGCCCGCCGGCGCCTCGGCCTCCGCCTGCGCTTCGCTCCCGGCCTCGTCCTCGGCGGCCTTCTCGGCCTTCGCGGTCTCGGCAGCCTCGACGATCACGCTTTCGCGCGCCACTTCGCGCGTCGACGCGACGCCGCTCTGGTCGGCCGCCTGCTGTTCCAGCTCCGCGGCCTCCTCGGACGTCGGCTGCAAGAGCCCGCGCATGGTCAGGCCGACCTTCTTCTCGTCGTCCTCGATGCGCAGGATGCGCGCCCGCACCCAGTCGCCGACCTTGAAGTGGTCCTCGAGCTTGGCGCCCGGCGCGAGGTCGATCTCGCTGACGTGCGCCAGCCCCTCGAGACCCTGGTAGATGTCGATGAACAGGCCGAAGTCGGTGACGTTGACCACCTTGCCGTCGACCGTGTCGCCGACGTGATGGGTGCCGACGAAGTCCTCCCACTCGTTGGGCATGAACTCCTTGATCGACAGCGACACGCGCTGGTTGCCGGTGTCGATGTTGGTGATCCGCGCCTTGACCACGTCACCCTTCTTGAGCACCTCGCTCGGGTGCTTGACCCGCTTGGTCCAGCTCATGTCGGAGACGTGGATCAGGCCGTCGATTCCCTCGGTGATCTCGACGAAGGCACCGAACTCGGTCAGGTTGCGCACCTTGCCCTCGATGATCGTGCCCACCGGGTGGCTGTCGCCCAGCTCCTGCCACGGGTTGCGCTCGGTCTGGCGGAGCGACAGCGAGATCCGCCGCGCCTCCATGTCCAGCTCGGAGACGATCGCCTCGACCTCGTCGCCGACCTCGAGGATCTTGGCCGGGTTGACCACCTTCTTGGTCCACGACATCTCGGAGACGTGGATCAGCCCCTCGACGCCCTCCTCGATCTCGACGAAGGCGCCGTAGTCGACCAGGCTGACCACCTTGCCGTGCACCCGCGAGCCGATCGGGTACTTCTTGTCGACCAGCGTCCAGGGGTCGTCGCTCCTCTGCTTGTAGCCGAGCGAGACGCGCTCGGTCTCGGGGTCGAACTTGAGGATCGCCACCTCGACCTCGTCGCCGACCGAGAAGTGCTCCGAGGGGTGGTTAACCCGGCCCCACGAGATGTCGGTGATGTGGAGCAGGCCGTCGATGCCGCCGAGGTCGATGAACACGCCGTAGTCGGTGATGTTCTTGACCACGCCCGGCAGCCGCGCTCCCTCCTTGAGCTTGGTGATCGTCTCGGCCTTCTTCTTCTCCAGCTCCTTTTCGAGCACCGCCTTGCGCGACAGCACGATGTTGTTGCGCCGGCGGTCGAGCGAGATGACCTTGAACTCCAGCTCCTCGCCCTTGAGCGACTCGAGGTGCTTGATCGGCTTGATGTCGACCAGCGAGCCGGGGAGGAAGGCGCGCAGCCCGACGTCGACGGTCAGCCCGCCCTTGATGCGGTCGACGATGCGGCCGTGGATGATCGTGCCGTCACGGTACGCGTTCTCGATGTCGTTCCAGCGCCTCATCCGCTGCGCCTTCTGGTGCGACAGCAGGATGTGGCCCTCGAGGTCCTCGGCCTTCTCGAGCAGGACGTCGACCTGGTCGCCGACCTTGACCGTCAGCTCGCCGGCGTGGTCGGTGAACTCGCCGCGCGGCACCAGGCCCTCGGACTTGTAGCCGACGTCGATGACCACTTCGTTGGGCGTCAGCGCGATCACCCGGCCGGTGACGATCTCGCCTTCGTTCAGGTTGCGCATGCTCTCGTCGTACATCTCGACCAGGCGCCGGAACTCGGAGTCCTTCTCGGTCTCCTCGGCGTGGGGTTCGAGATTGACGATGCCGCGCTCCTCGCCGGCCGTGACAGGCGCGGGCGTCTCCTCCGCCTCGGCCGCCGGTCCGGACGCCGCCTCGGCGGCGTTCTCGGCGACGGCCGCCTCTGCCTCCGCAGCCGGCAGCGGAGTCTGCTGTTCCTCGGTGGACTGCATGAACGGGGTAACCTCCTTGCTCGGGCCCGGGCGGGCGCCGGACGCGCCGGCCGCCGCCTGGCCTCCTCGTGCGCGAGGGGGATTTGCACACGAGGATCCGAGGTCTCGCTAACTCCCTGAGAACTCGGGACAAATGAGTATAGGGGCCGGCCCCGGGGGTGTCAACTTTCAAGGAGGGGGGCTGCGCCCCCCTCCCCGCGGGAGTGAATCCCGCGGGTCCCCTCCCCTGTCTCGGCGGCGCACCGCGCCGCCGCACACGCGCCCTTAAGGCGCGCGTAGTCCTGCTGCCGGCGAGTGGACCGGACGCCCCGGGAAGCCCCCTCGCAACCGGCACCGTCGCGCGCAGTGTGGACGGCGGGCGGCCGGATGTCGTATATCTCGGCGAGTGCCGCTCGCACAGATCGCGACCCCGCTGCTCTACCTGGCGGCCGCCCTCGGCCTGGCCGCGGCCTGCCACCGCTGGGTGCTGCCGCTCGGCCGGCGCACCGTCCTGGCGCTCGTCCTGCTGCCGCTCTGCTTCACCGGGCGGGCGCTGCTCACCGGCGGCGTCTACAGCCCGATCACCTCCGCCTACGCCAACCCGCCGTTCGAGGCGGTGCGCGCGGAGGTCGGGCTCGACGAGCCGCAGGTCGGGCACTTCTTCGACCTCTACGGCCAGATCGTCCCGTGGCACCGCGCGGTGCGCCACGCCTGGAGCCAGGGCGAGTGGCCGCTGCGCAACCCGTTCCTGCTCTGCGGCGACCTGCTCGCCGGCACCGCGCAGCCGGCGCCGTTCTACCCGCCCAACCTGCTCTCGCTGTTGCTGCCGCTGCCGCTGGCGCTGACCTTCCTCGCCTCCTTCCACTTCTTCCTCGCCGCGCTCGGCGGCTATCTCTTCGCGCGCGACCTCGACTGCCGGCCGCGGGCGGCGATCTTCGCCGCCGCCGGCTGGATGGCGATGAACGGCACGGTGTTCTGGATCGGCTGGCCGATCGGGATGGTGATGCCGATGCTGCCGCTGGTGCTGGTCGGAGCGCGGCGGCTGGCGCGCGAGCCGGGAGCCCGCTCCTGCCTGCTGCTGACCGCGGCCCTCGGCGCCGGGGCGCTCGCCGGCCACCCGGAGACCTCCGGCCACCACGTCGCGATCGCCGGCGTCTACGGCCTGTGGGAGGCGCTGCGCGGTCCGCGCTCGGCGTGGCCGCGGATCCTCGGCTGGGGCGCCGCCGCCGCCGCGCTGACCGTCGGGCTGACCGCGATCGCCCTGCTGCCGATCGCCGACGCGCTGCCGCAGACCCAGCAGTGGTACCTGCGCCGCCTGATGAGCGACCGCGGTGCCGAGTCGTGGCGCGAGGTCTGGCTGCGGCTGCTCCCCAACCTCGTCCCGTTCGTCCACGGCGGGCACGGCAACCAGGTGCCCGGGCTACCGAGGTTCATCGGCATCTACTCGGGCGCCTATGCCGGGAGCCTCCTGGTGGTGCCCGCGCTCTACGGGCTGGCACGCTCGACCTGGCCCGGCCGCTGGCTGCTCGCCGGGTTCGGGCTGATCGGGCTGGCGGCCTGGGTCCGCCTGCCCGGCTTCTACGAGGCGCTCGGCCGGATCCCGCCCTTCGACGTCTCGGTCAACCACCGGCTGATCGCCCTGACCGGTATCGCGCTGGCGGTGCTCGCCGCGCTGGGCGTCGAGGCCTGGTGCCGGCGCGAACGGCCGCCCGGCCTCGGCCGGCTCGCGGCGGCGGTGCTGGCGATCCTGGTCGCGCTGGTGGCGGCGCTGTGGCCGACCATGCGCACCGGCGGCCTCGAGCCGGGGTTCCTTCTCGCGCGCAGCGCCCTCTACCTGCTGCCGGTCGCGGCCGCCCTCCCCTTCCTGCTCGCCCGCCGCCTGCGGCCGCTGGCGCTCGCCGCCCTGCTCGGCCTGCTGCTGGTGCAGCGGGTCGGCGAGATCGGCGGCCTCTACCCGAACGCGCGGCTCGGCATGTTCTACCCGCCGATCGCACCTCTCGACTCCCCGCGGCTCGACCGGGAGGTCTCCAGGGTGGTCGGCGCCGGTTACACCCTGATCCCGAACCAGAGCGTCCACTACGGACTCGAGGACGTCCGCGGCTACCAGGCGCTGCACCACCGGCGCTTCGCGCGGCTCAATCCCCTCTGGGTCAGCGAGGGCGAGGGCCACTACTTCTACCGGGTCGACGACCTGTCCCGGCCGTTCCTCTCCTTCCTCAACGTCCGCTGGGCGCTGGTGCCGCCGGGGAGGCGGCCGCCCCGCTTCTGGCGCCGGGTCGAGGATGCCAACGGCGTCGTCCTGTGGCGCAACCGGCGCGCGCTCGACCGCGCCTTCCTGCCGGCGCGCGTGCGCCTCGCCAGCCGGCCCGAGCAGGTGCTGCGCGAGATGGCCGCCGCCCGCGACTTCTCCCAGGTCGCCTGGATCGAGACCGCCGACCCGCTGTTCGCGCACCCGTTCGAGGTCGCCAACGGCCCCGGAACCGTCGCCCTCGAACGCCGCGGCCTCGGCTACCGCCTCGCCGCCGACCTCCACGCCGACGCCTGGATCGTGATCTCCGAAGTCGCCTGGCGCGGCTGGCGCGCCGAGAGCGACGGCCGCGACCTGCCGCTGGCGATCGCCAACCACGCCTTCCTCGGCCTCCGCCTGCCCGCCGGCGAGCACACGGTCGACCTCTCCTACCGCCCGCGGGCGTTCTACGTCGGGCTGACGATCACGGCGGGCACGCTGGGGGTGCTGGTGCTCGCGGGGCTCGGCGGGGCGTGGCACCGCCGATTACGCCCAGCGACCAAGCCGCGTGCCGGCGGACCACCGGTGAGGGATCCTCCTTGACCGCGCGGGCGAGCGGCTCGGCGTAGCGGGCCTCGCCGCGGTTGCCCATCGCGGTGGCGGCGTTCCTCCGCAGGCCCTCGTGCCCCGCGCGCTGCATCGCCGAGCCGCGGAAGCGTTCGCGGTAGCCGGCCTCGTCGAGGGCGAGGAGGCCGGCGAGGTCGAGCTCGCGGCGGCGGTCGGGGAGGCGCAGGTCGGGCTCGTCGGAGGGGGACTCGCGGGCGAGGTTCTTGGGCTGGTTCCAGGGGCAGACCTCCTGGCAGACATCGCAGCCGAAGACCCAGTCGCCCAGATCGCGGCGGCGCTCGGGCGGGATTTCGCCGCGGTGCTCGATCGTCCAGTAGCTGATGCAGCGGTTGGCGTCGAGGCGGTAGGGCTCGGGCAGGGCGCCGGTCGGGCAGGCGTCGAGGCAGAGGCGGCAGCGGCCGCAGAGATCGGCCAGCGGCTCGTCCGGCTCGAGGTCGAGGGTGGTGAACAGCTCGCCGAGCAGGAGCCACGAGCCCGCCGGGGTGAGCAGGCAGGTGTTCTTGCCCTGGACTCCGATCCCGGCGCGCGCCGCCAGCTCGCGCTCGAGCACCGGGCCGGTGTCGACGGTCCAGCGGGTGCCGGCGCCCGGGAACGCCTCGCGCACCCGCGCCGCCAGCCGGCGCAGGCGCTTGCCCATCAGGTTGTGGTAGTCGCGGCCGCGGGCGTAGCGGGCGACCCGCGGCCAGAGGTCGCCCTCCGGCTCCTCCTCCCCCGCCACCGGGTGATAGCGGAGGGCGACGCAGAGGGCGCTCCGGGCGCCCTCGAGCACGCGCGCCGGCTCGAGGCGCTCGGCGACCCGGCGTTCCAGCCAGCCCATCCCGGCGTGGTCGCCCCGCTCGAGCCAGCGCACGTACTCCGGCCCCCGCTCGAACGAGTCGAGGGCGGCCACCCCGGCAAGGTCGAAGCCCGCCTCGAGGGCCCAGCGGCGGAGCGTTGCGGCGCGCTCGGCACGATCCATCGCCGGTCATCCTACAGGCGGGCGCGACCGGCAGCAGCCAGGGCCGCGGCATCGGCGGATCCACCCTCCGGGGCATCGGGTAGAAGCGGTGCGGAGCCGGCACCGGCCCCGCGCCGCCGGACCGGCGGGCGGGTTTGGTCCACCTCCGGGGCATCGGTTAGAATCGTCGATCGTAGGACCCCCGAGCCGCCGGCGGCGGCGGTTCCGCACGACCGACCGATCAGACACCCAGGGCGCCCGCGGCATACCGGCCGCGCGGAGGGGCGCCCGCCCGCGGGCACCGGTCACGGCGCAGACCCGAACGCGCAGTCCTGAAGGGAGCCACGATGGATGTTTTCAAGGAGATGGAGGGGCTCGGGCACGAGCGGCTGCTGGTCTGCTCCAACCCCGAGGTCGGTCTCAAGGCGCTCATCGCCGTCCACTCCACGGTTCTCGGCCCCGGCCTCGGCGGCGTCCGGATGTGGCCCTACAAGAGCATGGACGAGGCGGTGACCGACGTGCTCCGCCTCTCCCACGGCATGACGTACAAGGCCGCCGCCGCCGGGCTCAACCTCGGCGGCGGCAAGGCGGTGATCGTCGGCGACCCCAAGAAGGACAAGAGCGAGGCGCTGTTCCGCGCCTTCGGCCGTTACGTCGAGTCGCTCGGCGGCCTCTACATCACCGCCGAGGACGTCGGCACCGACATGGAGGACATGGAGCTGATCCTCACCGAGACCCGCTGGGTGACCGGGGTCTCGCCCGCCCACGGCGGCAGCGGCGACCCCTCGCCGGTGACTGCCTTCGGCGTGCTCCAGGGGATGAAGGCGACGGCGCTGTGGCGCTCGCGCGACGCCGACGGCGAGCGGCCGCTCGAAGGCACCACGGTGGCGATCCAGGGCCTGGGCAGCGTCGGCATGTACCTCGCGAAGTACCTGGTCGACGAGGGAGCGAAGCTGATCGGCTGCGACATCGACCCCGAGGCGACCGCCGAGGCGGCGTCCAAGCACGGGGTCGAGATCGTGCCGCCGGACGAGATCTACGACGTCGAGTGCGACGTCTTCGCGCCCTGCGCGCTCGGAGCGGTGCTCAACGACGACACCATCCCGCGCCTGCGCTGCGACATCGTCGCCGGCGGCGCCAACAACCAGCTCGCCGACGGCGACCGCCACGGCAAGGAGCTGGCCGACCGCGAGATCCTCTACGCGCCCGACTTCGTGATCAACGCCGGCGGCCTGATCAACGTCTACAACGAGCTGACCGGCGAGTACGTCCAGGAGCGCGCCCTGCGCATGACCCGCGGCATCTACCTCAACCTGATGCGGGTGTTCGAGATCGCCAAGGAGCAAGGCATCCCGACCTCCGAGGCCGCCGACCGGATGGCCGAGGAGCGGATCGAGAAGGTCAAGGCCCTCGGCGCCCGGCACTGGGGGCGGCTGCTCAACCACCGGGGGTGAGCGCCTGACCCCCACCCCGCCGCCGTGACTGCCTTCCGCCGACGAGCCTCCGACGTCGCCGCCGCCGCCCTGGCCGCTGCCGGGCTCGCCGGTGCCGCCGTTCCCGTCGCCGCTGCGGCGCCGGCGCCCACCCCCGCCTTCGCCTGCGACCGCGACTCCACCCTCACCCTGTTCGGGCTCGACACCGCGTCCGGGACGGCGCTCCTCGCGGCGCCGCCGGCTCGGGACGGCGAGCCGCCGTGGTGGATCGAGCTGCCCGCCGGCGGCGAGAACGCCGTCTACCGGCCCGCCGGCGGCGACCGCCCGTTCGCCGGCTCGATCGGTCCGGGGCCGGTGTTCGCGGTCCAACGCTGCGGCGCGGGATGCCTGCAGCCGGTGCGCCGGGAGGACGGCGGATGGCGGCCGCTCGGCGAGCCGCTGGCGGGCGACGGCGGCACCGTCCACGCCACCTACGATCGCTCCGGGACGCCGTGGGTGGTGCTCCACCGGCCGATCGCCGGCGACGGCGCGGTCGAGGCGCACGCCTTCCGGCTGGCCGCCGGCGGGAGCTGGCAGGACCGCGGCGCCCGGCGCGCGGTCGGCACCGGCACGGTGGCGGCGGTGCCCGACCCCTCGTCGTCCGAGGGGGTGCTCTCCGGCAGCGCCCGCTTCACCGCCGGCGGCCCGCCCGAGACCTGGGTCGCCGGCCTGCCGGCGCTGCCGCCCGAGCGCCGGGGCGAGCTGCTTCCAGGAGGTGTGACCCGCGGCGTCCCGGCCGCGATGTACCTCGACGCCGGCGGCCGCTTCTACCTTAGCGAGGACGGCGGCGAGAGCTGGCGGCGCAGCGACTGGGCGCCCTGGGGCGAGACGCGAGCCCGGCTCTGGCAGCCGGGCCGCGACTACTCGGTCGACCTGCCGTCCGGCGACCGCCGGCCGCCGCTCGCCGTCGCCTGGTTCGACCGCCGCCAACCGGGAGCGGAGCGCCTCCACCTCACCTCCTGGAGCCCCGGCCGTGGCTGGGCCGAGACCGCCGCCCTGCCCCCGGCCACCACCACCCTCGACGGCGCCCTGCTCACCTGGGACCACCTGCTGCGGCCGGCCCAGGGCTCCTGGCTGCTCCTCACCGGCTGCGTCCACACCGCCGCCGGCCCCGGCCTCGCGGTGCGAACCACCGGACCCGGCGGGCTCTCCAAACCGCGCTTCGTCCCGCTCCTGCCCGCCGAGCCCTAGCTCTTCGGCGCCTCCTCGCCCTCTTTCGCCTCGCCGTCGCCCCCGGCAATGAACAGCGTCCGGGTGGGGTATGCGAACTCGATCCCCTCGGCCTCGAACCGCCGCACCAGCGCCAGGTTGATCGCCTGCTGGACGTCCATGTAGACGCTGTACTCGGCGCTCTCGACGTAGTAGACGACCTCGAAGTCGAGCGACGAGTCGCCGAAGGCCTTGAAGTGGGCGCGGTCGAGGCGGGCGCGGTCGGTGCCGGCGAAGATCTCGGCGACCATCGCCGGGATCGCCTCGAGCTGGGCGGCCGGGGTCTGGTAGACGACGCCGAAGCCGAACAGGATCCGCCGCTCGTTCATCTGTTTGAAGTTGCGGACCCGGCTCGACAGCAGGTCGCCGTTGCCGAACACCAGCAGCTCGCCGGAGATGCTGCGGATGCGCGTCGTCTTGATGCCGATCCGCTCCACCGTGCCCGCGAACTCGCCGATGACCACGAAGTCGCCGACCACGAACGGCTTGTCGAGGACGATCGACAGGGAGGCGAAGGTGTCCTGGAGCACGTTCTGGAGCGCCAGGCCGACCGCGATCCCGCCCACTCCGAGCCCGGCGATCAGCGCCGTGACGTCGAAGCCGAGGTTGTCGAGGGCCAGCAGCAGCACCACCGACCAGATCACCAGGCGGCCGAAGAAGCCGAACAGGCCGAGCACCGCCACCCGCAGCGCCTCGCCCTCCTCGCGGCGCTGGAGGTAGCGCCCGATCCACCAGGTCAGCAGGTGGGTGGCCCAGATGCCGGCCTGGATCGCGACGGCGATGAAGAGCAGCCGGTGGAGCGCCAGCTCGATCCCCGGCGGCAGCTCGAGGGTGCGGCCGGCGACCGCGGCGGCGACCGCCACCAGCACCAGCTTGCTGGTGCGGCCGAGGAGCTGGCTGGCCAGGTCGTCCAGCTCGGTGTCGGTACGCTCGGCCAGCCGCGCCAGCCGGCTGTAGAGGACGTGGCGCAGCAGGCGCAGCGCGACCAGCACGGCGACGAACACCACCAGCGCAACGCTCCAGCGCAGCAGGCTGTTGCCGAAGTACTCGACGAGCAGGAGCCGCCGCATCGGCTCGGGCAGCACTTCGACCGTGCGGTCTACGGCGGCGAGGGTCTCCGTCGGCGTCACTGGATCGTCTCCGGGGTCCGGGGAAGGGGGAGTTCGAGGCCCCCTAGCGTTTACCAGACCCCGGCGCCGAGATCAAGCCCGAGCGCCGACCGCATCGGCGATCCGGTCCACCACCTGGTCGGCGGTCAGCTCGGACGTGTCGATCACGGTGTAGCTGGCATCGAAGGTCAGCGGCGAGTCGGAGCGCTCGGCGTCGCGCCGGTCGCGGCCCTCGATCTCGGCCACCACTTCGTCCCAGGAGGCGGCGCGGCCGGCGGCGCGGCGCTCCTCCCAGCGCCGGCGGTGGCGGACCTCGGGGGGAGCGGTGAGGAAGAACTTGTGCGGCGTGCCCGGGAAGACCCGCGAGCCGATGTCGCGCCCCTCGATCACCCCGCCGTGGGCCTCGCCGCCGGCGCGCTGGAGCGCGACCAGGCGGCGGCGGACCTCGGGGTAGGCGGCGATCACCGAGCTGGCCTCGCCGATCCGCGGGGTGCGGATGCGCTCTCCCGCCGGCGCGCCGTCGAGCAGCACTTCGAGGCCGCCGTCGGCGGCCGGCGCGATCCGCAGGTCGGCGCCCTCGGCGATTGCGGCCACCGCCGCCCGATCGCCGGGATCGGCGCCGGCGTCGAGCACCGCCAGGGCGAGCGCACGGTACATCGCGCCGGTGTCGAGATAGGGCAGCCCGAGCCGGCGCGCCAGCCGCCGGGCGGCGGTGCTCTTGCCCACCCCGGAGGGGCCGTCGATCGCGATCAGCGGCCGCCGGCCGGCCGCGGCGGCGGGTTCCGGGCTCACCCGCCGCTCCCGCCGCGGCGCGGCGATCGCCTCCCCCGGCCGCCGCCGCCGGACTTGCCACCGCCGCCCTTGCGGGGCGCCCCGGTCCGGCGCGGCCCGCCGCCGGTACGGCCGCCGCCTCCCGGCGGAGCGACGCCGCGCCGTCCGCCGCCGCGGCCGGACGCCGGCCGGCCCCCGGCCGCGCGGCCCGATCCCGGCCTCGCCTCGCCTGTCCGGCCCGTACCCGCCCGACCCGCCGCCGCCCGGCGCGCAGCGGTCCGGCCTGGCCTGGACCGGCGCAGCGCCTCGACCTCGGCCTCGGTCAACTCGCGCACCGCCCCCTGCGGCAGCGCCGGATCGCTGACCGGGCCGATCGCCACCCGGCGCAGCCGGAGCACCGGGTGGCCGACGCGCTGGAACATCTCGCGGATCTGCCGCGTCCGACCCTCGTGCAGCTCGACCCGCCACCAGCTCGAGGAGCCGGGCGCGGCGGTACGACCGCCGCGGGGCCGGTGGCGCACGATCTTCGCCGGCGCGGTGCGGCGGCCGTCGAGGACGATGCCGCCGCGCAGCTTGGCGAGCGCCCGCTCCCCCGGCTCGCCCTCGACCTTGACCTCGTAGACCTTGACACAGCCGTAGCGCGGGTGGGCGACGCGCTGGGCGAAATCGCCGTCGTCGGTGAGGAGCAGCAACCCCTCGGTCAGGAAGTCGAGGCGGCCGACCGGCGCCAGCCCCTTGCGCAGCGCCGGAGGCACCAGGTCGATCACCGTCGGCCGCCCGCCGGGGTCGGAGACCGTGCTCATCACCGCCCGCGGCTTGTTGAGCAGCAGGTAGCGGTGGCGCGTCGGCAGCAGGATGCGCTTGCCGTCGACCTTGATCGCGTCACGCGAAGGGTCGGCGCGGTCTCCGAGGCCGGCGACCCGGCCGTTGACGGTCACCCGCCCGGCGGTGATCACCTCCTCGGCCGCACGCCGCGACGCGACCCCGGCGCGGGCGAGGATCTTCTGCAGCCGATCGCCCCCCTCGCTCACCCGGCCTCCGAGGCTTCCGCCTCGCCGCGCTCCTCGGGCTCGTCGGGCTCGTCGAGCGCGTCGAACCCGTCCCGCTCGTCCCGCTCGTCCCGGTCGTCCCGTTCGTCCAGCTCGGCGGCGTCGCGGAGGATCGTCTCCTCGCGGTCGTCGCCGGCGCCGAGCAGCGCGTCGCGGGCCGCGAAGTCACCGTCGGCGGCCGTCTCGAGGCCGAGCGCCTCCTCCAGCTCCTCGAGCGGCGGCAGCTCGCGCAGGTTCTTGAGCCCGAACTGGACCAGGAACTCCCGGGTCGTGCAGTAGAGGAACGGCTTGCCGACCACTTCCTTGCGGCCGGCGATGCGCACCAGGTGGCGCTCGAGCAGGGTCTTGAGCACGCCGGCGGGATGGACGCCGCGCAGCTCCTGGATCTCCGGGCCGGTGACCGGCTGGCGGTAGGCGACGATCGCCAGGGTCTCGAGCGCCGCCATCGACAGCCGGCTCGAGCCGGTGACCTCGAAGAACCGGCGCAGCCAGCCCTGGACCTCGGGCCGCGAGATCAGCCGCACGCCGCCCGCCACCTCCTCGGCCATCACCCCGCGCGACTCGTCCGGGGCGTAGCGCGCGAGCACGACGTCGAGCGCCGCCGAGGCCTCGCCGCGCTCCTCGGCCTCGAACATCTCGAGCAGGCGCGCGCGCGGCACCGGGTCGGCCGAGGCGAACAGCACCGCCTCGAGCGCGGCCTCCATTTCCGGGCGCGGGGTCACGGCGCGATCGCCTCCAGTTCCTCGGCGCTCGCATCGCGGGTGGTGCGGTAGAGCAGGATGTCGCGGCCCTCGGTCTGGTGCAGCCGGACCAAGTTGAGGCGCGCCATCTCGAGCACGGCGAGAAACGCCGCCACCGCCTCGGAGCGGCAGGAGCGGTCGCGGAGGTCGGCGATCAGGTCGTAGGGGCGACCGCGGCGCATCGCGGCGAGCAGGCGCCGGAGCTGGCCGCCGACCGAGAAGCTCTCGCCGCGCAGGTGGTACGGCGGCGGGTGCTCGCGGTGGTAGCGATCGAGCGCGGTGCGCAGCGCCGCGAGCAGGTCGAACAGCGAGACGTCGCCGAGGTCGACCGCCTCGCCGTCGCCGCCGGGATCGGCCTCGGGCGGCGCGTCGCGGGTCCAGATCCCCTGGCGCAGGCGGTGGACCTCGGCCAGCGACTGCGCCGCCTCCTTGAGCCGGCGGTACTCGAGCAGCCGCTCGACCAGCTCCTGGCGCGGGTCCTCCTCGGGCTCCTCGCCCGGGCGCTGCGGCGACCGCGGCAGGAGCATCTTCGACTTGAGGTGGATGAGCAGCGCCGCCTCGTAGATGTACTCGCCGGCGATGTCGAGGTTCAGCTCCTCCATCAGCCCGAGGTAGTCGTGGAACTGGTCGCAGATGGTCGCCACCGGGATGTCGGTGATCTCCACCTCGTTGATTTGGATGAGGTGCAGCAGCAGGTCGAGCGGCCCCTCGAAGACCGGCAGCCGCACCCGCCACGACTCGGGCAGCAGCGCGCCGACCGCCGGCGCGGGGGCGCGGCGCGCCGCCGCCCGGGTCGGGGCGCCGGAGAGGATCGGCGGCTCGGGAGGAGGTGCTTCGGGGGCGGCCATCGCGGCCGGGATGATACCCCGGATCAGCCGCCGTGGCGGGCGAGCCCGCGGGCGTTTTCGGCCAGCGCCCGCCATTCGGTCCAGAGCGCGGCGGCCTGGACCGCGAGGAGCGCCCAGAACAGCGGCCCGTGCAAGGCGCCGCCGGTGCCGACGTAGGCGCGGGCGCCGGTGACCGCCAGCGCGCCGGCGGCCGCCAGCGCCGCCAGCGCCGACCCCGCGGCCACCGCCGCGGCACGTCGCCCGGGGACCGGAGTGCCGGTCTCGCGCGCCAGCGCGCGCCGGGTGCCGGCGAGGTAGAAGATCACCCACAGGTGGGGCAGCGCCGCCGCCAGAATCGCGCCGAGCGCCAGCAGCAGGTGGAGGTCGATCGCGTCGGGACCGGCGGCGTAGGCGTGGACGCCGGCGCCGGCGAGCAGCGCGGTGGCGACCGCGCCGACGACGATCATCGAGTGTTCGAACCTCATGATCGCGGCCTGCCCCTAACCCTCACCGCCGCCGCCCATCGAGAGGGTCAGCCCGACCACGCCGAAGCGCAGCTCGTCGCCCTCCGTGACCTCCGCGGGCACCCCCTTCACCAGCCGGTTGGCGTTGACGAAGGTGCCGTTCATGGTGCCGATCTCCTCGGCCAGGTAGAGCTTGCCGCCGCGGCGGTATACCTTGCCGTGGCGGCGGCTGACCGAGCGCTGGGTGTCGACCGGAGAGAGGTCGATGTCGGGGAAGATCCCGGTCACCGGGTCGCGCCGGCCGACCATCGTCTCGGCGAACGACGACAGCGGGAACTCCATGCCCGAGCGCTCGTGGACCAGCCGCTCGGCGGCCGGCGAGGCGGGCTGCTCCTCGCCCGGCGCGGTCGGCTCGGGCGCCGCCGCCGAGGCCTCGGCGCCGGCCTCGCGCAGCAGGCGGTCGGCCTCGCGCAACCGGCGCGACAGCTTGCGCATCATCCGCACCCCGATCTCGGGGTTGTCGCGCAGCATCTGGTCGAAGGTCGTGCCGTCGATCTTGAGCAGCCGGACCTCGGACATCGCGCGCGCCGAAGCGTTCCGCGGCAGGTCCTCGAGCAGCGACATCTCGCCGAAGAAGTCGCCCTTCTCGAGCACCGCCCTCTGCCGGCTCTCGCCAGCCGCCTTCTGGAGGATCTCGACCTTGCCCTCCTGGATGATGTACATCTCGGTGCCCAGCTCGCCTTCCTCGAAGACGAACGCTCCCGAGGGCACGCCGACCAGGTAGCGGTCGGCGCCTGGACGGCTGGTGGTCTTGAACTTCGCGGTCATCTCATCCCTCACCGCAGACCAGCCGGCGGGTGGCCGGCTCGAGGCGCGCCGTGAGGCCCAGGGGCAGCGTGAGATTGGGGGCGCGGTGGCCCGCGGCGAGTCCCCAGGCCAGCGGCGGCGAGAAACCCGCCAGGGCGTCGATCAACCAGACCGCGGGCGGCTCGCCGCGCGCGTCCGTGGGCTCGGCGTGACCGACCACCATGGCGGAAAGCGCCGCCAGACTACCCGACAGGGCGAGGTGGGTCAACATCCGGTCGAGGCGGTAGAGCGGCTCGTCGACGTCCTCCCAGAACAGCACCGCCCCGCCGAGGTCGGGCAGGTACGGCGTTCCGAGGAGCGCGGTGATCAGGCTCAGGCAGCCGCCGAGGAGCGGTCCGGACACGCCCTCCCCGGCGTGCGACCCGCCGGCGCCGTGACCCGGCCGGGCGCCTGCGACGGGATAGGCCCGCGGGTAGTCGCCGGCCAGCGCCGCCAGCAGCGACGCCGCCTCCTCGCCGGAGATCCCGCGCGCCAGGTCGGCGGCGACCATCGGGCCGTGGAAGGCGACCAGCCCGAGCCGGGCGGTCACCGCGAGCAGGAACGGGGTCAGGTCGGAGTAGCCCACGTAGGCGCGCGGGTGGGCGGCGAGCAGCTCCCAGTCGATCGCCGGCAGCACCCGCAGCACGCCGTGACCGCCGCGGGCGAAGAAGATCGCCTTGAGCGAGGGGTCGGCGGCGAGGTCGTGGAAGGCGGCGAGGCGGCGGCGGTCGTCGCCGGCGAACAGACCCTGGCTGTCGCCGAGGTTGGCCGCCGGCACCGGCTCGAAGCCGAGGCCGCGCAGCGCCGCCAGGCCGCGCCCGAGGCGCTCGGGATCGACCGGGCCGGAGAGCGCCGCGACGCCGACCCGGTCGCCCGGGCGCGCCGGCGGAGGCAGGACGGAGAGGCCCATAAGCCGAATTCTGTCTCACCTGGCCGCCGCGCGGGCGGCCGGGCCAGCGGTCATTCCTCTGGGACCGGCGTCGCCGCCGGCCTCGAGCGACCTACCCGGGAGCGTCCCCGCCCGAAGGCGGGGGCGGGACGGGCGACCCGCGGGTCCGCTCCCCTATTTGGTCTTGCTCCGCATGGGGTTTGCCGTGCCTCGGACCGTCGCCGGCCGAGCGGTGCGCTCTTACCGCACCCTTTCACCCTTACCCCGCTCGCGCGGGGCGGTCTGCTCTCTGTTGCACTTTCCGTCGCGTCGCCGCGCCTCGCCGTTAGCGAGCATGCTGCCCGTCGGAGTCCGGACTTTCCTCCCGCCGCGCCCGGCGAACCGGGCCGGCGAGCGACCGCCTGGGCCTCTCCGGCCGACACCGAGTCTAACGGTTTCGCGCTACCGGCGCTTCCCGAGCCAGCCGAAGAGCCCACGCCGCCGTGGGGTGGACTCGGCCGCCTCCGCCGCTTCCAGCCGCACCAGGCCGGCCGCGGCGTCGGAGTCGCCGGGGCGGCGCTCGAGCGCGGTCCGGAAGTGGTGGCGGGCGTGCTCGGTCTCCCCCATCGCCTCGTAGACCCCGCCGAGCGCGCTCCAGATCCGCGGGTCGGGATAGCCGAGGTCGAGCGCCTTGCGGTAGCTGTCGGCGGCCTGGCGCAGCCAGTTCGGGTTCTTGGCCTGGGCGTCGCCGAGCTTGACGTAGTACTCGCCCCGCGGGTCGGCGAGGACCGCCTGCTTGAGGAGCTCGACCGCGAAGTGGTAGTCCTCGGCGTCGAGCAGGAGCTGGGCGCGGCGGTGGTAGCTCTCGGCCAGCCGCTCGGCCTCGCGGCGGCGGGCCTCCGGCGAGGGACCGGGGTCGCGCATGCCGACCTTGACGTCGTAGCGACGCCGCAGGTTGGGGTCGGAGAGGGTCAGGTAGGCGTCGGTGGCGCGCTCGAACAGCAGCCACAGCGCCGGCTCGCGGCCGGCGAGGTCGAGCGATTCGGCATGCGACGGGTGGACCAGCCGGGCGAGCCGGTCGTAGGCCTCGTGGACCTGCTCGAGGGTGGCGCTGTCCTCGACCCCGAGCAGCTCGTAGTGGGTCATCCCGCCGGCGGTGGCGAGCAGGTCGCGCAGCTTGCTGCGGTGGGCCTCGACACCGATCAGGAGCGGCTCCGCAGCGAGGCTCGACTCGACGCGGTAGGAGAGCCGGCGGATGACCTCCGGAGGAACCGGCGCTGCGCGCTCAAAGGCGGAGGGGCCGCGGTCGCGCTGGATCAGCCCGACCGCCCGCAACCGCGCCAGCCGGCGCAGGGCGGCGGCGCCGTCGTCGCCCGCCTGGCGCACCAGGTCGGAGAGCGTCACCGGCTCGCCGAGCCGCGACAGCAGCACCGTCTCCTGGGGGTCGAGCAGCGCCCCAATCGCAGGCGGCACGCCGCCGCCGACCCCGACCAGGCGCGCCGCGCTGCCGCCCAGCTCCTCCATCAGCTCGGCCTCGCCGCGATCGAGCACCGCCCATTCCATGAGCAGGAAGGCGGTCGGCAGCGGGCCGACCAGGTCGGCCGGCAGCACCTGCTGGCCCTCGAAGAAGGTGAACGGGGAGTCGCGCCAGCCGTGCACCAGGCGGGCGATGCGGCCCATCAGCTCCTTGACCTCGTGGCCGGCGCCCGCCGGCCAGCCGGGCGTCGCCGCCGCCGCCCCCTGCGGCAGGTGGCTCCTGAGCTTGCGCGCGATCGGGTTGGCCTGCGGCAGGTGCAGCTCGCCGCGGGCGAAGAAGAGACGCTTGGTGGCCCCGTCCTCGTCGCCGGCGACCTCGATCATCCCGCTCTTCCGATCGAGGTAGACCGAGTGCACCGCCTCGGTCACCGCGAGCGGTACCGGCTCGGGCTCGGCGGGGAGCTTCATGAGCCCTGCAGTCTAGCAGCCTCGGCGCCGCGCAAGGCGTCCCAGACGCGGCGCCCGAGCACCGGCCCGAGCGCCTCGGCCAGCTCGTCGACCGATACGGCGCGGATCGCCTCGAGGCTCCCGAAGCGGCGCAGGAGCTGCTTGCGGCGGCGCGGCCCGATCCCGGGCAGCTCCTCGATCTGGCTGCGCAGCGTGCGCGCGGTGCGCCGGCGCCGGTGGCGGGAGACCGCGAAGCGGTGCGCCTCGTCGCGCACCTGCTGGAGGAGCTGAAGCCCGGGGTCGGAGCGCGGCAGCGCCAGCGGCTCCGGGCGGGCCGGGACATAGACCTCCTCCTCGCGCTTGGCCAGCGCCACCACCGGCGTCTCCTCGACCCCGAGCCCGGCGAGGGCGCCGAGAGCGGCGTTGAGCTGGCCGCGGCCGCCGTCGATCAGGATCAGGTCGGGCATGTCGCCGATCTCCTCCAGGCGGCGCCGGTAGCGGCGCTCGACCGCCTGGGCAACCGCGGCGAAGTCGTCGGCCGCGCCGACCCCGCGGACGTTGAAGCTGCGGTAGTCGCTCTTGCGCATCCGGCCCTCCTCCCAGACCACCAGCGAGGCGACGGTCTCGCCGCCCTGGAAGTGGGAGACGTCGAAGGCCTCGATGCGCCGCGGCGGCTCGCCGAGGTCGAGGTGGCCGGCGAGCGCCTCGGCGCCTGGCGACGGGCCGCCGGCGGCGCGGAAGCGGCGGCGGTGGGCGAGCTGGGCGTTGTGCATCGCGAGCTGCACCCGCTCGGCCTTGGCCCCGCGCGCCGGCATCCGCAGGTAGACCCGCTCGCCCTTGCGCTCGGACAGCCACTCGGCGAGCGCGTCGGCGCCCTCGACCGGCAGCGGCAGGTGGATGTCCTTGGGAATGAAGGTCGTGCGGTCGTAGACCTGGGGCAGCACCTCGTCGAGCAGCCGCGCCGGCTCGACTGCGCCCACCCCCTCCCAGAACAGCTCGCGGCGGTCGAGCACCTGGCCGTTGCGCATCACCAGCGCGGTGACCGCGGCGTTGCCGCCGGCGACGTGGACGCCGTAGACGTCGACGTCCTCGCCGCCGACCGACGACAGCTTGCGCCGCTGGCTGATCGCCTCGACCTCGGCCGTGGTGTCGCGCAGGCGCGCCGCGCGCTCGAAGTCCAGCTCCTCCGAGGCCTGCCACATCTCGCGCTTGAGCCGGCGCAGCAGCTCGTCGTTGCGGCCGGCGAGGAAGAGCCGCGCCTGCGCCACCGCCTCGTCGTAGGCGGCGCGGTCGGTCAGCCCCTCGACGCACGGCCCGAGGCAGCGCTTCATGCCGTAGTAGAGGCACGGCCGCGGCAGCGAGCCGTCGATCTCGATCCGGCACACCCGCACCCCGAACAGCTTCTGCACCAGCTTGATCGCCTTGCGCGCCAGCCCGCCGGGCAGGAACGGGCCGAAGTACTCGGCGCCGTCGCCGGCGATCCGCCGGGTGAAGGCGATCCGCGGCCACGGATCGGCGGTCAGCTTGAGGTAGGGATAGGTCTTGTCGTCGCGCAGCAGGACGTTGTAGCGCGGCTTGCGGCCCTTGATCCAGTTGTTCTCGAGCAGCAGGGCCTCGGCTTCGGAGTCGGTGACCACCGACTCCAGCTCCACCGCCTCGGCGAGCATCGCCCCCAGCCGCGGGTCGCCCGACCCCTGGAGGTAGTTCGCCGCCCGCTTGCGCAGCGACTTCGCCTTGCCGACGTAGAGCGCCTTGCCCCGCGGCCCCTTGAAGACGTAGATCCCGGGGCGGTCGGGGAGATCGCGGATGCGTTCGATCAGGGCTTCGGAGAGCATGCTGGTTGGGGAGCTCAGCGCCGCCCAGCCCAGTAGCGGGGCTCGCGGCTGTGGTGGGCCACGGCGAGGATCCGGATCTGGTCCCGGCCGGTCGGCCGGTAGACGAGATCGTAGGGGAAACCGGAGACCAACACGCGTCGGAGCGACCCTGCCACCCGCGGTCCGATCTCCGGGAACTGGTGGAGCAAGGCGATTGCGGACTCGACCTCGACCAGGAACCGATCCCCGAGACCGGCGGAC
>Ga0302046_10000977_pt1 | contig 27254 bp, 26 predicted proteins | sample RVTome_11_FD_200261 | JGI IMG/M metagenome (GOLD analysis project Ga0302046, IMG submission 200261) | Soil microbial communities from uranium-contaminated site in the Upper Colorado River Basin, Wyoming, United States - RVT147D111 (version 2) ... | reverse complement strand
GGGACTCTGCGGGCCTGGGCGAGCAGAAGCGCCATGGTGAGCTCGGCCGCCGAGATCGTGTTGGCCTCGGGAGCGTTCACAACGAGGACCCCGGCCCTGGTGGCGGCGTCGAGGTCGATGTTGTCGACGCCGATCCCGGCGCGCCCGATCACCTGCAACCGGGGCGCCGCCGCGATCAGCTCGGCGTCCACCTTCGTCGCCGACCTGACGATGAGCCCTGCCGCCGCGCCGAGCCGCCCAAGGAGATCGGCGCGATCTGCTCCGACGGCGACATCCAGACCGCAATGCGGGCGCAGCACATCGAGACCGGCGTCCGAGATGGCTTCGGCGACAACGACGAGGGGCTTCTCCATGCGCCAGGCATCATCGCAGGCGGACACGAGGACGAGGAATCGAGCGGCCTCCGGCCGCGCCGCGTCTCCCGGTCAAATCCGGTTCCGCTCCTAATCTCGGCGAGATGGTCGCTTCCGTTCTTCCCGGGCTGGCGGCACTCGCCTCGGCGATCGTTCCCGGCGTCGGTCAGCTCATGGTGGGGCGCCGCAGGCGCGGATGGGTCCTGTTGTCCGTCTCGGCGGCGCTGGCGGCGGCCGGAGGCTGGTTGGTGGCGGCACGACCGCTGATGCTGGCGACATGGTGGGTACAGCCGACGGCCCTCCGTTGGCTGCTCGTCGGCAACGGTGTGCTCCTGGCGTTCCGGGTATACGCAGCCGCGGACGCCTACGTCGCGGCGAGGCAGACCAGCGGTCCGGCGTCGAACAGACCCGGCATCGTGGCGCTCGGACTGGTCGCAACGGCCGCCATCGCAGTCCCACACGGCGTGTTCGGCTACTACGACGTCATCGAGCAGGACCTCATCGAAAGTGTGTTCGCCGCGCCGACGACGACGAGTACCACCGCAACGACCGTCGCGACGACGGTCGCGGTGACCGTGGCGCCGCCCTCGACCGGAGAGGGCACGACCACGGCGACGACGGCCGCTCCGCCTCCATCGACCACCACGACCACCCGCCCGCCGCGGATCTGGGACGGCGTCGAGCGACTCAACATCCTCCTGCTGGGGGGCGACTCCGGCCCCGGCAGGATCGGGGTCCGGACGGACACGATCATCGTCGCCTCGATCGATCCGCAGTCCGGAGCGGCGGCGCTGTTCTCGATCCCGCGCAACCTCAAGGGAGTTCCGCTCCCCGCCGAGCTCGGGCTCTTCTCGTGCAACTGCTATCCGGACATCGTCAACGCCTTGTGGGACTACGCGACGCGGCTGCCCGATCCGTTCCAGGGCCCGGGGCCGCCGGGCGCCGAGGCGCTGCGCCTCGCCATCGGGGAGCTCCTCGACCTCGACATCCACTACTTCGCCCTCGTCGACCTGAACGGGTTCGTCGACCTCGTCGACGCCTTCGGCGGCCTCGACATCACAGTCACCGAGCGGGTCTACGACCCGAGCTATCCCGTCGAGGACGGCAGCCACGCCGCCGTCGAGTTCCTGCCGGGGCGGTACCACATGGATGGCCACGACTCCCTCGCATACGCCCGCGTGAGGCACGACTCGAGCGACTACAACCGAATGGCCAGGCAGCGGTGTGTGCTCCAGGCCGCCGTCGCCCAGGCCGAGCCGTTGCAGCTGCTCCGATCCTTCCCCCGCGTCGCCGAGGTGATCAAGGACAGCGTCGTCACGGACATACCCGTGGACAGGCTGCCCGATCTCGTCGAGCTCATCCCGAGGCTCGACCCGAGCGAGGTCGTCGCCGTCGGGTTCGTCCCTCCAAGCTTCGGCCTGAGTCGAGATGCCGACGGGTTCCCGCATCCGGACATCGCGGTGGTACGGGCGACCGTCGAGACGGCGATCACGCTGGAGCCTGAGGCTGCGAGAGAGGCGCTCGGTCTCGACGCACCCGGCACGTCGTGCGGCATCACCGAGGGGGCGCCGGCCGAGTGATGCTCCGTGCCCTGGGGAGGGCCGCAATGCTGCGCTGCCCTCGGTGCGGTGGCGGCGGGCTCTTCCACCGCTGGCTGCTCATGGAGGGGCGATGCCCCACGTGCGACCTGAGATTCGAGCGTGTCCAGGGCTACTGGCTGGGCGCGGTGGCCGTCAACCTCGTCTTCACCGAAGGGCTGTTCGTCGTCGTTCTCGTGGTCTGGCTCGTCGCCGCCTGGCCGGACGTGCCGTGGACCGGCGTGCTCGTGGCGACGATCGTGATGAACGCCGTGTTTCCGCTGCTGTTCCACCCATTCTCGCGTACCCTGTGGCTGGCGATCGAGCGCCACTTCTACACGCGCGCCCACCCCGACGAGGACGCCTGAGCGCGTGCCCTCCGGGTCCCCGGCGCGCCCATGAGGGGCTCCGCGGCGGGCCGTCCCATCGGCACGGGCTCGGCCGCTGCCGGGTGGGCGTCTTGTACCCTCGCCTCGCCATGTCAGAGGATCAGCTCCCGACGGAGGACGGCCGGCTGCGGGCCGACATCAGGATGCTCGGCAACCTCCTCGGCCAGACCCTGGTTCGCCAGGAGGGCGAGGAGCTGCTCGACCTCGTCGAGAGGGTGCGAGCCCTCACGAAGCGGCTTCGCCGGGTGCCGCCGGACGCCGGGGCGGCGGGTGAGCTCGAAGACGTGCTCGAGTCGATCGACCTCCCGACGACCATCAACCTGGTCAGGGCGTTCACCGCCTTCTTCTACCTGGCGAACGTCGCCGAGCAGACGCACCGCGTCGGCGTCGATGCTGCGAGGTCCGGCAGGCGACGCGGCTGGCTGGAGACGACGGTGGACCGCATCGGCGAGGCCGGCATCCCGAGAGCAGCGGTCCAGGACATCGTCGACCGCCTCGAGCTTCGCCCCGTGTTCACCGCCCACCCGACGGAGGCGGCCAGGCGATCGATACTCACGAAGACGGCCAGGATCGCCGACCTGCTGGAGGAGCGAGCCGATTCCCGCCTCAGCGACTCCGACATGGACCGGATCGAGCGGCGCCTCGCCGAGCTCATCGATCTGATCTGGCAGACGGACGAGCTGCGGGCCGAGCGTCCGACCCCGCTCGACGAGGCCCGGTCGGTCATCTACTACTTCGAGGAGATCTTCGACGAGGTGGCCGCCGACCTGTTCGACGAGTTGGCGCACCAGCTCGGGAGGATCGGGATCGAGCTGCGCAGCGACGCCACTCCCCTCCGATTCGGCACCTGGGTGGGAGGCGACCGGGACGGCAACCCGAACGTGACGCCCGAGCTCACGTTCGAGGTGCTCGAGATGCAGCAGGACCACGCCCTCCGGGTGCTCATCGGCGCCGTCGAGTCGCTCGCCGGCGAGCTGAGCCCGTCGGAGCGCATCACCGCCATCTCGGAGGAGCTCGCCAAGTCGCTCACCCAGGACGCCTCCGCCCTGCCCGACGTGCACAGGCGGTTTGCCCGCATCTCGGCCGGCGAGGCGTACCGGCAGAAGTGCGCCTACATCCACCAGCGGCTCGTGAACACGAGGCGCCGCCTCGCCGACGGCACCCAGCACGAGCCGCACGTCGACTACGCATCTTCGCCCGAGATGCTGGAGGACATCGCCGTGATGATGCGCTCGCTCGGAGAGCACCACGGAGGGTTGATCGCGACGGGGATGGTGGCGCGGTTGATGCGCCGGGTAGCCGCCTTCGGGTTCCGGTTGGCCACGATGGACGTTCGAGAACACGCCTCGAAGCACCATCAGGCGCTCTCCCAGCTCTACGGGCGCCTCCCGGACGAGCCGGACTACGGCTCGCTGACGCGGGCGGACAGGACGACGGTGCTCGAGCAGGAACTGGCGAGCCACAGGCCCCTGTCGTCCCCCACCACGATGTGGGACGACGAGCCGGGGCGCACGTTCGGTACGTTCGCCGCCATCCGCGAGGCGCAGGACCGCTTCGGAGAGGAGACGATCGAGAGCTACGTGATCTCGGAGACGAGGGGCCCGGACGACGTGCTCGCCGCGGTGGTCCTCGCCCGCGAGGCGGGCCTCGTCGACCTGCACTCCTCGATCGCCAGGATCGGGTTCGTGCCGCTCTTCGAGACGCTCGACGAGGTGACGACCGCAGGGGAGATCCTCGACGCCTTGCTGTCCTCGCCGGCTTATCGCCAGGTGGTGCGGCTCCGCTCCGACCTGCAAGAGGTGATGCTCGGCTACTCGGACTCCAACAAGCTGGCAGGTATCACGACGTCGCAATGGAGCCTTTACAAGGCATCACGCGACTTGAGGGACGCCGGTCTGCGACACGGCGTCGAGCTGCGGGTCTTCCACGGCAGGGGTGGCACCGTGGGCCGCGGCGGCGGCCCGACGGGAGAAGCGATCCTCGCCCAGCCGTGGGGCACCGTCGACGGGCGCATCAAGATCACTGAACAGGGCGAGGTGATCGCCGACAAGTACGGGCTTCCCAGCTTGGCGGCCGCCAACCTCGAGCTGACGCTGGCCGCGACGCTCGAGGCGTCGGTGCTGCACCGCAAGTCGCGGCAACCGCAGCCCGTGCTCGATCGGTGGGACGAGGCGATGGACGTCATCAGCGACGCCGCTCTCGGCGCCTATCGGCGGTTGGTCGACTCCGCCGAGCTGCCCGAGTACTTCCTGTCGTCGACACCGGTCGAGGAGCTGGCGGCGATGAACATCGGCTCCCGGCCGGCGAGGCGCCCGGGCGCCCCGGCCGATCCGGCCGGCCTCGGGAGCCTGCGCGCCATCCCGTGGGTGTTCGGTTGGACCCAGTCGCGCCAGGTCGTGCCCGGCTGGTTCGGAGTCGGCACAGGTCTGGCGGCGGCGCGGGAGGCGGGCGCAGCCGACGTGCTCGACCAGATGTACGCCGACTGGTCGTTCTTCAGAGCCTTCGTCGCCAACGTCGAGATGACCCTCACGAAGACCGACCTCGACGTCGCCGGGCGCTACGTCGAGGGGCTCGTCCCAAGGGAGGTGCGGGGGCCGTTCGATGCGATCAAATCGGAGTTCGCGGTGACGATACGTGAGATCCTCGCCATCACGGGAGACGAGGAGCTCGTCGATCGATACCCGGTCCTGCAGCGGACCCTCCGCATCCGCGACGTGTACCTCGACCCGATCAGCTACCTGCAGGTCGCTCTGCTCCGCCGAGCCAGGTCCGAGGGTCACGTCGACGACGACCTGCAGCGAGCACTCCTCCTCACGGTCAACGGGCTGGCTGCCGGACTGCGCAACACCGGGTAGGCAGCGCCTCGCGAGAACTCTCCCTCCCCGAGGGAGACCTCACTCCCTCCCGAGGAACGTGAGCAGCATCGAGGCGTCGACGGCCGATACGACGGGAAAGCCACGTACACGGCCGGAGCCGTGGCCCCGGTCGACGGTGACTACCCGCATCCCGGCCGCAGTGGCCGCTTCCGCGCCCGCCTGCGAGTCCTCGACTGCGAGGCAAACGGAGGCGTCGACGCCGAGCCCGCGAGCCGCCTCGAGATAGAGGTCGGGCGACGGCTTCCCTGCCGGAACCTCGTCGCCGGCCACCGTGAAGTCGAAGTAGCGCCCGAGGTCGAAGCGGTCCAGCTTGATGTCGAGGTTCCGCCGTGAAGACGACGATGCGACGGCCAGCGGGACGCCGTTGCCGGCGAGCGCCCGGATGGCGTCGACGGCGTCGTCGAACGGCTCGAGCGCCGTGGAGTAGAGGCGGCGGCACTCGACCATGACCTCTTCGATGAGCTCGTCCTCGGGTGGGAGGTCCGCAACGGCCGCGAACTTGGCGTAGACGGCTCGATCGGTCAGGCCCACCGTCGTCGCCATCTCGTCGTCGCTCGGTTCGTATCCGTGGCTGCGCAGCGCCTTTCGCCATGCCTCATCCGAGAGGGGCTCGCTGTCGACGATCACGCCGTCGCAGTCGAAGATCACGGCGTTCACGGCGAGCCCGCCTCGGCGGCATCGATGGCGCGCTGCAAGCGCCGCGCCGCCCAAGCGCGCCACCATGGATGGAGGACCCGGGCGACGTCGCCTCCGAGTTCGAGATCGAGTCGGGTCGAGACGGCCGACTCGGCCATCTCCTCCTGCACCGCCACCGAGAACGCCAGACCCCCGATCATCCTCGGCCCGGCGACGGAGCACCGATAGCGCCTGCCGGCCTCCCAGTGCGTGAACTCGAAGCGCATGGCCTTGTCGGGATTGGCGCCTCCCAGGGTCGCGAAGAAGGCGTTCCCGACCTCGGGAAGCTCCTTGCCCATGTAACCGACGAAGTGCAGCGGGGTCCACTCCCCGATGCGTTGCGGGTCGGCGACGAGCGCCCACAGCCTGGCCGAGTCGACGCCTTCGAGCCAGCGCCCCTCACGGACGACCAGGGGAGCCACGCGTCAGCCGCCCGCCTTGGAGCGGATCAGCTCGGACACGAGCCGGGGATCCGCCTTGCCGCCGGTTGCCTTCATCACCTCGCCGACGAGGAATCCGATCGGCTTGGTGTCGCCGGCGGTGATCTTGCCGACGGCATCGGCGTTGTCGGCGAGCACGGCGTCGACGGCGTCCTCGAAGACCGAGGCGTCCGAGATCTGGATGAGGTCGCGCCCCGCAGCCACCTCGGCCGGTGTCCCTTCGCCTTCGAGCACGCCGGCGAGCACGTCCTTGGCGGCCGTGGCAGACAGCTCGCCGTCCTCGACCATGGCGGCAAGCTCGGCGAGGTGCTGACCGGTGAGGGGCGTGTCGGCCGGCCCGACACCCATCCGGCGAGCATGGGCGACGACCTCGCCCGTGACCCAGTTCGCCGCGGCGCGGGCTCCCGCCCCCGACGCCATCGCCTCTTCGAAGAGCTCGCCGAGGCCGTCCGTCGCCACAAGCGCCGCGGCGAGGCGCCCTCCGATCCCTGTCTCGGCGTATCCGGCCCGTCGCGCCGCCGGCAGGACCGGCAGGGCTTGCCGGACGGCTGCCCGCTTGGCGTCGTCGACGTGGAGAGGGAGCAGGTCGGGCTCCTGGAAGTAGCGGTAGTCCTCGGATTCCTCCTTGGATCGCATCGAGGACGTGGCGCCCGTCTCCTCGTTCCAGTGGCGGGTCTCCTGGACGACGCGGCCCCCCGCCTCGAGGACGCCGATCTGCCTGTCGATCTCGAATGCGATCGCCCGCTCGAGTGAGCGCAGCGAGTTGACGTTCTTCACCTCGGATCGGGTGCCGAGCACGGCGGAACCGCGTGGCCGGACAGACACGTTGGCGTCGAACCGCATGCTGCCCTCCTCGAGGCGGGCGTCCGACACACCAAGGGCGCGCACGATCTGCTGGAGCTCCGCACCGTACGCCCTCGCCTGCTCCGCCGACCGGACGTCGGGCTCGGTGACGATCTCGACGAGGGGCACGCCTGAGCGGTTGAAGTCGAGCAGGGAATAGCCGGCGTCGGCGATCCGCCCGCCGTCGCCGACGTGGATGCTCTTTCCGGTGTCCTCTTCCATGTGGACCCTGGTGATCCCGATCGTCACCGGCTCGCCGTCGACGTCGATCACGATTCGCCCGTTCACGCACAGCGGGAGGTCGTACTGGGAGATCTGGTAGTTCTTCGGCAGGTCCGGATAGAAGTAGTTCTTGCGATGGAAGACCGAGTGCTCGACGAGCTCGCAATCGAGGGCAGAGCCGATGGCCAGGATGCCGTCGATCGCAGCCTCGTTCGGGACCGGGAGTGCGCCGGGCAGCCCGAGGCACACGGGGCAGCACGCCGTGTTCGGCTCGGCACCGAATGTCACGGGGCATCCGCAGAACATCTTGGAGCGCGTCTGCAGCTCGACGTGCGTCTCGATCCCGATCACGGCCTCGTACTCGGTCATGTCGGCAGCGGCTCCGAGGCCGCCAGGCTCGGCCGGGCGGCGAAGGCGGCGATGCGCTCGACCTCGGCTGCCACCTGGAAGAGCACCGGCTCGGCGAGTGCAGGCGCCATCACCTGGAACCCGATCGGGAGTCGGGCGTCGTCCAGGCCGATCGGCACCGAGATACCCGGGTCGCCCGAGAGGTTGATCGGGATCGTGCACACGTCCGAGTAGTACATCGCCAGCGGGTCTGCCGTCTTGGCGCCGACCTCGAAGGCGGTGGTCGGGCTCGTCGGTGACACGAGTGCGTCGACCTTCTCGTACGCCGCGGCGAACTCCCTCCTGAGAAGGGTGCGCACCTTCTGCGCCTGCCCGTAGAAGGCGTCGTAGTACCCGGCGCTCAGCGCGTACGTGCCGAGCAGCACACGGCGGATCACCTCTGGACCGAATCCGTCTGCCCTCGTCCTGGCCATCATCTCCTCAGTGGTGTCCCCGTCGACGCGCAGCCCGTACCGCACCCCGTCGAACCGGGCCAGGTTGGCCGACGCCTCGGCAGGGGCGATCAGGTAGTAGGCAGACAGGGCGTACTCGACGGCCGGGATCGAGACTTCGACGATATCGGCGCCGGCGTCGGAGAGCCGATCGACCATCGCGCCGGTCGCCGCCAAGACCTCCCGGTCGATCCCCTTCCCCATCAGCTCCCTGACGACTCCTATCCGCATCCCCGCCACGCCCGCCCCGAGCCCGGCCCTGAGGTCCGGAACGTCACCCGGGATGCTCGTCGAGTCGTTGACGTCGAACCCGGCGACCGCCTCGAGCAGGACCACGGCGTCCTCGACGCTTCGTGCCAGCGGCCCGATCTGGTCGAGGGACGATGCGAAGGCGATCAGCCCGTACCGGCTGACGCGGCCGTATGTCGGCTTCATCCCGACGACCCCGCACAACGAACCCGGCTGGCGAACCGACCCACCCGTGTCGGTGCCGAAGCCGCCGAGAGCCGATCCGGCGGCCACGGCGGCCGCCACCCCTCCCGACGACCCGCCGGGGACCCGGTCGGGATCCCACGGATTGCGAGAAGGGCCGAAGGCCGAGTTCTCGGTCGACGACCCCATGGCGAACTCGTCCAGGTTCGTCTTGCCGACGATCACCGCCCCTGCCTGGCGCAACCTGGCGACGGCCGTGGCGTCGTATGGAGGGACGTAGCCCTCGAGGATGCGTGAGGAGCACGTCGTCGCCAGCCCCCTCGTCGTCAGGTTGTCCTTGAGGGCGAGCGGTATCCCGTGCAACGGTCCGCGATCGCGCCCTGCCGCCAACTCGGCGTCGGCGGCTTCGGCGGCGGCCCCGGCTCCATCCCGGTCGATGAGCAGGTAGGCGTGGAGGTGGGCTTCCGTGAACGACGCCCTGCGGATCACCGCATCGAGTAGGTCGGCGGCCGAGCACTCCCCCGACCGCATCCGCCTCCCCGCCTCGACGATCGTGAGGTCGGCGAGATCGTTCATGGCTCGTCGAGGATCCGGGGCACCCGGAAGTAGCCGTCTTCCGACGAGGGAGCCTGGGCGAGGATCTCGCCGCGCTCGAGGGTTCCCGTGACGACGTCTCCCCGGAAGCGGTTCGTCATCGGGATCGGATGCGCCGTCGGCTCGACGCCCCCGGTCGGCAGCGCTTGGACGCGCTCGGCGTGCTCCAGGATCACCTCGAGCTGCCTCCCGTAGCGCTCGAGGGAGGCATCGTCGAGGGCGATGCGGGCGAGCTTGGCCACCTTTGCGATGTCGATGTCCACAGGCATGGGCGACGATGGTACCGCCGGCTCGCAACCGGGCGGCCATGGGCCAGCACACGATGCGGTAGCCTCGCCGGGCGAGTGAGGACCCCGTGGCCCTCCTCCTTCGGCGCCGAGCAGCACGAGGGGAGCAGATTGACGGCGACCATGCCCCTTGAAGCGGCAGCGCTCGTGCGGCGCTACTACGTCTACTCGGGCCTCTACACCCTGGCCGCCTCGATCATCTGGGGCATCAACACCCTGTTCCTCCTCGACGCCGGGCTCTCGGTGACGGGCGTCTTCGTCGCCAATGCGGCGTTCTCGGTCGGGACCGTCCTGTTCGAGATCCCGACCGGCATCACCGCAGACACGGTGGGGAGACGGGCCTCGTTCCTGCTCTCGCTCGTCGTCCTGGCGGCGAGCACCATCCTCTACGTCGCCCTCGCACAGGTCGGGGCCGGCATCGTCGCCTTCTCGGCGGTCTCGGCGCTCATCGGCCTCGGCTTCACGTTCTACTCCGGGGCGATGGAGGCGTGGCTCGTCGACGGCGTCCGCCATCACGGCTTCGCGGGCGGCCTCGATCAGATCTTCTCGCGGAGCCAGATCGTGAGCGGCGCCGCCATGCTCGTCGGCACGGTCGGCGGCGGCGTGGTCGGCCAGGTCGACCTCGCCATCCCCTTCCTCATCCGCTCGGGGCTGCTCGTCCTCCTGTTCTTCCTGGCGTTCACGGGCATGCACGACGTCGGCTTCGAGCCGAGGCGCATCCCGATACGGAGCATCCCGGCCGTGGCGCTCGAGACGGGAGCGGCCGGACTGACGTTCGGGTGGCGCCACCCCTCGCTGAGATTGCTGATGGTCGCCGGGGCCATCCAGAACGGGTTCTTCTTCTGGGCTTGGTACGCCTGGCAGCCGTACTTCCTCGAGCTGCTGGAGCGTGATGCCGTTTGGGTCGCCGGGGTCGTCGCAGCTCTGCTGGCGGTGTCGATGATGATCGGCAACGGCATCGTCGAGGTCGTCACCCGATGGTGCGGACTGCGCACCACCCTGCTGTTGTGGACGGGAACCGTGTTCGCAGGAGCGATGATCGGGGTCGGAGCCGTGTCTGCATTCCTGCCGGCGCTCCTGCTGCTCCTCGCCGCAGGTGTCGCCATGGGCGTCCAGATGCCGGTTCGGCAGGCATTCTTCCACGAGGTCGTGCCGGCCGGGCAGCGCGCCACCGTGGTGTCGTTCGACTCGATGGTGGGCGGCGTCGGCGGCGTCGTCGGCCAGGGGGGCCTCGGGGCACTCGCCGACCGGCGAAGCTTCTCGGCCGGCTACGTGGTCGGAGGTGCCATCGCCCTCGCCGCGGTGCCGATCCTGGTCGCGGTGCGGCGGCAGGCAGACTCCGCCGATCGGTTCGTCGGGACGCGTCCCTCCGCCCTCCCGTCGTGCGTTCCGCAGGCCGTCCCGGCCATCGCCCACGTCGACGGTCAGGTCCCCGCCGACGTCCGGTGACCCATCGAATGCACCTCGCCGACTTCACGACGCTCAGCTTCGACTGCTACGGCACCCTGATCGACTGGGAGACCGGGATCTGGTCCGCTCTGCAGCCGCTGGTAGCCGGATCGGCGGTGGGGCGCGCTGAGGCGCTGGCAGCGTTCGCCGATCTCGAGTCCTCGCAGCAGCGAACCACACCGTCCATGGGCTATCGCCAGGTCCTGGAGCGCGTCCACCATGGGCTGGCGGCACGATTCGGGCTCGAGACGGCGCCGTCGTTCGACAAGGCGTTCGGGGGCTCCGTCGGTGCCTGGCCCGCGTTTCCCGATTCGGTGGAAGCGCTTCGAGCGCTCTCGCAGCACTATCGGCTCGTCATCCTGTCCAACGTCGACAAGGCGAGCCTCGCCGCCTCCCGGCAGCGCCTCGGCGTCGCCTTCGACGCCGAATACACCGCCGAGGAGATCGGGTCCTACAAGCCGGACCCGGCGAACTTCCACCACATGCTCGAGCGACTCATGGCAGACCACGGCGTCGAGCCGGGCGCCTTGCTGCACGTCGCCCAGAGCCAGTTCCACGACCACGTTCCCGCACAGCGTCTCGGCCTCGCCACTGCCTGGATCGACCGGCAACACCTCTCGAGAGGGGGCTCGTGGGGTGCGACCGTCCCCGTCGACCTCCGTCCCGACGTCGACTTCACGTTCCTCTCGCTCGCCGAGCTCGCCGAGGCGGCGACGCGACACCGGTAGGCGGATGCCCGGCGCGGCATCCCGCCGGCTCCGTGGTCCGACGGGCTCCGGCTGCGGCCGACCCTAGGGGCGTTACCCTCACCCGGTGCTGCCGCTCCCCTCACGCCCAGAGCTGCGCGCCCGGCTTCCGAGGCTCCTCGTCGGGCTCGTCCTGTTCGGGATCGGGCTCGCCCTCATGGTCGCCTCCGAGCTCGGGCTGGCGCCTTGGGAGGTGCTCCACCAGGGGATCTCATTCCACACGGGCATATCGATAGGCGCCGTCGGCATCATCACAGGGTTCATCGTGCTGCTGGCGTGGCTTCCCATCAGGGAGCGCTTCGGGATGGGAACCGTGCTCAACGTGATCGTGATCGGCGTCGTCATCGATGCGACGCTCTGGGCGCTGCCGGAAACGCTCCCCGGCCTCGGCACGAGGTGGGTGGCACTGCTCGGTGGGATCGTCATCATCGGCATCGGCTCCGGCTTCTACATCGGGGCGGGCCTCGGACCGGGACCGCGCGACGGGCTGATGACGGGGATCGCCAGGAGGGGCCACCGGGTAGCCAAGGTGAGGACCATCATCGAGATCACCGCCCTCGGGGCGGGATGGCTCCTCGGCGGCACCGTGGGCGTGGGGACCGCCCTCTTCGCCTTCGGCATCGGCCCGATCGTGCAGGTGTCGCTCGACCGCCTCTCGCTGGCGCCTGTCGCCGCCAAACGGAGCGCCATCTGACGACCGGCTAGGTCGCCAGGAGCTGGCCTTGCCCTGTCTCACAATCGGCGATGAGCCGGCGGTCGTACTGTCGCACCTGCTACCAAGGAGGACTTCTGATGCGCAGCGTGACCTATTCGATGGGCGTCTCACTTGACGGCTACATCGTCGGGCCGGACGGCAACTTCGACTGGACGCCGCCCGACGGGGAGGTCTTCCGCTTCTGGATCGACGAGATCCGAGAGGTCGGCGTCCACCTGATGGGACGGCGGCTGTACGAGACGATGCTCTACTGGGAGACCGCCGACCAGGACCGATCGCTCGACGACGCCGAACTCGAGTGGACCGCGCTCTGGAACCCGCTCCCAAAGGTGGTGTTCTCCACAACGCTGTCGGCGGTGCAGGGCAACGCCCGGTTGGCCTCCGGGAGCTTGGCGGAGGAGATCGAGGGGCTACGAGCCGAACCGGGGGAGGGCGACATCGCGATCGGCGGCGCGACGCTCGCCGCCGAGGCCGCCGCGTCGGGTCTGATCGACGAATACCGGACCATGGTCTACCCGGTGCTGGTCGGCGGTGGCATCCCCTTCTTTCCCCAAAGTGAGCGCCGGGTGGACCTCGAACTCGTCGAGACCCACACCTTCAGCTCCAGAGTCATCTACCTCCGCTACCGCGTGGCGCGCTAGGCCGGCTCGGCCGCCCCGACGAGGAATACGGGCAACCCAGTGGGGTGCCCACAGTTATCAGCCCAGCTCCCACAGGGCAAACGTTGCCGGTCACTGCACTAGGTCGCCAGGAGCTGGCGCAGAACCGAGTAGGCGCGATCGAGGTTCACGATCGGGACGGATTCCGTGACCTGGTGCGCCTGGGCGGTCTCGCCCGGCCCGTAGTTGACGGCAGGGATCCCCCGGGCGGTGAGGCGGGCCACATCGGTCCAACCCTGCTTGGCCGCCCGGCTCGTCCTGGCGATGTCCTCGAGACGAGCCAGGTGCGGGTTCGACTCCGGGATCGAGCCCGCCGGCGCCCTGTCCTTGACGACGATCTCGTCAGCAGCCATGGCGACCCTGCGCAGCCGGGCCTCCGCCTCGGCGAGCGAGTAGAGCGGGGGGAACCGATAGTTGAGGTTCACCGTGAAGCTCGGCGGCAGCACGTTGTTGGCGATGCCGCCCTGCGCCATCGTGACCGAGAACACCTCGCGGTACTCCAGTCCACCGACGACGGCAGGCACCGGTTCGAGACCGTGCATCTCGGTGAGCCACTCACCGGCCTTGGTGACCGCGTTCTCGCCGAGCCACGGCCTGGCCGAATGCGCCGACCTGCCGTGGAACGTGACATCGGCGTTGATGACACCGTTGCAGCCGAGCTCGATCTGGAGATCGGTCGGCTCGAGCACGATCGCCAGCTCGCTCTCGGAGAGCCACGGTGCCCTGTCGAGAACCTCCTCCAGCCCGTTCTCGACCGAAGGACCCTCCTCCTTGTCGTAGAAGACGCCGACGACGTCGTAGCGGCCCGACCTCACGGTGTCATCCTCCAGCAAGTGGATCATCACCGCCACGCCGGACTTCATGTCGCTCGTCCCGAGGCCGTACATCCGGCCGTCTTCGACCCTCGACGCTCCGTTGCCCTCCTGCTCGGGGACGGTGTCGATGTGGCCGTAGAGCGAGATGAGGGGCCTCCCCGTCTGGGCGCCGACGACGAGGCTGTTACCGATGCGCTGCACCTTGTCCATCGTGAAGAGCGGCAAGAAGCGCTCCGCGATGGCAGTGCACAGGCGGCCCTCGTTTCCCGTGACCGAATGGGTGGCCACGAGATCGGCGAGCGTCTCGCCGAGTGACGTCATACCTGCACCTCGAACACTCGGAGCGCCTCGTTGAGCGACGTCTTCTCATCGGTCGACTCGGAGCGCTTCCCGATGATGAGCCCGCAGGCGAGGTCGAAGCGGCCGGCCGGGAAGTCCCTCGGTCGCGTTCCCGGGACGACGATCGAGTTGGCGGGCACCCGTCCGCGGTGCTCGACGGGCTCGTCTCCCGTCACGTCGATGATCGGGATGCTCGCAGACAACACCGTGTTGGCGCCGAGCACCGACCCTTCCTCGACGATGACCCCTTCCGTGATGATCGACCTGCTGCCGATGAAGCAACCGTCCTCGATGATGACCGGCCTGGCGTTCGGCGGCTCGAGCACGCCACCGATGCCCACCCCGCCCGACAGGTGGACGTTCCGGCCGACCTGGGCGCACGAGCCGACGGTGGCCCAGGTGTCGACCATCGTCCCGGACCCGACGTGGGCGCCGATGTTGACGTAGCCGGGCATGACGACGACCCCGGGCTCGCAGAAGGCGCCGTAACGGATGGTCCCCGGGGGCACGACCCTGACCCCGGCAGCGGCCAGGTCGTGCTTGGTCGGGATCTTGTCGTGGTACTCGAACGGGCCCACCTCCCACGTGTCGAGCTCTGCGACCCTGAAGTAGAGGACGATCGCCTCCTTCACCCACTCGTTGACGATCCACTCGCCGTCTCGTTTCTCCGCCACCCGCACCTCGCCCTTGTCGAGGGCGGCGATCGTCCGATGGACGGCGCCGATGGACTCGGGGTCTCCGAGGCGTCCCAGATCGGCGTACACGCCTTCGATGGTCTCTCGATCGGTCACGGGCCGAGTGCCGCCTGGATGACGGGCACGGCGTCGGCGCACTCCTCGACGGACGGCACGAGGGCGAGCCGGACGTATCCCTCTCCGCCCTCCCCGAAGAACCGTCCCGGCGACACGACCACCCCGCCGTCGAGCAGCCGGTCGGTGACCGCCAGGTCGTCGCCGACCTCGATCCACATGTACAAGCCGGCGTTCGATGCGACGGTGGTGAGGCCGATCTCGTCGAAGGCAGTGCGCAGCACGGCACGCTTGTGGGCGAAGACGTCCCGTCGTTTGGCGGCGTGGGCGTCGTCACTCCACGCCGCCGCCGCGGCCGCCTGCACGAAGTCGGGGGACGCCGTCCCGGTGGCGGTTCGCAGCTTCTTCAGCGCGGCGATCGCCTCGGGATCGCCGACCATGGCGCCCGAGCGGTATCCCGTCATGCCGCTGCGCTTCGAGCAGCTGAAGAACGCCAGCACGCCGGGAGCGCCGTCGCCGGCGACTTGGAGCACGGAAGGGGGCCCGTCCGGATACACGGCAGGCTCGTACACGTCCGCGTAGCACTCGTCGGAGCAGAGGAGGGCGCCGGAGGCGCGGGCGCGGTCGACGAGATCGGCGAGCTCGCCGGCGTTCGTCACCGACCCGGCGGGATTGTGCGGCGTGCAGATCCACACCATCCTGGCGCCTTCCCAGGCGGCATCGTCGATGTCGGATGCTCTCAGCACGAAGTCGCCGCCCAGCACGATCGGCTGGGTGTCCGCCCCTGCGAAGAGCGCTCCCCGCTCGTAGATCGGGTATCCGGGTGTCCCGTACACGATCGTGCGCTTCGCAGAGTCGCGGTCGACGAACGCCAGCGGCGCCGAGAACACCGCCTCCTTGGAGCCGGAAGTCGGCATCACCTGCGTGTCGGGATCGACCGATACGCCGAAGCGCCGCTTCAGGTAGTCGGAGATCGAACGGCGCAGCTCGGCGGTCCCTGCCGTCAGCGGGTACTGGGAGACCTCGGGCACCGCGTCGTGGAGCGCAGCCACCACCAGCTCGGGGGTCGGCTCCGTCGGGTCGCCGATCGAGAAGTCGATGACCCGACCGCCTGCGGCTCGCAGGGCGTGGGCACGCTCCTGGATCGTCGCGATCGGGTAGGCGCCGAGCCGTTCGAGCACCGGGTTCACGTCCATGACGCCAAGTTACTAGGAGGGTGCCGGACCAGGTCGTGGCGGGCCACGCCGGGTCATATCCGGCGGGCCACGCCGGGCCGCTCGAGGGCCCTCCCTACCATCGGCCGTCGCATGAACAGCACCCGCTACCGCGTCGTGTTCCTGTTGCTCGGTACCGCCCTCATCCTCGTGGTGATCGGGGCGGTGCTCCTCGCCCCGGGAGGCACCTCGGTGCCACTCCCCGACCAGATCGAGGAGGTGAGCCCGGCCGACGGCGCCATCGTGCTGCGCCAGGTCGGGCTGGAGATCGACATGCAGCCCGGGTACACGATCGACCTGATCGTCGACGGGGCAGCCATTCCGCCCGTCGAGGTCGACTTCACCGAGGCGACCGGGATCGCAACGTGGCGCCCCGGGCCGGGGATGACATTCGAGGTGTGGGCCCCTGGTACCCACACCATCGTGGTGGAGTGGGAGCGGGCGACGGGGCTGCCCGACCCGGGGCGCTATCTGTGGACGTTCCGGGTGCAGTGACGAAGGCGGCGGGCCAGGCCATCACCCCGGCGCTGCGGTACCCCATCGGCGGAACCCGAACGCCGAGTAGAGCGCCAGAGCGGCCTCGTTCGTCGATCGGACCCGCAGCGCCAGGGCTCGCGCCTCCTCGTGTGCCGCCACCTCGGCGAGGCATCGCTCGAGGAGGTGGCTGGCGACACCCCGCCGCCTGTGGGCGCGATCGGTGAAGATCTCGACGACGAAGGGGCACCGCGGCGTGTCGTCCCACGGGGCGCGGTGCACCGTGAGCACCGCGGCGACGACGTCGCCGCCGGACGTGGCGGCCAGCGATGCCTCCTCCCACGGATCGCCGTAGGCGCCGCCGAACGTGGCGCGGATGTCGGCGATCGCCTCCTCGACGTCGGCGCTGGCGAGCCCCGGGTCGTAGGAAGCGAAGTAGAGCCGGCCGAGCTCCTCGGCATCCTTGCTGCGCAGCTCCCTCACCGAGTACCCGGTCGGCAGCGGGCGGGGCGCCACCGTCTTCCCCACGTCGAGGATGAGCGTCAGGAGGTCGCTCACCCGGCCCCCTCGAGCTGCAACGCCGCCGGGCCGTCGGCGAGCAGGGAACGGAACCCCTGCTCGTCGAGCACTGGGACCCCGATCTCCAGAGCCTTCGCCAGCTTCGCCCCCGCCGCCTCGCCGGCGATCAGCGCCGTGGTCTTCTTCGACACGGACCCGGTGACCTTCCCGCCTCTCGCTTCGACCGCCAGCTTCGCCTCGTCGCGCGAGAAGCCTTCGAGGGTGCCGGTGACGACGATGCTGATGCCCTGGAGAGTCGCCTCGACCGGGCTCACTTCGACTGGGTCGGCGAGGCGCACCCCGGCCGCCCGCAGCTTCTCCACGAGGGCGACGTTGGCGTCGTCGTCCGCCCACTCCCTGACGGAGCGGGCGATCTCGATGCCGACCCCTTCGATCGAGGCGATCTCGTCCTCGCCGGCCGCCATCAGCCGGTCGAGCGAGCCGAAGCGCCTCGCCAGGGTCCTCGCAACCGTCCCGCCGACCATGCGGATGCCGAGCGCCGTGAGCAGGCGCGCCAGCGGGCGATCGCGTGCATCGTCGATGGCGCCGAGTAGCTTGCCGACCGAGACCTCCCCCCATCCATCGCGTCCCAGGAGGGTGGCGGCCTCGACCGAGAAGATGTCGGCGGGATCCCGGATGACTCCTTCCGACATGAGCATGTCGACCGTCTTGTACCCGAGACCCTCGATGTCCATCGCCCCCCTGGAGGCGAAGTGGAAGAGGTACTCCCTGAGCCGGCTGGGGCACTCGTAGCCGCCGGTGCAGTACGCCTTCGCCTCGCCCGGGCGCGTCACGATCGGGTTGCCGCAGAAAGGGCAGGTCGCAGGCATCCGCCACACCTTGGCCCTCTTCGGGCGCTTGGCGAGAATGGGACCGACGATCTCGGGGATCACGTCACCCGCCCTGCGCACGATGACCGTGTCGCCGACCCTGACGTCCTTGCGTTGCACCTCGCCCTCGTTGTGCAGCGTGGCATTCGTGACGGTCACCCCACCGACGAACACGGGGTCGAGAACCGCGTACGGGGTGACGGCGCCTGTGCGGCCCACGTTGATCGAGATCTTCTCGAGTGCCGTCGTCTTCTCCTCGGGGGGCAGCTTGTACGCCACCGCCCAACGGGGTGCCTTGGCGGTGAAGCCGGCGGCGTGCTGGTCGACGAGGGCGTCTGCCTTGATGACGACCCCGTCGATCTCGTAGTCGTACGAGTGGCGCTCGGCAAGGGCCTTCTCGACGAAGGATTCGACGTCCTCGATCGACACGACTTTGTTGCTGGCGGGGTTGACGGGCAGCCCCATGCCGCCGAGCCAGGCGATCTGCTCCGAGTGGGTCGGGAACGTGGGGCCCCCCCGTCGAAAGCCGACCTGGTACACCCAGATCGACAGCTTCCTGCCGGCGGTGACGGAAGGGTCCTTCTGGCGGACCGAGCCCGCCGCCGTGTTCCTCGGGTTCACATAGGGCCGCTCCCCGAGCTCGGCCTGCCTCTGGTTCAGCTCCTCGAACGCGGACACCGGCATGAAGATCTCACCGCGCACCTCCATGACCTCGGGAACGTCTCCCTCCAGCGTGTGCGGGATCGTGGTGATCGTCATGACGTTGGCGGTGACGTCCTCCCCCGTCACGCCGTCGCCCCGGGTGGCGCCTTGCACGAGGCGGCCCTTCTCGTACGTGAGCGACATCGCGAGACCGTCGATCTTGAGCTCGCACACGTAGCCGAGGGGCTCCCTGTCGAGCGCCCGCGACAGCCGATGCTGCCACGCCTCCAACTCTTCGAACGACACCACGTTGTCCAAGGAGAACATCCGCTCCCTGTGGCGGACCGGGGCGAACGTCGTGACGACCGGGGAGTCTCCGACCTGTTGGGTCGGTGAATCGACGGTGATCAACTCGGGATGGGCTTCCTCGATGGCTCGCAGGTCGCGGACCAGCTCGTCGTACTCGATGTCCGAGACCTCGGGGTCGTCGAGGGCGTGGTATCTGTGGTTGTGGTACGCGATCTGGGCGCGCAACTCCTCGGCCCGCTCCTCCACGGTGCTCATCGATCCTCCGCGGCGGCCGCGACTGCGGCCAGCATCTCGCGCCTCATGAGCCCGCTGAAAGGACCGACGAGCCGCCAGTACCGCCCGAACCTCACCCGCGAGACCTCATCCGTGCACTCGACCCTGGTTTCGGTCGCGAGCGTACTCACGCCGCCACCAGCCGGGCGGCACGAGAAGTTCCAGGCCACCTTGGCGTACCCGGGCTCGCCGAACGCCGCGAACGAGCCGGGCGCCACACGGACGATGCCGCCGCGCGGCTTCCACGGCCGGGCAATGAGACCGAGCACCAGCTCATGCGGTGGATCCTCTCCGAGCAGGAGAAAACCCCGCCCCAGGAAGCCGTCCACCGTGATCGGACCCCGGCGCCTCATGCCTCGCACGGCGAGCAGCGTGCGCACGACGGGCGAGCCGGCCAGGTCGAGCGTGCGCAAGCAGCCGTACACATCGTCGCACGGAGCAGCCACGTCGACGGCGTGCACGCTGCCGAAGGTTGGCGACGGGGCGAACTCGTCGATCAGCATCGAGCGCGGTGTCACTGCGTCGCCACCGTGGCGGTCAGCGAACCGACTCGACGATCGTTCCCCCACCGAGCACCTCTTCCCCCCGGTAGACAACTGCCGCCTGGCCGGGGGCGACACCCGGCTGCGGGGTGTCGAAGGCGACGGTCCAGCCTCGGTCGTCGCATATGAGCCGCGCCGGTACGGCCGGGGTCCGGTACCGCACCTTGACCTCGACCGCAGGGTCTCGGGGCGCCGCACCCGACGTGAACGACACCTCGTCGAGGCGGCAGCCCGTCACCAGCAGGTCCTCCTTGCGCCCGATGACGACCGTTCGTGTCTGCGGGCGGATGTCGACCACATACCGCGGCTCGGCGAAGGAGGAGCCGAGCCCGCGCCGCTGGCCGATGGTGTAGTCGACGGTGCCGCCGTGGGAACCCACGAGGGCGCCTTCGGTGTCGACGATGTCACCCGGGGCGGCAACTTCGGGATGGCGCCGGCGCAGGAACGATCGGTAGTCGCCGCGCCCGACGAAGCACAGGTCCTGGCTGTCCGGCTTGGTGGCGGTGCGCAGGCCGAGCCGCACGGCGTGCGCTCGCACGTCGTCCTTCGACATCTCCCCGATCGGCAAGTGGACGCGGCCCAGCTCGGCCTGCCCGAGCATGTGGAGGACGTACGACTGGTCCTTCGCACGGTCGACAGCCTCGAGGAGCCGATGACGGCGGCCCCGGCGGATGCGGGCGTGGTGGCCGGTCACGAGCACGTCACAGCCGAGCTCCGCCGTCCTGTCGAGGAGGGCCTTGAAGCGAACTCTCCGGTTGCACTCGATGCAGGGGTTCGGGGTGCGCCCCGACGCGTAGTCCGCACCGAACCGGTCGACCACCTGCTCCGTGAACTCGTCGACGTAGTCCAGCACGTAGTACGGGACGTCGAGCTGGGCGGCGACCCGCCTGGCGTCCTCGGCATCGCCGACCGTGCAGCATCCGGCGGTCGGCAGCTCACCGTCGAGGCCTTCCCACTGCTTGAGCGTCACGCCGACCACGTCGTGGCCCGCTTCGAGGATGAGGGCGGCGGCGACGGACGAGTCGACGCCTCCCGACATGGCGACGAGTGCTCTCATCGCAGCTTCCCGAGCGTTGCGATGACCTGCTCGGCGGCGATGTCCCCGTCCTCCTGGTCGTTCGTCCACCCGAACGTGAATCGGAGACACTCCCGTGCCTCGTGCTCCGTCATCCCCATGGCGGCCAGCACGTGCGACATCTCGATCGCCCCCGATTGGCAGGCCGAGCCTGCGGCGGCGGCGACGCCCTCCTGGTCGAGGCGAATGAGAAGCGTCTCGGACGACACCCCCGGGATCCGCACGTGGGAGTGCTGGACGAGGCGGTGGTCGGCGGGGACGCTGACGACCAGCCCGGGCACGTCGCGCAACAGTCGTTCCTCGAATCGACCCCGCGCTTCGCCGATCCTCTTCGTGAACGCCTCCCTGTCGGCGACCGTTGCCTCCATGGCGGCGACCATGCCGACGATCCCTGCGACGTTGTGGGTACCGGATCGCCTCCCGAGCTCTTGGCCGCCTCCGTGGATGACCGGCTCCAGCTCGACTCCGTCGCGTACGTATAGGAGCCCGACGCCTTTTGGTCCTCCGAACTTGTGAGCCGCCAGGGCGATGAGGTCGGCGCCCGTCGACCCGACGGTGACGTCTCGCGAGATGAAGGCCTGGACGGCGTCGGTGTGGACGACGACGTCGGGGTTGGCGGCCCGCACCGCCGCCGCCACTTCGGCGACGGGCTGGATGGCGCCGGTCTCGTTGTTCGCAGCCATCACGGACACGACGGCCGTGTCGCCGTCCACCGCCGAGGCCACCTCCCCGGGTGACACGAGGCACGATCCGTCGACTCCGACGACGACGGCTCGGCAGCCGAGGCGCTGCAAGAAGTGGGTCGTCTCGAGCACCGCCTCGTGCTCGATCGCCGTCGTCACCACCCCGCCGCTCCTGCCACGGGCGAGTGCAGCGCCGGCAACTGCGAGATTGTCCGCCTCGGTTCCCCCTCCCGTGAAGACGATCTCGAGCGGGCGGGCGGCCCCGAGCAGCTCCGCCGCCCGCTCCCGGGCCTCCTCCATGGCGTTCTTGGCGCGCCGCGACACTGCGTGGATCCCGGACGGGTTCCCGAACGACTCGCCGAGGAACGGCGCCATCGCCTCGCGAACCTCGGGACGGACCGTCGTCGTGGCGGCGTGGTCGAGGTAGAGCATCGTCGAGCATTGTCGCACCTGCCGGGCGGGTGCGAGGTGGTCGAGGACGCCGGCACGGCGATGCGCCAGGCGGTGCACCGCAGGCCCTCGTGTAGCCTGCACGGCGATGCGGAGGCGCCTCGTGGTCTGGTTCCTGGCAGGCGCGCTCGCCGGCGCTCTCTGCGCCGCAGCGGGGGTCGTCGCCGGGCGTGACCCTGTCGTGTCGCCGGCCGCCCAACCCGAGGTCACCGAGACGACGTCGCCGGCCGCCGCGGACGGCGATTCCGCCGGGAACGTGCTCGGCAACACCGAGATCGTGCCGACTGCCCTGACCCAGGAGTTCGGCGAGATCCGGCTCGAATACGAGCTGATCGGTCTCGGTGGTTCGACCCCGAGCGCGGTGCCGACGACCTGGACGATGCGAACCACGACCGGCGAGACCTTGGAGACGAACGTGAGCTCGGATGAGTCGAGAGTCGCCATCTTCCGGCCCGAGACCGAGATGACGGTCGACGACATCGAATCGATCACCGTGACTGGATACGCGGTGCGCAGCCCGCAGCATTATCAGATCACGCTCTCGCTGGACGGGGACCCCGTGACGCTCGTCGACGGCACCACGGTCGCGGTCCGGCGGGTCTTGGAGCAGCGGAGCCTCACATACGTGCAGCTGGCGGTCGAGCACGGCGAGGAGGCGCCGCTCGGCTCCAACCTGCTGCTGGCGGTGCCGGTGCTGATCCCCCTCGACGAGGGCTTCGAGGAAGCCGCCCTGGCGACGACGGCCGCCGGTTTCGCGTCGCCCCAGTTCCGCTTCCGCGGGGAGCGGCTCCCCGACGACCTCGCCATCGAGGTGGAATCGGCGGTTTGGGACCAGGGACCAGCCGACTTGCGCATCGACCTGACGGGCACGAGATGAGCGACCGGGACCCGACCTTGCGCGACATCCTCTCGAGCAGCCCCCTCGAGAGCCGCCAACCATCGGCTCCCTCGGCACCGATGCTCCCGGCGCTGGTCGCCGGCCTGCTCGTCGGGGGGTTGCTCGTCGTGGGCGGCTATGTCGTGGCCGACGGTGGAGGGGCGTCCGCCACCTCTACGACGACCTCGGCGCCGGGGACGGCGACCCCCACGACCGTCCCGGCGGCCGGAGTGGCCGGGTTCCCTCCCGGCTACGCCGCCGTGGACGAGCTCGTCGCCATCCGGCCCGAACGCGTCGCTCGCCAGGGCGACGAGCTGCTGGTGACGTTCACGGTGGCGACGCGACGGGACTTCGACCCGGCGACGACGGGCGGGTTCCAGGGCGCCGACCTCGAGCTGGTGTTGGATCCCCCCATCCAGGCGACCCGCCTCGTCTTCGACCCGTTCGTCGGCGGCGTCTTCACCGCGGTGTTCCCATATGCGGGTGAGGTCACGGACGCCACCGAGATCCGGATCACCGCCCGATGGGAGCGCTCGATCGCCTTCCCGGAGCAGCTCGTGCAGCCGGCGAGCTTCCCGCTCGACCTCGAGGTCGGCGAGGTGCTCGAGCTCGACGAAGCCAACGGACTCGCAGTCGACCACGTCACCCTCGGGGAAGACGGGGGGGAACTGGCGTGGTCTATCAGTGGGGAGGCCGAGGGTGCGATCGTGACGGCCACCGTCGCGATCACGGAGGGCTTCAACGACGTCTCCGAGATCTTCATGTCGGATCGAGAGAGCCATCCCGGGTTCTCGACGTTCATCCCGACGTCCCCCGAGCACGCCCAGTCCGGAACGGTCGTGCTGACCCCGCCGTCCGCCGTCCCCGAGGAGGTCTTCGAGGTGTTCGTCTTCTGGAACGTCGCATGGGTCAACACGTCGCCGGCCGACGCCACGGTGCGGCTCGGCGACGCCGCAGCGGGCTGACGGGGGGGCCGTGGTGCGCGCCGTGCGGCTCGTCGAGACGGGGCGGCCGCTCGAGGCTGCCCAAGTCGAGTCTCCCCGGCCGGGCCCGGAGGACATCACGGTGCGCATCGAGGCTGCCGGGATCTGCCGTTCCGACATGCACTACCGGTCCGGCCACCCGACCACCGGCGTCCTCCCGATCACCCTCGGCCACGAGATCGCCGGGGCGGTCGAGGCACGCGGGGGTGGCGTCGCCGGGTTGGAGGTCGGCGACCGCGTCGCCGTCCACTACCTGATCACGTGCGGCGCATGCCGCTGGTGCCTGTCGGGATCCGAGCAGTTCTGCCCGGAGGCGCAGATGATTGGCAAGGACCGCGACGGCGGCTACGCCGAGACGGTCGTCATCCCGGCCCGAAACGCCCATCGCGTGCCCGACACGGTGCCGATCGAGCACGCCGCCGTGATGATGTGCTCGACGGCGACGTCGCTGCACGCCCTCCGCAAGGGGCGTTTCGCGCCGGGCTCGCAGGTAGCGGTGTTCGGTGCCGGCGGCCTCGGGATCTCGGCGATCCAGCTCGGCATGGCGCTCGGGGCTGCCGCCGTGTATGCGGTCGACATCGACGACGCCAAGCTCGATGCGGTCGCCACCCTCGGGGCCGTCCCCATCGACGGCCGAGGCGGCACGGCGGCCACCGAGATCGTCACTGCGTCGGGAGGCGGCGTCGACATCGCCCTCGAGCTCGTCGGGTCGGCGCGGCTGCTGCGGGACTGTCTCGAGGCGACGTCGGCGATGGGCCGGGTCGTCTCGGTCGGGCTGACGGAGGAGTTGGTCGAGCTGAGCCCCTACCGGGACTTCATCGTGAGCGAGAAGGAGTTGATCGGATGCTCCGACCACCTCGGCTCGGAGATCCCGGAGCTCATGGAGATGGCTGCCAGGGGCGACATCGACCTCGGCAGGGCCATCACCAGGGTCGCCCCGCTCGAGGCGGCCGCCGTGAACGGGGTGCTCGACGATCTGGAGCGCTTCGACGCGGGGATCCGCACCGTGATCCGACCCTGAGGGTCACTCCTGCGGCTGGCCGGGTGACGACACCCTGTCGAGGAACCGGGAGACGAGCCCCTCGTATCGCTCGGGACCGACGTTCCACACCGTCACGTGGCCCGCTCCGTCGAATCGCTCGTATCTGACCAGGTCTTGATCGGCGCCTGCCGCGAATGCGTCACTGCCGGCGATGGGCACCGTGTCGTCCTCTGTCCCGTGCAACAGCAGGATCGGAACGTCGAACTCCGCCGCCCGCGCCACCTGGTCCAGCTCCGGCCACTGGAGGTCGAATCGGAGGCGAGCGATGACCTTCGCCGATGCGGTCAGGATGCCGGGTATCCCCCGCTCCCGTGCGTCGTTGTCGACGACGCCCTCGAGGTCGAGCACCGGGGAGTCGAACACCACCCCGCGGACCATGCCGGCCATGTCGGAGTCGTGGAGGAACATCGACACGATCTCGGCGCCCATCGAATAGCCGATGAGAACGATCTCGGTGCCTCCCCGGTTGACGGCGTACGTCGCCGCCACCTCCACGTCGCGCCACTCGTCGCGACCCCAGGCGTAGAGCCCGGACTCGCTCGGGGCCGCTCCGTCGTCGTTGCGGTACGTGATCACGAGGACGGGGAAGCCGGCTTCGACCAGCGTCGGGAGGATCCGCAGGCTCTGTTTGCGCTCGTCGAGGCCCTTGCCGTGGACGAACACGACCCAGGTCTGCCTGACGCCTGGTACGAACCAGGCTGCGTTGACGCCGAGCTCGCCGGGGAGCCTGATCTCCTCGAAGTCGATGCCGAGCGCGGTGGAAGGGTCACCGACGAATGCGTACTGGTCGAAGGCCGCCCGGTCGCCCGGCTCGAACCTCCCTTGCAGCGTGCGGAAGGTCCGCTCGACCGTCTCGTCGCCGAGCTCCACGATCTCCGCTGCCTGGCCGTATGCGCCGTTCGCCCCCACAACGCCCCACACGCCTTCCTGCTCGGTCAGCGCAGTGCGCGTCAGCAGGATCCGGCCGCCGCCGAGCGCCGCCACCTCGATGTCGAAGGACGTCTCCAGCGGGCGCGGGGTGAGGAGGTCGCGTTCGAGGACCTCCGTGAAATACAGAGAGCCTCCGACGAACCCTCCGAGGAGCACGACCGCCAGGGCGATGGCGCCGCGTCTTGCCCACCTGACGATGCGGGTGCTCTCCACGACCGGGATGCTATCGGAGGGCATAGAGTGCGCCGCGTGGCGACGACGATCGATGTCGAGATCACGATCCCGGCCGCCGTCGAGACGGTTTGGGACGATCTCGCCGATGTGGCATCGCATTCCGAGTGGATGACCGACGCCGCCCGAATCGATTTCGTCGGCGAGCAGCGCTCAGGCGTCGGTACGACGATCGCCGTGCTCACGAAGGTCGGCCCCATCTCGCTCCGTGACCAGGTGGAATTCGTCGCCTGGCGGCCCCCGTATCACATGGCGATCCGCCACCGCGGCCTGGTCACCGGAGATGGCTCGTTCGTCCTGTCCCCCGAGGGAGACGGCACCCGGTTCTCGTGGAGCGAACGGCTCGACTTCCCGCTGCGCATGGGAGGCGTCCTCGGCGAGTTGGTCGCGGCGCCGATCCTCCGGGCCATCTGGCGCAGAAACCTCGAAAAGCTGCGAACGAGGTTCGTCTGAAGGCGGCGGAACCGGCAGCGGGTCGGGGTGCGGCTTGGCCGGGTGCGGGTTGGCGGGGCTCCGCGGGACGGGTTCGGGCGCGTCCCGGGCCGGCGGCGCCGGCATCGACACACGGGTGGAAGCAGGGCTCGCCGGACGGGCTAGCGGAGGTTGCCGCGGCTCCACGGGACGGGGCTGCGGACAGCCGCGCCCGGCGGCCACTGCATCGACCGACGGGTGGAAGCGGGGCTCAGCGAACGGTTTGAGTGCGGGCTGCCGCGGCTCTGCGGAGCGGGTTCGGGAACGTGCGCGCCGCCAACGGCCACTGCATCAAAGCACGAGTGGCAGCCGGATTCGGCGGACGGGCTGCGGAGGTTGCCGCGGCTCGTGGAACGGGTTCGGGTGCGTCCGCGCACCCGGCGGCGCCCGCATCGAAGGCCGGGTGGCAGCCGGATTCGGCGAGGCTCGCGGCCACTACATCGACGGACCGCCGACCGGACCCGGCGGACGGGTCGGGTGCGAGTTCCCGCGGCTCCGCAGGACGGGTTCGGGAGCGCATACGCGGCCGGGCGCCTGCATCGATGGACGGGTGGAAGCGGGGCTCGGCTGTCCCGTGTCATGATTCGTGAGACAGGCCAAGGTTGGGCTTGACCCGAAGGAGAACCGATGGCGCGACCACCGTCGAGATCGGCGGAGGACAAGGTGCGGAT
>Ga0302046_10000976_pt1 | contig 27256 bp, 20 predicted proteins | sample RVTome_11_FD_200261 | JGI IMG/M metagenome (GOLD analysis project Ga0302046, IMG submission 200261) | Soil microbial communities from uranium-contaminated site in the Upper Colorado River Basin, Wyoming, United States - RVT147D111 (version 2) ... | reverse complement strand
TCCGTCGACGCGCCGGGAGAGACGGACAAGGCTCGTCGCCGGCTCGACGGCCTGGGCGTCACCATGCCGTCCTTCTTCCGCGGCGACGACCCGGCGTCGGCAGGAGCGAGCTCGTTGCAGGATCTGATCGACCTCGACCGGCTCAAGCTCCCGACCACGCTGGTGCTGTCCGCCGAGGGGCGCGTGGAGGCGATCCTCCAGGGTCCGCTGACGGAATAGCCTCGCTGCCGGCGGCGGACCTTTGGTTTTCGGCCGTCAAGGTCGAAGAATCGCGCCCATGACCACGGACGGGACCAGGACCGGGCGCGCCATCGTCGTCGGCGCGAGCTCCGGCATCGGGGCCGCACTCGCGGAGCGGCTGGCACGCGAGGGTTGGGCGGTCGGCGCGCTGGCGCGTCGTCGCGACGCGCTGGCGGAGCTCGTAGCGCGCTGCGAGTCGGCTCCCGGCCGCGTCGTCGTGCGCACCCACGACGTGCGCGAGGCCGAGGCCGTGCCGGCGTTGTTCGAGGAGCTCGTGCGCGAGCTGGGCGGGCTCGACCTGATCGTCTACGCGGCGGGGATCATGCCGGAGATCGGCGAGCAGGAGTACGTGACGAGCACCGACCTCGACGTCCTGGCCGTGAACACCGGCGGCTGCATCGCCTGGTGCAACCCGACCGCGGACCTCTTCCGCACGCAGCGCAGCGGGACGATCGTCGGCATCTCTTCGATCGCGGGCGACCGAGGTCGCAAGGGGAATCCGGCCTACTGCACGAGCAAGGCGGCGATGAACACCTACCTCGAGTCGCTGCGCAACCGGTTGGGGGACTTCGGCGTCCACGTCTGCACGATACGACCCGGCTTCGTCGCCACGCCGATGACCGCGGGGATGCCCGGCCTGTTCTGGCTGATCAGCGCGGACGAGGCCGCGAAGCGCATCCTGTCGGCGGCGCGCTCGCGGGTGAACGTGCGCTACGTGCCCTTCCGCTGGATGTGGGTCGGGTTGGTCCTGCGCCTGATCCCGTCCTTCGTCTTCCGGCGCATGACGATCTGATGGCGGCCCTCGCAGGTCCCGCGCGGAGCTACCGCTACGTCGAGGCCTGGGGCATGGCGGACGGAGCCTACGGCCGCGTGCTCCTGCCGCGCGACGTCGGGGAGCTGCGCGCGGCATTCGAGGTCGCTCGCGCGGACGGCATGAGCCTCGCACCGCGTGGCACGGGGAACAGCTACGGAGACGCGAGCCTGAACCGCGGCGGCCACGTCGTCGACGTCAGCCGCATGAACCGCATCCTCTCCTTCGACCAAAGGACCGGGATCGCGGACCTGGAGCCCGGCGTCACGGTGCGTCAGCTCTGGCGCCACGTGCTGCCGCTCGGCTGGTGGCCGCGCGTCGTGTCGGGCACGAGCTTCCCGACCATGGCCGGCATCGCCGCCATGAACATCCACGGCAAGAACAACTTCGCCGTGGGCACGGTGGGGGACGCGATCCTGGACTTCGACCTGGTGCTGCCCTCGGGCGAGCTGGTGACCTGCTCGCGCACGAAGGACCCCGACCTGTTCCACGCCGCGATCGGCGGGTTCGGGATGCTCGGCCTGTTCGCGCGCGTGCGGCTCGCGACCAAGCGCGTGCACTCGGGCGAGCTCGAGGTATTCGCCCACGCGAGCGCGGACCTCGGAGAGATGATGGAGTACTTCGAGGAGCACCGGGCGACCGCGGACTACCTGGTCGGCTGGGTCGACTGCTTCGCGAGCGGGGACTCCCTCGGTCGCGGGCAGGTGCACCGCGCGCACTATCCGGCGGAGGGCGACGATCCCGCTCCGGAGGTGACGCGTTCGCTCGCCCACCAGGCCGTGAAGCCCAACCTGCTCGGCGTGCTCCCGAAGTCGGAGCTTTGGCGCGGGATGCGCCTGGTCAACAACGACCTGGGCTTCCGGCTCGTCAACCTGGCGAAGTACCACCAGGGTCGCTACGAAGCGTTGGCCGGTCCGCGCCGCTGGACGCTGAACGAGTTCTCCTTCCTGCTCGACTACGTCCCGAACTGGAAGTGGAGCTACGGTCGCCGGCCCGGACACGGCCTCATCCAGTTCCAACCGTTCGTTCCGCGCGAGACGGCGCACGCGTGCTTCGGCGAGATCCTCCGGCGGAACCAGCGCGCGGGTCACGTCCCCTACCTCGGCGTGTTCAAGCGGCACCGTCCCGATCCCTTCTGGCTCACGCACGGCCTGGACGGCTGGAGCTTCGCCATGGACTTCAAGGTCACGCCCGCGAGGCGCCCGAGTCTGTGGCGCCACTGCGCGGAGCTGGTCGAGGTAGTGCTCGCCGCCGGCGGCCGCTTCTACTTCGCGAAGGACTCGGTGCTCGGCCCCGACGTGGTGCCGCGCATGTTCGCGCCTGAGAGGCTGGCGGCCTTCCTGGCCCTGAAACGCGAGCTGGACCCGCAGGAGATCCTGCAGACCGACCTGTGGCGCCGGGTCTTCTCGAAGCTGCGCGCCTGACGCACGCGGGAAACGCTTTCGCCGGCGCACGCACCGGGAGTTGCCTCGCACGCGAGAACGTGACCGGCAAAAACGCGCGCTCGCACTGGTCCGCACACCGCGAAACCCTCGCCCTCCTCTCGCCCTCGAAGGTATCCTGCGAAGGCCCGGTTCCCTTCCCCGCGGGCCGGATGCGTCTCGGAATCCAGCGGAGCGGACCTCCACCGAACGACTCAGGACCAACCATGAAGCTCTCGCTCTCCCTCCTCCTCCTCCCGTTCCTCGGGCTCGCGAATGCACAGCAGGAACAACGGCAGGAGCCGGTCATCTCCGTGCACGGAGAGGACTTCTACACCTGGGAGGACTACCTCGCCTCGGCCGCCTTCCAGACCTACGGCCTGCGCTGCAAGACCGAGGACCGCGAGTCGCTGCTCACCGGCGCGCAGTTCCGGCCCCAGTCGGACTGCAGCAACACCAACACGACTACCGCCGCGCAGTACGAGCCCTCGGCCGGCTGCGTGTACGAGATCCCCGTCGTCTTCCACGTGATCTCGGACTCGAACGGCGTCGGCAACATGGCGAAGAGCCGGCTCGACGACCAGATCCGCGTGCTCAACGAGGACTTCCGCGCCCTGGCCGGGACGCCGGGCGCCAACGGGACGGACACGCGCATCCAGTTCTATCTGGCGGACACGGACCCGAGCGGGAACCCGACCGACGGCGTCGACCGCGTGACGAATGACAACTGGTTCGCCGACAACGGGAACTACCGCGGGGCGCTGGCCTGGGACACGAACCGCTACCTGAACATCTACACGAACCAGGCCAGCGGCGCCCTGGGCTACGCCTACGTGCCGAACGGCGGCGGCATCGTCGGGACGAGCCTGGACGGCATCACGCTGCTCTACTCGGCCGTCGGCTACCTCTCCCCGATCGGTCCGCCCTACAACAAGGGTCGCACCGGGACGCACGAGGTGGGGCACTGGGCCGGCCTGTTCCACACCTTCAGCGGCGGCTGCGGATCGCCCTTCTGCGCGAACTCCGGCGACCTGATCTGCGACACGAACCCGGAGTCCGCTCCCGTCTACGGTTGCCCCGGCAGCCACAGCTCCTGCGGGAGCGCGGATCCCTACCGCAACTACATGGACTACACGAACGACAACTGCATGACGAACTTCACGCCGAACCAGGCGAACCGCATGCGTTGCACGATCTCCCAGTGGCGTCCCCTCGTCCACCGGCCGCAGTGCCGCACCGCGGCGAGCGCCGTGGTCCGCAACGGCGGGAGCAACCCGAACGTGCACTCGGCGACCCTGCCGATCCTCGGCAAGACCCAGACCTACTCCGTGAGCACGGCGCCCTACGACTTTGCGCAGATCATCGGGTACGCGGGCGCGGGGTCGCTGGTCCTGGGGGGCGGCCAGGTGGTGCTGGTCGACCTCGGCTCGCCGAAGTACTTCCAGTTCCCGGCGACGGCCGGCCCGAGCGTGAACCTGAACGCGGAGCTGCCGCTCGACATCTCGTTCTGCAGCGTGCCCTTCACGACGCAGGCCGTGCTGTTCGGCGGGGCGACGCCCTACGCGCTGACGAACGCGGTCGATCACGTCCTGGGCGGCTTCTAGCCCGCCCGAGCTCCTTCCGGCGCGCGCAGCTCCCCCCGGTTCCCCACGGTTCCCATCGGGGGCCGCGCGCGTCGTCGCGTCAGCGCGCGAACGTCACGACGTGGACCCCGCGGCCGTGGAGCTCGGTCCGCTCCTCGGGGAAGAGCTCGCGCAGCCGTCGCAGGCAAGCCGCGCCCGAGGGAATGCTGCGCAGGATGCAGTGCACGCGCTCGAACGAGCGCGCGTCGACGCCGGCGCCCTCGACCAGCGAGAAGTCGTCGTCGTGGGCGAGCTCCGGGGGCGGAGACGCGCCGGGGTCGAGCTCTCGCTCCAGGTAGTAGCGCCACCCGATCCCGTGCGGGAAGAGCCGCGGCTGCCAGTCCACCGCCAGCACCGCGTCTCCCGGCCGCAGGGCGCGCAGCACGGCGCGCGTCGCGGAGCGATAGTCCTCGTGCCCCGGGTGTCGCGCGACGAGGACGGCGAGCAGGAGGAGCACGGCAGCGACTACGCTCCCCGCGAGCCGGCGCGCTCGCGCGAGCGGCCACCCTCCGTCCGCGCACCCGACCGCCGCCAGGGCCGCGAAGGGGGCCGACGATCCCGCCAGGTAGCGCCAGTCGAAGCCCGAGCGCGGCGAGAACCAGGCCGCGACGGCGACCCAGGCCGGCAGCACGAGCGCGCAGGCTACGAGGAGCGCTGCCCGCGCGCGGCCTGCGTCGTCGCGCGTCGTCGAGAGGAGCCGCAGCGCTCCGAGGAGCGCGAGCAACCCCGCGCAGGCTCCCGCGGCGGCGAAGAGCGGCGTCAGCTTCGCCCCGTGGTCACCCACGCCATGGAAGAGCAGGTGCAGGTAGCCCTCGAGCCACCGTCGCAGGGAAACGCTGCTCCCACCCGGCGCGAGCCCGTGCGCGAGCTGCTCGCGGAACACGGTCAGGTACCAGGGCAGGGCGAGCAGAATCGCGAGCCCCAGCCCGGCTGCGAGCATCGTGCGTCGTGGACCCCCCTCCGGACGTCCAACGGTCGCGAGCAGAGCGACGGCGAAGAGGAGCAGGAACGCGTGCAGGAACTGGTAGTGCGAGTGCAGGCCGATCGTCCCGAACAGGCCGAGCGCGATCACGCCGCGTCCGGTGGCCGCGACGCGGACGAGGGCCCGGATCAGCCCGAGCACCGCGAAGCCGAGCAGCGCGTACATGCGCAGGTTCGAGCTCGCCTCGAGGTGCAGCGTCGAGAGGGAGAGGAAGAGCACCGCCGGGAGTCGCCCGGGCAGCCCCTCGAGCAGCTTCCACAGGAGGACCAGGCTGCCCACGCCGGCCAGGACCGCCGGGAGCGCGAGCGCGAGCTGGCTCTCCCCGAGGAGGAGGCGCGCACCGCCGACGAGGAGGAACGAGAGCGGCGGGTGGTTGTCGAGCGCGAGCCCGCGCAGGAGCTCGCCCGCGCCCGGCGCGCGCGCGTGGTGGAGGCTGTGGAAGTCGTCGAGCCACAGGCTCGTCGCGTTCGTCTTCCACAGGCGCAACGCGAGCCCGAGCACGAGCACGCCGGCGAGCAGGACGAGCTCCGCGCGGTTCCCGCCCCTCCGTTCTCCCCGCTCGACCACCATCGGCCGCGGAGCGTAGCCGGACGGGTAGGATGCGCGCCAATGTCGCTGTACCGGGACACGCTCGAGCTGGCGACCTCCGGTCGCGGCACTTACGACGTGACCGAGGCCGTCGCCGCGGTGGTGGAGCGAGCCCGTGCCGATCGCGGCCTCGTGCACGTGTTCGTGCACCACACGAGCGCGTCCCTGCTCGTGCTGGAGAACGCCGACCCGACCGTGCGCAGCGACCTCGAGGCCTGGTTGGCGCGCGCCGTTCCGGACGGCGATCCGCTCTTCCGCCACACGGCCGAAGGACCGGACGACATGCCGGCGCACGTCCGCTCCGTGCTGACGCAGACCTCGCTCTCGATCCCGGTCGAGGACGGCAAGCTCGACCTCGGCACCTGGCAGGGGCTCTACCTCTACGAGCACCGCCGCACCGGACACCGTCGACGGATCAGCGTGACGGTCCTCGGGGGAGACTAGACCCCGATCGCGAGCTTTCCCGAGAGCGCTGGTCGGTCTCGCACCGGCTCAGGCCGAGCGGGGCGCGTCGCCCACCCGTCCGTCGCCGTCGCTTCGACACGGGCAGCAGGTGTGACGGTCGAAGCGACGGCGAAGGACGGGCGGGCGACGGGACGGGAACTTGTTGGGGCAGAGAAGGAGAGAGGGGGACGACTGCTTTCGGCCGGCGATTCCTCGAAAGAAGCTCGGGATTCTCCGTGACCGCAGCATAGTTCCTGCATCCTCTTCTATATGACGAAGAGTGCGAAGCAAGGCGTCTTCTCCTTCCCGAACGGAAACGGCGGTCGGCGAGCGGGAGCGGGTCGCAAGCCGAAGGGCGCGCGCGCCGGCGTTCCTCACCGCACGCCTGCCCGTGTCGGAGCGACGTCGACGGACGGGCGGGCGACGCCCCGCTCGGCCGGAACCCGAGCGAGACTGGAGCGGGAGCGAGACGGGCGTATGCGGTGCTCGTGAAGGCGTGCACCTCCCGGTCGATCGCTTCAATCAGGCCGTTCGAGCGCACGATCTCGTGCACCAGACCGATCCCGCCGCAGGAAGCTCTTGTTCTATGACTAGACCGAACGCATCTGTTCGACGGCCCGATCGAGAGCGGTGCGGGCGTGGGGGAGCTCCTGCTTGCCCTCCTCGGGGTACCCGTCGGTGCACATGCTCCAGCAGCGCGCGAGGAGGCGCTCCGCCGTCGCCAGGCCCTCCCACACGCGCGCGTAGGCCTCGAAGCCCAGGAGGAGCGCGAGGTCGTCGCTGCGCGAGGTGAGGTCGAACATCTCGTTCGCCTGCAGTTCGGCGATGCGGTCGCGCACGGCCGGGCCGTCGAGCTGCGCGGCGTCCCGGTCGAGGGCGACGACGACGCGTTGGATCGCCTCGAACTGACGCAGGTAGCCGAGCTTCTCCGCCTGCGTGGACTGCGGGTCCACTCCCCCCCGGCGCGCTTGCCGGACGAGGAAGCCGCCCACCGCCAGGGACGTGGCGCCCAGGGCGAAGAGCGGCAGTGCGCCGCTCTCACGTGACCCCTCGCCATCGGCAGGGGGATGGAAGCCGGAGGCGCCGAGGGCGCCGACGCACACGCCGAGCACGACCAGGACATGGGCGAAGAGCTTCACGACCAGAAGGCCTCCAGGACCTTGACGATCGCGTTGACCACGCCGACCAGCGCGTCGCCGACGATGAACCCGGCGGCGATCGGGACACCCTTGTCCTCGGCGAAGCGCGCGCCCTTCCAGCGCGTGACGAGCACGCTCACGATGCCCCCCAGGCCGAACACGATCATGTACTCGAAGGGCAGGTACATGGAGAGCCCGACCATCACTCCCAGCCCGGGGGACACGAAGATGGAGATCAGGAGCCCCAGCAGGGCGCCGGTCGCGTACTTCCAGACCGGGACGTCGTTGTCCTGCACGATCTGGATCGCCGCTTCGAGGGCGCCGGCCTGCGGCGCCGAGAGCGTGGGGACGCCCTTGGCGAGCGTGGTCGCGCTGCCCCCGAGGGACTCGTACTGCGCCAGCTCCACGGCTCCCTCCGCGACCTTGCGCTCGTAGAGCACGCCGGCCTGGTCGGGACCGAAGCCGTATGCCTGCCACAGGAGGACGACCGTCGCCAGTGCGATCCCGGGTCCGATCCAGCAGGTCGCGATCTGCGCGATCTGCTGCTTGCGCGGCATCCCGCCGACGAGATAGCCCGTCTTCAGGTCGGCCATCATGTCGGCGCACATGGACGTCGCCACGCAGATCGCCGCGCCGACCGTCACGGCCGGGACGACGAACTCCCGCGACGTCCCCAGGATGGCCATCATGATCGCGATCGCGATCAGGGCGAGTCCTGACAGAGGCGACCAGTCGGTCCGGCCGGTCGTCTGCGCGACCACCAGGCCCGCGAGCCACAACCAGGCGACACCGGCGAGCGTGGCGAGGAGCGCTGCGGGGACGGAGACCGCCTCTCCGCCGGAGACCATCACCGCCACGAACAGGAGCGCCGCGCCGAGGACGAAGCCCGTCTTGATCACGCCGAAGGAGACCTCCTCCTGGCGTCCGGAGAGCGAAACGGTGCGCAGGCTGGCGATCGCAGCGCGCAGGGCGGGAGCGGCGACCAGGATGCCGGCCACGGCTCCGCCCAGGATCATCCCGATCCCGACGTGGCTCGAGGTGATCTTGCGGAACCGGAGGAGGAAGGTGCCGAAGTCCGCGTAGGCCTGCTTCGAGCTGCTCGAGAGGTCGAGCTGGCCGACCAGCTCGGCCACGTCCGCGTTCGCCGCGGGGATCCAGCTCAGCCAGGCGCACAGGGGAGCGAGCACCCAGTAGTTCAGGATCGTCCCGTACAGGATCGCCAGCCCGGAGCGGCCCGCCAGGTAGCCGGCGCCGAGGGTCAAGAAGCTGACGGCGAACAGGAGGTGAAGCCCGGCCGGGATGCCGAGGACCGCACCGACGTCGAGCGCGCCGGGGAGGAGCGGGAACAGGCGATCGCGCGCGTCCGCGACGCCGAACCAGCCCTCGATCAGGCCCCAGTCGAAGGTCAGCACGGTGACCAGCATCGACAGGGAGATGCCGACGAGGAGCAGCCGCGCCTTCTCCACGCCCGCGCCCGGGGACTTGAGGATGGCGGCCACGCCGACGGCCTCGGGGAAGCGCAGGCGCTCGAACTCGATGATCTGCTTGCGCAGCGGGATGATGAGCACCACGCCGAGCACGGAGCCAGCCATCGTGGCGAGGAGCAGCGCGCCCCAGTGGATGTCGTCCTGCATCCCGAGCAGGAACAGCACCGGCACGGTGAAGATCACGCCCGCGTTCACCGTGTTCACGCTCGAGGCGATCGTCTGGAACACGTTCACCTCGAGGATCGAGCCCCGGCGCAGGACGCCGCGCAGGATCCCGAAGCCGAGGATCGCGGCGACCGCCGAGCCGACGATCGTGAAGCCGATCTGCAGGCCGGCGAAGACGATCCCCATGTTGAGGACCGCGCCGACGAGGATGCCGCCGACCACGCTGGCGACGGTCAGCTCGCGGTAGCGACCACCCGTCACGCCTCGCTTCCTTCCAAGTCCATGGCCCAGGGGTCCTCGGTGGGGCGGGATGGTCGCACGATCGGGAGCGACGCGCCACGGGAAAGGACCCCGCTCGCGGGGCGCCTCGGTCTCACGCCTCGAAGACCGGTGCGGCGGCCGCCAGGGGGTCGCGATCGGTCGCCCGACCCTGCGCCTCGAGGGCGGAAGCCAACGCATGCAAGCACAGCTCCACGTTGGCGCGCGTCGAGCTCGCGCCCATCAGGCCGATGCGCCACGCCTTGCCCTTCAGGGACCCCAGGCCGCCGCCGATCTCGAGGTCGTGCTCCTGGAGGAGGAACCTGCGCACGGCGGCCTCGTCGATGCCCGCCGGCACGAGCACGGAGGTGAGCGGGACGAGCCGCTCCTCTGGCGGCGTGAGGAGCTCGAGCCCGAGAGCCTCGAGCCCGGCGACCAGCGCGGCGCTGTTGCGCGCGTGCCGTGCGTGGCGCGCGGCGAGCCCCTCCTCGAGCACGAGCCGCAGGGCCTCGTGCAGCCCGTACAGCATGTTGATCGGCGCCGTGTGGTGGTAGGCGCGCTCGGCGCCCCAGTAGCTCGCGATGAGGGAGAGGTCGAGGTACCAGCTCTGCACCGGCCTCCGTCGCTGCGCCAGGCGCTCGCGGGCGCGCGCGGAGAAAGAGACCGGCGAGAGGCCCGGCGGGCAGGAGAGACACTTCTGCGTGCCGGAGTAGGCCGCGTCGACGCCCCAGGCGTCGAGCTCGACCGGGATGCCGCCCAGGGAGGTGACGCAGTCGACCAGGAGCAGGGCGCCGAGCTCTTCCGCCACCTCGCGCAGCGGCGCGATCTCGGTGCGCGCACCGGTCGAGGTCTCGGCGTGGACGACGCACAGGAGGGCGTACGTCCCAGTCGCCGCCGCGCGGAACTGCTCGGCCGTCAGTGCCCGGCCCCACGCGCCCTCGACCACGGTGACCTCGGCGCCGGCGCGCCGCGCGACCTCGGCCATGCGACCGCCGAAGACGCCGTTCACGCCGACCAGGACGCGGTCGCCGGGCTCCAGCAGGTTGACGAGGCAGGTCTCCATGCCGGCCGATCCGGTCCCGGACATGGGGAAGGTGAGCTCGTTCGCGGTGCCGAACAGCGCGCGGGACATCGCGCGGATCTCGTCCATCACCCGCAGGAAATACGGGTCGAGGTGCCCGACGGTCGGACGCGCCAGGGCCGCCAGCACGGAGGGCTCCGTTGCGGAAGGGCCTGGACCCAGGAGGACGCGACGCGGCGGCGCGACGGCGGTGGGGAGCTCGCTCATTCGGGCAAGCGTATACGGCGTCAGTCACTTTCCTCCACCCGCGGCGGGTGGAGGAAAGTGACTGACGCCGTATGCCGCCTATCCGGCCGCTTTCTGCTCGTCTCCGCCGTAGAACTGCTCGGCCTCGGTCGAGCCCGCGAGCGCCGTGGTCGAGGACCGCCCGCCGGAGACCGCCTGCGACACCGCATCGAAGTAGCCCGTCCCGACCTCGCGCTGGTGGCGCGTTGCGGTGTAGCCGAGCGCCTCGTCGGCGAACTCGCGTTGCTGGAGCTCGGTGTAGGCCGCCATGCCCCGCTCGCGATAGCCGGTGGCGAGCTCGAACATCCCGTGGTTCAGTGCGTGGAAGCCGGCGAGCGTCACGAACTGGAACTTGTAGCCCATGGCGCCGAGCTCGCGCTGGAACTCCGCGATCGTCGCGTCGTCGAGCTTCGCCTTCCAGTTGAAGGACGGCGAGCAGTTGTAGGCCAGGAGCTTCTTCGGGTAGAGCGCGTGGATCGACTCGGCGAAGCGGCGCGCCTCGGCCAGGTCCGGCTCCGAGGTCTCGCACCACACGAGGTCGGCGTAGGGCGCGTAGGAGAGGCCGCGCGCGATGGCCTGGTCGAGTCCGGGCTCCGTGCGGAAGAAGCCCTCGCAGGTGCGCTCGCCGGTCAGGAAGGGGCGGTCGCGCTCGTCGACGTCGCTGGTCAGGATGCCGGCCGCGTTCGCGTCGGTGCGCGCGATCAGGATCGTCGCCACGCCGCACAGGTCCGCCGCGAGGCGCGCCGCGTTCAGCGTGCGCACGAAGGTCGAGGTCGGCACGAGGACCTTGCCCCCGAGGTGACCGCACTTCTTCTCCGAGGCGAGCTGGTCCTCGAAGTGAACGCCCGCGGCGCCGGCCTCGATCATCGCCTTCATGAGTTCGAAGGCGTTGAGCGGACCGCCGAAGCCGGCCTCGGCGTCGGCCACGATCGGTGCGAACCAGTGCGTGCTCGCGTCGCCCTCCATGTGCGCGATCTGGTCCGCGCGGCGCAGGCAGCGGTTGATGCGCTCGACGACCTGCGGGACGCTGCTCGCCGGGTAGAGGCTCTGGTCGGGGTACATCTCTCCCGCGTTGTTCGCGTCGGCGGCCACCTGCCAACCGGAGAGGTAGATCGCCTCGAGCCCGGCCTTCACCATCTGCATGGCCTGGTTGCCGGTGAGCGCGCCCAGCGCGTGTACGTAGTCGCGCTCCTGCAAAAGTCGCCACAGCCGCTCGGCGCCGACTTCCGCCAGCGTGTGCCGGACGCGCAGGCTCCCGCGCAGGTGCTCGACCTGCTCGGGAGAGTAGTCGCGCGCGATGCCGGCGAAGCGGCCGTTCGGAACGGACAGGTCCTCGGGAAGGTAGGGCGAGTTCATGGTGCGTGACTCCGGTCGGAACGGGACGAGCTAGAGGTGGTCGTAGGCGGCGAGCGTGAGGAACTCCTCGAGCTCCTCGGCCAGGACGAGGCGCGCGAAGAGCTCCGCGGCCCGGGCGAAACGGCCGTCCGCGAAGGCGTTCGCGCCCGCCTCGGACTCGATTCGCGCCAGCTCCTCTTCGAGCACGGCGCGCACGAGGGCCGCGTCGACGACGCGTCCGTCCTCGAGCGTCGCCCGGTGGCGCACCCACTGCCAGACCTGGGTACGCGAGATCTCCGCCGTCGCTGCGTCCTCCATCAGGTCGTGGATGGGCACGCAGCCGTTGCCGCACAGCCAGGCGGCGAGGTAGCGCACGCCGACCTCGAGGTTCTGGCGCAGGCCGGCCTCCGTGATCGTGCCTGTGGGGACGCGCAAGAGGTCCTTCGCGCTCACCGCGACGTCCTCGCGCAGGTTCGCGAGCTGGTTCGCGTGCGGCATGACCGCGTCGAAGGCGGCGCGCGCGGTCGCGATCAGGCCCGGGTGCGCGACCCAGGTGCCGTCGTGGCCGTTCTTCGCCTCGCGCTCCTTGTCCGCGTGCACCTTCTCGAGGGCGCGTGCGTTCGCCGCGTCGTCGCCCTTGATCGGGATCTGCGCCGCCATGCCGCCCATCGCGTGCGCGCCGCGGCGGTGGCAGGTCCGGATCAGGAGCCGGCTGTAGCTCGCCAGGAAGTGGCGGTCCATGCCCACGGACGCGCGGTCCGGCAGCACGAACGCCGGGTCGGAGCGGAAGCGCTTGATGAAGCTGAAGATGTAGTCCCAGCGCCCGCAGTTGAGGCCCGCGGAGTGCTCGCGCAGCTCCCACAGGATCTCGTCCATCTCGAAGGCGGCCAGGATCGTCTCGATCAGGACCGTGGCCTTGATCGTCCCGACCGGGAGCCCGAGCGCGCGCTGTACGTGGACGAAGACGTCGTTCCACAGGCGCGCCTCGAGGTGCCCCTCGAGCTTCGGCAGGTAGAAGGCCGGCGTCGCGCCGCGCGCGAGCTGCTCCCTCGCGTTGTGGAAGGCGAACAGCGCGAAGTCGAACAGCGAGGCCGACACCGGCTCGCCGTCGACGAGGACGTGCTTCTCCGCCAGGTGCCAGCCGCGCGGGCGGACGAAGAGCTGCGCGGTGCGCTGCTCCAGGCGGTACCGCTTGCCCGTCTCCGCCTGGACGAGCTCGATCGTGCCGCGCACGGCGTCGAACAGGTTCCGCTGGCCGAGGGTCACGTTCTCCCATGTGGGGGAGCAGGAGTCCTCGAAGTCGGCCATGAACACCTGCGCCGGCGAGTTGAGCGCGTTGATGACCATCTTCCGGTCCACCGGCCCGGTGATCTCGACGCGGCGGTCGGCGAGCTCCGGGGGGAGCGGCGCGACCTTCCAGTCGGCGGCGCGGATCGAGGCGGTCTCCGCCAGGAAGTCCGGACGCCAACCGGCGTCGAGGGCCGCCTGCACCGTCCGCCTGCGCGCGAGCAGCTCGCGCCGGCGCGCGCGGAAGGTGCGCTCGAGGTCCGCGAGGAAGGCGAGCGCGTCGTGGGTGAAGAGCGCCCGGGCCTCGGCCGGCACCTCCCGCGCGAGCTCGAGGCCCGACGGGAGCGCCGCGCCGCTCCGCGTGGCGTGATGGAGCGGTGTGGTCATCGAACGTGCGTGGTCTCCCCCTCCCGGGGGAAACCTACCGCGCCCGTACACGCGGAGTCGGAGTTTCCGAGGAGGGCAGCGTGCTCCGCTCGGCCGGGAAACTCCTTCTACCGCCCTCCGTCCCGCAGCGCCGCGATCTCGCGCGCGATGCCCTCGCGCTCCGCGACCAGGACCTCGCGCAGCCGGCGGCGCCGCCCGAGCACGAAGAACGCGCGCGCGTCGCCCAGCACCTCGGCGCGCCGGTCGCGCGTGCCGAGGGCGAACAGGCCGAGCGGCGGCGCGCCGAGCAGCACGAACGCGCCCCAGGCGGGCGCGAGGAGCAGCCAGGCGAGCGCCGTCGCGGCCAGCCACCACAGCGGGAAGAAGAGCGTGCCTGCCAGGAGCTGCGCCGTCGCGTGCACGTCGCGGCTCGGCCTCGCGAGCCGCGCCGCGCGCGGGACGAGCCAATAGGGCACGGACCAGAGGAGCGCGCCGGCCGCCGCGAGCGGCAGGACCACGAGCAGCGTGGCGAGGTTCCGCAGGCAGAAGAGGAGTACGCCGCGCGCCGAGTAGCGCGCGTGCAAGCGCTCGGGGCCGATCCCGAGCGCGCGCAGCCGCTCGCGGAAGGCCGACACGCGGTCCGTGAGCTCGTCGAGGCGCGCGGCGAGCGCGGGATCGCCGCGCGCGCGCAGCCGGCCGAGACGCTCCGCCAGCTCGTGCACGAAGCCCAGTCGGTCCTCCGTCTCCGGGCGCAGGATCTCCGCCGCCAGCTCGAGCAGCGGCAGGTCCTCCCAGCGGTCGAGGCGCAGCGTCACCTCGCGCAAGCCGGCGGCGATGCGCTCGGTGAGCAGGCGCGCGGCCTCGCGCTCGTCGCGCGCGAACTCTCCGGCGAGCTCTCGCGCATCGATCGGCCGGCCGACCGCCGTGGCGACGCGGCTCCGGAAGCGCCGCTTCGCGCGATACACGAGCCCGACCGGCACGATGCGCACGCCCAGGGCGAAGCCGTGCCGCGCCTCGGCGCCGAGGGCCATGCGCGCCGCGCCGGTCTTCAGCGTCTGCAAGGCCGGCTCGTCGTGCGACTTGCCCTCGGGGAACATGCACACGAGGTCGCCGGCGCCGAGGGCCGCGTGGACCGCCTCGAACGTGCGCTCGTTCCGCGCGGTGTCCGCGCCGTCCTGGGCGCGGTAGACCGCGAGCGCGCGGAAGCCGCGCATCAGAGCGCCCAGCACCGGCGCGTCGAACAGCGGCGCCTTGCCGAGGAAACGCACCGTGCGCGGCGTGGTCGTGGCGAGGAGCAGCGGATCGACCAGCCCGTTCGGGTGGTTCGCGACGAGCAGCACCGGGCCCTCGGCCGGCACCTCGCCGCCGGCCTGCGGCTCGCGCCGGTAGTACACGTCGAGCGCGACGAGGAACAGACGACGCAGGAGGTGGTGCAGGAAGGGGCGCCGCATCGGCGGCAGGGATACGCCGCCGCTCGACGGGAGTCCAGCGGCGCGTGCGGCTCGCGTCCTGCCGCGAATCGCCTGCGCCGCGGAGTCGCCCCGCTTCGACCAGACCGAGCTCCTGCACCGCGCCCAGCGCCGCCGGACGCCGAGCCGCTCTTGGAGTTCCCGCCGAGCCCGGGCTACTCTGCGTCCTTGGACAGCGACGAGCTGCTCCGAGTCCTGCGCGCCTTCGCCGGCGAGGGGCTCGAGTACGCGTCGCCACGCCGGTCGCGCTGTATCGCATGAAGAAGAACACGCTGCGAGCGATCGATCGGCAGGACGCCGAGGCGTTGCGACGCCGGTTCGACATAGGGGAGGAGTGAATGACGGTCCAACGCTTCCGCACGATCGAGGAGATGGGCCGTGCCCCGGTCCGCGTGCCGCTCGAGGACGGCTTCGAGCGGTTCCTCCGGCAATGCGCTCGCTACTGGAGCATCGCGCCGCGGGTCTACCCGGTCGGCGTCTTCCGGTTCCGCACGCTTGCCGAAGCGCAGGCGGAGCGCGACCGGGTGACGGCCGAGAGCCTGGTGCACTCGCGGGGAGGCCGACAGCGGTTTCGGTGACGCGCTCCCTTCCACGCCCGCGAGTGGACGCACCCGCGCGCCACCGTCCCGGGGGCCTACCGGTGCGTCGCGCCCTCCTCCTCGCCGTCCTGGCGACGGGCTGCGCGATGGAGCCGCGGCGTCCGCTTCGGCCCGCGACCCAGGTCCCTCTCGCCCCATCGGTGCGCTTCGAGGTGACCGAGCTCCTGAACCTTTTCGAGCGCGAGCTCGTGCGGACGGGGAGCGAGTTCGTCTCCGCGCCCCTCTCGCTGAGCCCCTTCTATGCGCTGCTCGTGTCCTGGAACGTCGACCTCGAGCCCTCCGCCGGTTTCGAGGTCGAGCTGCGCGTCGGGACCTCGGGAGCCGAGGGCGTCGCCTGGTCGCCCTGGTTGTTCGTCGGTTGCTGGGGCGAGCTCCCGACCGAGGGGCTCGGCGAGCGGTGCGTGCGCTTCGACGGCGGTCGCATCGCCACGGACGAGTTCGTCGGGGAGCGCTGGTTCGACCGGGCCCAGGTGCGGCTCCTCGCGCGGGACGCGATCACGCCACGACGCGTCAGCCTGTGCTTCAGCGGAGGCTGGGGCGTGTGCATGAACACGGGTCTCTTTGGCGTCCGCGAGGTGAGCCTGCCCGTTCCCGCCCGCAGCCAGCACCTCGAGGATCCGGAACTCGCCGCGCGGATCTGCAGTCCCACGTCGCTCGCCATGGTCCTCGCGTACCACGGCATCGACGTGCCCGTGGCGGAGCTGGCGGCGCTGGCGTACGACCCGCTCCACGACCTCTACGGCAACTGGCCGCGCTCGATCCAGGCGGCCTACTCCCTGGGCCTATGCGGCTACCTCGCGCGCTACAGCTCGATCCGCGACGTGCTCGCGCAGCTCGAGGCCGGCCGCCCGGTGATCCTGAGCATCGCCTTCGGCGCGGGCGAGCTGACCGGCGCGCCGATGGCATCCACGAGCGGTCACCTGCTGGTCGTCGTGGGCGCGACGCAGGCGGGCGACTTGGTCGTGAACGACCCCGCCGCGCCGACGCTGGAGGAGGTGCACCGCGTCTACGACCGCGACGAGCTCGAGCGTGCCTGGCTCGACCACGGCGGCGTGGCCTACGTGCTCGGGGAGTAGGGAAACCGCGACGGTGGCGGAAGCTACGCCCCGGGTCGGCGTCCGTACGCGCAACCATCACGCACGGTGTGCCCATGCTCCTCGCAGTCCTCCTCCTCGCCCTTCCGCAAGTCCGCGAAGCCGTTCCCGTGCCCGCGCCCGAGACCTTCCCGGTCGAGGTCGACTTCCGCGCGCAGGAGACGTGGCGGGCGGAGGCCGCGGCCGTGCCGGGGATCTCCGTCGAGGTCGGCGTCGACCGACCGGGCAGCTCGCCGTGCTTCGTCGACTCGCCCGTGCTGGCGCGCTTCCTGAGCGACGAGCGGGGTCGGATCCGGGGCACGCTGGACGTGCCGCTCGCCTGGAAGCAGGACGCGCGGGCACGCCTGTGGGCGCGCGTCGAGACCCCGGGGTACGCGCGCAACACGGCCGAGCGCTCCACCGCCGGCGGATTGGAACCGACGGTGCTCGTGGCTCGCACGGGTCGAACGCTGTTCGGCGTGGTCCGTGCGTCGGACGGCGAGCCGGTCGAGGACGCCGAGGTATGGCTCGACGACGCCGTGTACGCCAGGTGCGCGACGACGCTCGCGGGGGGGCGGTTCGCGCTGCACGTTCCCGGCGCTGGCCTGCACCGCCTGCACGCGCGCGCCGTCGGCGTCGGGTCCTCCACGATCCAGGTTCGCGAGCCCGGACCCCTTGCGCAGATCGTGCTCTCCGGTGGGGGGCTCCTCTCCGGGGTCGTCCTCGACCCGAGCGGCGAGCCGGTCCGCGGCCTGCGCCTGTGGATCGTCCCGGTCGGCTTCGATTGCCTGCCCCGGGCCGCGGTTTTCGTCGAGGCGGAGCGGAACGGCGGGACCTTCGGCGGCGAGGCGGCCACAGGGGAGGCGGGGGAGTTCGCGCTCCCCGCGCTCGTCCCCGGCGAGTACCGCGTCTTCGGGAGCTGGACGCGGCCCACGTCGTTCCCCTGGCGCGCCTCGCAAGGGTTCCAGGAGCTGCTCGGGACCGTTCGGGTGGACGGCGCAGGCGAGCGGTCGCGCGGGGTCGAGCTCCGCTCGCGCCAGCATCGGATCGAGGTGCACCTGGTGGACGAGCGGGGCCGGCCGGTCGACGTTTGGAGCCTCGGCAAGGACGGCGAACGCCGCACGGGGCTCCGGCTCGGTGCGGGCGACGGCCGCCTGCAGTTCGGTTCCGGCTTCCTCGCAACGGGTCACGCGGCCGTCCGGGCTGTCGAGGAGGACCGCGAATACGTGGTGTCGCTCCAGGACGAGCGCTTCGTCTACCAGGAGATGCGCATCGACGTGCCCTTCGGCCGCTTCCGCGCGCCGGTCACCTTCGTCGTCGGAGCTCCCGCGACACCGGCGCGCCTCGCGATCCGCGTGCTCGACCCCTACGGCGCGGACTTCGAGCGCCCGTGGATCACGCTGCGTTCCGCCGAGAGCGGACGCGAGGTCGACTCCTCCGTCCGGAGCGGGCTCCCGCCCCGGAGCCTGACGACGGGCTCGCGCTGGAGCGTCACTGTCCCCCCCGGCCGTTTCATCGTCGAAGCCTCGAGCGAGCCGCTGCTCGGGTGCGTGATTCCGGAGCTCTACCCGCGCACGCCGCACCTTCCGGCCGAAGTGGAGGTGCTCCTGCGCGCCGGAGAGGTCGCGGAAGTCGTGCTGCGGCTCGGGGCCGCCGGTGCCGTCGACCTCGAGCCCACCGTGTCTCCGGAACCTCGCCTTTCGCCGCTGGACGCGTTCCGACTGGGCTCGGAGGGTTGCCGGCAGCGCCTCGGAGGTCGAGTCGTCGAGCTCGTCTCCGCGCGCGGCGAGCTCTTGCCCGTCGAGTTCCAGAACCTCGGCCTCGACCGGAGCGGCGTTCCCTGGATCGTGCCCGGCTACTCGGCGCGCGGTCTGACGCCGATCCCGCCGGGCCGCTGGCTCCTACGTGCGCTCGGCGAGGACGGCAGCCCGGTCCTCGAGCGCTGGATCGAGATCGTCGCGGGAGACGTCACGCGCGTTCCCTGGTGACGCCTCCGGCTCCGCCTGCGTCGTCGCGCGCGAAGAACGGCTCCCACAGGCGCCGGTCGGGCGGCGGGGTGAGCAGGCTCCCGACGACGAGCGCGAGGATGCTCAGCCCGGCGGCGGGGAAGGTCACCTCCTGCAGGAACGGGTGGAACCCGGAGGTGTCGATCACGAAGGTCCACAACAGCGTCACGACCGCGCCGGACAGGATCGAGGCGACCGCGCCGGTCCTCGTCGCTCGCTTCCACAGGAAGGCCGCGAGCAGCGCCGGCGTGATCGACGCGCCGTAGATCAGGTAGGCCGTGTAGGCGGCCGCGAGCACCGTCGGGAACTGGTTCACGAGCAGGTACGCGATGCCGCCCAGGCCGAGGATCAGGCAGCGGCTGATCAGGACGACGCGCTTCTGCGGCGCGTCGGGGGAGATCCAGCGCTGGTAGACGTCGCGCGTCAGGTTCGTGGCGGGGATGAGCAGGAACGAGTCCGCCGTCGAGACGATCACCGCCATCATAGTCGCCACCATGAGCATGCCGAGCGCGATCGGCACGCCCTCGAGTGCCAGGGTCGGGATGACGTTCTCCGTTCCCCCCGCCCCGCCGGCGGCGAGGTCCGTGAGAAGCCCCTGCTCCGCCGCCACGCTTCCGGTCAGACCCAGGAAGGAAATCGACGACTCCAGGATCACGACGCCGATCACCCAGAAGAACACCGCCTTGCGCGCCGTGCCGCCGTCGCGCGCGCTGAAGATGCGCTGGTACATGTTCGCGTCGCCGAGCAGGAGCAGCATGGTCGGCACGCAGAAGCTGATCGCGATGATCGGCCCGGAGGCGCCGCTCGTGCTCTCCTTCGCCCAGTGCCCGAAGAAGCCCCACTTGCCGGCCGCCTCGGCCGACGCGAGCACGACGTCCAGGCCCCCGACGTGGAAGATCATGTACCCGAGCGCCGCCAGACACCCGATCGTCATCAGCACGCCGTTCACCACGTCCGTGTAGACGACCGAGAGCATGCCGGCGAGCACGGTGTAGAGGATGGCGAACACCGCCGTGATGACGATCCCGGCGCCAATGCTGACGCCGCCGTCCGTGACGATCGAAAGCACCTTCCCGCCGCCCTTGAACTGGTAGGAGACGATCGTCAGGTAGGCGATCACGGTGGTGACGGTCGCCAGCGTCGCCGCCAGCTTGCCGTAGCGCAGCTCGAAGACGTCCGGGACCGTCACCTTGCCGAGGTTGCGGATGCGCTTCGCGATGAAGAACACGAGCACGATCCCGACCCAGGCGCCGCCGCTCGACCACAGGCCCGCCAGGCCGTTGCGGTAGCCCAGGCCGGCTCCGCTGAAGAGCGAGCCGCTCCCGATCCAGGTCGCGAGCAGCGTCCCCACCAGCACGTACCAGGGCAGCGACCGCCCGGCGACGAGGAAGTCGTCGCTGTCCTTGACGTTCTTCGCCTTGTAGAGACCCACGCCGACCAGCGCGAACAGGTAGAGCACGATCGCGAGCACGAAGGGGTTCGTGGCGACGGACGTGAGCGCGAGGGTGGGCATGCATGTCCTCCGGCGGGCGTCGGATTAGCCGCGATCGGTGCGCGGGGGGCAAGCGCTTTCCGCGCCGGGCGGAAAGTGCTTCGGGACGGTTTTGGCCCGCTCGCCCCACGCCGGCGACGCTCGGGCCGTAGTCGCCAGAGTGCGCGAGCCGCTCGCGTTGGTCCCCGCCGCGATGTGCGATAGGCTTGGACTCGACCGCCTCCTCCCTGCAACGACCCATGAAGAAGCTCTCCTCCCTCTCCCTGCTCCTCGTTCCGGCGCTCCTGTGCGCGACCTCCTGCGGCGGAGAGGCGGGATCCGCGGAGGTCACCCCGAAGGCCACCTCCGCCCCGAGCCCGTCGTCGAAGAAAGAGGCGCCGGGCGCCCGCGGCAAGGGACCCTCGGTCGCCGCGGAGAAGAGCGCGGAGGATCTGTACCGCGAGGCGCGGGAGGCTCTGAGCCAGGGCAAGGTCGAGGCGGGCATCGCGCTCCTGCGGCGTGCGTTGGAGCTCGACCCGAATCACGTCGACGCGCACTTCCAGCTCGGCACGGCGCTCGTCCCCATGTCCTCCGCGGCGGAGCTCGGCTCCTCGACGCGCGATCTGGCGGTGCTCGACGAGGCGCTCGGCCACCTCGAGCAGGCCCTGGCGGCGCGGCCCGAGGACGCGGAACTCTTCTACTGGACCGGCCGCACGCTCGATCTGCGCGGCCGCGACGCGCAGGCGCGCGCGATGCTGGAGAAGTGCGTCGCGCTCGACCCCGAGCACGGGCCGGCCCACAAGCGGCTCGGGCTGGTTCTGGTCGAGGGCGGCGAGATGGAGCTCGCCCGCGCCGCCTTCCGGCGCGCGAGCGAGCTCGAGCCCGGCGACGCCGGGATCCGCTTCCAGCTCGGCAACCTGCTCATGGAGGAGGACCCGGCCGCGGCCCGCACGGAGTACGAGGCGGCGGTCGAGATCGACCCGACCTTCCCGTGGGCCTACCACGGCCTGTCGCAGGTCCTGGCGCAGCTCGGCGACCCACAGGGCGCGGAGGCCGCGCGCGCGAAGCTCGAGATCTACCAGGGCCACGAGAAACGGCTGCGGGCCCTCGTCCAGCGCGCCGGGGAGAAGAGCGACGATCCAGAGGCTCAGTTCGATGCGGCGGAGCTGTACTTCGCGCTGGGCCGCGAGGAGGAGGCGCTCACCATGTTCCGCCGCACGCTCGACCTCCAGCCGGACAACGCGCTGGCGCACTACTGCTGCGGCCTGATCGCGCAGGGGCGCGGGCAGAGCGAGATGGCGATGAACCACTTCGAGGAATCGATCTACCTCGACCCCACGCAGTTCGGGCCGAAGATCGAGCTGTTGCGCGTCAGCGCCGAGCTCGGCAACGCCTCGCGCATCGACGACCTGACGCTCGACCTCGTGCAGGTGGTCGCAGACGCCGAGCCCGACGTCCGGAACGCCTGCGCCGAGGCGCTGCTCGAGGTGGGCAAGAAGGACGAGGCGCTGCTCGTGCTGCGCGGCGTGCTCGAGGCGGAGCCCGAGAACGAGGTGGCGAGGATCCTGCTCGAGCGCGCGAACCCGTGAGACCCTGGCCCGCGGTGCTCCTCCTCGCGGGCGCTTGCTCCGGAGAGGGCGACGCGGACGACGTCCGCGCGGAGCCCGTCGCGCCGGCGGAGCGCCGCACGCCCGAGCTCGCGCCCTCGCACTACCGCTTCGTCGACGTCACGCGCGAGTCCGGGCTGTCCGCCTTCCACCAGGTGTGCGGCGACGCGGAGAAGCCCTTCATCCTCGAGACCGTCGGCGCCGGCGTCGCGCTGGTCGACGTCGATCGCGACGGCGACCTGGACGCGTACCTCTCGAACGGCTCCTTCCTGGGAGCGACGGCGGAGACGGCGCCGCGCGACGCGCTGTGGCTCAACGACGGGAGCGGACGCTTCCACGACGTCACCGAGGCGGCCGGGCTCGGCGATCGGAACTGGACCTGTGGCGTGCGCGTCGCGGACTTCGACGCGGACGGCTGGCCCGATCTCTACCTCACGAACTGGGGCCCGAACGTCCTGTACCGCAACCGCGGCGACGGGACCTTCGAGGACGTGACGCGGCGCACGGGGACGGGGGACCCGGGCTGGAGCACGGGCGCCTGCTTCCTCGACTTCGACCAGGACGGCGACCTCGACCTGTACGTCTCGAACTACCTCGAGTTCGACGCGGAGACGATGCAGCGCGAGCGTCCGATGGTGAGCTACAAGGGCGTCGAGGTGATGAAGGGGCCGATCGGGCTGACGGAGTCGCTCGACACGCTCTACGTCAACGAGGGCGGCGTCTTCCGCGACGCATCGGCGGAGCTGGGCATCCACGCCGCGCGGCACTTCAGCTTCCAGTGCGTAGCGTTCGACGCGGACCGCGACGGCTGGGTCGACGTCTACGTCGCCAACGACTCGGTCGAGAACGTGCTGTGGCACAACCTCGAGGGGAAGGGCTTCGAGGACCGGGCCTTCCTCGGCGGCCTGGCCTTCAGCGTGAGCGGCAAGCCGCAGGCGGGCATGGGCGTGGCGCTCGCGGACTTCGACGGCGACCTCCTGGTCGACGTCTACGTCACGAACTTCGCCGACGACTACTTCACGCTCTACCGCGGCACGGAGCGCAACTTCTACGTCGACGCGACGCACCGCCTACGGCTCGCGGAGGCGACCAAGCCCTTCCTGGGCTGGGGCTGCGGCTTCGACGACTTCGACGCGGACGGCGACCTCGAGCTCCACGTCGCCAACGGGCACGTCTATCCCCAGGTCGACCGGTTCGAGTTCACCTCCGGGTACCGGCAGGAGAACCTGCTGTTCGAGTTCGACGGCGTGGCCTTCCGGCGCGTCGACGGCGGACCGGGCTTCGCCCTGCTGCAGAGCTCGCGCGGATCCGCGGTCGGCGACATCGACGGGGACGGCGACCTCGACCTGCTCTTCGGCAACCTGGACGACGCGCCGACCCTGCTGCGGAACGACACGCCCGGCGGCAACCGGCTCGAGATCCTGCTGGTCGGAGCGGGGGGGAACCGCGACGCGGTCGGCGCGCGCGTGGTCGTCACGGTGGGGGAGCGCAAGCACCTGCGCCTGCCCTCGACCGCCTCGGGCTTCCTCTCGAGCTCCGCCCCCGAGCTGTTCGTCGGCCTGGGCGACGCGACCAAGGCGGACCTGGTCGAGGTCCGGTGGCCCGGCGGAGCGCGCGAGACCTTCGCCGACGTTCCGGCGGGAGTGTCGATGCGCATCGAGGAAGGGCGCGGTCCACAGGGTTCCTCGCTGGTCGAGTTCCGGCGTCGCTAGACTTCGTCGCCCTCATGCGTACCACCGCGCAGCGCAGCGCCTCCTTCCTGTTCTTCGACGAGCCGCAGGCGGCTCGCCGCCGGCGCGTGCTCCCGGCCCTGGGCGGCCTGCTGGTGTTCCTGGTCGTCCTCGCCTGCGCCGCCCGTGCGCTGGCGCGCGGGATCGCGAGCGTGCCCGACATCCGGCTCGAGGAGCCGGGCTCGGCGCAGATCAAGGCCAAGCACATGGAGGCGCACGGGGACGAGTACGACCTCGTCTTCGTGGGCTCCTCGCGCGTGTTCCGGCAGATCAAGCCCGGTCCCTTCGAGGCGCGCCTGGAGCAGCACGGGCTCCGGCTCGAGACCTACAACCTCGGGCTCCCGGGCGTGCGCTTCTACGAGGTCGTGCGCGCCGTCGAAGAGCTCATGGACGCGAAGCCCGCCCGGCTGTGCTACCTCGTGATCGAGCTCATGGAGCCGGATCCTCCGGTGCTCCTCGAGAACCTCTACGCGCGCAAGGAGATCGCCTGGCACACACCGCGCCTCACGTCGCTGGCCGTCCGCCGCGTCCTGCGCAGCGACCGGAGCCCGGCGCAGAAGGAACGCGAGATCCGAGCGCACCTGCTCCAGCTCTCCTGCGCCTACCTGAACGTCGGCACCGGGCGCGCCGTGGGCGCGGCGCTGCTCGGGACGGAGGAGGTCGGCGAGGACCTGTCGGGGGCGGGCTACGTGCCGCTCGGCGGGGAGGACACAATCGACCGCCGGCGGGAGTTCCTGGACGAGGTGGACGCGGACCGCGAGCTCTTGCAGCGCCGCGCCGAGGAGCTGCGCGCGGAACCGCGTCGCGCGGTCCCGGACGACCTCCTCAGGCGGACGCTCGCGCACCTCGTGGAGCGGACTCGCTCTGGCGGGGTCGAGCCGATCTTCGTCGTGCTCCCGCCGCTCGACACGCGGCTGCCGGAGGTCGTGGGCGCCCACGAGGAGGGAGTCCTGCCGAACCTCCTGCACTACGCCGATCCCGACGCGCACCCGGACTTCTACCTCGACTTCCGGGAGCTGTTCGACAAGAACCATCTCGACCGGGACGCGGCCACGCGGTTCACGCAGCTCCTGGCCGACGACTTCGCCGAGGTCGTCCGGGCGAACGAGGAAGACTGAGAGGCTGAGCGGCGCGGACCACCGATGCTCTTCACGCAGCCGCGCTTCCTCTTCTTCTTCCTGGTCGTGTTCGCGGTCCACTGGGGGCTGCGCAACCACACCTGGAGGAAGGGCTGGCTGCTGCTCGCCAGCTACGCCTTCTACGCCGCCTGGGACTGGCGCTTCCTGTCGCTCATCTTGGTCTCGACCCTGGTGGACTACGTCGCGGCGCTGCGCATCGCACGGCCAGGGGCACGCCGCGGGCGCTGGCTCGCCCTGAGCGTGGTGGTGAACCTCGTGCTCCTGGGCTTCTTCAAGTACTGGGGCTTCTTCGTGGACTCGGCGGCGGTGCTCCTGGAGTGGCTCGGGCTGCCGGGGCACCTGCCGACCCTGCGCGTGCTGCTGCCGGTCGGGATCAGCTTCTACACCTTCCAGACGATGAGCTACTCGCTCGACGTCCATGGTCGCCGCCTCGAGCCGACCAGGAGCCTGCTCGACCTGGCCACTTTCGTGTCCTTCTTCCCGCAGCTCGTGGCCGGGCCGATCGTCCGCGCGCGCTTCTTCCTACCGCAGCTCTCCGAGCGCCGGGTGCTCGGCAGAGTGGACGTGCGCGCGGCGCTCGTCCTGTTCCTGATCGGCTTCTTCAAGAAGACCTGCGTCTCGGACAACCTGGCGCCCTTCGTGGACCGCTACTACGCGGCGCCGGAAGCCTTCGACGCGCTCTCGGGCTGGTGCGCGGTGCTGGGCTACTCGATCCAGGTCTACTGCGACTTCTCGGGCTACTCGGACATGGCCATCGCCTGCGGCGTCCTGCTGGGCTACCGGCTGCCCCTGAACTTCGACTTCCCGTACTTCTCGAGCAGCATGAGTGAGTTCTGGCTGCGCTGGCACATCAGCTTGTCGAGCTTCCTGCGCGACTACCTCTACATCCCGCTCGGCGGCAACCGAGGCTCCGCGCTCTTGGTGGCGCGCAACCTGATGGCCACCATGGTCCTGTCCGGCCTGTGGCACGGCGCGAGCTGGCTGTTCGTAGGCTGGGGAGCGATGCACGGCTGCTCGCTCATCGTCCACCGCGCGTGGCGCAGCCTGGCGGAGACGTCGCTTCCGCGCCGCCTGGTGGCTCGTGTCGCGATCCCGCTGACCTTCGCCTTCTGGTGCTGCAGCCTGATCCCGTTCCGCGCGACGAGCCTGGACACGATGTGGAGCACGATGAGCGCCGTCCTGCTCCTCGACTCGCCGGGGCAGGGAGCCCTGGGCCGCGAGGTATTGTGGGCCTTTCCTGTGCTCGCCCTGGTCCACCTGTGCTCCGCGCGCGGGTACACCACCGGCTGGTGGCGTCCGCTTCCGGGGACCGTCTTCGCGGCTGCCTACGCGCTCCTGTGGGCGTTCGCTCTCCCGTTGGTCTCGGTGGACTTCACGCCGTTCGTGTACTTCCAGTTCTAGAAGCGGAGCCCGGTCCGCGCCGTCGGACGCAGACCGGGCTCCCGGACGGTTCCGTCCACCCTTCGGTTACTTCAGCTTCTCCCAGTACTCGGCCGGCATGTCGTGGGCGATCTTCAGGGCGCCGTTCGCGCCGCCGTAGACCGGCTCCTCGATGCGGAGGACCTTGCCGCCGCCGAGCGTGGCCAGCATCTCGCGCTCGATCGCGGAGTCGAGCCCCTTGATCTGCGAGCCGCCGCCGGCGAGCAGGACGCGGTTCTTCAGGCGGTCCTGGAACTCGGGGTCGAAGGTCGCGATGAGCTGGCTGAGCCCCTCGACGATGGGAGCCACGATGCCCTGGCAGGCGGCGCGGAGCTGGTCGGTGATTTCGAACTGGGTCGGCTTGCCCTTGACCGGCAGGGTCACGACGCAGGGCTCGACTTCCTTGGCGACGCTGGCGTGGCGCTCCTTGATCGCCTTCACCATCTGGATCGTGTGCTGGGCCTCGGGGAACGCCTCGGTGAGGAGCTCCGCCAGGCGGTTGTCCACCCAGTCCCCGGCGAACGTGTTCGTGATCTGGTCGGAGTCCTCGGGCATGGTGCCGTGCATCCGGCACAGGTCGGTCGTGCCGGCGCCGATGTCGATGACGAGCACGTCGTCCAGCATGTCGAGGCCGTATGCGACCGAGAACGGCTCGGAGCACAGCATCACGGAGTCGACCGTCTCCTTGGCCGCCTGGAGGATGGCGTCCTTGTTGTGGATCGAGGCCTGGGCCGGAGCGCCGATGACGGCGTAGACCAGCTCGTCCTTGCGCGGCTGGGCCAGGCGGATGATCTCGGCGATGAGGTCGCGCGCGGCCTTGATGTTCTTGCTCGCGTCGGTGTCCTTGATGACGCCGTGCTCGAGCGGGCGGTAGAAGTCCAGCGACAGCCGGTGCTTCACGGCGTCGTCGCCGAAGAGCACGTCGCGCTTCAGGAGCTTGCGCGAGACCACGTCCTTCGGATAGCCGACGTAGGAGGCGACCGTCTCACGGACGCCGTTGCTGGCGGTCACGGACGTGCGCGACGTTCCCAGGTCGATCCCCAGGTACAGCACTCCGTCCTCTCGTTCGGTCGTGACGGCGACGGAGTCCTTGGTGGCGGTGGGGGTCGTGGACGACTCCCGGTTCTCGAAACCCTCTTGGGATCCTTGGCTCTCGTGAGAGCCCTGCTTGGCTTTGCTCATGGCGTGGTGCTGTCAGTTGTTGCCGGGCTCTTCCATCCCGGTCCGGTTAGGACTCGTTCATCACTTCCCCGAGGACATCGCCTCCCGAAGGGCGACGTTCGCCTCGAAGA
>Ga0302046_10000975_pt1 | contig 27259 bp, 24 predicted proteins | sample RVTome_11_FD_200261 | JGI IMG/M metagenome (GOLD analysis project Ga0302046, IMG submission 200261) | Soil microbial communities from uranium-contaminated site in the Upper Colorado River Basin, Wyoming, United States - RVT147D111 (version 2) ... | reverse complement strand
CGAGCTCGCCAGCCACCCCTCCGAGCGCGTCGTCTGGAACAGCTACGACGGCACCGAGATCGAGGGGTTCCTGCTGTTCCCCCACGGCTACGACCCCGCGGCCGGGCCCTATCCGCTGATCGTCATGAATCACGGCGGCCCCCACTCCGCCTCCGGCTACGGCTTCAACTTCAAGAACAAGCTGTTCGCCGCCCACGGCTACTTCGTGTTCCTGCCCAACTTCCGCAGCTCGACGGGGTACGGCGACGACTTCAAGTGGGCCACCTGGGGCGGCTGGGGGAACAAGGACGGCGAGGACGTCGTCTCGGGGATCGACCACCTGATCGCGCGCTACCCCATCGACCGCGACCGGGTAGGCTCGACCGGCCACTCCTACGGCGGGATCCTCACCAACTGGCTGATCACCCGCTATCCGGTCCGCTTCCGGGCGGCGGTCCCCGGCGCCGGCGAGTCGAACTGGACCACCAACTTCTCGCTGTCGGACATCGCCCGCACCAAGGAGACCGAGTTCTTCGGGCCGCCGTGGGACCCGCGGGCCCGCGAGATCATGATCGCGCAGTCGCCGTACCTGAACTGCGGCGGGGCGCGGACGGCGACGCTGTTCATCCACGGGCAGGTCGACTACCGGGTGCCGCTCGAGGGCGCCATCCAGCTCTACACCTGCCTGAAAAAGCAGCGCGTCCCCACCAAGATGATCATCTACGAGGGGCAGGCGCACGGGATCAGCGGTCACTGGAACAACATCCACCGGATGATGCACGAGCTCCGCTGGTGGGAGACCTACCTCAAGGAGCCCGCCACGCAGCCGGGCGGCGAGGGCTGAGCATCGCCAGCTCGGTATCAGGCCCGGCGGTGGCGTCCCGCCGGAGTGACCCCGACGAGTCGGCGCACGGCGGCACCCGGCGCTCCCCGCCTTGAGGCTGCGCACCCCGATCGAGTCCTTGACCCCGTAGTACTGTACGGGGCCTAGGATGGAAATGGACTCGTAGCGACAGTCTGCCGGAGGCGATGGCTAGGAGGCCGTCGTGAAGCTCCGGTGGGTTCGGCGCGTGGACCTTGCGGGTGAGGGCAAGAAGACCCGACGCGGTTCACAGCAAGGAGCGGAACATGCAAAGGACGCCGGTTGGAATGTTTGGAATGCTGGCGCTCGCCGCCCTGTTGGCCGCCGCACCGGCCACCCAGGAGGCGGCCTATCGGATCGAGCTGGACATCGACGGCTACCTGTGCGGGTACTGAATCCACAACATCAAGACGGCCGTGAGCCGTCTGGATTTCGGGCCCGAGACCGACGCCATCGAGGTGACGGATATCGAAACGGGCCACATGGTCTTTGCCGCCGTCTCCGGGACGACCGTTTCGTTGCGCGAGCTCACCTCGGCGATCCACGGCGCCGGCTACGAGATCGCCAAAGCGTCGCTGACCGCCCGCGGGCTGCTGCGGCCGGGCATGAGATTGTGGGTGCCTAACGCCGAGCAGGAGGTGGCGCTCACCGGCGACGAGGAGCGCATGGAATCGCTGCGCGGTGTGGCGCCCGAAACGGCGATCGTCGTCACCGGCTCGTGGGGCGAAGACGGCGATTCCCAGGTCATCACCGTCGATTCGTTCTCGATCTCGCAACAACGGTGAGCCCGGGCCGATGGGCCTGCTGAGCCTGATGACGGCGGCCACGCTCGTCTTGCCGCTGGCGCTGCCGGCGTCCGTGGCGCCCCCGCCTGCCAGCCCGCTCGCCGAAGGCGGATTTCCGGAGCGGGCCATCGGGATCACGCGTCCGATCCGCACCAACGAGCCAGGCACCGGCGTGTTCATCGGCAGCGGCGGTCTGGGGCGTGTGCAGGTGCGCCGCGAGGTGGCCTCGACGGGCGAGGAGCTGCGGGAGACGCTGCTGCTGGCCGATCTTCGCTACACCCCGGCGACCCATTGGATATTCGGGGCCCGCCTGCCGATCGTGCGCCGCTCCCTGCGGAGAGGCACGCTGGCGAACGATGCCTCGGCCGCAGGCATCGGCGATCTCACGATCAGCGGCAAGTATCGGTTCTATCGGAGCGTCGGGCGCTGGTCCGACCGCCACGCGGCCGTCGAGGTGGCGACCAAGCTGCCGACCGGCTCGACCACGGAGGCGGTCGGCGAAGGCCTTCCGCTGCCGCTCCGGAGGCGTTTGCAGCCGGGGACGGGGTCGACCGACTTCGTCGTCGATCTGATCTACCAGGAAGGCAGGCGGCGCTTCGTCTACGGCGGCGACATCGCCTACTTTCTGACCACCGCCGATGGGACCGGCTACGAGTTCGGCAACGAGCTGCGGCTGTCGCTGGATTTCGAGTACATCCTGCTGCCCATCGAGTACCGGCGACCGGGGCGCGAGCTGTTCGTGCTGCTGGAGGCGACGGTCGTCGAGAAGCGGCAAGATCGGCTCGACGGCACCAGTTTCGAGCCCACCGCGCGAACCGAGATACTGCTCGCTCCCGGGGTCCAGTACATCGCCACCGAGCGCCTCCTGGTCAGCTTCTCCGCGCAGTTCCCCGTGTACTCGCGCGTCGCCGCCGGCGGCCTGGCGAGCGATTTCGACCTGCTGGGCGAGTTCCGCTATGCGTTCTGAGTCCGTCATGCGCGTTCGGCACACCCTGATCGACGAAACGGGACAGTTCTGCGCCCTGGTGCCTCGTAGCAAAGGGCCTTGGGCTGCTCCCTGGAGCCTGCCAGCGCCCTTACACCAATGTCCGGGGCCACCCTTGCCCACCCCATGGCCGGGGTGTAATCCTTGTCCTCCATGCGAACCTCTCGCGGCAAGCTCGTGACATCGATCGTTCTGCTCGTCGTGCTGGCGCCGTTGGCGCCGGCAGCGGCATGGCATTGCGGCGATCATGACGAGCACGGGCAGATGGCTTCCGGACACGACTGTTCCTCCGATAGCGGCGTTCGGCAGAGGTGCGCGGGTCTCTGGGCTTCCGCCTGTTGCGATTTCTCTTCCCCCTCGCAACCGATCAAGGATGTGCCTGGGGGCTTCGCCCTCCACGCCCGGCATTTTTCGGCCGTCGCATCCGGGGCGGCCGTATGCCTCCCCGCGTCTCCCGCGGCGCTCTCAGCCCTCGACCTCCTGCTTGAGGATCGCGCCGGACCTCCGCCTCCGCGCCTGCTCAGCTCCGTCCTGCTGATCTGATCCCGAGGGCGCGAGCCCTCAACGTCGACGGCCCCGTGCGCAGCCGCACGGGCCGGTTTCTCGGGCGCGCGATCCACGCTTCGACGACGTGCCGGGATCTTCGCGTGGGCCACGCCGTGGCAGCCGTCGCTCACGACACGTCGTACCCGCAGCGCCCCTCGTGGACCGTGCGATCGCGCCCCCGCTGATCTCTTTCCGGCCTCGTCGACATCGAGCGGACGCTCGGCGGAGATCCAAGTCGCGTCGCGTGCGCAGCGAGCCGGAAACCCTGTCGTCGTCAAGCGTGCAAGAGAGCCGAATAAGCCGAACGCCGTCGAGGGCGGCGAGAAACAGGACACGAACACCCATGAAGCCTTTGCGGCAAGTGCGGTCAAACAGGCTTTCGCGACGAAGGTCGCGGGTGGCCACGTCTGGAGCAGAGTTCATGACATCGTGGAAGAAGGGATGGTGCTGGCTGGCGCCTTGGCTGCTGGCCGTCGCGCTGCCAGCCGCTGCCGCGGCACAAGGTTCGCTGACGACCGGCCGGCCCCAGGTCGAGGACGTCCCTTTCGACTTCGCCGGCGCAACGCTGGATCGTCAGACGCTGGTTGCCGCAGTGCTGGCACGCAACCGCGATCTGGCGGCGGCCCGCTGGGCCGTCGAGGCGGCCCGGGCGCGCGCGGCGGAGGTTCGCGAGCTACCCAACCTCACCGCGAGCTACGGCTTCGCGCCTGCGTCGCCGTTCGTGTCGGGTACCCGCTACGGTCAGATTGCCCAGGTCTCGCAGACGTTGCCCTGGCCGGGCACGCTGTCGCGCCGCGGCGAGGAGGCCGACGCCCTGGCGGATGCGACCTCAGCCGATCTGGAGGCGCTGCGCCGCGAGCTGGCGCTCATCGCCTCCCAGGCCTTCGATGACTACCAGTACGTGGAGCGCGCCCTGGTGATCAACGGCGAGCACCTGGAGCTCCTGCGCGAGTTCCAGGAGGTCGCCACGACGCGTTACGCGGCCGGTCTCGCCCCGCAGCAGGCGCCGCTGGCGGCCGAGGTCGAGGTCGCCCAGCTCGAGCACCGGGAGGTCGTGCTGACGGCGGATCGGCAGACGCTGCTGTCATACCTCAATGCGTTGCTCCACCGCGACCCGCGGGCGCTTGTGCCACCGCCGCCGCTCGAGCCGGCGCCGATCCCCGACGTTGCGGAGATGCCCTTGAGCGAGCTGATCGAGCTCGCCCTGGCGCGGCGGCCGGAGGTGGCCGCCGCCCGCGCTCGTGTGTATGCGCGGGAGACCGGCGTGGATCTGGCGCATCTCGAAGGGCGCCCGGCGTTTCAACCCATGACGACGTTCAACTCGATGTGGGGCGAAGGCGCCCACCGCTGGATGGTGACGCTCGGCGTTTCGCTGCCGCTGTGGCGCGACCGCATTCGCGCCGGCGTCGCCCGCGCGGAAAGCGCGCTGTCCGAGCAGCTCGCCAGGCGCGCGTCGCTCGAAGATCGCATCGCCGCCGACGTCAGCACGGCGGCGGATCGGTTCGAGGAAAGCCACCAGGTGCTCGCGCTGTATGAAACCCGGCTCGTCCCCGCGGCACGCGACCAGACCGTTGCCGCGCGAATCGCCTTCGAGACCGGCCAGGTGGACTTCCTCGCCGTCATCGACGCCGAACGCCGCTTGCGCGACATCGAGCTGGGCCTCGCCGGGACCCGGGCGGAGGCGCTCCGGCGCTTCGCCACGCTGCAGCGTGCCCTCGGGGCGCTGCCCGGCGACCCCTGGCCACCGCGCTCGCCTGCAGCGCCCGCACTTGAATCGGAAGACACCGGCCTCCCGCGCGCCTCCGTGCCGGGAGCGACGCCACGAAGGAGAAAGCCATGAAGACAGCGGGTCCAAGGAGCTTATTGCAGTGCACGAGAGCCCATGCCTACATGTTCCGAGCTCATCGACTTCAGCGGTACAGCCGCTACACCCTGGTTGTGGTGGCGCTCGCCGCAGCCGCGTTCGCCGCCGCCTGCGGCGGCGCAACCGGCGAGGCCGTTGAGGCGCAGGCGGGCCCCTATGCCCTGACCGCACGCCTGGATCCCGATCCACCGCAGCAGAGCGGCGGTACGCTGCGCCTCGAGGTGCGGGACGCCTCGGGGGCTTCGGTCAACGACGCCGACGTCTCGGTCGGATACTTCATGCCGGCCATGGGAACGATGGCGGAGATGAGGGGTTCGCTCGACGTGGAGTCGGAGAGCGCCAGCGTCTACGTAGCCACGCTCGACTTCCCGATGACCGGAAGCTGGCGCATCGACGTCGCCGTCGCGGGAGAAGCGGGCCGCGGCGCCGCCACCTATCGGCTGACCGTTGGGGGCAAGGGGCTGAGGCTGGAGGACAGCTCCGGCCAGGGCGCTGCCAGCGCCGCCACTGCTTCTTCGCCCAGAACGCTGCCCACCGTGACGCAGCAGGAAGCCGCTACCGCGACGATCCGCATCGATGCCGCCCGGCGCCAGGAGATCGGCGTCAAGACCGAGCGAGTGGCGCGACAACCCCTCTCGACGACGGTCCGGGCCGTGGGTCGTGTCGTCTATGACGAAACGCTTCTCAGCGACGTCTCGCTGCGGATCGGCGGCTGGATCGGCCGGCTCGACGCGGACGAGCCCGGGCAGTACGTTGGCCAGGGGGAGACGCTGTTCACCCTCTACAGCCAGGACCTCTATGCGGCCCAGCAGGAGTTTCTGACCGCGGTGGCCAGCCAGCGGGCGGCGGCCGCTACCGCCGCGCCTGACCGAGCCGACTACCTGGTCGAGGCGGCCCGCACGCGGCTGCGCCTGTGGGACCTGTCGCCGGACCAGATCGATCAGATCGCCGCGACGGGGCAGCCGATCGAGTACCTGCCCATCCTGTCGCCCGCCTCGGGCTACGTGGTTGAAAAGAACGTCGTGCGTGGGGCGGCGGTCCGCCCGGGCGACCGGCTCTTCCGTATCGCCGGCATCGACCGGGTCTGGGTGGAGGCCGAGGTCTATGAGTCCGATCTGCCGGTGATCGCGGTCGGGCAGCGCGCCACCGTGACGCTTCCCTACGCGCCGGGACGGACCTTTGCGGGAGAGATCTCGTTCATCTATCCCTACCTGGAAGGGACGACCCGAACGGCCAGGGTCCGCGTCGCGCTTCCCAACCCGGACATGGCGCTGAAGCCGGACATGTACGCGGAGGTGACGATTCAGCGGGACCTGGGCGAACGGCTCACGGTACCGGAGCAGGCCGTCCTCTACGCCGGTGAGCGCTCCTTCGTGTTCCTCGATCTCGGCGACGGCCGCCTGCGGCCCAACGAGGTCAAGATCGGGCTGGTCACCGGCGACCGCATCGAGATCCTCTCCGGCCTCGAGCCCGGCGACCTCATCGTCACGTCCGGCAACTTCCTGGTGGCCGCCGAAGCCCGGCTCAAGCTGTCGATGGAGCAGTGGCGATGAGCCGCACTGCGAAGGACATGGCTACGGCGCGTCCACGGCTGAGGCTCGAGGCGGCGATGGAGGCGTGGCGATGAGCCGCACGGCGAAAGACGTGGCTTCGGCGCTGCCGCGGCTGAGGCTCGAGGCGGCGATGGAGCAGGGGCGATGAGCACGGCGCCCGAGGACGCCCGCGACGAGGGGCTGATCGCCCGAATCATCGCTGCGTCGGCCGCTAACCCGTGGCTGACGTTCTTCTTCGTGGCCGCCCTGGCCGTTTGGGGCTGGTACGCGATGGTCCGTTCGCCGCTCGACGCGATTCCCGACCTCTCCGACGTTCAGGTGATCGTGTTCACCGAGTGGCAGGGGCAGAGCCCCGACATCGTCGAGGACCAGATCACCTATCCCATCTCCACCTCCTTGCTCGCCGCGCCGAGGGTGAAGTTCGTGCGCGGACAGTCGATGTTCGGCCTCTCCTTCGTCTACGTCATCTTCGAAGACGGCACCGACATGTACTGGGCGCGGTCGCGGGTGCTCGAGTACCTCAACGAGGTCACCGCCCAGTTGCCGGCCGGCGCGACGCCGACGCTGGGTCCGGACGCCACCGGCGTCGGCTGGGTGTTCGAGTACGCCTTGGTGGACGAGAGCGGGAACCACGATCTGCAGGAGCTGCGCAGCCTCCAGGACTGGAACGTTCGCTACGCGCTCGAAGGGGTGCCCGGCGTCGCCGAGGTCGCGTCGGTCGGCGGCTTCGTGAAGCAGTACGACATCCTGCTCGACCCCAATGCGCTGCTCGGGTACGGGATACCCATCTCGAAGGTGGTGCAGGCGGTTCGCGACTCGAATCGGGAGGTGGGCGGCCAGACGGTGGAGGTCTCGGAGCACGAGTTCATGGTCCGCGGCCGCGGCTACGTCGCCTCAACCAAGGACCTGGAGGCCGTGCCGGTGGCGCTGGGGGCGGGCGGCGTGCCGGTCACGGTGGGTGATCTTGGCACGGTGAGGCTGGGTCCCGCGCCTCGCCGTGGGATCGCCGAGCTGGGGGGGCGCGGTGAGGCGGTCGGGGGCATCGTGGTGATGCGCTACGGCGAGAACGCCCTCGAGGTGATCGAGCGCGTCCACGCTCGCCTGGAAGAGGTGGAGCGCAGCCTGCCCGACGGCGTCGAGATCCAGACCGCCTACGACCGCGCCCCGCTGATCGAAGCGTCGATCGAAACGCTGACCCACACGCTCCTCGAAGAGATGATCGTCGTGTCGATCGTCATCTTTCTCTTCCTGCTCCACGCCCGCAGCGCCCTGGTCGTCATCATCACGCTGCCTCTCGCGGTGCTGATGTCGTTCATCCCGATGTTCTATCAGGGGCTGACCGCCAACATCATGTCGCTCGGCGGCATCGCGGTGGCCATCGGGGCGATGGTCGACGCGGCGATCATCATCATCGAGAACGTCCACAAGCGCCTGGAGGAGCACGCTGCCGCGGCCGCAACCGCGGGCGGTGCCGGGCCCGGCGACCCGAAGACGGAACCCGACGAGGAATCCCATGCAGGAAGAGGGGCTGGAAACGGGGCCGAGCCGGCCGGCGCGCCCGCTGTCGACCGCACCGGCGAGGCGGGCGCCGGCTCTCGCTCGCGCGCCACGGTCATCGTCGGAGCCATGCAGGAGGTGGGGCCGGCGATCTTCTTCTCGCTGCTCGTGATCACGGTCTCGTTCCTGCCGGTCTTCACGCTCGAAGGCGTCGAGGGCCGGCTCTTCAAGCCGCTGGCGTTCACCAAAACCTACTCGATGGCGTTTGCGGCGATGCTCTCGGTGACCCTGATTCCGGCGCTGTCGGCACTCGTCATTCGCGGCAGGATTCGCGGCGAACAGGCCAATCCCTTGAGCCGCTGGTTGACGCGCCTCTACAGCCCGGTCGTGCGTCTCGTCGTGCGCTGGCGGTGGGCGGTGATCGCCGTCAGCCTCGTCCTGCTCGCACTCACGGTCGTTCCCGCCCTCGAGCTGGAAAGCGAGTTCATGCCGCCGCTCAACGAGGGGGCCATTCTCTACATGCCCACGGCCCCCCCGGGGATGTCCTCGGGCGAGGCCATTCAGGTCCTGCAGTCGATGGACCGCCAGTTGGCAACGTTTCCGGAGGTCGTCAGCGTCTTCGGCAAGATGGGGCGGGCGCGCACGGCGACCGATCCCGCGCCGATCGGGATGGTCGAGTCGGTCGTGGTGCTCAAGCCGCGAGACGAGTGGCGGCCCGGGCTCACCTGGGAGGCGTTGATCGCCGAGATGGACGAGAAGCTCCGCTATCCCGGCATGCCCAACATCTGGTGGATGCCGATCCAGACGCGCACCGAGATGCTCGCCACGGGCATCCGGGCGCCGCTCGGCGTCAAGGTGTTCGGCGACGAGCTGGCGCAGATCGAGCGCGCCGCCACGGCCATCGAGCAGGCGGTCGCCGCGATTCCCGGCACCCGCTCGGCGTTCGCCGACCGCGCCACCGGTGGCTTCTACCTGGACATCCAGCCCGACCGGCGCGCCGCGGCACGGTATGGACTGACGACCGGCGATGTCAACGACGTCGTGATGACCGCGATCGGCGGCATGCGCATCACCGAGACCGTGGAGGGGCGGGAACGATACCCGGTCTCCGTGCGTTACGCTCGCGACTTCCGCGAGTCTCCCGCCAGCCTGCGATCGGTCCTGGTGCCGACGCCCACGGGCGCCCAGGTCCCGCTGGGCCAGTTGGCGGCCATCTCGTTCGCCACCGGGCCGCCGATGATCCGCTCCGAGGACGCCAAGCTGCTCAGCTATGTCTTCATCGACCCCGGCGACCAGGCGATCGCCGCGTACGTGGAGACGGCGCGGCGCGTCGTGGCCGAGCAGGTGCAGTTGCCGGCGGGCGTGCGCGTCGAATGGGCCGGCCAGTTCACCTACTTCGAGCGCGCCAAGGCCAAGCTGAAGGTCGTGCTGCCCGTGACCCTCGTCATCATCGTGATGCTGCTCTACTTCAACACGAGGTCGCTGATCGAGGTCGGCATCATCTTGTTGGCCGTGCCGTTCTCGCTCATCGGCGCGGTGTGGCTGCTGTGGTTGCTGGACTACAACCTCAGCGTCGCCGTCTGGGTGGGGTTGATCGCGCTGGCCGGCATCGACGCCGAGACCGGCGTGATCATGCTGCTCTATCTGAAGCTGGCGCACGCCCGCCGCGCCCGACAGGGACGCCTGCGCTCCTTCGCCGACCTGACCGAAGCCATCGTCGAGGGTGCCGCCCAGCGGGTGCGGCCGAAGTTCATGACCGCGATGGTGCTCCTCCTCGGGCTGATGCCGCTGATGTGGTCGACCGGCGCCGGCGCCGACGTGATGAAGCGCATCGCGGCGCCGATGGTCGGCGGCATCGTCAGCTCGTTCGTCCTGCAGCTCACGGTCTACCCGGCGATCTATGCCATCTGGAAGAAACGAGGCGTGGCGCGGCAGAACGGAGAAGCCGTGGCCTCATCGTGATCCCGTTCTTTCGAGCCCCGTGGCCTGGCTAGAAAACCCCGTTGAGCTGGAAGATCGTGCGGTTGTCGTTGTCTCGGATCGTCTGCTCGATCAGCAGCCAGAGGAGCGCCCTTTCAATGGGAAGCTGGACATCCCCGTAGAGGTGGTAGCGGGTGGCCGAAAAGCTCGTCTCGTCGATACGGAAGCCGAGGTTGATCCCCCACATCGGCTGGTACTCGCTCCACCAGCTCAGGCGGCGGTCCGCGTCGCCGTCGACGACCCCCGCGCCGATCGCCAGCGTGCTGTTCCACCGTCCCGGGTCGTAGCTGACCAGCCCGGTGTACAGCTGGTTGTCACGGCCGAGGAAGGCGTGTCCTCCCACCGACGACAGGCCGCGCCGGAGGTACGCCTCGGTCACCAGTCCCTTGACGCGCCCGTCGAGCTCGAAGCTGGCGGTCTCGCGGGCCTCGTCGGTCAGCGGGATCGACAGCTCGCCGGGAAACGGAACGCTGCCGTGCAGGTACCAGCCGTCGCTGAAATGAGCGCCGGCGCGGGCGCTCGGGATGCGGTGCGTGACCATGATCGAAGGCGAGCGGCCGGCCGGCGAAAAGCCGCGCAGGCCCGCCTGGCGCGAGGAATCGCCGGGCTGCCGCTCGCCCGAGACGCTGGCGTCCAACGCCACCGGGGTCGACTCACTTAAGCGCAACGAGGCGTCGAACTGCTGGAAATGCCGGAACTGGCCGGCGGTCAGCGTCGTCTGCGGACCGAGGTCGAAGTTGACGAAGAGATCCTCGAAGCGGCCCGACCGATCGTCGAGCTCGCCGTTGTTCTGGAGCCCGAGGCTCACCGTTCGCCACTCGGCGAAGTAGCTGGCGCGTGAGCCGATCTGGCCGCCGCTGATCATCTCGACCTTGTCGACGAAGACCTTGTCGACGCCGGCGTCGGTGCGATTCTCGTAGCGAGCCGCTACCCACGCCGCGATCGGCACGGTGCCCTTCTGGGCGAAGCCGGGAAGCCGGTAGCCGCGGGCGCGGAAATCCATCCCCGTCTGGTTGAGCTTCGGGACCACCGAGTGGCAGGTCTGGCAACCGGTGTCGAACTTGCGGGCGAAGTACGGAATCGCTTCGGCACGGGTGGCCATCGCGAGGACGAGACAGACCAGGGCCACGGCCCCGATCGCGAGCGCTGCTTGCTGTTTTTTCATGGGCTTCAGGCTTTCTCCCGACAAGAAAGGAATATTTCGGTATACCTAAACATGGTTTTTGACTTCACGTAAGACACAAGCCCGACCCTAGCAGTCGCGGATGCTCCGCTGGAGCACCCGAGTATATGAAAATCAGGATTTACGACGGTTTGGGAGCGTAATTTCAGAGCAGGCCGTGGCGGAGGGGTGATGGGTCTGGTTGCGGCGGGCGAAGAAGCTCCAAGAGCTCTTCCTCTTCAAACTGGGCGAGCTTCTCCTCGTGACTCGGAGCGTCGCGTCGCCTTCTCCCTTATCCCGGAAAGAAGCCGAACGTTGCTTCGCCAGAGGCGGCGGCGGCGCTCACTCGGAGAGCTCAACGAGCGCCCGGAATCGCCGGCCGCCAGGCGTCGACCAGGTCGATTCGGATGGGCGCGGCGGGGATCATTGCGATGTTGTTCCCGTTCGGCGGTCCGATCGGCGAGACCGCCGGCCCCCGACAGGCCGGGGTAAGGGCGCACGAGTCCCGCTCGCAAACGCCCCTACCCCGAACACGGGAAAACGCTCGCGCCGGGCTCAGCCCTTCAGGGCCGCCGCGATCTCGTCGACGAACGCATCGACGTTGGCGCCGAGCTCGTAGGCGGCCTGCTGATCACTGCCTTTGACGAGGACGTCGCGCACCTGTTGATCGCGATCCAGCACCAGCTTGCGGGCCAGCGCGCGCCCGCTCACCCTGCCGCGTCCCGCAGCGCGACGGCGCGCACCGCGTCGCCGACCGTTGGCACTGCGCCGCCGGGTCTTCCTCTTGGCCCGCGGCTTGGCCTTGGCCGTGGCCTTGGACTTGCGCCGCGATTTGGTGAACCCGAGCCGCCGTTTGGTCGGCAGCACGTACAGGGCGTTGAACTGGCGCCCCGTGAGCTTCGCGATGCTCTTGTCGGCACGCTCACAAACCGTGCGGAACTCCGCAGTCGTGGCGTCCGGCTTGCGCTTGATGAGCTTCTCGGCGGCGGCCAGCGCCGCTGCGCTCCGATCATCAGCCATGCTGTATCCCTCTCTGGTTGGTCCCCGAACGTCTCTCTGCAAGTAGGAGACGTCTGTTTGTTCGGGGGAGGGTATCGGGAATCCTCTCTTTGCGCCAGTCGCCGGCGGAAAAGCGGGAGACGGAGGACTTCGCACTTTAGAGCCGATAGGCGACCTGGGTCTCGATTCAGGTACGCCGCGGCCCGTTCCCGGACCTTCCGATCGACGAGAGGCCAGGCGAACGGCAAGAGGTCCGGCCATTGGCACGACGATTGCACTTACTTGGGGAACAATGCGTTCGTCCTCACCTTCAACCGCGGGGGCGAATGCACTGGTCGACAGGTGGGCAGGTCCCTACAACCTGCGCTCACCGCCAATGCGAGAGGTGCGTCTCCCCTCACCTCTCGATACGGGACGCTACAAGGCCTCCCCTGCGAGGATCTGTACCGAGAGGCGCGGGAAGACGGAGCCCGCAGCCCCGCCCGCAGGGGGCCTTGAGCGCCCAACCGCTTTGATTCGCGTCTCTGATGCATGCCACGGCCCGTTCCTCTCTGCAAGAAATGCGCTCGTCTTGCAGGGTTTGCAGCGGAAGGGCATCGGGCGGGTAATCTGCATCAAGCCCGCCTGTCTGCAAAAGGGCGGCGGCGAACTGCTTTGAGCCGGCCCGTCTTTCGAGGCCGCCCCGCGAGAAAGGCAGCTCTCGGCGGCGAGAGGACACGCAATTCACCGAACGTGCCCAGTCACCACGGCGCTAACGCCACTGTCAGGTTGCGAGGTTGCTGGGTCAGACCAGCTTGTTCTCGACGGCGTAGCGAATGAGCTGGGCGTTGTTCTCGAGGCTCATCTTGTCGAGGATCCGCGACCGGTAGGTGCTGATCGTCTTGACGCTCAGACAGAGCTCGTCGGCGATCTCGGTGGCGGTCATGCCGCTGCCCATCAGGCACAGGACCTGCAGCTCACGATCCGACAAAGCCTCGTGCAGCTTGCTCTCCTCGGGAGCCTGCAAATGCATGGCGAGGGTCGCCGCCACCGAGGCGGTGATGTATCGCTGGCCCCGCGCCACCGTGCGGATCGCCGTGGCGAGCTCGTCGGCGAGGCTGTGCTTGGTGAGATAGCCGGCAGCGCCGGCGCGAATCGAGCGAACAGCGTAGGGGTCTTCGTCGTGGCGGCTGAGCACCAGGACCTGGAGCCGGGGCTTCAACCGCTTCAGCTCGCGCAGGGTGTCGAGGCCGCCGCGCCCCGGCATCTCGAGGTCGAGCAGCAACACGTCGACGTTGTTGTCGAGCGCCTTGCGGTAGGCCTCGCTGGAGCTGGCGGCCTCGCCGATCAGGCTCAAGCCTTCCTCCTCGTCGAGCAGGCGCTTGAGCCCGTCACGAACGATCGGATGGTCATCGGCGAGCAGGACGCGTATCAATCGTTCTTCTCCTCGAGCGCGGCGCGGATCGCGGGCACGATCTCGTCGAGGACCATGCCCTTGGAAACGAAGGCGACCGCGCCGCCTTCCCGCGCCCTTCGCGCGTAGACCTCCGGGTTTCCGGAAGAGAACACCACGCCGCGGGCCTGATCATACCGGTCCGTCCGTCGCCGGCACGATACAACGGAGAAGCGTGCCGGCGGGCTCGGCGGGCTCGATCTCGAGGCGCCCGCCGATGAGGTCGACGCGCCGCGCCATGCTCTCCAATCCCATGCCGCGGCCGTTCGCGGACCCGTCCGCGAGGCTGGCACCGGCGTCGTGCACCGTCAGGGTGATCTCGTCGCCGGCGCGGGCCAGCTCGACGGCGACCTCACCGGGACCGGAGCGGCGGCCGGCGTTGCGCAACGCCTCCTCGGCGACCTGATAGAGGCCGGTGGCCACGCAAGGGTCGGAGATCTCGACCTCCTCGTCGCACACGAAGCGGCAGCGGATACCGTCGAGCTCATCGCTCATCGACGTCAAGCGGCGCAGCGCCGACATCAGGCCGCGCGGATCGTCTTCCACCGGCAGCAAGCCGCGGCTCACCGCCCGCAAGCGGACGTGGACCTCGCGTAGGTTCTCGAGCAGCTCCTGGGCGGCCGCCGCGTGGGGTGAAGATTCCTTCTGGAGCCTCTTGTGCAGCAAGGCCGCCATGATCTCCACGCCGGTCAGCTGGCCGCCGACGCTGTCGTGCAGCTCGCCGGCGATGCGCCGGCGCTCCTCCTCCCAGGCGCCGTACAGGCGGCGGGCGAGCCGCCTCCGGGGGACTTGATCGGCGACGAAGGCGGCTTCTCTCGGCTTTCCAGGCATGGCTGCTCCACGCTCTCCGACAGCCCCCCGCGAGGTCAAGATCACCAGCTCGGCCGCCCGCTCATTCTAGGCAGGCGGCGGAGTCCCCGACAGGCCCCCGGGCCTGACGGCGTCCGCCGATACGCCGATGTGGTCGCAAATCTCCCGGAACCAAGGATCGAGGAAGAACGCCGCCGGGTCGTACTCGCGAATGCGCTCGATGCGCTTCCTCTCGTGGGGCTTGAGCTGCTCCCTCCCGGCCTTCTGACGCAAGAAAGCCAGGTCCTGCAGCGCTCTCAGGATGACGGCCAGCCACAGCGAAGCGCACGGCTCCGCGCTCTCGAGATCGCGGGCGAGCGCCTCCCGTCGCACGTCGGCCATCGCCTCGAGGTCCCGCAGGCTGATGCCTTCCTCATCGTCCGCTTGCCTCGCCGTCTGTAGGGCCATGTGGGGTCCTGTCTTTGCGTTCTGGCTCGCCGGCGCCGCGCCCTCGTGACGCGACCCGCCGTGAAACCTTCATTTGCCTCGCATCAACATAGCTGACCGCCTCCGCGAGACCCGTCGGCAAATGCTCCAAGATGCCGTAGGTGACCGTCCTACGCCGGAGGTGCGATTCGGGCCGGTCGCGGGGCGTTGCATGACCGCGGTCAGCCGCCAAGCAGGGACCTCTCCGGCCAGCGCCGGTACACCGCCGGGCTGACGTAGGCGTTGCCGTTCAGCACGCTTCGCACCGCCTGCAGCAAGATCGCCTCGTCCTCTTGCTTGTTGACGTAGCCGAGAGCGCCGGCGCTCAGCGCCCTTTCGGCGTAGAGCGGGTCGTCGTGGACGGAAACCACGAGGACTTTGGCATCGGCGTCGAGGGCGACGAGATTCTCGACCAGCCCGAGACCGCTGCCGTCGGGCAGCGAGATGTCGACGAGCACGAGATCGGGGGCCGCCGAGCGGAAGAGGCGCAGCGCCTCCTCGGACGCTCCGGATTCGCCGCAAACCTTCAGGTCGGGCTCGTCGCAAAGCAGCTCTCGGAAGCCCCGCCGCACCAGCGGGTGGTCCTCGACGATGAGCACCGAGCGCTTCGCCGCGGTGTCTTGTGCCGAGACGGAAACCCGCATCTGGACGTTGCCCTCCTTCCGGTCCGGCCGTCTAACATCGTCCGGCCACCACGGCCGGTCTTGAACACGGGGCCTCCCGGCCACCTCAGGCCCTGGTCTCATCAACTCCGGTGCTCCGGGTGAGCATGTGGGCTTGCTCGGGTGTCGGATGGTCCCCTCCAGCAGGAAACGAGCACGATACCAGCGTTCCGGGGCCGACCGGCGGCGGCGCCAGGCGCAGCGACGCGCGGATCCGGTCGGCCCGGTCGCGCATCGTCTGCAGCCCCATGCCCCCACGGGGGCCCTCCTCGAACGGGAAGGCGCTGCCGTTGTCGCGGACTTCCAGCTTCCAGCCATCTTCAGCCGGCTTCAGCGCGATCACGATCTCGCTGGCGCCGCTGTGGCGGACGGCGTTGGTCACCGCCTCCTGGGCGATTCGGAGTAGCTCGGCGGCGCGCCCCTGGCCGGCGATCTCGACCGGCTCCTCGCACTCGAAGCGGCAATCGATGCCGGACCGAGCCCGCACCCGCGCCGCCAGCTGGTCGAGGGCGCCACCGAGGCCGCAGGCCTCGACCGGAGACGAGAAGATTCCGCGGGCGATGTCGCGGAGCTGGTCGCCGGCGCGACCCAGCTCTTCGACGATGCAGCGGGCGCGCGGCGCCAACTCCGGGTCACGCTCCTCGATCTCCCGCAACAGACGCCCGGCCATCAGCCGGATCCCGGTGACCTCCTGGCAGACGGTGTCGTGGAGCTCGCGTCCGATGCGCCGCCGTTCCTCGCGGAGCTCCTCGGCGAGGCGCCCGGACCGCACCGCGATTGCGACGGTTTCGTCTTTTCGGGCTTCGGCCTTCATCGGCTCCTGCTCCTCGTCATTCGTATTTCCTGTAGCAAGGGATGTGCCACGGGCGCGCGGGCCGTTACCGTTGCCGGGCGACCGGTTGGGATTCGGCACAGCGGCAAACCCTGCGCGGCCCATGCAAGATCTGCTGGAGCGGCGGGCGCGACTCGATCGGGCGTTGCGGCACGAGGCTTGCCGCTCGAGGCCGCCCTCCGGCAGGTCGGCGACGGTTGAATACTCCGTCCTGGCCGGCGGGCATCATCGTGCTCATGCTCAGGGGAAGGACTACGGATTCGCGGCTGACGTAATCGCCCATGGTCAGAAAGATCAGCAGCGCCAGCCACAGCAGGCCGGCGGCGATGATCGCCCAGACGAGCCGCTCGCTGTCGCGCACGTGCATGAAGAAGAGGACCACCAGCAGCGCCTTGAGGCTGGCGATCGCCAGGGCCACCGGGGTGTGCAGGAAGCTCCATGCTCCGAGGTCGTAGCGCGCCACCCAGACCGTGGCGCCGGTGAGCAGCAGGAGGGCGATGAAGACGGCCACGTAGACGCCTACCGGAACCACCCTGTGGACGATCTGGCCGGATGCGCCGCTCAATGGACCCCCTGGCCGAGCAGGTAGAGGAGCGGGAACAGGAAGATCCAGATGATGTCGACGAAGTGCCAGTAGAGGCCGGCCAGCTCGATGGGCGCGAAGTAGCTGCCCGAGTAGGCGCCGCGCCGCGCCGGGACCAGCAAGATAGCCAGCACGCCGATGCCGATCACCATGTGGAGCGCGTGGATCCCGGTCATCGTGAAGTAGAAGCCGAAGAACAGCTCGGCGGCGCCGGCCTGCGGGCCCGGATAGACGAACCCGGGCCCCGGCAGCAGCCCTTCCTCGAGCTTGTGCTCGTACTCGCTGGCCTTGATCCCCAGGAAGACGCTGCCGAGCGCCATTGTCACGATCAGGAAGAGCAACAGCCCCCGGCGGCGGCCGCGCTGCGCGGCGCGGACGGCGAGCGCCATCGTCAGGCTCGAGAGGATGAGCACCGCGGTATTGACGGCGCCCAGCCGGACGTCGAGGTGGCCGCTGGCGTCGGCGAACGCCGCGGGGAAGCGCCAGCGGTAGACCGTGTAACCGGCGAAGAGGCCGCCGAAGAACATGATCTCGGTGGCGAGAAACAGCCACATGCCGAGGCCGGCCGCCTGGCTTTGCTGCTGCATGTCGTCGAAGTGGTGCTGCAGCGCCGGGCTGACGCTCATCGACCCTCCTCGGGCAACGGCGCCGGAGGCAAGACCGCAGCGTAATCGTAGGCCTCCTCGGTGACCCGCGGCGTGGCTTCGAAGTTGTGCACCGGCGGCGGCGAGGGAACGGTCCACTCGAGGCCCTTGGCGCGCCAGGGGTCGGGGCCGGCGCGCTGCCCGTAGCGCAGCGACCAGATCAGGTAGACCATCGGGATCAGGTAGCCGAGGCCGAGGATCGAGGCGCCGGCGGTCGACAGCACGTTCAGCACCTGGAACTCCGGCGGATAGAAATGGTAGCGGCGCGGCATCCCCAGGTAGCCGAGCACGAACTGGGGGAAGAAGGTCAGGTTGAAGCCGACGAACAGGATCACCGCCGAGACCTTGCCCCACAGCTCCGGATACAGGCGGCCGGTCATCTTCGGCCACCAGAAGTGCATCGCCGCGAGATACCCCATCACCGCGCCGCCGACCATGATGTAGTGGAAGTGGGCGACGACGAAGTAGGTGTCGTGGACGTGGACATCGACCGCCAGCGTCGCCAGGAAGAGACCGGTCAGCCCGCCCATCGTGAACAGCCCGATGAAGCCCAGGGCGTAGAGCATCGGCGTCGCCAGCGAGATCGATCCCCCGTAGAGCGTCGCCGTCCAGTTGAAGACCTTCACCGCCGACGGGATCGCCACCAGCATGCTGAGCACCGAGAAGATCATCCCGGCGTACAGCGACTGGCCGGAGACGAACATGTGGTGCCCCCAGACGAGGAAGCCGAGCACGGCGATGGCGAGGCTGGAGGCGGCAACGAACGCGTAGCCGAACACCCGCTTGCGGGCGAAGCAGGCGATCACCTCGCTCATCACCCCCATCGCCGGCAGCACCATGATGTAGACGGCGGGGTGGGAGTAGAACCAGAAGAGGTGCTGGAAGAGGATCGGGTCGCCGCCCAGCGCCGGGTCGAAGATGCCGATCCGGAACAGCCGCTCGACCGCCACCAGGGTGATCGAGATGGCCAGCACCGGCGTGCCGAGGACGATGATCAGGCTGGTGGCGTACTGCGCCCAGACGAACAGCGGCAGGCGGAACCAGGTCAGCCCCGGGGCGCGCATCTTGTGGACGGTGACGATGAAGTTGATCCCGGTCATGATCGACGAGAAGCCGGTGATGAACACCCCCAGCGCCGTCAGGATCACCGCCGAGTTGGCGTAGGTGCTGCTGTAGGGGGTGTAAAAGGTCCAGCCGGTGTCGACGCCGCCGCCGACCACGGCGCCGAGCGTGAACAGGCCGCCGACCGTGAACACGTACCAGCTCGCCAGGTTGAGGCGCGGGAAGGCCAGGTCGCGGGCGCCGATCATCAAGGGCAACAGGAAGTTGCCGAACACCGCCGGGATCGACGGCACCAGGAAGAAGAAGATCATGATCAGCCCGTGCATGGTGAACAGCCGGTTGTAGGTCTCCGACTGCACCAGATCGCCGGGCGGGGTCAGCAGCTCGAGCCGGATCAGCACCGCGAACAGCCCGCCGAGGAAGAAGAACAGGGTGATCGAGATCAGGTAGAGCAGCGCGATCCGCTTGTGGTCGGTGGTCAGCAACCAGGTGCGGATCCCGTAGGCGGCGTTCAGGTAGTGCTCGCGGGCGACCTCGCCCTCGTAGCGGCCCCGCTGCCGATCGCCGCCACCGGCGCCGCTCATTGCCCGCCACCCGGCTCGGAGCGGAGCGACGGCTGGGCGCCCCCCGGCTCGCCCGGGCCAGGCAAGGAGAGGGCACCTCCAAGAGACCGGATGTGGGCGATGATCTGCAGCAGCCCCTCCTCGCTGATCTGCCCGGCGTAGGTCGGCATGATCTCGTCGTAGCCGGCGGTAACCCGGGCGCCCGGCTCGACGATCGACTCGCGCAGGTAGGCTTCGTCGGCGATCGCGGTGCCGCCGCCGGCCAGCGCCACCTCGCTGCCGTACAGGCCCTCGAGCAACGGGCCGCGCGCCGTCGGTCCGGCGTCGTGGCAACTGTTGCAGCCGAGGCGGTCGTACAGCCGCGCCCCCGCCTCCGCCAGCGACTCGCCGCTGCGGCCGCCGCCGAGCCAGATCTGGTAGTCGACGGGGCTCATCACCACCACCCGGCCGCCCATCAGCGAGTGCTCGGTGCCGCAGTACTCGGCGCAAAACAGGTGGAACTCGCCGGTCCGGGTGGCCTCGAACCAGAGGGTCGTGTAGCGCCCCGGCAGCACGTCCTGCTTCACGCGGAACGCCGGGACGTAGAAGCTGTGGATGACGTCCTCGGAGGTCATCGTCAGCTTCACCGGCTGGCCGAGCGGCACGTGCAGCTCGTTGATCTCCCGCGGTCCCTCCTGGTGCTGGACCTTCCACATCCATTGCTTGCCGACCACGTAGATCTCGAGCGGATCGGCGGGCGGGCTCTTCATCCGGAAGAACAGGTCGGCCCCCCAGCCGAAGAAGCTCAGCGCGATCGCCAGCGGGATGAGCGTCCACAGCGCCTCGAGGCGCAGGTCCCCCTCTCGCGGTTGCGGGCGGTCGCCTTCGGAGCGGCGGCGGAAGCGAATGGCGAAGGCGACGACGAGCGTGAAGATCAGGCCGGCGAACAACAGGCTGACCGCCGTCAGGTAACCGAACAAGAGGTTGAGCTCGGCGGCGAACGTCGAGGCGCTCTCGGGGAGCAGGGGGAAGCCCTCACCCATCGGTCCCCTCCTCGTTGCGGCGCTCGCGCCGCAGCATCAGCCAGACACCGGAGCCCAGCAGGATCACCGTGGCGAGCCCGAGGACCCGGATGGCGCTCCAGATCGCGAAGCCGTAGCGACCCCTCACCGGATCGTAGTGGAAGCAGAGCAGCAGCACCTGGTCGGCGACGCTGCCGATGCCGCCGCCGGCGGCCTCGACCAGCGCCAGGCGCAGGTCGCGCGCCGAGTAGGTGACGCCGTACAGATAGCGGGCCAGGCGGCCGTCGGGGGTCAGCACCATGACGCCGCTGACGTGGGCGTACTCGTCGCGATCCTCGTCGTACAGGTAACGGAAGCCGATCGCCGCGGTCAGCTCGCCGATCGACTGCTGGTCGCCGACCAGCGCGTGCCAGCCGCCCGCCGCGACGCTCGGGTCGCGGCCGTAGCGGGCCAGCGCCCGGCGCTCGCCGGCCGCCGCCATCGCCGGCGTCTCGCCCGGATCGATGCTGAACGTGACGACGTCGAAGTCCTCGCCGACCTCCAGGTCGAGGGTCTTGAGGGCCGCCACCAGCGCCTCGATGGCGACCGAGCAGAGCATCGGGCACTCGTAGTAGACCGGCATCAGGATGACCGGGCCGTCGCCGAAGTAGTCGACCAGGCGCACCTCGGCGCCGCTCTCGTCGCGGAAGCGCAGCCCCGCCGGCAGGCGGGCGCCGAGCCTCTGATCGATGCCGACCGCCTCGAGGACCTCGGCCGGCTGCAGCTGCTGCGAAGCCGCCGGCGGCGGTACCGAAAGCAGCAGAAAGGTGATCAGAGCCGCTGCCGGCGCCCTCATCGTCCGCGCTCCGCGATGATCTGCATCGCCCGCTCGATCGGGATCCGCACCCTGCCCTGCTCGCGATCGATCCAACCGTAGCCGTCGAGCAAGGCGTCTTCCGCCGTCCGCAGCTCGCCCAGCAGCGCTCCCGAGTCGACCTCGAGGCTCGGCTGCGGGGGCGTCGCGGCCGCGGCCGGCGGCGCGGCCGGCGGCAGCCGATCGGCGTCGCGAGCCGCCAGCGCATCGAGCAGCAGCGCCATCGCCAGCGACACGACCAGCACCAGCGCCCCGATCGCCCCCAGCGCCGCCATCAGCACCAGCACGCCGAAGTCGCGCAGCTCGTGGCCGCGGGCGAGCGAGTCTTCGGGGAGCTGGTCCCGGCTCGGGTGCTCGTGACGGTCGGCGGCGGACATTCAGCTCCCCCCGTCCATGTTGGGATCGTTGGGCAGCAGTGACCACGACTCGAGGTTGCGGGTCCACGCCGCGATCCAGAGGGCGCCGATCGCCACCGGCAGCACCACGTCCAGCCAGCCGAACGTGAAGCGGCGCGGCGAGAACGCCGGGGCGATCAGCCAGTAGATGTCGACGAAGCGGAGCGCCAGCAGCAGCAGCGCCACCCGCAGCAGGGCATCGCCGCTCCGCTTGGTGCGCCGCGAGAGCAACAACAGGAACGGCAGCGCGAAGTGCAGGAAGATCAACGTCACCCCGACGTACTGCCAGCCGCCGGCGCCGCGATGCAGGTACCAGGTGATCTCCTCGGGCAGGTTCCCCGACCATATGATCAGGTACTGCGAGTAGGCCATGTACGCCCACAGCATCACGAACGCCAGCGTCAGGTTGCCGAGGTCGTGGAAGTGCTTCGGTCGCACCACGGCGACGAGCGGCGGCAGGTCGGCGAGCATGACCAGCGCCACGGTGGCGAAGGCGAGCGTCGCCAGCCCCTGGCCGGCGACGAAGAGCATCCCGTAGATCGTCGAGAACCAGTGGGGCTCCAGCGACATCGCCCAATCGATCGCCGCGAAGCTGACCGTCAGCCCGTAGAGCGGCAGGCTGGGGCCGCTCAACAGCTGCAGCCGGCGCGATATCGCCGGATCGCCGCTGCCGTCCTGTCGGGCCGAGAGACGGTTGAGCACGGACACGACACCGATCCACAAACTGAAGTAGAGGGCGGCCCGGCCGGCGAAGAAGGGCACGTTCAGATAGGGCTGCTTGTGCTGCAGCAGCGCGTCGCCGGCCACCGTCTCGGGCCGCGCCCAGGGGTAGAGGTCGTCGAGGCCGAACAGCAGCGGCACGAACAGCAGCGCCATCAGCGGCAGCGTCGCCGCGGCGGACTCGAGGATGCGGCGGATCACGAAGCCCCAGCCGCCGCCCACCATGTGGTGCAAGGCGACCAGGCCATAGGCGCCAAGCGGCAGGGCGATCCAGAAGAGGTAGGCGATCAGGTAGGAGCGGAAGAAGCCCTGCGGGTCGAGCAGCAGGCCGAGCAGCGCCAGCACGCCGGCCACCAGGGCGACGCGCAGCGCCCTGCCGCGCCACAGGGCGAGCCGCCGCTCGAGGGCGTCGGGCATCATCGTGTCGCTCTCCCCGCCCGGTGCCGCGGCGATCATCGCCCAGCCTCCAGCGCCGCCCGCTCCCCAGCCGGGACGTCCTCGAGGGTGGCGTTCTGGCTGAGCTGCAGCGCCCGCACGTAGGCGATGATCGCCCAGCGGTCGGCGACCGGCACCTGCGAGGCCTGGGCGGTCATCGCCCCGAAGCCGTTGCTGATGACGTCGAAGTAGAAGCCGGCGGGGGCGTCGCGGAGCCGTTCGACGTGCAACGACGCCGGCCGCCGGAAGCCGCGCTGCACGACCATGCCGTTGCCGTTGCCGACCCGGTCGTGACAGGGGGCGCAGAAGACGTCGTAGCGCTGGCGGCCGCGGCGCAGCAGCGCCAGGTCGACGGCGACCGGCAGGCCGGCGGCGGGCTCGCCGCCGATCGTCCCCCGGTAGAGGTGCTCGTCGACCCGCAGCTGCCCGCGGGCGACGGTCCCCGGCGGCAACGGCCTCGCCGAGCGGCCGTCTTCGAACAGCTCGCTGGCCTCGAGCGGCTTGATGCGGCCGCGATCGGCCATCTCCTGGGCGCACGAGACCAGCGCCAGGCAGAGCACGATCATCGCTGCCATGCGCATCAGTAGTCGACCTCGTAGACGCCGACGACGCCGTCGAGTCCCTCGAGAAAATCGCGCGTCGCCTGCAGGTCGAACAACGGGTCGGCTGAGCCGACGCCGAGAAACACCCGGTCGCTGCTCGCCAGCTTGAAGCGCTCGACGTTGAACACCGGGTGGTACGGCATCGGCAGCCGGTTCCAGGCCAGCATGCCGAGCACCGCCGCGAGGGTCGCCGCCAGGACGGTGAGCTCGAAGGTCACCGGTATGAACGATTGCCAGCCGCCCGGCGGCCGGCCGCCGACGTTGAGGGGATAGGCGACCGCCGCCACCCAGTACTGCAGCAGGAAGCCGCCGGCGGCGCCGGCCAGCCCGCCCGCGAGGACGGTCTTGGCGAGCCGCCCCCTGCCCGGGTGGCCGATGGCGGCGGCGAGCCCCTCGATGGGCGCCGGCGAGAAGGCGTCGAGCTGCCGGTAGCCGGCGGCGTAGGTGGCCCTGCTCGCCGCCAGCAGCTGCTCGGGGGTGGCGAGCTCGGCGAGCAGGCCGAAGACGTCGCGCTCCGGGGCGCCGCGACCAGCCGCTCCCTTGCCCCGCAACGCCGCCCCCTTCATCGTCCGGGCTCCGCTGCTTGCTGCCTCGACGGCAGCGTCGGGTGATCGAAACGAGTGCCCGCGTGGTTTCTCATGGCTGGCGCCCCCCGGCCGGCTTCGCCTCCTCGGCCACCAGCGTCCGCATCTCGAAGATCGAGATCATCGGCAGCAGCCGGACGAACACGAACATCAGCGTCAGGAACAGGCCGATGCTGCCCAGCAAGGTCGCCCAATCCCAGCCGGTGCCGGCGTACATCCCCCAGGAGCTGGGGAGGAAGTCGCGGTGCAGGCTGGTGACCACGATGATGAATCGCTCCAGCCACATGCCGACGTTGATGCACATGGCGATCAGAAAGAGCGCCAGCTCGCTGCCCCGCACCCGCGTCGACCAGAGCAGCTGGGGGATGGCGATGTTGAGCAGCAGCAGCAACCCGTAATGGGTCGCGTACGGGCCGGTGAGCCGGTTGTTCAGCATGTACATCTCGTACTCGCCGCCCCCGTACCAGCCGACGAAGTACTCCATCAGGTAGCCGTAGCCGACGATCAGCCCGGTGGCCAGCATCACCTTGGCCATGTTGCGCAGGTGCCGCTCGGTGATGAAGTCCTGGAGGCCGTAGACGCGGCGCACCGGAATGGCGAGGGTCAGGACCATCGCGAAGCCGGCGTAGATCGCTCCGGCGACGAAGTAGGGCGGGAAGATCGTCGTGTGCCAGCCGGGGATGATCGCCATCGCGAAGTCGAAGCTGACGATGGTGTGCACCGAGACCACCAGCGGCGTCGCCAGGCCGGCCATCAACAGGTAGGCGGTCTCGTAACGGTGCCAGTGGATCGCCGAGCCCCGCCAGCCCATCGCCAGGATCCCGTAGGCAAAGCGGGCGAAGCGCCGCTCGGCGCGGTCGCGCAGCGTCGCCAGGTCGGGGATCAGCCCGACGAACCAGAACAGCGCCGATACCGTCGCGTAGGTGGTGACCGCGAAGACGTCCCAGACCAGCGGGCTGCGGAACTGCGGCCAGACGCCGTAGGTGTTCGGATAGGGCAGCATCCAGTAGGCGAACCACGGCCGTCCCATGTGCAGCAGCGGGAAGAGGCCGGCGCAGGCGACGGCGAACAGCGTCATGGCCTCGGCGAAGCGGTTGATCGAGGTTCGCCAGTCCTGGCGCAGCAGCAGCAGGATCGCCGAGATCAGCGTCCCGGCGTGGCCGATGCCGATCCACCAGACGAAGTTGATGATCGCGAACCCCCAGCCGACCGGGCTGTTGATCCCCCAGATGCCGACGCCGCGTAGCAGCAGGTAACAGATCGAGACCAGCAAGGCCTGCAGCAGCACGAAGCCGACGGCGAAGCCGACGTACCAGAAGCGCGGGCTGCGGCCGGCCAGGACGATGGCGCTGATCTTGTCGGTGACCGAGGCGAACGTGTAGTCGCCCTCGATGACCGGGGGCTCGCGGTCGCGGGAGCCATCGTGGGTGGGGCCCGGCGCAGCCATCAGGGGAGCCCCCGCGAATCGGCGAGCGCCGGCGCCACGGCGGTGTCCGCAGGATCCGTGTCGCGGGCGATGGCGGCATCGGCGTCCGCCTCGACGGAATCGGCAGCCCGGGCAACGGCCGCACCGGCGGGGTCGCCCGCGATCGCCGGGTTGGGGTTGCGCAGCCGTGCCAGGTAGTTGGTCCGCGGCCGGGTGCCGAGCTCGGTGAGGATCCCGTAGTGGAGCGGCTCGGCGCGCAGCCGCGAGACCTCGCTGTCGGGGTCGTTGATGTCGCCGAAGCTGATCGCCCGGGTCGGGCAGGCCTGGGCGCACGCCGGGACCACCTCGCCGTCGCGGATCGGACGCCATTCGTTCTTCGCCGTGATGCGCGCCTCGTTGATGCGCTGCACGCAGTAGGTGCACTTCTCCATCACGCCGCGCGAGCGCACGGTGACGTCGGGATTGCGGCCGAGCTGCCTGACCCCGCCGCCCTCGGCATCCGCGTAGGCAAGGAAGTTGAAGCGCCGCACCTTGTACGGGCAGTTGTTGGCGCAGTAGCGGGTACCGACGCAGCGGTTGTAGATCATCTCGTTGAGCCCCTCGTCGCCGTGAACGGTGGCGGCGACCGGGCAGACGACCTCGCAGGGGGCGTTCTCGCAGTGCATGCAAGGCAGCGGTTGGAAGAACGTCTCGGGGTTGTCGAGGCGGTCCGCCCAGTAGCGGTCGACCCGCAGCCAGTGCATCTCGCGGCCGGCGCGGACCTGCTCCTCGCCGACCACCGGCACGTTGTTCTCGGCCTGACAGGCGGTCATGCAGCCGTTGCAGCCGATGCAGACGTTGAGGTCGATCTGCATCGCCCACGAGTAGCCCTCGTAGCTCCAGGGCGGATGCAGGCTCTCCGCGGGGCCGGGAGGATGCCCGTGGCCGCCGGGGACATCGATGCCGCCGGTGGCGCGCAGCTCCTCCAGCGTCCCGACCCTCACCAGGTCGCGGCCCTCCATGCTGTGGTGGTGCTGGGTGGTGGCCAGGCGGGTCCGCCCGCCCGCCCGGCGGACGAGCCCGGGGGCGTCCCAGAATCCGGCCGTGGTCCGCAGCGGATAGGCGTCGAAGCCGGTGCCGGTGCCGACCCGGCCGGTGCGCCTCCGCCCGTAGCCGAAGTGCAGGGTCACGGCGCCGTCGGGCTGGCCGGGCAGGATCCAGACGGGCGCCACGACGCTGCGGCCGGCGACCTCGATGCTCACATGCTGCTCGTTGGCCAGGCCAAGGCGCTCGGCGGTCGCCGGGGCGAGCAGCGCGGCGTTGCTCCAGGTCAGCAAGGTGAGCGGTTTGGGCAGCTCCTGGAGCCAGCCGTTGTTCGCATGGCGGCCGTCGTGGATGGTCGGGTCGGGGCGGAAGAGCACCTCGACGGCGGCGCCCTCCGCCTGCCCCGCGGCCGATTCCGCCCCACCCGCCTGCCCGGCAGCCGGTTCCGAGCCGCCGGCCGCCCCACCGGGGTCCCGCCCCGCCGCGACTTCGGCGGGCGAACCTTCCTCCGGCAGCCCGCCGGGGTCGAGGTCCCAGTCGGCCCGCAGGGCCGCGTCGCGCGGTATCGCCTCGCTGCCCGGGATCACGCCGTCGTGGATGGATCGCTTCCAGAAGGCCTCGAAATCGTTTCCTGGGCCGGCAGCCGCCCCGACCCCCGGTGCACCGGTCGTGCGACCAGCGACCGGTGCGCCGGCCGGCGCGGCGTCCGCCGACGCGCTGCCCGCCGACGCGAGACCACCGGCCTCCCAGGCCTCCTGCCAGGTGGCGCGGACGATGTCGTAGCCGTCGCGCTCGGGCTGGCCGAGCAGCGCGGCGAGCAGCTCGTGGACCGAGTGGCCGTCGTAGAGCGGCTCGATGAGCGGCTGGATCACGGCGGCGGTGCCGTCCCAGGCGCGCAGGTCGCCCCAGGCCTCGAGGAGGTGGGCCTCGGGGACGTGCCAGTGGCAGTGCTCGG
>Ga0302046_10000973_pt1 | contig 27274 bp, 24 predicted proteins | sample RVTome_11_FD_200261 | JGI IMG/M metagenome (GOLD analysis project Ga0302046, IMG submission 200261) | Soil microbial communities from uranium-contaminated site in the Upper Colorado River Basin, Wyoming, United States - RVT147D111 (version 2) ... | reverse complement strand
CGGCTGCGTCTATGACGATGGCATGAGACACAACCAACGCTCCGAGGCGTACCAGGTTCGGCCGGCGCCGCCGGCGTACTCGCACTATCGGCAACACGACAGTGCCGACTTTGAAAGCACAGATTGACGCGTGGAACGCCGAAATCGACAAGCTTGAAGCCAGCGCAAAACAGGCCGAGGCAGGCGCGCGCGCAGAGTACCACAAGCAACTTGATGAGCTGCGCAAGAGGCGCGACGAAGCGCGTGAAAAGATGAAAGAGATTCAGTCGGCCAGCGACTCAGCGTGGGAAGACATGCGCTCCGGATTCGAAGCGGCCTGGGACAACATGACAAACGCGTTTCAGAACGCGATGAAGCGGTTCCGCTGACCGGCCCGTGGGCTAATCGCCCAGAACCTTGCGCCGCTCGTCGAACTCATCCTTGTCTATGTCGCCGCGTGCATACCGCTCTTTGAGGATATCGAGCGGTGTTTTGCCCGCGACACCTTGAGCCACCGGCGACGACGCATGACCCATCCCACCGCGCCAACGGACGAGCAGGACAACCACGGCCACGGCCACGCCTATGACGACGATCAGCGTGATCGGCCCGGAAAACCAGCCAAACCCGCTACCGCCCCACATGTGCGAGCCATATCCGTCCCGCATCGCTTGAGCCCAGGCGGTCTCAGATCCGCCAAAAACCAGCAGCAGAGATCCCGCTGCGAGCAACAATCCTTGCATGTCCTTGCTCCCTATTGCGCCACCGCAGCCCAGCCGATCGGAAAGAAAGCGAGATACGCCTTCGGCCTCGGCCGTTGCACCGCGTCATGTATGGGTGGCCGGGTGCGGCGCCAACATGGAATAGCTCTCATTGCGTTTCTTTGCGGGCGATACGCCGGCCGCGCTTTGTGGCCACGACCGGCGTCTGGAACAGCACGAAATTGTAGACTTGATGCACGACGGTTGGGTTAGTTCACCCGCTTGGCGCGTCGGATCTCGGCGTCCTCGGCGTCGAGCCAGACCCGATAGACCTGTCCGCCGCGCCGCGCCCGAGCGATGTAGAAATCGCGCTTGCCGCGGTCGACGAAGCGCAGGTTCTGAATCTTCCGATAGCCGGCCGCCCGCAGGCTGTGCCGCACATCGGCAGCGCTCGCGCGGTCGTTATCCAGCTGCACACGGCGGTAGGGCTTGCCCGTGCCGGCTTCGGCGAAGACCCGGTAGTCGTGGCCGTCCTTGGACGCGCGGCCGACCCAGTATTCCTTGGCGCCGCGGTCGACGAAGCGAAAATTGTTGATCTTCCTGTAGCCGTGTCGCCGCAAGGCTTGGCGCACGTCCTGCTTGCTGGCGCGCTCGGGGGTCAGGCGCTTGGTGCGCTCGACTTTGCCGCTGCTCGCATCGACCCAGACGCGGTAGACGACGCCCGCCTTGCGCGCCCGCGCGACATAGAACTCGTCCTTGCCGCGGTCGACGAAGCGCATGTTTCGAATGCGGTTCCAGCCCTGGTGGGCGAGACGGCGCTCGATCTGCTGTTCGTTCAATCTCTGTGCCTGCGTACCAATGTGGCCAAGGCGGCGGACGGAGATCAGTTCGCCGGAATCCGCGTCGAAATAGAGCGCGTACTGCAGGTTGGCGCGCGCCGCCAAGGCGCGATAAAAGCCGCAGCGATGGGCCGCATTGAAGTTCCGCCCGTGATAGGCGATGGCGTGAATTTGGCGATAGCCCGCGGCGCGCGCGTTCTGGCGCACCGAGTAGTGGCTCGCCCGCGGTTTGTCATCGAGGCAAGTCGGCAAGACATTGATCTTAAAGTCGCCGTTGCCCCAACTGAATTTGACGATTTGGGCCTGCGACGCGGTGGAACCGCCTATCGCGATTGATGCGGCCGCCAGGCAACCGACAAGGGTTGCACGCAAAGGTCGGTGCATTGAATCCTCCTTTAGTGGATTGAACTGAATGTGTTGCTTTGGGCCGATCATTCGATCGGCGCGCTGGGACCACTATCGACGACGGGCCGCCGCGCCGCCCTCACATAGATTAGTCGGTGCGGGGGTTGGTCTTTGCAGGGCCTAAGGCGTATGGCGCTGAAATGGGCGAATTGGTGGGCGACGCCATTCCAACCCCAGGCGATTGCCATGACGCAGGCCCGCCGTCATGCACCCGCAGACCACGTCGTCGAAGACCTTGCCCAGGATACCGCTGTCGCGGAAACGGCCGTGACGGTTCACCGAGAAGGTCGAGTGATGGGGGACCTTGTCCTCCAAACCCAGGCCGCAGAACCAGCGGTAGGCCAGGTTCAGCTTCACCTCCTCGCAGAGGCGACGCTCCGAGCGGATCGAGTGGCAATAGCCGATCAAGAGCATCCGAACCATCAGCTCGGGGCAGACCGAGGGGCAGCCCAGGTGGCTATAGTGCGGCGCCAATTCCCCGCGCAGACAGCTCAAGTCCAATACCGCGTCGGATCCTGCGCAGCAGGTGATCGGCCGGCTGTCGCGCCAACGGAGGTGTTCACCTTTGTGCGCGGTATGCCGGATTCCGGTTGGGCAGGCGAGTATAAGCGCCGCAAACCAAAGTAGACTTCGCGCCCTGGCGCGAGGGACTCAGGGGCCGTTCAATAATTCCGGTAGTTCAAGTCATAACGGCCGATCCATATCGGGGCCGGCTTCTGCTGGCTGGGCCTGTTCCTTTGGGAGCGTTGGCGCATCCGCTCCTTTGTCGTGCCTGCGACATCAACCTGCTTAATCGAATTGCCCGATCCGGCACCGTTCGCACCGTCGCCGCGTTTGCCGCCGACAACTTCGACCTGACTGCCGCGCATTACGACGACCACCGCATTTGGTGTCGAAGGATTGACCTTCATATACTCGTAGACGATTCGGGGCGGTTGCGGCTCTCCGTCCGACACAAAGCTGTAATCACCCTCGCCACTTGTCGCGTCGTTTTTTTTCGGTGGCAACTCGATCCTCACGCGGACGAGGCCCTTGGGTGGCTCGAATTCATGGCCCTTGCGCCCCTTGAGCGCAACTTCGAAGAAGTCGCGGACCACCGGCGCGGCCGCCATCGATCCCGACTCGCCTGGGCCAAGGCTGCGCCCCTGATCGAAACCGATCCAGACCGCCACGACCGTGCGATGGGTAAAGCCGACGAACCAGGCGTCGCGGAAGTCGTTCGTGGTACCGGTCTTGCCGGCGATCGGCTTGCCGAGCTGCCCGACGGTGTAGCCGGTGCCGCGCTGAACGACGCCGCGAAGCATTGAGACAACCTGAAATATGCTGCGCGGGTCGGCGATCGGCTCAACCGAACCGCGGATCGGCGCGCCGGCCGCCAGGCCAGCGCGGAAATGTCCGCAATTGGCGCAGGCCGGCACGCTGTGGCGAAACAGCAATTTTCCGTCGCGGTCGCGGATCTCGTCGATCAGGGTCGGCCGGATATACTTGCCGCCATTGGCGAGAGCGCCGTAGGCCGCGGCCAGGCGAAGCGGCGTGGTCTCAATCGCGCCAAGCGCCATGGCGGGTACGGCCAGCACCGATTTAGCAATCTTCACGCGATCCGCCTGCCGGGCGATCTTTTTCAGTCCGACATGCATTGCGACGCGGATTGTCGGAATATTGCGCGAATGTTCCAGCGCCGTACGAATGGTAATCTCGCCCAGATATTTCCCTCCGTAGTTCGTGGGCGTGTAGATTTCCTTGCCGGACACCGCGATGCTGACCGGTTCGTCCGAGACAATTGTCGCCGGATTGAAGCCGTTTTCCATGGCCGCCAGATAAACGAAGGGCTTGAACGCCGACCCTGGCTGTCGCCAGGCTTGCGTGGCGGCATTGAACTGATCGCGCCAAAAGCTGAACCCGCCCGAGAGCGCCAGCACACGGCCGGATTGTGGGTCGATCACGACGATTGCGCCCCGCACTTCGGGGATCTGCCGGAGGCCGTACTGGCGTACTGCTTTACTGGGGCCGGCTGACGAACGCGTTTTGCCGCTGCGTGTCACCGCGCCGGTCGGAAGCCACTCGACGAGAATGACGTCGCCTTCTTTCAAAACATCGCCTGGCCTGCTCACCGGCTTGCCGGCGGTCTTGAAATAGAGCCCGTCCTTCGGGCGCACGGTGACCTGCGGTTGGGCCCATTTCAATTCATTCAAGGCAATTCGGCCGCGATGTCGGTCGGCGACGCCGATCTCTGCGTGGGTCGGCTTGACGGCAAGCACCACCGCAATCTGCCAGGCACCGGTGCCGCGCGGGCGAGCGATGTGCGACAGGAGCGCCAGCCACTGGGTTCGCCAATTGGCGCGTCCGGAGATATTTTCGATTAGACCGTGCCAGCCGTGACGGCGGTCGTAGTCCACCAGACTCTTGCGTAGGGTGGCGACGGCCAGCTTCTGGATCGGCCGTCGCAAAGTGGTCGATACACGGAAGCCCGCTGTCTCGAGGGCTTGGGTGCCATACCGGTCAGCCATGCGGCGATAGACCCCTGTCACGAAGTATTCCGTGCCGGGCACGATCGCGGGGCCGCGCTTGGGGTCGACACGCATAGGCGCGGCCTTCGCAATCCGAGCCTGCGCATATGTGATGTAGCGGTCCTCGAACATACGATCGATGATGCGGTCTCGCCGGTGCCTCACCCGATCGGGGTGGACGGCGGGATCGTATCGGCTAGGCGCCTTCGGCAGGCTCGCCAGCAGGGCTGCCTCGGCAACGGAAAGCGCATCGAGCGGCTTGTCGAAATAAGCCCGCGTCGCCGAGCCGACGCCGTATGCACCGCGTCCCAGATATATGTGGTTAAGGTAGACCTCGAGGATACGATCCTTGGAGGTGGTACGCTCCAATTGTATTGCGAACGCCAACTCCTGGATCTTTCGATGAAGGGTTTTCTGGGGGGTCAGCAGCAGGTTTTTGATTACCTGCTGCGTGATCGTGGAGCCGCCGACGATCACATCGGGGCCATTATGTAGGTGAAGGTTCGTCAATATCGCGCGAAAAGTAGCGCGATAGTCAATGCCGGCATGTCTGTAAAACCGCTGATCCTCTGCCGCGATAAAGGCATTGCGAACGGTCTCTGGAATTTTCTCCAACGGAACGAAGTGCCGGTTGACGGCGCCGTGGCGGCCAATCTGGCGTCCCCCGGCATCATATGCGACGGTCGCGAGCTCGGGCTGATACTGCGTGACCGCCTGCAACCGATGGGAGCTCGCGGCTTCGCTCAGAAAGGCGACATAGAAGCTCACCATCGCCAGCATCAACCCGTTGCACGTGAACGCGAAGATGACAGCGGCCACGCCAGACCAGCGCCCGCACAACAGCCTCCCGAATGATTTCAGGCGGATCGCGCGAATTCGGCCGCCGGTTACTGCAATGAAGGGCTGGAACTTCTGCCCAACTGTGGGACCAAACGAACTTTCGGGATCGTCTTTCACCTCGTTGCGCCGCTCGATGGCATTCCCAACCGGCTCGGCACCGCCGCGCGTTCGGCTAGTGCGGGCGCCGTCCGCAAGCAGTGGATTGCCGATATGCCGGCAAGCTGCTGGAGTATTCGAATGTGGTGCCATCGCACGCCATCGCTTTCAAACGCTTGAATAGATCGGTTGTCGCGATGCTAGGGCCGACGGCGCCTCAGCTAACTAACCTGGCTTAGCTCGAACCGACTTTGCTGTCCGGGCATCGACCCGTTAAGTGTCTGGTCTGGGCGGTCGGGTGTCGCTGCGGTCCCCGAATGGCCCCGATATCTTTCTAGCGACATCGTTTTCCGCCAGGGATCGTCCGGCACGCGGTCTGGCTCCATGCCCGGTTCACGCTGTCCTTTCGCGACGCCGAGGACCTGCTGGCCGAGCGCGGCATTGACGTCGCCAATGAGGCCGTCCGTCGCTGGTTTCTGAAGTTCGGCCTGCTGACCGCCGGCAATCCTCGTCGCAGCCGTCCATGGGCGAGTTCCAACCGGCGCCTCGACGAGATGGTCGTCAGGATCGGTGGCCGTCGGCATTGGCTGTGGCGGGCGGTCGACGACGAAGGTGAAAGTGAAGTTCCGGACGTCCTGGTCCAGCCACGACGCTGCGCCGGATCGGCGAGGCGATTGCCCCGAAAGCTGATGAAGAAGCAGGGGTTCGCGCCGAAGCGCATCACCGCCGACAAGCTCGAATCCTGCGCTGTCGCCATCCGCGAAGAACGGCTGTCTGGCTCTCACGAGCAGGGACTACGAGCAAACAATCGAGCCGAGAACTCACACCGGCCGGTTCGGCGGCGAGAACTAAAACAGCAGCGGTTCGAATCGCCCGGATCGGCACAACGGTTCCTGTCGATTCATGCAGCCATCTACAATGCCTTTTACGTTCAACGCCATCTCCTATCGCGCCGCGTCTTCGAAGACCATCGAGCTGGCGCCTTTGCTGCCTGGCGGCAGAGCTGCCTCGCTGCCTGATCTGGATCACGATCGAATTCCGGCGACCGCGGCAGTTGACGTGTCAATGCCGCGCCGAGGCCTTCATTCGCTCGCTGCCCGAGGAGGTCAAGGTCGCGCTGCTGGGGCGGCTGCACGACGGCGAGCCCCACCTCGCGGCCGAGCTTCGCCAGCGGCAGCCGGCGGCCACGGGGCGAGATTTGAGGGCGCGGCGTCCCGACACGGACAGCGGGCGGCGCACGGCGGGCGCGCGGCGCGAAACGGCCCGGCGCATCGCCGCCGAACGCCGCCGCCTGGAGGCCGAGCAGGCGGGTCTGCGCGGAAGCGACATTTGTTCCAGCTCGCCGGGCGCGGCGCGGCGCCGTGGGGGAGGACGAAGAGCCGATCTCACGGCGCAACCAGCCGGGCTATGAACGCGCCGTCGCGCTTGTCGTCGACCTCGGCGAGATTGCGCGCTCGCGAGGGCACGCGGAAGCCTTCGCGCGCCGCCTCGCCGGTATCCGCGCCCGGCATGAGAGGAAGCGCCGGCTCATCGAGCACCTCGACGCGGCCGACCTCCCTTGACAGTCGCGCCAAAGCGATGCGGCACCTGAAGCAACTTTGACACCGCCGGCCGAAATGAGAGGTTCCACTTCCCGCGGACGGCGATAGGATGTGATCCTGCATCTCTGAGGTGGAGGGCGGCATGAGCGGTTGGCGCGAGGACGAGGATCTCGAAGCGCTCGCGGAAGAGTTCGAGCGGGAGGAGCTCTCGCCGGCGGGGATCGCCGAGACGAACCGCCGGCTGGTCGAGCGGCAAGCGCTCTTCCGGCGGGCCGCCGACCTTGTCGCCACCGCCCTGGCTGGGTTCGACGAGGTGGCGGCGGTCGCGCTGTTCGGATCGGCGGCCAGTCCGCTGTGGAAGGAGGTGCCGCGCTTTTCGACCTACCGGCGCGCCGGGTTTGCGCTCTGGCACGAATGCGCCGATGTCGACATCGCGGTCTGGCTGAGCCGTCTGGATCGGCTGCGCGAGATGCGCCGGCGCATCAACCGCTCGCTGCCGGCTATTCACAAGGAAACCGGCCTTGGCGCGGCCTCGCACCAGATCGACATATTCGTGCTCGAGCCCGGAACCGACCGTTATCTCGGCCGCATGTGTCAGTTCAAGGCTTGCCCAGCCGGCAAGGCCGCCTGTCTGGTTCCCGGCTGCGGCGCGACGCTTTTCCTCCAGCAGCACGAAGGCTTCGTGCTCCACCCCGATGCGCTCGCTCCGGCGCGCGCGGTCAGGCTGTTCGAGCGCGCCACCGGCGAGATCCGGCACGCCGTCGATCTGCCGGGTCCGCCGAAGGATGAATCCGGTTAGCGACCATATGGCATTCCGATTGCCCCAAAAGCGGCCGCGACGCCAATCCCTGTTCCAGCCGATCCGTACCCTGTTCGCGCCACAATATTCGCTGTTCCGCCGCGCAAGGAAATCGAGGAAATATCCACGGAGAATCAGGACGTTAGAGGGCGTACGAACGCCTGATATCGGCGAATTTCTCAAGAATACCCTGTTCTTTCCCTGCTTATCAGGGAAATGACCGCAGAGACGGGTTCGCTCCAGACTGTCCCCTCCGCCAGCACTTAAGTTATTGATACAGAAGAGTTTTTCGACGTTGCGGGCAGCCGAACTTGTCCGGCTGTTTCCGCAGGTTACGCGGTCGATCCGTTTCGTCGCGGTCCACTGAGACCGCTGCGGTCCGGCAAAAGCACGGACCATGCCGCGGAAGGGCTTTGTCACGAGAACATGTGGATGCGGGGTTGCTGACTGAGCAGCCTGCGCGGATGCTGCCAATCTCGTATTCCCGCCATCGCTTTCCGCCCGTGGTGATCCAGCATTCTGTCCGGCTCTACCTCCGTTTCACCTTGAGCTGCCGCGACGTGGAGGAATTGCTCGCGCAGCGGGGCCTCGACGTTTCATACGAAACGGTGCGGCGCCGATTTGAGCTTTCCTGTTGGCATCGAAACCAGTGCCTGCCGTTAGATCTGGTCGCAGCTGAGTCTGTTGAAGAAGTCGGCCGGGAACCGGTTTCCGGCGTCCGCTCTTGGAAGGAGCGGACGCAGATCGGCCCTGCCACTGCACGAACTCACCGCATGCTGGCCTTTGATATTCGGACGCTCGCAGGTCCTATGGTCTCGTCATGAAATTGGAACAGCCGGCAATCTGCGGCATCGAGCGAAGCCCTGTCCTTGGCGGCTCGACGGGGGCTTCGCAGATACTGGGCTCAGCCGAGATTGGCCGAAATCTCGTTGCTGAACCGGGTGTCGCCCCGAATGTCGGGGTAAGCCGACACCATGGCGATGTATTCTTCGTTTCCGTTTTCCCGGTCGCCGAAATCGAAATCGCGGCGCACGTCCAAGTCGACCGCCGCGTCACCGTTCGGGCGAACGATGCGACGGGCGAGCTCGCCGACCAGATCGTCCCGGGTGCCCCGCGGGAGTTGCGCGGCGAAGAGATCCGGGTCGTGCGCGAGGTAGGTGTCGCGCGCGCCGTCGCGCTCATAGAGATCGGCAAAGACGAGGAACGGGATGTTCAGCTCCCGCTCCGACTCGGAAAAATTGACGCGGAATCGTACGCGGGCGAATTCGTTGGCGCCGGCGCGGCCAACCTCCAAGTCAACGTTTGAGATACGAGCCATTGGATTGCCTCCTGTCTGAATAGAGACTTAAGACAACCCGATAGTGAGCATTCACTCCCTTTGGTTCGGTGACATATCGCACACGGCGGCTCCGCTTTGCGCATATGGACCTTGGACCGCCGCCATCGGCGACAGTAGACGCGGAATATTCCCTTGATGCCAGTCGGTGGCGTCGGCGCGGAACCGCGGTCATTATTGCGCCATGAGCAGTAAGCGCGCTGGCTGCGGCAATCCATCGAACGCCTCGCAAGACGGATCGGCCGCTCACAGATCAACATCGCCAAGCGATCGCGTCGACGCACCGGACGACCAAGGCGATCTGGAAGCTCGCGCTCAGTTCTTTCGGGAGCGCTTGGGCGTCGACGATCTCGACGCGTTTTCCGATCAGCTGCTCACGCTTCGGCGGGCGCAACGCAAGCGCGGCCCAAGGCCCCGGCGCGACTACGATCCCGGCGGTGTGCTGCCGCCCGAAGGCATGGAAGTCGTCGCGCTCGAACCGGGGGATCGCCTATCGATCGGGCCCACGCGGCGGCCGCGCAAGGCTCTGACGTCGTGGGGCCTAACCGGCCGGTGCGTCAAGGTCATGGCGCCCGCGCCATTCGGCTTCGCCCGCGTCCGCTTCGCGCTGCCGGAGACGTACACCCGCCACCTCTTCACGGGCACCATCGTCGCCGCGCGCTGGGATCCGCAGGCGAAGCGATTTCGGCTTGTCCCCGCTTCGGGCTACAGCGAGACCGGGGCCTACGTTTACGCGCAGATCACCCGGCCCGGCATCTATACCGCCGTCGGCCTGCCGCGGGATCCGCGGGTCTTGTCGGCGCTCCGCCTGCTTCAGACGCTCGGCTGCGCGAGCAGCGAATTCCTGGCGCAGGCTGACCTGCTTCAGGGGCTGGACACGAACGATCTCGACGAGATGCACGGCCGACTTCCCGAGCTCGACCTTCTCGAGCTCGTGGGCGTGCCGAACGGGATGCAAAAACCCGTCCCCGATCCGAGACTGTCCGATGATTGGCCGACGCCGCGCGGCCGCTGGGAGTGCCTCGGCCCCGCGAACGTACCGGGCCGCATCAAGGCGTTGGCAATCAACCCGCAAGGCGGTCGTATCATCTATGCCGGCGCAGCTGGTGGGGGCGTCTGGAAATCGACCGATGCCGGCGGGAGCTGGTTTCCCACCATGTGCGAGGAACCCTCGCTTGCCATCGGCGGCCTGGCGATCGCGCCCGCCGATCCCGACGTGCTCTACGCCGCGACGGGCGAATGGACCGGCGACAGCGAGCGCCCGAAAACCCCGTCGGGCATGGGCGGCGGCGTCTTTCGTTCGAGCGACGGCGCGGGGCACTGGCAGCTTTGCGGCGCGATCGACAGCACCATGTGCACCACCGTCGCGGTTCATCCGGAAAACGCCGATCGCGTTTTCGTCGGCGGCAATCGCGGTCTCCACCGCAGCGACAATGGTGGCTTGACCTGGCGAACGCTCGCCGAGGGAGACAGCGCGCAGCCGGCTCCGGCCGGCCCGGTGACCAGCGTCGTTTTCGCCCATGACAAGCCCGACCTCGTGTTCGCCGGCGTGCATCGCCGCGGCGTCTTCCGCTCCGACGACGGAGGCGAGCATTGGCACCTCCTCGACCGCGAGACCAACGGGCTTCCGGGCGGCGAGGCCGCGAACGCGCCCAAGATCGCATTGGGACGCCACGGCATCCGGGGTTCGGATTTCGTCGCCGTCAAGATGGGCGACGCGGTCTACACCAGCGTCGACGGCGGCAATCGGTTCGCCTTGTTGGCCGAGATGCCCGACAGCGCCAAGTCGATGATGCCCTGGTGCAACCTGATGGCGGTCCACCCCGAGAACGAGCACCTGCTGTTCGCCGGCGGCACCAATCTCCATCGCAGCGACGACGGCGGCGCGAGCTGGGCGCAAGTGGGCGGATACGGCACGGAGGTCCACGAAGACCAGCAGTTCATCGTCTTCGACCCTGCAGGCGGTAACCGGATCTATCTCGCGAACGACGGCGGCGTCTGGGTGTCGAACGACGGCGGCCGCCAATGGCAGACGACGAGCCGCGGGCTCGTGGCCGCGCAGGCCTATGACGTCAGTGTCTCCGACGGACCGGCGCTGCGCGTCGCGGCCTCCCTGCACGATGAGAGCGCGCACATATTCGACGGCTCGAGCGACTGGACAGACCTGGGATGGGGCGAGGGCGGCTCGGTGATGTTCGTGCCCGGCCGGTCGGACGAACTCTACGCCGATTCCCAATGGAGCAACCTGATGCGCTTTCGCCGGCGCGCGCACGGCGAATGGGAGGTTGTCGAAGACGGCCCCGACACCGCCTTGCACGCCGATCAGCCATTGGCCGTCTCGCGGCGCAAGCCGCACGACGTTCTTGCGATCGACGCCGATCGGAGGTCGCTTTTGCGGCATCGTGCCGGGCGGTCGCCGGATTGGCCAATCGTGCTATGCCTGCCGGACGCCAAGCTGACCTGCGTCGCGATCGCCCCTTCGGATCGCCGGCTGGCCTATGCCGGCGATAGCGAAGGACGGGTCTGGCATTCGGGCGATGCCGGCGCGGCCTGGAGCCAACTCGGCGGTGCGCAACGCCTGGGCGGCGCGATCGCCAATATCGCGGTCAGCCGCTGGGATGCGCGCCGGTTCTATCTGGGCGTCCGCATCGAAGGCGCGCCCTCGATGTTTCGCGGCGACCTGTCCGACGGCAGCTGCACGCTCCACCCGCTGGCCGGGATCGCCCCCACCGGCGGACAGCGTCAGGTGGGCTTCGACGGCTATGCCGCCGTGCTCGAGGGCAGATACGAGGATACGCTACTGGCGATTCTCGAGAATGACATCGCCTTCAGTTTCGATGGCGGCATGAGCTGGCAAACGGCCGGCCACGGCCTGCCGAATGTGAGGCTCATGCGCGGTGCCGTGCGCGAGACCGACTGGACCCTCTACGTCGCGACGCACGGCGCCGGTGTGTTCAGACGCGCGCTCTAGCGTCAGGATGCGCTTTCTCTCCGCGGAAAACCGGGTCCGGTGACCGTGATGTGCCAGCGACCGTTCTTTTGCTCCCGGTCGGCTTTCCAATCGGCATTGGCGGTCTTGTCGCGCCGGTAGCGGTAGACGATCTGCTCCTTGCCGGTAATGGCTTGGATGATCCAATTCCGCAGAACTTCCTCGACCGTGCCTTCGGCCGTCTTGCCGTCATGGTCCAGGCCCTGATTGTCCTGCTTGAGCGCATTCTGACAGTGCTCAAACCACTCGTTTGCGTCGTCCGGGTTCCAGGGATTGTCTTCGTCATCCTGCCATGGCGGCTCCGGCGCGCCCTTGCCATCGGGTCGCCAATCTCGCGCCAGGCAGCCGATCGCATATTTTTCGCCCCTCTCGCCATACGTCTGGGTGAAGAACTCGTAGGTATCTTCGATATGCGCCGGACTGGTGATGATGTTCAGCTGGCTGAAAACCGGGAACCGTCCCCTGTCCCATCCCATGGGTTCCCTCCCGTTCCTCTAGAATTAATGGTTGCTCTGTTCGGTTCGCGACCGGCCACACCCGGTCGGTCGATCCACGGTGGACTGTAGACGACCCCGGAATTTCTGCCAAGGAACGGTGGGTTCCTCCGAAGTTCGCCCATCGCGGCGCGGATTGAACCGCAGACTCCGCGGGCGGATTTGCGCTAAGCTGCCGACCTAGCAATCGGCGGTACCGGCTTCCGGCCCGAGGGAAGGAAAGCGGCGATGCGTGCTGCGCTGCTAAGAGTGCCCGACTATCTGATCCGGGACCTTCCGCCGTTCGCTGCGGCGATGGCGCTTGCCGAGGTTTTCTACAAGTTCGGCAGCTTCACCCTCGAATGCCTGGCGTTCCTAACAACCTGGTACGTGCTGGCGCGCCTCTACCGGCTCGCGCTCGCCTCGACCGGCTACCGCCCAAGCGGCCGCCCGGACTTGCGCCGATCCTGAGAGACCCGGCGGGAAACGGTGAGGCATGGTTGAGACCACCACAGGGTTTGGCATCCGACGTCTGTCGGACACGCTCGCCCCCCCGAGCGCTTACACGCCCGAGCATCTGGCCCAACGCATTTGGCAGAACCGAGACGCGGTCCAAGGCGAGCGCAAGTTCGTCACCGTGCTGTTCGCCGATATCGGCGGCTCGACCGCACTGATCGACGCGCTCGACGCCGAGGACGCGATCGCCAAGCTCGATCCGGCCCTGGCAAAGATGATCGCTGCGGTCCATCGGTACGAAGGCACGGTCTGCCGGGTCCAGGGCGACGGCATCATGGCGCTCTTCGGCGCGCCGCTCGCTGACGAGGACCATGCTCTCCGCGCCTGCTACGCGGCGCTCGCCATGCAGCGCGCAATCGCCGAGGCCGACGACCCCGACATCGCCATCCGCGTCGGTCTGCATTCCGGTCCGGTGGTCGTGCGCTCGATCGAGAACGACCTCTCGATCAACTACGATGCCTCGGGCTCGGCGGTCCACCTCGCGGCGCGCATGGAGCAGCTCGCCCAGATCGGCAAGATTCGGCTGACCGCCGACACCTACCGGCTGGTCGAGGGCTTCGTCGACGTGGAGCCCCTGGGGCCGGTCGAGGTGAGGGGCCGCGCCGACCCGATCGAGGTCTACGCGCTGGCCCAGCGCCAGCGGGGGCGCTCCCGCTGGCAGGTTCGCGCAGCGCGCGGCCTCACCCGCCTCGTCGGGCGCGAGGCCGAGCTCCAGGCGCTGCGGGCGGCCCTCGACCGGGCCGAAGCGAGGCAACCCGGCCTCTTCACCATCGAGGCGGATCCCGGAGTCGGCAAGTCGCGGCTGGTGCACGAGCTTCTCGCCGCGCTCGCCGGCCGCGAGCTCACCGTGGTCGAATGCAGCGGCGCACCAGAATCGCTGGCGGTTCCCTACTACCCGGTCGAAAGCATGATGCGCACCTGGCTTGCGGTCGACGACCAGGACGCGCCCCTGGTCGTCGCGCGCACACTCGCTGAGACCGTCGACCGGCTGGACGAGAGCCTGCGCATTCACCTGCCGGCTTACCAGGATATCCTCCACCTCGAGGTCGACGACGCGGGCTGGCGTGAGCTCGAGCCGGCCGAGCGGCGCGCCCGGATGCGCCAGGCCGTCCTCGACCTCGTGATCTACGCCTCCGAGCTGAGGCCGGTGGTCCTGGTGCTCGAGGATCTGCACTGGGTCGATGGCGAGACGCTCGCCATCCTCGACCTGATGGTCGACCGGCTGGGCGCGAGCCGCGTGCTTGTGGTGGCCTCCTGCCGCCCGGAGTTCGACAACCCCTGGCGCGACCACCCGCTCCACGCGGGTATCCGCCTCGAACCGCTCGACCGGCGCGCGGCGCGCGAGCTGGTGGACGCGCTGCTCGGTGAGGACGCGGCGCTCGACGACCTGAAGACGCGCGTCATCGAGCGCGCCGGCGGCACGCCGCTCTTCATCGAGGAGATCGTGGGCGACCTCAAGCACTCCGGCGCCCTCGTTTCCGAGAACGGCCGGTTCGTGCTAACCAAGGCCGTCTCCGAGATCGAGCTCCCGGTCACGGTGCAGGCGGTGATCGCCTCGCGAATCGACCGCCTAACGCCGGAGGCCCGCAGCCTGCTGCAGACAGCCTCGGTCATCGGCGAGGCTGTGCCGGCCGAGCTTCTGCGCATCACCGCCGATCTTGACGAGAACACGCTGCTCGCGCGCATGGGGACGCTCAAGCTGCACGAGTTCATTCTCGAATCGCAGATGTCGCCGGAACTGCTCTACGCGTTCAAGCACGCCCTTGTCCGCGACGTCGCCTACGAAAGCGTGCTCAAGGCTAACCGCCGCGCGCTTCATGCCGCGGTCGTGGCGGCGATCGAGAAGCGCTATCACAACCAGGTGGACCGCTACGCCGACCGTCTCGCGCAACATGCCAAGTCGGCGGAGATGTGGCAGGCGGCCGTCGACTACGCGCGCAAGGCCGCCTTCCGCGCCCTCGACCGCTCGGCCTATGGCCAGGCGGTCCGGCACCTCGAGGGTGCGCTGCAGGCGCTCGACCACCTGCCGCAGGACGACGAGCGGCGCAAGCTCGAGATCGACCTGCGGCTCGCCTTGCGGGCGCCGCTCGGCGCGACCGGGGCCGTCGACAAGATGGTTCAGCGACTGGCCGAGGCCGAGGCGCTGGCCAAAGACCTCGGCGACGAATGGCGGCTCGGAGCGACCAAGATCTCGCAAGCCTTTGCCTTCAACTCCAGCGGCGATCTTGACAGCGCCGAGGAGGCAGGCGAGGCCGGTCTGGCGATCGCCGAGCGGATCGACGACGATCAGATGCGGCTTGCCGGATCCTACCACCTCGCACAAAGCTACATGTGGTCCGGCAAGTTCGATCGCGTGCGCGAACTGCTGTTGCCAGGCGAGGCCCGCGTGGCGCGGACGTTCCGTACCGAGCGCCCGGGCACGGCCGGCACGATTTCGGTTCTGTGGTTCGGAATGCTGGGCGCGGCAGAGGCCTATATGGGCGATTTCGAGGACAGCGCCCGTCATGTCGATGCGGCGGTAAAGATCGCCGACGAACTGCGGCGTCCCTACGACCAGGCGATCGCCCGCTGGTACAAGGGGTTCTCGATCTCCTACGGCGGCGCGCATGACGTGGCGCTCGAATGGCTGCAGGACGCTTACCGGCGATCCAAGCAAGCGCAGATCGAGTTCCTCATTCCCGTGGTTGCGACCAGCCTGGGCAATGTATATGCCAGCCTCGGCCGCACCGACGAGGCAGTTACCGTCCTCGAGGATGCGATCGATCGCTATACGAGCGCGAAATTCAGCTACGGCGTGGCGTACGCGACGCTGAATCTCGCATTCGCCCGGATGCAGAAAGGGGAAACCGAGCGGTTCGGACGGCTCCTGCGCAAGGCGACCGACCTGGCCGTCCGCCACGGCTTCGCCGGGATCGAGGTGCCGGCGCGTCGGTTCGAAGCGCTGGCACTGGGCCGCGCGAAGGACAATGCGCTAAAGGCGGAGGCGGTGGCGCAGCGCTCGCTTGCGCTCGCGACCGCGCGCGGCATGCGGCCCGATGTGGGGCATTGCCATCTGGTTCTGGCGAGGTTGCGGAGCCGGTCCGGGGACGTCGCGGCGGCACGGGAGCACGCCGCGACCGCCATTAGGCTCTACCGCGAGCTCGGAATGACCGCATGGCTCGAGCGGGCCGAGAAGCTGGCCGGCGGAGCGTCGAGCGACTGACGGTCCGCAACCGGGTCAGGCCTCGACAATCTGCGCTGCGGTATCCAAAGCGCGGTGTCTGCCGCGCTCCGCGGCCGAAAAAAGCTTCGCCCGCTTCAGGTTCCGCGCCAGCACGGTGAGTGGATTGATCGCCTCCTCCAGTCCGGGCGCGCGGTCGGGCCGCGCACGGTCCGCGCGTACCGCGGCGCGCACCGCGTGCCATTCAAGTCCGAACGGCGCATAGACGACCCGCCGCTGGGCAATGCTGATGAGGTTCAGGCACAGCGTCTGGAATCCGCGGCGCGCGAAGCGCTGCAGCGTGCGCCATTCTTGCTCACCGTAGTCACGGTGCGCGGCCTCTAGCCAGATAGTGCCGAAGTTGTGGTGAACGCTCTCGTCGCGCAGCACGTGGCCAAGCAGTCGCGCCAGCGCAGGGTCGAGCGTGTGTGCACGGATGTTGGAGAGCGCCCCCATCGCGAAACCCTCGATGAGAATGCCCATGCCGACGATCTTTCGGTCGACGTGCACGGTCGCGTGCAGCTCATCGAGGAACCGCATGAAGGCGTCGCCAACGGGATAGGGTGTCCCCCACCGCTCAGCGATATAGGCGGAAAACGCGCGGGCGTGGCGAACTTCCTCTTGCGCCTGAACGGCCATGAACTCGCGCGCCGCTGCGTCCTCGAGCCGGGTACCTAGTTGGGCGCAGAGGTGGAACGCCGTCTTCTCGCCTTGCAGAATGCCGGAAAGGAACCAGCGGATGATCTCGTTGCCCAGTCTGATGCGGTCGTCTTTGGCGAGCGCTTCCGCGGCAGTGGAGCGGAGCTCGGGATACCATGCATCCGGCATGACGGCCTGGCGCCGCACATCGAAGGGCCGCTCAAGGCACAGCACTGAGGGATCGTCCGGGCTCCAACGGCGCTCGTCGGCGGTGCTGGTCAGCAGATCGATCTTACCAGCGCGCGCAATGTCCCGTTCGGCGTCGAACTGTGGACCCGGCTGTCCGGCCGACGCACGGCTTGCCTGCTTGGCGGTATCGAAGTCGGGTCGGCCTTTTGGCTGGGCGCTCACTTGACCGCGGCATAGGTTGAGAGGTCACGCGTGCCGACTGCTGCACAGCTTATCTGGGCGGCTCGGCGCGACCATACGGTAAGCGCACCGTCCGAAAAGCACAATGATTGCCGACCGATGCTCTCCGCTCAACGAACTAGAATAATACAAAGAGCAGCACAAATATTCCGGCAACGACAGCCCAAGCTGCGACGACATCCATTCCGATTTCGCCCTGGTTGGTCATGAAGGGTGGACCGTCGGGTCGGTCGATGCCTTTGGAGGGTTTGCGGGCCTGCACGGGACGGGTGGACATGATCTTTGACCCTGCCGATGCGAATTGCGTCGCGCAGTTTCGTCGTTTCGCGCCCAAGGTTCTGTGCGATATGGCACAGTCAGTGCGAACCGCGTGACGTGAAGAACCTAATCGTCGACGGCATGGCTCACGGCCTGCCGCAACGCATTAGCTTTCACGATGGTCATGGTGCCGCGCCTCGATTGCAGCACCCCATTGCGGCGGAGCTCGCTCAATACGCGGGTCACGGCCTCCCGGTTCGTCCCGATCCGGTCGGCGATTTCGGCATGGGTCGGTGCCGGCTCGATGATCAGAGCGTCACTACCGTCCCCAGCTTTCGGCAAGGCGAGGCGGAGCAGTTCGACCTGCACGCGAACACTCACTGGCAGCGTTGCCAGCTCCTTCACCCGTTCCGAATACAAACGTAGCAACCGCGTGAAATGCCGGAGCAGCGCCGCCACCACACTCGGCTGCTCGCGCAACAACCGCCACAACCCATCGGCGGCAAGCGTGGCGATCACGCAGGGCGAGAGCGCGATGACGCTGGAAGAGCGTGGCTCGCCGTCGATCGCGGCGAACTCGCCGAACATTTCTCCCGCGTCGATGTCACGGTAGCTCACTTGTCGGCCGGCGCGCGAATAGTTGAGCGCCCGGACACGACCAGCCACGACGAAAAAAACATCGGCCGAAGTATCGAGATAGTGGATTATTGTCTCTCCAGGACCGTAGCGTCGCCAGCTTGCCCGTTCGGCGAGCGCATGGCGGTCAGCCGGCGTCATCTGCTTCAACAGATCGACACCGTCAAGACTCTGCTCCGGTCGCGTTATGTGCTTCATGCAAAAAAGTTCGGTGCGGTTGCGCGTTCGCACACTATGCGACGTCGCGCGCTCATCGCATATTCGCATGCGAAGCCGGTGCGTCTTCACGAAACAGAATATCCAGCCCGCTAGTCGGTGACGATTAGCCTGACATGGCTACCTACGACAAGAATGGCGCAAATATAGCCCTGCGGTAGTCAGATGTCCGCAATGGGTCAAAAGCTGACATTGATCGTTGCTCGAGGGACGTCCGCTTTTGGTCGGATAGCAGACGTCGGAGCTGAAGGATCAATCGTCCTGTCGCGCCTTATCGGACAAGTGTGGCCGACCAACCTCATCCACATGCCTTTCCCCTTCGAGGCGGCGGTCTTGCCACGGATGCGTTCACTGGTCACCTCGCGCTCGAACCGGGCGAAAGAGGGCAGCATGTTGAGCGTTGTCCGCCGTCAGCCGACCCTGATTTGTCGTCTCAGCTTCGATCAATGTGACCACGCCGCGACCGGCAATGCCCGCCGCCTAGATCGGGTCGCATTCGGGCCGGATCAAAAATTGATCCGGCCCGAATGCGTGAATCCGATCTAGGACCTCGATGGCCGTGAGTAAGCGCCAGAGCTTCCGGGCTGTCCGGCGAGCTGCGGCCGTCGGGCGGGCGGATCCATTTCCAAGGGCGCGAAATCACTGGGGCGCCGTCGAACCGGACCGCGCGGCTCGGAATCGGGCGGAGCTATCAGAAGACAAACATATTCCCCGAGTTCAGCTGCCTCCAGAATTGCTGGATCGGCGCCCAGATGCGCCTGCCGACGTCGATGCGTTTTTTTCGCGCCGCGCGGCGCTACCGCGCGGTGGCGGAACGCGCGGAACGGGCATTGGCCTTGTGCGAACTCGCACACCGCAAGGACGTCCCGGCGGCCGAGATCAGCTATGGCGAGCAGCGACAGCTCGAGATCGGCATGATGCTCGCAACGGAGCCGACGCTGCTGCTGCTCGACGAGCCGCTCGCCGGAATGGGGATTGACGAGTCGGCGCGCGTGTCCGTCGGCGCGTGGATGCGGACGGCAGCCACGCGCATTGCCTCGGGAGGGATTCGCGTCATCGCCGCGAGCCCGACAACGCCGGGCCACGGTCTTTCATCCCGCCGACAGTCTGCAATTCCAGTTCAGGCAACCGCGGACGGATCCGATGTCCGGGCAGACGCGCGCCACGGCTGCGGCGTCAGTCGTGCTTTTTCTCCATCGACTTCTTGCCGCCGTGATCCATGCCGCCGCCGGCCTTCACGGCGCCGAAGCGCTGCTTCTTGATGACGATGTCGCGGGCCGGCCCGGTGACGGTCATCTTGAGAGCCCACTCGCCGTACATCTCAAGGTTCAGCCGGACGTGGTACAGGCCCGGCTTGCCCATCGCCGTGGCCGTGACGGGCTTGACGTTGTGCGCCATCGGCATCGCGGGCATCTCGGCCTTGATGTTGAGCTTGGCGCCCTTGATGGGTTTGTGGCTCTTCCTGCCCATCAGCATGATCCGGCAGTCGAAGACGAACTTGGTCTTGGTCTCCTTGCAGGCGACGTCGGCCATCACCCGCTCGGCCGCCGCCGCGCCCTGGGGCAGCGCCAATATGGCCGCGCCGGCGGCCAGGGTCGCGAAGATCTTGGTCATGCGATCTCCTCCCGTTTGATCCCCAGATAGGCGCTCACGAGATGGGGATCGCTCAGCAACGTCTTGGCATCGCCGTCCAGTATCATTCGTCCGCTCTCGATGACGTAGCCCCGGTCGGCGATCTCCAGGGCCTGGCGGACGTTCTGCTCGACCAAAAGGATGGTAACACCTTGGGTCCGCAATTTGGCGATCAGGTCGAAGACGTCCCGCGCGGCGATCGGCGACAAGCCGAGCGAGGGCTCGTCGAGCATGAGAAGGCGCGGGCTCGACATCAGCCCGCGGGCGAGCGCCAGCATCTGCTGCTGGCCGCCGCTGAGGGTCGAGGCGCCCTCCGCGAGCCGCCCGCGCAACACCGGAAACAGGTCGAGGACCTCGTCGAGCCGGGTTCGCAGCGCCGCCTTGTAGCCGCGCGTGTGGCCGCCGACCAGCAGGTTCTCCTCGATGCTGAGATTGGCGAAGATCATGCGCCCCTCGGGCACGTAGCTGACGCCGGCCTTGACGATGCGCTCCGCGCCGGCGCCGTCGATGCGCGCGCCCATGAAGGCGATGCTGCCGCCGGCGGGCCGCACCACCCCGGCGACCGCATGCATGGCCGAGCTCTTGCCGGCGCCGTTGGCGCCGATGAGGGCCACGATCTCGCCGGCGCGGACCTCGAAGGAAACCCCCTGCACCGCGCGGATCCGCCCATAGCTCACCTCGAGGCCGCGGACCTCGAGCATCACGCCCCGCCCCCGTCCCGGCCGATATAGGCCTCCAGGACGACTGGGTCGTTCAGCACCGCGTCGGGCGCGCCCTCGGCGATCTTGGCGCCGAAGTTGAGCACGCAGACCTGCGCGCAGAGCCGCGCGATCATGTCCATCTTGTGCTCGATGACGATGCAGGCGCGCCCGGGTGCCGCGACCTCCTCGATGAGGCGCGCCATCGCCTGCGTCTCGGCGGGCGTCATGCCCCCTGCGGGCTCGTCGAGCAGCAGCAGCCTGGGGTTTCGCACCAGCGCGCGGGCGAGCTCGAGGCGCCGCTGCTCGGGCAGCGGCAGGGACTTGGCCAGCTCGTCGCGACGGTCGGCGAGGCCCGTCGCCTCGAGCAGCGCCGCGATCCGCGCCTCGCCCCCGGCCCGCCGCTCCGCTCCGGCGAGCGTGTGCCGGGCCGCGGCCAGGTTCTCGCGCACGGTCATGCGGGCGTAGACGCGCGGCGTCTGGAAGGTGCGCGCGATGCCCTTGGCGATGATCCGGTGCGGGCCCAGCCGCGAGATGTCCTCGCCGAGGAAGCGCACGCGCCCGGCGCTCGGCCGGTAGAGCCCGGTGACCACGTTGAAGAGCGTGGTCTTGCCCGAGCCGTTCGGGCCGATCAGCCCGAAGACGCCCTCGCCCGCGACCGCGTAGTCGACGCCCGAGAGCGCCTCGAGCCCGCCGAAGCGCCGGGTCAGCCCCTCAATCGCCAGCATCGCGCGCCTCGCCGGGTGTCGCCTCGGGCCGCCTGCGCGCGGAGCCCGCAAGCCTCCGCCACATCCGATATTTCAGCCAATACACCACCTCCTCGTCGAGCAGCCCGCGCGGCCGCACGATCAGCAGCACGGCGACCAGCCCGCCGAAGACGATCATCCGGTAGCCGGTGAAGATGCGGATCGATTCCAGAAGCCCGATGTCGATCGCCACGCCGAGCAGCGGCCCGAGCGAGGTGCCGAGCCCGCCGATGAGCCCGTAGGCGAGGCTGTGCACGCCCAGCATGACGTTGAACACCTTGGGCTCGACGTAGGTGTTGAGGTGGACGTAGAGCGCGCCGCCGATGCCGGCGATGAAGCCCGCCAGCACCGTGGCCAGCACCTTGTAGAAGGTCCGGTTGACGCCCTGCATCTCGGCGAGCAGCTCGTCCTCGCCCAGCATGCGGAAGATCTTTCCCAATCGCGAGCGCCCCATCAGGAAGAAAAAGATCAGCACCGCCGCCAGCACCCCGTAGATCAGCAGCATGTAGTCGAGGTTCGAGATGTCGTTCTCGAAGGCGTAGCGCACGCCCCGGAAGCCGTCGGAGCCGTCGGGGCCGACCAGCTCGCCGTCGATCTCGACCTGGTAGCGGAAGATCTCGAAGACCAGGCGCACCATCTCGGCGAAGGCGAGCGTGCCGATGGCGAAGTAGAGCCCGCGCAGGCGCAGGGTCGGCCAGGCCAGCACGAATGCGGCGGCCGCGGCGACCAGCGCGCCCCAGAGGATGCCGGCCCATAGCGGCCAGCCCCACATCGCCGTGGCGATCCCCGAGGCGTAGGCGCTGATCGCGAAGAAGGCCTGCTGGCCGAAGGAGATCTCGCCCGTCATCAGCAGGAGGTATGCGCTGAGTGCGATGAAGGAGAACATCCCGATATTGGAGAGGACCTGGATGGTGTACTCGTCCATCGCCGCTCACACCCTGCGCAGCGCCAGGCGCTCGCGCTCGGCGCGGCGCTGGCCGAGGAGGCCGCCCGGCCGCGCCACCAGGAAGACGAAGAGGAGGCCATAGGCGGCGATGTCGCGGATCTCGGTGCCGAGGTACCAGGTCGCCTGGCTCTCGACGACACCGAGCAGAAAGCCGCCCAGGATCGCCCCCGGCACCGAGCCCATGCCCCCCAGCATCATCGCGATCATGCCCTTGAAGGTCGCCCAGAGGCCGAAGAGCGGCGTCACCTGCTGCTCGTTGGCGGCGATCAGGTAGCCCGCGAAACCGCCGATCGCCGAGGCCAGCACGAAGGCGAGGAAGGTGATCCGCCCCGTCGCCACCCCCATGAAGCGCGCGGCCAGCGGGTTCTCCGAGACCGCGCGCAGGGCAAGGCCGAAGCGCGTGCGGTAGAGCATGAAGCTGAGCGCGCCCATGATCGCCACCGCGCAGCCGAACATGATGAGGTAGGTGGACTGGATGTTGATGCCGGCGAGCTCGAAGGGCCGCGCGCCGGTGAGCCGCGGGAAGGGATAGGTGCGGTCGGGGAAGACCAGCGTGGTGAGCTCCTCGAGCTGCATCCAGATGGCGAAGCTCGAGACCATCGAAGCGAGCGCCGCGCCCTGGCGGATCGCCCAGAAGCAGAGGCGCTCGACATAGATCCCCGCGAGCACGGCGCCGAGGACGGTCGCGGCGGCGATGGCGAACCAGCCCGCCCGGTACTGCACGAAGAGAAACGTGCCGACGAAGACCCCCAGCATGATCGACGGCCCGTAGGAGAGGTTGAGCCGCCGCATGACGCCGAAGATGAGGGTGAAGCCGATCGCCAGCAGCGAATAGCGCGAGCCGATCATGATCCCGTCGACGGTGTTCTGGATGAAATCGATCATCTATCCTCGCACCGGAACGGCCGACGGTTGGCGTGACCGGACATAGGGCCTCGTCCTTCGACAAGCTCAGGATGAGGCCTGCGGCGAATTCAGAGCCATGCCCGAAGAGTGACCGAAACGAGCCCCTCATGCTGAGCCTGTCGAAGCACGAGGGGCGGCGATCCGGCACGCCTTCAACCGGACATCGGCTGCCCTCAGGCGGCGCCGCTGCCGAGATAGGCGCGCTGGATGACCTCCTCCTCGGCGACGTCGCCGGGGGTTCCCTCGAACGTCACCTTGCCCTGCTCGATCAGGTAGAAGTGATGCGCCACCTTGAGCGCCATGTGGGCGTTCTGCTCGACCAGGAAGATCGAGGTGCCGTCCTCGTTGAGCTCGGTGATGATCTCGAAGATCTCCTCCACGATCATCGGCGCCAGGCCGAGCGAGGGCTCGTCCATCAGCAGCAGGTCGGGCCGCGCCATCAGCGCCCGGGCGACCGCGAGCATCTGCTGCTCGCCGCCCGAGAGCGTGCCCGCCGATTGCGAGGTGCGCTCGCGGAGGCGCGGAAAGCGCGTCAGCATGCGCTCCAGGTCCTCGGCCACCGCGGCCTTCTCGCGGGTGCGCAGATAGGCGCCGGTGCTGAGGTTCTCCAGCACGCTCATGTCGGCGAAGACGAGCCGGTTCTCCGGCACCAGCGCGATGCCGCGCTCGACGACGCGGGGCGCGGCCAGCCCGGCGATCTCGTCGCCGCGGAAGCTGATCGAGCCCGAGCGCGGCCGCAGGATGCCGGTAATGGTCATCATCAGCGTGGTCTTGCCGGCGCCGTTGGGCCCCAGGAGGCAGGTGATCTTCGCCTCGCTCGCGGACAGGCTGACGCCCTTCAGCGCCTCGATCTTGCCGTAGGCGGTGACGATGTCCTTGACCACGAGCATCAGCCGGCGGCCCCCGCGGCCGTGGGCTCGGCGGTGCCGAGATAGGCCTCGCGGACGACCGGGTCGGCCTGGACCTCCGCCGGCGTGCCCTCGGCGATCTTGCGCCCGAAGTTGAGCACCGCGATGCGGCCGGCGATGCCCATCACCAGCTCCATCACGTGCTCGACCAGGAGGATGGTGATGCCGCGGCCCTGCAGCGTGCGCAGGCGCCCGTCGAGGGCCTTCACCTCCTCCAGGCTCATCCCCGCGGCGGGCTCGTCGAGCAGCAGCAGCGAGGGATTGGCCGCGAGCGAGCGCGCCAGCTCCAAACGCCGCTGCTCGCCGAAGGCGAGGTTGCCGGCCAGCTCGTCGCGCTTTTCGGCGAGGTTGGCGAAGGCGAGCTCCTCCTCCACCGAGCGCCGCGCCGCCGCCGAGCCCGACATCCAGCGCTTGACGAAGTTCTCCGACTTGCGGGTCTCGGGCGCGTTCTGGGCGACCCAGAGGTTCTGCCAGACGGTGAGCTCGTTGAAGAGGCGGATGTTTTGGAAGGTCCGCGCGATGCCGCATTCGAGCGTGCGGTGCGGCTGGGTGTCGGTGATGTCCCGGCCCTTGAAGCTGATCCTGCCCCCGCTCGCCGGGAAGATGCCGGCGATCAGGTTGACGGTGGTGCTCTTGCCCGAGCCGTTCGGCCCGATCAGCGCCACGATCTCGCCCTCGTTCACCGTGAGGTCGAGCGCGTCGACCGCGACCACGCCGCCGAAGTTCTTGGTGAGGGCCTGGATCTCGAGCATGGGCGCTCACGCCGCCTTGCGCGGCCGGCGCACCGCCGAGCCGCCGACCGCGTCGCGGAGCAGCGCCGAGAGGCGCCGCAGCCCCGCCGGGAGCAGCCGGACCGCGGCCGCGAGGCCGCTCCAGCTCCAGCCCGCCATCACCACGATGAAGGCGATCCAGGCCATGTGGTTGTATTCGAGCCCGGTGTTGCCCAGCACCCCCTCGACCGCGGCGACGATCTCGTTGGCCGCGGTCTCGCCGGCCAGCACCAGGACCACCGTGACTATGGCGCCGCCATAGACCCGCCGCCGCCAGTAGGGCGAGAGGTCGCGGTAGACGCTGACGAAGCCGCGCGGGCTCACGTTCATCGCCACCACGATGAGGAAACCGAACAAGAGGTTCCGCCAGTCGCCGAGGAAGCGCAACCCCTCGACCAGGAAGCCCTGGATGAAGATCACCGCGGCCAGCGTGCCGAAGACGTTGTGCAGCCCGCCGACGATAGGATAGGCGATGGCGAAGGTGGCCAGCACGACGCCGAAGTTGGCGTGCTCGATATGCGTCGTGTAGTGCGAATAGAGCGTGCCGCCGACCCCGGCGATGAAGCCGCCGATGGCGAAGGCACTGACCTTGACCGCGGTCAGGTTGACGCCGACGCTCTGCGCCGCAAGGTCGTCCTCGCCGACCGCGCGCAGCACCGCGCCCGCGCGCGAGCGGTCGAGCCACCAGACCCCCGCCATCACGATCGCCATCACCGCCAGAATGAAGATGGCGCGGTCGAGGTCGGTCCAGCCGTTGGCCGGGAAGAAGCGGATCTGCTTGAAGCCCTCGCCGCCCTGGGGGCCCACCTTCACCGCGCCCTGCTGGACCTGATAGGTGAAGTTGAACCAGAAGAGCCGCACCGCCTCGCCGAAGGCGATCGTCGCCACCACGAACATGAGGCCCTTGACGCGCAGCGCCGGGAAGCCGGCGATCGCGGCGACGGCCGCGGCGGTGGCGCCGCCGATGAAGAGCGCCGGCACGATGTGCCAGCCGGCGATCGTCGTCAGCATGCCCGAGACATAGGCGCCGATGGCGAAGAAGCCCGCCTGCGCCATGGTCACCTGGCCGGTCTGCAGCACCACGTAGGCCGACAGGCCGAGGATCGTGTGCACGCCGATCAGCTGGGCGAGGCCGTACCAGAATTGCATGCCGCCGCTCCCGCCCGCTCAGTCGCGCGCGGCGCTTTTGCCGAAGATGCCCATCGGGCGCACCGCCAGGAACAGGAACAACAGCAGCATCACATAAAGATCGCGCTCCTGCACGTCGCGCAGGGCCAGCGCCACGTTCTCGAACATGCCGACCAGGAGCCCCGCGATAATGGCGCCGGGGATGCTGCCGAGCCCGCCGATCACGGTCACGATCAGCCCCTTCACGGTGATCGGCAGGGTGAGGAGCGGCGAGAGCGTGCCGACCGCCGCCGCCGTCATGGCGCCGGCGAGCCCGCCCAGCAGCCCCGACATGATGAAGGTGGTGGCGTTGGTGCGCTGCACGCTGATGCCGCAGAGCTGGGCCGCCACCGGCTGCTGCGCCACCGCGCGCGTCGCCACGCCGAGCCGGGTGCGGTAGAGGAAGACGACGAGCGCCACCGTGGCGACCACCGAGAGGCCGAAGATGAACAGGAGGTCGCCGCGCAGCCCGAAGTTGCCGATCTCGATCATCACGTTGTCGAACAGCGCCGGATAGGGCTGGGGCATGCCGTCGGTCTCGTGGACGATCACCTCGTCGATCAGGATCAGCATGCCGACCGTGGCCATCAGCGTGGCCAGCGGGCTCGTGGTCGGGATGAAGCGGAAGCAGGTGATGTAGACGAGATAGCCGACCGCGCCCGAGGCGATCGCGGCGATCAGGAAGACGACGATCGCCGGCATCGGCAGCAGCGCGGCGAAGGCGAGGCTGATATAGGCGCCCGCGATCGCCGTCGCCGCATAAGCGAGGTTGATCTTGTGCATGACGCCGAAGATCAGCGCGAAGCCGGTGCCGATGATCGCGTAGGTCGCCCCGAAGAGCAGGCCGTCGGTCACCGCCTGCAGCAGGTCGAGGGCCGAGAGATCGCCGAACATCTAGAGCCACGCGGCGCGGGTTACGCGGCCGCGGCGGCGTTCACGATCGTCGATGGCGTCGCGGAAATGCTTCACCGACCGGCCCCCCCTGCTGGTCCCAGCACCCATTGATGCGCGCAGACTTGCAAGCACGCGGATACGCACGGCACGAATGCACGGCGGCAGCGCGGACGGACCGCTGGCACGGTCCGTCCGCCGCCGGATGTGGG
>Ga0302046_10000972_pt1 | contig 27313 bp, 27 predicted proteins | sample RVTome_11_FD_200261 | JGI IMG/M metagenome (GOLD analysis project Ga0302046, IMG submission 200261) | Soil microbial communities from uranium-contaminated site in the Upper Colorado River Basin, Wyoming, United States - RVT147D111 (version 2) ... | reverse complement strand
CGGGGCAACGTGGACCATGCCGATGAGACGCATGCGACGCCGGGGATTGTAGCACGCGGTCACCGTTGGACGGGCCGCCGACGGCCCGGCTATAGTGGCATCCGCAGACCGTGGGAGCCGCCAGGGGGTCCTGGCCGGGCTCGCGACCGTGGCGCGGGCGACGGCCCAGCCGGAGCCGAAGGGAGGACAGCCGTGGGCTACCAGACGCTGCGCGTGGAACGGGACGGGGCGATCGCCACCATCACCCTCAACCGTCCGGACGCGCGCAACGCAATCGACCTCACCATGCGGCAGGAGCTGGTGGGCGCGCTCGACGAGGTCGAGGCCGACGAGGCCGCCCGCGTCCTGATCCTCGCCGGCAGCGGCGGGCACTTCTGCGCGGGCGGCGACGTCAAGTCGATGCGGACCCGGCGTCTCACGGCCGCCGAGGGGCGGGGGCGCGTCGAGCTGCTCAACCGCATGGTCCTGCGGCTGGTGGACTTTCCGCGTCCCACGATCGCGATGGTCGACGGCTTTGCCGTCGGCGCCGGCACCAACCTGGCCCTCTGCTGCGATCTCGTCGTCGCCTCCGACCGCGCGAAGTTCGGCGAGCTGTTCAACAAGATCGGGCTGGTGCCCGACGGGGGCGGCACCTGGCTGCTCTCGCGTCTCGTCGGGCTGGCGCGCGCCAAGGAGCTGATCTTCACCGGCGACGTCTTCGACGCCGCCGAGGCCGCGCGTATCGGCCTCGTCAACCGCGTGGTGCCGGTCGCCGACCTGGGGCGGGTCACGCGCGAGCTGGCCGAGAGGATCGCGGCCGGCCCGCCCGCCGTGCAGCGCCTGGCCAAGCACATGGTCAACCGCGCGGCGACCTCCGATCTGGCCGCCGCCCTCGACCTCGAGGCCTACTCCCAGGGACTGGCCATCGCCTCCGACGATCACCAGGAAGGCCTGGCCGCCTTCTTCGACAAGCGCCCCCCGAAGTTCACCGGGGCGTAGGGCCGTGCTAGTTCGGGCGGGGCGCAGCGGGTAGCGGCGCCGGAGTCGACTCGGAGCCGGGGGGCGCGGCGTCTTGTTGCGGTGCTGGTGGCGCCAGCGCCGCCGGTGGCACGGCGCGCGGGCGGATGGGCGGGCCGGCTGGGCGGGCGGTGCTCGGCGGAGCCAGGGCCCGTGGCGCGGCGGGGACCGGTGATCCCGTTGCCGGGTCGGCCGGAGGAGCGGGTGCCGACGACGGGCCCGGTGGCGGCGGCGCGGGCGGAATCGCAGGGACACCAGGCGGCGGCGCCGGTACGACGGGCTGGGGGCCGGACGGCGTCACGCCGAGGGGCGGGCCGGGGGCGGGAGCGGACGACGGCGGTGGCTCGAGCGGGGGCGCCGAGGGCGCCGGGGCCGGGACCGGCGGCGGCACCGGCGGTGGGCCGGAGGTCGGCGGGCGCGGCGACGTCCGGATCGCATCGTCGACCTCGGGGGTGGCGCGCCGCATCTCCTCGGTGATCCGCGCGGCGTCGAGTGCGGTGCCGACGACCCGGGGCGTGATGAGGAGGATCAGCTCGCGCTTGTCCGTCGTGTGTTCCTTGGTGCCGAACAGGTAGCCGAGGATGGGGATCCGGCTGAGCAGGGGAAGGCCACGGTCGGCGACGCCGCGCCGGTCGGTGATCAAGCCCGCCAGCACCAGCGTCTGATTGTTGAGCAGCACCACCGATGTCTCGGCCTCGCGCTTGTTGATTCGACGCGAACCCGTCGGCGGCTCGGGGTCGCCGATGTCGTTGACCTCCTGCTTGATGTCCAGGGCGACGGTGCCCCGCTCGCCGATTCGCGGCGTCACCGTGAGCACGACACCCGCGTCCCGGTACTCGACGGTCTGGTTGACGACGATGTTCGTGGGGGAGATCTGGCCGGGCTGGGTGGGGTCGGTGGGTGACGTCGTCACGCCGCCGATCGGGGCCTGCTGCCCCGTGATGATCGGGATCGACTGCGACACGTTGACGACGGCCTTCTTGTTCTCCGACGTCATGATGTGCGGGTTCGAGATCACGTTCACCCGCGTCTCGGCCGCCAGCGCGTTGAGCATCGCGAAGAACTTGTCCCTCTGGAAGGCAAAGGCGGTCAGTCCGGCGCCGGGCAGGCCACTGGCGATCGCCCCCGGGATCAGCGAGCCGAGGTTCAGCGCGGGAGCCGTGATCGGCGACGTCGTGCCGGTCGACGTCGTGATCGACTGTTGCGCGAGGCGGAAGCTGCCCTCCCGCAGCGCCCAGTCGATCCCGAGCTTCGTGCTGTCGGTCAGCGTGATCTCGGCGACCAGGACCTCGATCAGCACCTGGCGCGGCATCCGGTCGAGCTGCTTGATCGTGATCTCGATGTCCGCCCATTGCTTCGGCGTCGTGGTGACGATGATGGCGTTCGTCGTCTCGTCGGCGATGAAGCGCACCTGGCCCTCGACCAGCGGGGCGTCGGCGGTTCCCGGCGCCAGCGGCGCGCCCGGCGCCACCGACGGTGGGGGCGGTGGCGGCGGAGGCGGCTGGCCGGGGGTGCGTCCGGTCTGCGTGCCCGGGGTGGTCGTCGACACCGGCGTCGTCTGCACGGTCTCGCGCCCGCCGTAGATCGCGTTCAGGGTCGCGGCGAGATCCTTGGCCTTGGCGTTCTCGGCGTAGTAGATGAACACCCGGCGGCCGCCGGTGATGTTCACGTCCAGCTTCTCGATGACCCGGCGGATGGTCTCCATCTCGCCCCTGCGCGCGTTGACGATGAGCAGGTTCGAGCGGCGCTCCGCCACGATCAGCGGCGGGCGGTCGGCGCCGCCGGGCTGGGCGGCGCCGGGCAGGGCCGGCGCGCCGGGCGCGGCCGGGACCGGGGCCGCGACTCCGGCGCCGGTGCGCAGGCGGCCCGACTGGAAGAGCTGGTTGAGGATGTTGGCCATCTCGGCCGCGTCGGCGTACTGCAGCGGGATGATCTGCAGCTCGTCCAGCGCCACCTCGATGTCGACCAGCCGGATGATGTCGAGCAGGCGGGCGATGTTGGACGCCGAGTCCGTGATGATGAGCACGCCCGTCTCGCGGTTGGCGATGAGCGTGCCCCGGGACGAGATGAGCGGCCGCAGGAGCGTGCCCAGGTCGTTCACGGGGGCGAAGCGGACGGGAACGATCTGCGTGATGACCTCGTCGGTCGCGCGCGCCGGATCGGGCGTGGCGCCGACGATGGTGGGCACCGCGCGCTCGCGGGCGCCCTCGATCGGCACGATCTTGTAGAGGTTTCCCGAGCGGATCGCGGTGACCCCGTGCACCTCGAGGATGGCCAGGAGGACGCCGAAGACCTCCTCCTGGGGGATCCGTCCCGATGTCTGCACGGTGACCTTCTTGCCCGACACACCGGGGCCGAGGACGTAGTTGAAGCCCACGATCTCGCTGGCGGCGTGGACGACCGTCTCGATGTCGGCGTTGTCGAAGTTCAGGACGATGAAGCGGCCCTTCTGGCCGGGGGGCACCGGCGGCACCGTCGGCGGCGCGGCCGGGCGCACGGGGGCGGCGGCGCGAGGCGGCTCCGCGCTGGGCGGCTCGGCCCGAGGCCCGACCGAGGGCGTGGGGGGCGCGGGAGTGGGGGGCGGGGCGGGCGCCACCGTGACGACCGGGGCCGGGAGCGGCGGCAGCGGCGGAGCGCTGATCGGCGGCGCCTTCGACGGCGTGGCGCAGCCGCTCGCGAAGGCGAGCATGACGACGGCGGTGATGCTGCGCTTTACATCATTGCTGCGGCGCATTGGGGGGCTGCCCTTGCGGGAGGCGTCGCAAGAGGTTCGGTGGCAGCGGCCGGCGGCCCGGGATGACCGACGGCATCACGGGCCGCGCCGCCTGACCGGACGGCGGGACCACTCCCGGCTGGGGCATGACCTGGCCGGGCGGCGGGGCGACCGCCGCCGCCGGCGGGATCACGCCCGGCAGGGTCGGCGGGGTCCCGACCGGCTGCGCCGGCTGGGCTCCGGGGGCGACCGCGACCGCCGGAACGGGCGTCGGCCGTGGCCGCGAAGGATCGCGCAGCCTGACGTCGAGCTGCCCGTCCGGGCGATTGATGACGACGCTGTCCGCGCTGATGGCCTGCACGGTGCCTCCGCCCACGTTGTCACCGACGCGATAGGCCGCCACCCGCTTCGTCGCCGGATCCTCGAGGTACGCGATCGGCGCGCCCTCGCGGAGGACGACGCCGTACAGGTTCGGCTTTCCCGCGGGAGAGGCGGCGGCGGCCGCGACCGTGGCGGGCGCCTCCGTCCGTGTCGGGCTGAAGAGGTTGCGCGCGGCGACGCTGCCGTAGGCGCCGGCGACTGCCGACCGCGGCTCCTCGGCCACCGGGGCCGGGGTGGTCGCGGGCGGACGGCGCGCGGCCGACGGCATCCGCAGGGGAGCCGTCAGCTGGCGGGCGATGAACACCACGCTGCCGGCCGCAATCGTGAGCAAGAGCACGTTGATGATCAGTAGCTTCTTGGGCATCATGCTTTCGGCTTGCCGGGCAGGATGAACCCGGACACGGTCAGCGTCACGAGCAGCTCCTTCGGTTGGCTGACGTTCACTACTCTCACGCGCAAGTCTTGAACCGTCAACAATTTCTGCGAGCCCTCCAGCCGGGTGAGCAGATCCACGAGCTGACGGATCTCGCCCGAAACCGCGATTTCCACGGGGATTTCCAGCAGCTCGCCCCGCTCCACGGTGGGCAGGATGCGCTCGCTCCGGACCTCGGTGTTGGCCTGGGCCGCCATCTCCTTGGTCAGCTTCTGCAGCTCGGAGGCGGCGACCGCGGGCGCCGCCTCCGCGAGGAACCTCGCAGAGGCACGCTCGAGATCGGCGTTGACCGCCTCCAGCTCCCTGGCGATGGCGTCCTGGCGGGCGAGCAAGTCGAGCCGGCGGGCCAGGACCTGCGAGCGGCTCGGCACCAGCTCGGCGGTGAGCCGCTGGCGTTCGGCCAGGGGCTGGACGACGAACGTCCAGCCGAGGACGAGCGCCAGGCCGAGCCCGCCCAGCAGCACGAACCGCCGCTCGCGGCCCGACAGCGAGCCGATCATGAGCGGGACGCTCCGCCGGCCGGCGCGAGGGGGGCCGCAGGCGGCTTCGACGGGGCGGCCGCACCTTCCCAGGAGGCGCGGATCCTGAACTGCTCCTTGTCGCGGCCGCGGGTGACCGGCGACGAGAACTCGACGCGCTCGAGGCGCGGCGAGTTCTCGAGCAGCGGAATGAGCGTGCTCGCCGCCGCTGCCTGGCCGGTCAGCTCGACGCCCTTGGCGTCGAGCGAGACCGTGGTGAGCCACGTGTCGTTCGGCAGCAGGTCGGTCAACTCGCGGAGCACGGGCAGCGGGCGGATCGCGCCGGCCTCGAGGCCCGTGATGGTCGCCAGCAGCGTGCGCTTGCGCTCGAGCTCGCGCACCACCCGTTCGGTGGCGCGCACCTGGGGATCGAGGCGCGCGACCTCGGCGTTGATCCGGTCGAGGTGACGCTGCTCGCGATAGCCCGGCACCAGCAGGGCGGCGACGAGCAGCAGCGCCGTCGCGGTGGCCAGGCCGAGGGTGAGGCCCTGGGCGCGGGTGAGCCGGCGAGGACGGACGCTGGACGGCAGCAGGTCCAGCGGGCGTCCGCGCCGCGCCGTGGCGACGGCCAGGGCCAGCTCCTGCCCACCGCGGTCGTCGCCGGTCAGCTCGGCCAGCCGGGCTCGCGCCCGCGGGGTGTAGGGGGGCGGGCCGGCGGGCGCGCCCAGCGAGGCCAGCGCGGGCGCGTCGGGCGAGAGGTCGCCCGAGACCCAGATCGCGTCGCAGCCCCGCCACCGTACCACCGCCAGCGAGCGCCCGATCTCGTCCGCCACGCCGGCGTCGTCAGCGGCCGGGACCGAGCGGCTGAGCACCACGGCGGGGCCGAGCAGGCAGAGCACGTCGGTGGTGGCGCCCGCGCGATGCACCCACACCACCCGCCGGCCGCGCTCGGGACGGACGAGGGCCACCAGGTCGTGCGCGGCCACCGTGAGCGAGACCGGCCGCAGGCGCGCCTCGGCGGCGATCCGGAGCGCCGCCTCGACGACGCGCGGCTCGGCGGCGACGACGAGCAGGCGATGCAGCGCTTCCTCGCGCCGGGCCCCTTCGAGGTCGCCGGGCAGCGGCACGAAGTCGAACGCGGTGTCGTCGGCGGCGAAGGGCAGATGCCCGTCGAGGTTCAGCCGGACCATCTCGCGCATGTCGCCGCCCACCGCGGGCAGCTCCATCGGCCGCACGAACACCGTGGCCCGCGCCAGCGCCAGCGCCACCGTGCGGGGCGCGAGGCCGCGATTGGTCAACTCCTCCCGCAGGGCGGCGGCGGGATTCTCGGCGACGAGGGTGAACGTCTCCACCCTCTCGCCATCGAGTGCCGCGACGGCGAGCCGGTCCGTGAGCAGGACGACGCCCAGGCGCACCGGGGAGAGCTTCATGGGGATCAACCTCATGGCTGAAGATTAATCGGTAAACCCGCGCAGCACGTAGAGAAACCGACGCTCAGCGCACACCGGACCACTCGAGGACCGCGACGCCCTCGCCGCTGGCGCCCGGGCGCTTCTGCACGATCGCGGTGAGGCGGGCCCGGACCTGCCCGTCCACGAGTCCCTCGGCCTCGATGCGGAACGTCCGGCTGGTGACCGTCAGCCCGCGCCCGCCGAACCGGCCCACGGAAGGATAGGGGATCTGCCGGCGGGACTGCTGGATCTCGGTGAACTCGGCGTCCGAGAGGCCGAGCGCCCGGAGCACCCAACGGCCGGCCGTGTTGACGTTGATCTGGCCGGGCGTCTTCACGGTGACCAGGGCGGCCAGCCCCGGCCGGCCTTCCTGGCCGTCGAGCAGCTTCGCCGTCACGCCCTTGACCTGGATCAGCTCGGCGAGCGAGTCCAGGTTGCCGTTCTTCGAGCGATAGGGCACCGGCAGCTTGAGGTAGGTGTCCTCGCTCTCGGCGCCGTTGAGGCGATAGTCCTCGTTGGGATCGCGCCAGTCCTGCAAACTCGCCACGATCGTGTCGCGGTCCTCACGCTCGATGCCGATGGCCTCCAGCAGGCGCGCCACCCGGTCGGGCGGCGAGGTGTTGAGGTTGAGGCGCGCTTCCTCGTCGCTGATGCAGTACGTGAACTGGCCGCCCCCCAGCGTGACGTTCCGGTGGGGCAGGCGCTCGAGGGCGACCCGGTTGGGGCCGTAGAAGACGAGCGGACACGCGGCGTCGCCGTCGGCGTTCTTGTCGTCGCCGACCCCCACGGACCTGAAGTCGGCGGCGATCTCACGGATCGCCTGCTCCAGCCCGGCCTCGGCCAGGTGGGTGGCGATCAGCGTCTCCTTGTACACGCGCGCGGCGGTGGCCTCCAGGCGCATCGAGTAGGCGAACTCGGCGCCGATGACGGCCACGAAGGCCAGCACCAGCAGCACCGCCACGAGCGCGAAGCCCCGCTCACCGGCGCCCGCGCGCGACGCGCTCATTGCGCCGGCGGCGCCGTCCGCAGCGCGACCGTCAGCGGCGGCAGCTCCTCGGTCCGGCCGTTGAGCGAGGTGGCGACGGTGACCTTGACCGCGCGGGGCGTCGCCTTGACCTCGGCGCCGTCCCAGGCGTCGGTCCAGGCGCCGCCCTCGTCCAGGTACGCCAGCTTGAGCGTGGTGACGCTGCGGTCGCGGTAGACGATCGTCGCCTCGCTGAAGGGCTCGCGGTTGGGAAGCGCCTGCTGGCGGACGACGAGGCCTGGCTCGCCGCCGTCGTCGAAGCTCAGGACCACGGCGGTGAACGCGATGGGGATCGCGGCCGGGAAGGGCGCGGCCTGGGTCACGAACTCCAGCCGCGTCTCGGTCCCCGCGAACAGGACGACCGGCTCCGGCGCCAGGCCGCGGGAGGCGCGGTACGGATACGCGGCCGAGACCGCCCGGGCCAGCGTGAGCGCGACGCTGCGCACGTGCTGGTGGGCCTCGGCGCGGTCCTCGCCCTGCCGCCACGAGGTCACCGCCACCCGCAGCCCGCCGAAGGCGATCGCGACCAGCGCCCCGACGATCGCCAGGGCGATGAGCAACTCGACCAGCGTGAACCCGCGCTCGCCCCGGGCCGAGCGGCTCATCGGCGCGCCGCCTCCTGCTGCTCGGCGTCGGAGACCGTGCGCAGCGTGGTGATGCCGACCGCGCGCCGGCCCTCGCCCCAGGCCACCTGGACGTCGATCTCGTACACGTGCCAGCGGGGCGCCCGACCCGGCACCTCCAGCTCGGGGGCGGGGAGCGGCCGTGTCGTGCGTGCCCACGCGAAGGCGCCCTCGGTGCCTTCCTCGCGGCCCTCCTTGGGGACGACGATCTCGCGCGCCTTCTGGTCGGCGATGAGGATGGCATGCTGGTGGTCGCCGGAGAGCTTGAGCAGGCGCAGCCCCTGGGCGAAGCCCTGGACGGCGACCACCACGGTGAGGCTGAGCACCGCGAAGGCCACCAGCACCTCGACGAGCGTGAACCCGCCCGCCCGGCTCACTGGCGGCTGCTCCGCACGCGTCCGGTGAGCGCGTCGACGGTGACCCGATAGACCACCCCGTTCGACGAGAGGCGGAAATCGCCGCCGCTGGAGCCGCCCTGGGGCTCGAACCGCACGACGAGCGCCGGCGGCGGGTCGGCCTCGACGGTGAGCCGCTCGGGCAGCGCGCGGCTCTCCCGCACGTCGCCCTCGGGCCCGCCGGCGACGAGGTTGATCCGCCGGCCGGCGGGGTCGACGACCACCGCCTGGCTCGTGCGGGTCACGATGGCCCGCTCCCGGGCGTGCCGCAGCAGCGCCGAGAAGCCGGCCACGTCGGCCCGCACCCGGATCGCATCCGTGGAGCGGGCGATGGTCGGGATGGCCAGGCCCACGGCCAGCGCGAGGACGGACAGCGTGACGACCAGCTCGAGGAGCGTGAAGCCGCGACGGTCGGTCAGCTCTGCCCGGTATCCCATGACACGATGTCGCCGTTCTCGCCCTCGCCGCCGGGAGAGCCGTCGGCCCCCTCCGACCAGAGGTCGTACTCGCCGTGCTGCCCGGGCGCCCGGTACTTGTAGGGATTGCCCCACGGGTCCTTCGGCGCCGACTTCTTGAGGTAAGGCCCGTTCCAGTTCTGCACGCCCGGGTTCTTCTGGAGGGCGTCGAGCCCCTGGGAGGTGTTGGGATACGACCCGACGTCCAGCCGGAACTGGTCGAGCCCGGCCCCGAGCAGCTCGATCTGCGCCTTGGCGGCGGCCTGCTTGGACTGCCCGACCCGCCCGAACAGGCGGGGGCCCACCAGGCCCACCAGCAGTCCGAGGACGATGATGACCACGAGAAGCTCGATGAGCGTGAATCCGCGCTGGCCGCGCAGCCACCGCGTCACAGCGGGATCTCGTTGATCGAGAAGATCGCGAGCAGCATTGCCACGACGATGAACGCCACGAGGACTCCCATAGCCAGGATGATGGCGGGCTCGAGCAACCCGAGCACGCGCTTGAGCTCCGTGCGGACGTCGCTCTCGAAGGTGTCGGCGACCTTGAGCAGCATCTCCTCCAGCCGGCCGGTCTCCTCGCCGACCCGCACCATGTGCACCGCCAGCGCGGGAAACGCGGTGTGCTCGCGCATCCCGGCCGCGATGGTCGTGCCTCGCTTCACTCCCTCCGCCACCCGGGCGACGCCGCCACCCACCGACTGGTTGGACATCATGTCGCCGACCACGGCCATCGCGCCCAGCACCGGCACCCCGCTCTTGAGCATCGTGCCCAGCGTGCGCGCGAAGCGGGCCGTCTCCACCTTCAGCGCCAGCGGGCCGGCGAGCGGCAGGCGCAGCACGAGCTGGTCCCAGCTCGCGCGACCCTGCGGCGTGCCGGTCCAGATCCGCCAGGCGAGCACGGCGGCGAGGGCCAGGGTGGCGCCGATCCACCAGTAGCTCTGCAGGCCCGCGCTGACGGACAGGAGGATCTGCGTCGGCAGCGGGATGGCCTGGCCGAGGTCGTCGAAAATGGTGGCGAAGCGCGGAATGACGAACGTCATCAGGAACACGATGGCGGCGGCGCCGACGGTGGTGATGACCATCGGGTATGCCAGCGCGGAGACGACCGCCTCGTTGAACGCCGCCCGCGCTTCCAGGAATTCGGCGAGGCGGCGCAGCGAGACTTCCAGCACGCCGCCCTTCTCGCCGGCCCGGACCATGTTGATGTACAGGCGCGAGAACGGGCGCGGGTGGTGCTTGGCCAGCGCCTCGCTGAGCGAGGCGCCGCCGCGGACGCTGCGCAGCAGGTCGGTGACGATCGTCCGCACGCGCGGGGAGGGCGCCAGCTCTTCCAGGATGGACAGGGCGCGGTCGAGGGGCAGCCCCGCCTCGAACAGCGTGGCCAGCATCTGGGTGAGGGCCAGCAGCTCGCGGTGGCGGATGCGGGAGCCGCGGGCCAGCGAGAACAGCGGCGCGCGCTCGCCCTGGGCCGCGACCTTGATGGGGAAGTAGGCCTCCTTGCGGAGGCGATCGACGACGGCGCGGGCGTCGGCCGCTTCCATGACGCCGTCGATGGTCTGCCCGCGGCGGTCCGCCGCCCGGTACGTGAAGACCGGCATGCCTCAGGCGTCTTCCTGCGTGACCCGGAGGATCTCCTCGACCGTGGTGACGCCCTCGCACGCCCGCTTCCAGCCATCCATGCGCAGCGTCACCATCCCGCGCTGGATCGCGTGCTGGCGGATGTCGCGGGTGGAGGCGCGGCGCAGGATGAGGCTCCTCGCGTCCTCGTCGAGGACGAACAGCTCGTAGATGCCGCTGCGGCCGCGGTAGCCGGTCCCGCGGCACTCGTCGCAGCCCTTGCCACGGCAGAGGAGGCCGCCGGCCACGCCCTTGACGCCCAGGGCGTCGAGGTCGGCCTGCGACGGCGGGTCGGGGACCCGGCAGGACGGGCAGATCCGGCGCACGAGGCGCTGGGCCAGCACGCCCTCCAGCACCGACGCGACCAGGTACGGCTCGACGCCCATGTCTTGCAGGCGTGTGATGGCGCCCGGCGCGTCGTTGGTGTGCAGCGTGGAGAAGACGAGGTGCCCGGTGAGCGAGGCCTGGATGGCGATCTCGGCCGTCTCCAGATCGCGGATCTCGCCGACCAGGATGACGTCGGGGTCCTGGCGGACGATGTGGCGAAGCCCCTGGGCGAAGCTGAGGCCGATCTTGGGCTTCACGGGAATCTGGTTCACGCCCTTGAGCTGGTACTCGACCGGGTCCTCGACGGTGATGATCTTCACGCCGGGCGCGTTGATCTTGTCGAGGGCGGCGTAGAGCGTGGTGGTCTTGCCGGAGCCGGTGGGGCCGGTGACCAGCAGGATGCCGTGCGGGCGCTTGATGAGCGACTGGAAGCGTTTCAGCGTCTCGGCCGGGAAGCCGAGCTTCTCGAGCGGGAGGAACACGCTGGACCGCTGCAGCAACCGCATGACGATCGACTCGCCGTGCACGGTCGGCATGGTGGAGACCCGGATGTCGACGCGCTGGCCGTGCAGCGTGACCCGGATGCGCCCGTCCTGGGGCAGCCGGCGCTCGGCGATGTTCATCTCGGCCATGATCTTGATGCGGGAGGTGACGGCGGCCTGCAGCCGGCGCGGCGGCGACTCCTGCTCGTAGAGGATGCCGTCGACGCGGTAGCGGATGCGCAGCGTGTCCTCGAACGGCTCGATGTGGATGTCGGAGGCCTCGGCGCTGATCGCGTTCTCGACGAGCAGGTTGACCAGCCGCACGACCGGCGCTTCGAACGCCATGTCCCGCAGGGTGTTGACGTCCTCGTCGCCGTCGGCGCCGCCGTCCTCGTCCATGCCCTCGACGATGCGCTGCAACGGGGTGGCGGCCCCGTCGTAGGTGCGGTCGATGGCCTCCAGGATTCCGGCCACCGAGCTGACCACGACCTTCACGCTGAGGCCGGTCGCCTGCCGCAGCTCGTCGGCGACGATCGGGTTGAGCGGATCGGCCGAGGCGACCGTGAGCACGCTGCCCTCGATGCTGAGCGGGCACACGCGCGACTCGCGCAGGTACTTGGCGGAGACGTTCTTGAGCACCGGCACCGAGGAGGGCAGCTCCTCGCGCCACACGTAGGGCAGGTTCTGCTGGAGCGCGAGAGCGCGGAGCACGTCGTCCTCGGTGACGGCGCCGAGGGCGATGAGGGCTTCGCCGAGCAGTTCGCCGGTCGTCTGGGCGCGCGTGAGCGCGCGATCGACGACGTCGGGGGTGGTGAGTCCCTCCTGCACGAGGATCTCGCCCAGCAGAGGGCGGGGAGAGGCAATGACCATGCTATGCTCCGCGCCATGTTAGCATACCTGGCGTTCGCGGCCGTCGCTGCGGCCGCCGACGTGGTCGGGGCCGTCATCGTCACCAGCGCCCACAAGCGCCGGTACGCGCCCCTGCGCTACTTCGTGGCGGGCGGGGCCGGCTTCATGCTGGCCGCCGCCTTCGTGCGCATGCTGCCGGAGGCCACCCACGTTCCCCACGCCTTCCTGTTCGTGCTGCTGGGCTACTTCGGCGTGCACCTCTTCGAGCACACGTTCGCCCCGCACTTCCACTTCGGCGAAGAGACGCACCCGGAGCTCCTGCTGCGGCCGTCGGCCGGCTGGCTGGCGGTGCTCGGCCTGGGCGTCCACACCCTGTTCGACGGCGTGGCCATCGCGGCCGGCTTCATGGTGAGCCCGACGCTGGGCGGTGTCCTGTTCCTGGCCGTGATCGTCCACAAGGTTCCCGAGGGGTTCACGATCGCCTCGATCATGCTGGCCGGCGGTTACTCGCGGGCGGCGGCGATCGCCGCCGGCGCCGCCCTCGGGATCCTCACGCTGGCCGGGGCCGTCCTCACCGGGCTGATCGCCGGGCAGCACGTCGGCTACGCGCTGGCGCTGTCGGCCGGCGTGACCATCTACATCGCCGCCTCCGATCTCATCCCGGAGGTCAACCGCGAGGGGGGGCCGGCGCTGGCGTGGACCGTCTTCGCCGGGCTGCTCTTCTTCGTCCTCGCCGACTGGCTGCTCTCGGCTTTCGTGGCGCATTGACCGATCGATCACATGGGGGGCCTCGGAGGGCCCCCCAAACCCCCCTTACGCTCGTCGCGCCCCGGCGGAGCCGGGTCGCGCCTCGATTCGCCGCGAGGGCCTCGCGGTGGCCCCGTCCCCGTGCCCAACCCCCGCGCCCGCCCCGTGCGCTCCTCGCGCCCCGGCGGAGCCGGGTCGCGCCTCGATTCGCCGCGAGGGCCTCGCGGTGGCCCCGTCTCGGGCGCGCCCTACGCGTTGCGCTCCGGTAGAGGGCCGGGTGCTATCCTGGGCGCGATGCCCGCCCGATCCGCGCTCGTCCTGCACGGTCCCAATCTCAATCTGCTCGGTACGCGAGAACCGGCGGTCTACGGGCGCACGACGCTGCCCGAGGTCGACCGGCTGATTCGCGAGCACGGGCGGCGGCGCGGCATTCGAGTCGAGTGCCGGCAGTCGAATGTCGAGGGGGAGCTCATCGGCTGGCTGCAGGCGGCCGCTCGCGACGGGTTCGTCGGGGTGGTGCTGAACCCGGGCGCCTTGACGCACTACTCGATCGCGCTGCGGGATGCCGTCGCCGCGATCACGGTGCCGGTCGTGGAGGTCCACCTCTCCAATATCCACGGCCGCGAGGAGTTCCGCCGTCACTCGGTCATCGCCGGCGTGGCGCGCGGGCAGATCGCCGGCTTCGGCCCTCAGAGCTACCTGCTGGCCCTCGACGCCTTGCTGGCGGCGGGCGACCTGGGCGGCCGCGCGCGGGTGAATCAGCGCGGGCGGGCTGGCGTCTAACCGGTGTGACGGGCGGGGTCGAGAGCCGGCAGGTCCGTGGACACCGACGACGCCGCCCTCATTCAGCGCTGTCGCGCCGGGGACGTGGCGGCCTTCGAGCCGCTCGTCGAGAAGTACCGCCAGCGCGTCTGGCGCCTGGCCTACAACACCCTGCGCGACCGCGAGGAGGCGTGGGACGTGGCCCAGGAGGCCTTCATTCGCGCCTACCAGGCGCTGCCGTCGTTCCGCGGGCAGTCCGCGTTCTACACGTGGCTCTACCGCATCGTCATGAACGTGGCGGCCGACAAGGCCCGCTCGCGCGGCGCCCAGGGCCGGGCCTTCGGGACGGAGCGGGTGCCGGAGGAGGACTGGGACCGTGTGCTGCCCGATCAGAACCCGGGCGGCGAGGCGCCCGACGCCGCCGCCGCCCGGCGCGAGCAGCGCGGCAAGATCATGCAGGCCCTCGACACGCTGTCGGAGGACCACCGGAAGATCATCATGCTGAGTGACCTCGAGGGGCTGTCGTACCGCGAGATCGCCGACACGCTCGACATCCCCATGGGGACCGTGATGTCCCGCCTGCACAACGCCCGCAAGCGCCTGCGCGACGCGCTGGGGCCGCTGCTCGTCCTGCTCGTCGCCGTCGGCGCGCTGTTCGCGGTGCTGGCCACCGCGCCGCTGGATGCCGAGGCGCAGGTGGTGCGGTTCGGCGCCCGCGTGCTCCTGGGCGCCGACGGCCCCCCGCCGCAGCACGTGCGGCTGGCCCCGCTCGAACACGACGAGCGCCTCGAAGCCTTCATCCCGAAGCTGCGTCAGCTCTTCCGCTATCGCGAGTACTACTCGCTCGAGCGCTATCGGATCGAGGTGCCGGTGGGCACGATGCAGAGCTGGTCGGTGCCGGGGGAGCGGTGGTTGCACCTGCTGCCGGAGTCGGTCGCCGGCGACACGGTGCGCATGCGGGTGAAGCTCGTGCGGGGGCCGGTGACGGAGCTGGTGACGGAGATTCGCGCCGCGCGCGGCAGCCCGGCGGTGATCGGCGGGCCGCGGTACGGGGACGGGGTGTTGATCATCATCGTGTGGGCCAACGCGAACCCCCGGACCACGCCCGAGCGGCGATAGCGGCGCCCCTGCTTCGTTGACTCGTCGCGCCCTCCCTGCGACGTGGCCGGGCCACGTCTCAGTCGGGCGCTCCTCGTCGCCTCGCATCTGCACCACTCTCGCCGCTCGGGCTCCCTCGCGGTTCTCGGAAGGAAAGGAACGGAGGGGGCCGTTGGCCCCCTCCGGACCTCCCCGGGTGCCGGCTTCGCCGGCATGGGAATCGTCGGCTGATCAACCGCGGGATCTTCGGTAGCGGCGGATGAGGGCGTTGGTGGAGCTGTCGTGCGAGAGCGTGGGGTCGGCCGGGCTGGCCAGCTCGGGGATGATGCGGTTGGCGAGGGCCTTGCCCAGCTCGACGCCCCACTGGTCGAAGGAGTTGATGCGCCAGATGGTGCCCTGCACGAAGACCTTGTGCTCGTAGAGCGCGACGAGGGCGCCGAGGGTGGCGGGGGTGAGGCGGTCGGCCAGGATCGTGTTCGTCGGACGATTGCCTTCGAAGGTGCGGTGGGGGACCTGGAAGCCGGGGACGCCTTCCGCCGCGACCTCCTCGGCGGTCTTGCCGAGGGCGAGGGCTTCGGTCTGGGCGAAGAAGTTGGCCATGAGCTGGTCGTGCTGCTCGCGCATGGCGGTGCCGGTCTGGTTGAAGCCGATGAAGTCGGCGGGGATCAGCTTGGTGCCCTGGTGGATGAGCTGGTAGTAGGCGTGCTGGCCGTTGGTGCCGGGGGTGCCCCACACGATGGGGCCGGTCTGGTAGTCGACGCGGTGGCCGTCGAGGTCGACCGACTTGCCGTCCGACTCCATGTCGAGCTGCTGGAGATACGCCGAGAAGCGGCCGAGATGGTGGCTGTAGGGCAGCACGGCGTGGGTCTCGGCGCCGAAGAAGTCGTTGTACCAGACGCCGAGCAGGCCGAGCAGGACGGGCAGGTTCTTCTCGAAGGGCGCGGTGCGGAAGTGCTCGTCCATCGTGTGGAAGCCGCCCAGCATCGCGCGGAAGTTGTCCGGCCCGATCGCCACCATGAGCGCCAGGCCGATGGCCGAGTCGTACGAGTAACGTCCGCCGACCCAGTCCCAGAACTCGAACATGTTGGCCGTGTCGATGCCGAACTTCGCGACCTCGGCCGCGTTGGTGGAGACGGCCACGAAGTGCTTGGCGACGGCCGCATCGTCCTTGAGCGTCGACAGCGACCACGCGCGGGCGGCCCGGGCGTTGGTGAGCGTCTCCAGCGTCGTAAAGGTCTTGGAGGCGACCACGAACAGCGTCTCGGCGGCCTCGAGGTCGGCCGTCGCCTCCACGAAGTCGGCGGGATCGACGTTGGAGACGAAGCGCACGGTCAGGCCGCGGTCGGTGTAGGGCCGGAGCGCGTCGTAGGCCATCACCGGCCCGAGGTCGGAGCCGCCGATCCCGATGTTGACGATGGTGCGGATGCGCTTGCCGGTGTGGCCCTTCCAGACGCCGCCGCGGACGCGGGTGGCGAAATCGCTCATCCGGTCGAGGACGGCGTGGACGTGGGGCACCACGTTCTCGCCGTCGACGACGATGGAGCTTCCGCGGGGCGCCCGCAGGGCCACGTGCAGCACGGCGCGCTGCTCGGTGACGTTGATCTTCTCGCCGCGGAACATGGCGTCGCGGCGGGCGGCCACGCCGGCGTCGGCCGCCAGCGCCTGGAGCAGGCGCAGCGTCTCGCCGGTGACCCGGTTCTTGGAGTAGTCGAGGAACAGCCCGGCGCCCTCGGCCGTGAGCCGCTCACCCCGCCGGGGATCCTGCGCGAACAGCGTGCGCAGATGCACGTCCTTCAGCTGCTGGTAGTGCGCCTGCAGCGCCTGCCAGGCGGGCCGGCGTGTCAGCGGTCCAGTCACCGTGCTCACGATGTTGTCTCCCGGGGGAAGGGGTCCTCGGAGGAGCCCCGCCCCCCTCAGCGCCCTTTCGTCAGAGTCCTGGCGCGCCCGTCGTCCCACACGAGCACGGTGTGCGCCATGTCCGCGAAGAGGCCGGTGCCGACGACCCCGGGGATCTCGCGGAGCGTCCGGTCGGTGTGTCCCGGGTCGGTGATGGCCTCGACGGCGACGTCGAGGATCAGGTTGGCGTTGTCGGTGATGACCGGCGTGCCGTCCCTGGACCGCAGGGTGGACGGGTAGCCCAGCTCGGTGAGGCGGTGGCGGCAGAAACGCGCGGCGAAGGGGACGACCTCGACGGGCAGCCGGCCGCGCGCGCCCAGGACCGTCACGAGCTTCTCACCGCCGACGAGGACGATGAATCGCCGGGCGGCGGCCGCCACCACCTTTTCGCGGACCAGCGCGCCACCGTAGCCCTTGATGAGGTCGAGCCGGGGGTCGACCTCGTCGGCGCCGTCGACGGCGACGTCGAGGGCCACCGGCTCGTCGAGGAGCGGGATACCGAGGGCGCGCGCGAGGCTCGCGGAGGCCTCCGAGGTCGGCACGCCGGTCACCCGCAGCCCTTCCTTCACGGCCTTGCCCAGGGCGTGGATGAACGCCGTCGCCGCCTGGCCGGTGCCCAGGCCCACGACGTGTCCCGGCTTCACCTCCGCGAGGGCCGCCGCCCCGAGCGCCGCCGCCTCCTGGTCGGTCATCGCCGCCTCCCCGTGACGCTTCACTATAATAGATCCGCCATGAGCCAGGGCGAGGACCGCTACCATCAGGAGCGCGCGCGCATCGAGCAGGGCCACGTCAAGTACCGGGAGAAGTTGCGGGCGGAGGGCAAGCTGTTCGTCCGTGACCGCCTCAAGCTCCTGCTCGACCCCGGCAGCGAGTTCCAGGAGGACTGGGCCTTCGCGCGCAACCAGGAGGCCGACACGCCGGCCGACGGCGTCGTCACCGGGGTGGGGCAGGTCGGGGGGCGGCCCGTGTGCATCATGGCCAACGACTACACGGTGAAGGCCGGCTCCTGGGGCGAGAAGACGGTCCTCAAGATCGTCCGCATCCAGGAGAAGGCGGCGCGGCTGCGGGTGCCGATGCTCTATCTCGTCGACGCGGCCGGCGGGCGCATCTCCGAGCAGATCAAGATCTTCCCCGGGCGCTTCCACGCCGGGCGCATCTTCTACAACGAGGTCCAGCTCTCGGGCGTGGTGCCCCAGGTGTGCATCCTGTTCGGGCCCTCGCCGGCCGGTTCGGCCTACCTGCCGGCGCTGACCGACCTCGTCATCATGGTCGATGGCAAGGCCTCGCTCTACGTGGGCAGCCCCCGCATGGTCGAGATGGCGATCGGTGAGAAGACGACCCTGGAGGAGCTGGGCGGCGCCCGCATGCACACGGAGGTTTCCGGCTGCGGTGACGTGCTGGCGGAGTCCGACGAGGAGGCCATCGAGCTGGCCAAGCGGTACCTCTCCTACATGCCGTCCTCGTATCGCGAGACGCCGGCGGCGCGGCCGGCCGCCGAGCCGAAGCCCGGCCGCTCGATCGACGCGATCGTCCCCTACGACCAGCGCAAGTGGTTCGACATGTACGAGGTGATCGACCGGCTGATCGACGCCGGCTCCTGGTTCGAGGTCAAGCGCCGGTTCGCCGGTGAGATCATCGTGGGCCTGGCCCGCCTGGCCGGCCGGGTCGTCGGCATCGTGGCCAACCAGCCCAAGGTCAAGGGCGGCGTGCTGATGGTGGACTCCTCCGACAAGGCGGCGCGCTTCATCTGGCTGTGCAACGCCTTCAATGTCCCGCTGATCTACCTCTCGGACGTCGCCGGCTTCATGGTGGGCACCAGGGTCGAGCGTGAGGGCATCATCCGCCACGGCGCCAAGATGGTCTTCGCAACCTCCCAGGCCACCGTGCCGAAGTTCTGCGTGATCGTGCGCAAGTGCTACGGCGCCGGCCTCTACGCGATGTGCGGGCCGGCCTTCGAGCCCGACGCCACGCTGGCGCTGCCGCAGGGCCAGATCGCGATCATGGGGCCGGAGCCGGCCGTCAACGCCGTGTACTACAACAAGATCATGGAGCTGCCCGAGAGCGAGCGGGCGGCCTACGTGAAGGCCCGGCGCGACGAGTATGCCCAGGACGTGGACATCTACAAGCTCGCCTCCGAGATGCTCGTCGACGACATCGTCGCCGGCTCCGCCTTGCGCGACGAGCTGAGCAAGCGCCTGGCCTATGCCGGGACCAAGGCGCACGAGTTCCCCGCCCGCCGCAACGCTGTGTTCCCGGTGTAGGGGGTTTCTCGATCTGGCGTGACGGCGGCTATCCCGTTCGAGCGCGGCCGGTCGCGGTCTGCGCCGCGACGAGCAGTGACTGGAGCCGGCGGTTCCCGGCCACCAGTTCCGGGGGCAACGCTCGGGCCACCTCCAGGATGCCGGCCGGGGACCCGGAACGCCACAGCGCCTCCCAGCCGGCGACGACGGCCTGCGTGTCCTGCAGGGTGGCCTCGTGCGGTGAGCTGCGCAGCTCCTCGTAGCGGCGAAGCCAGGCCTCTTCGGCGGGCGTCGGCAGGTGCGGAAGCCGGCGGCACAGTGTACGCAATGCCGCGACTCGGCGGAGTCTCGACTCGGCGTCCGCCGGTTGCGTGCTCACTCGTCGCCGAGAGCCTCCAGATCCGCGCGATCGAGGGTCGAGCCTCGGAGCCGTTTGAGGGCGCGGAGGCCGGCCAGGCCGATCACGGACAGCCGCCGCCCCTCGATCGCCGGCGTCGTGCGATCCGACACCGCCCGCGCCAGGTCGGGGTCCAGCGGCGTCAGCAGGTCCAGCGGTAGGAGATCGGCGCCTTCGATCCTGGTCAGGCGCTGGATCTCCAGCCGCCCGGCGGCGACGCGCATCGGCCGGCCGGCCGCGCGGAAACCGATCTCCTGCAGGGCCACGGTCGCCTTCGGCAAGTCGTCGGGGGCGATGAGCAGGTCAATGTCCTCGGTGGCGCGTGGCGTCGCGTAGATCGACACGGCGAGCCCTCCGACCAGGGCGTAGGGGACGCCGGCGGCGTCGAGGGCCTCGACCACGCGCCGCAGCTCGGCGAAGAGATCGAGCATCCCCAGGCGATCAGCCGAGGATGTCGTCGACGCTGAGAGTGACGTCTGAAAACGCCTGTGGGCTCAGCGTCTCGCCCCGGGTGACGGTCCGCACGTTGCGGTAGCCGCCCTCGCCGGGGTTGCGATGGACGTCCACCACGCCGGCCGGGATGTCCACGAGCCACACCTCGGGAACGCGGGCCCGCGCGTAGAGCGGGGTCTTGCGGCGGCGGTCGTACTCGACGGAGGTGTCCATCACCTCGATGAGCAGGAAGATCTCCCGGGTTCCCGGCGCGCCGCCCGCGTAGTAGTCGGCACGGGGCGCGAGCAGGACGAGGTCGGGCTGAGGTCGGGAGTGGAGGCGGATGAAGCGCACGGGCCCCCGCACCCTGACGATCGCGCGGTGACCCACGAGGCGGAACATCAACATGGCGAGCCGATCCACCACGCTGGCGTGAGGGTCGCCGATCGGCGTCATTTCGATGATCTCGCCCTCGATCAGCTCGACGCGATCGCTGGAGCGGAAGACGCCCGCTTCCACCATGCGCTCGTACTCCGCCACGGTGAAGCGGCGCGCGCGGGGAAGGACCGCCATGCACCCACCTCCTCGCGAAGATAGTACCGCCTGGGCGGCCCGCCAGCGCCTCGGATTGGATACGCTCAGCGGAGCGGCAGGGCGTTGCGGAAGTGGTCGAGAACTGGGACGGAGAACGACGCCGCCGACCGCTCAGCTGCCGAACTTCCGCCGCGTGTCCGTCAGCTGCCGGGCGATCGTGGCCGGCAGGCGGGAACCGAACGAGTCGTAGAACTCACCGAGGTCGGCCAGGGCGGCCAGCCACTCGTCCGCGTCGCAGCGGAGCGCCTCGCGCATCTGCCCGGGGGTGAGGTCGAGCCCGGCGAGGTCGAGTGCGCCCTCGGCGGGCACGAGGCCGATCGGGGTCTCGGTGGCGCCGCCGCCGCCGCGGATGCGCTCGACCATCCACTTCAGGATGCGCACGTTCTCGCCGTAGCCGGGCCACAGGAACTTGCCGTCGGCGTCGCGGCGGAACCAGTTCACGCGGAAGATGCGCGGGGGCTTCGCCAGGCGGGGTTGCATCGACAGCCAGTGGGCGAAGTAGTCGGCCATGTTGTAGCCGCAGAAGGGGATCATGGCCATCGGGTCGCGCCGCACCACGCCGACCTTGCCGGTGATCGCGGCGGTCGTCTCGGTGCTCATGGCCGAGCCGAGGAACACGCCGTGGTTCCAGTCGAAGGCCTCGAAGACGAGCGGGATCACCTGCGTGCGCCGGGAGCCGAAGATCAGCCCCGCGATCGGTACGCCCTGGGGGTCTTCCCAGCTCGGCGAGACGGAGGGGCACTGGTGGACGGGGACGGTGAAGCGTGAATTGGGGTGGGCGGCCGGCGTGCCGGGCTTCCACGGGTTGCCCAGCCAGTCCACGAGTCCGGCCGGCGGCTCCGGGGTGAGGCCCTCCCACCACGGATCGCCGGAGGGCGTCACGGCCACGTTCGTGAAGATCGTGTTGGAGCGGACCATCCGGGTCGCGTTCGGGTTCGTCTTCGGGCTGGTGTTGGGCGCCACGCCGAAGAAGCCGGCCTCGGGGTTGATCGCCCGCAGCTGACCCTCGGCATCGACGTGCATCCACGCGATGTCGTCGCCCACCGTCCACACGCGCCAGCCGGGCAGGCGCGATTCGACCATGGCGAGGTTGGTCTTGCCGGAGGCGCTGGGCATCGCGGCGGCCAGGTACGTCACCCGGCCCTGCGGGTCCTCGACGCCGATGATCAGCATGTGCTCGGCCAGCCAGCCCTCCTGGCGCGCCTGCCAGGAGCCCAGGCGGAGCGCGTGGCACTTCTTGCCGAGGAGCGCGTTGCCGCCGTAACCCGAGCCCACGCTCCAGATGAGCTTGTCCTCGGGGAAGTGCAGGATCAGCCGGCGGTCGGGCGAGAGATCGCCGAGCGCGTGCAGGCCGGCGATGAAGTCGTCGTCGGCGCGCATGGCCTGCAGCGCCACCTGGCCCACGCGCGTCATGATGTGCATGCTGGCGACGACGTACGCGCTGTCGGTGACCATGATGCCGACCCGGCTCATCGCCGAGCCGGCCGGGCCCATGAGGTACGGGATGACGTACATCGGGCGCCCCCGCATGGCGCCGCGGAGGTAGGGCTCCGCCTTGCCCTTGGCGTCGGCGGGGGACGTCCAGTTGTTGGTGGGGCCGGCGTCGTCGCGCTCGCGCGTGCAGATGAAGGTCAGCTGCTCGGTGCGAGCGACGTCCTGGGGATGGCTGCGGTGCAGATAGCAGTTCGGATAGGTCCGGGCGTTGAGCGGCGAGAGCGTGCCGTCCTGCAGCATCGCCTCGATCATGGCGTCGTACTCGGCCTTGGAGCCGTCGCACCAGACGACGCGGGAGGGCCGGGTGAGCCCGGCGGCGCTTTCGACCCACTGCTCGGCGATGCGGCTGGCGCTCATGCGGGGACCTCGCCGTGAAAGGAATCGCGCCTGGTGAAAACATTTTCGCCGCGGGCCGGGCCCGTGTCAAATTCGGTGATAGCATCGCTCGCGTGTCGGGTCTGGTCCTCGCCGCGCGTTACCTGACGATCCTGCCGCTCCCGGGGCGCCGCCATGCGGCGCTGGACCGGCTCGGCCATGCGGCCGCGTGGTTTCCGGTCGTGGGTGGGGCGATCGGCGTGGTGCTCGTCGCCGTCGACGGGGTGGCGGCGCGGCTCTTCCCGTCGCTGCTCGGCGCCCTCCTCGTCGTGACGACGTGGAAGCTCCTCACCGGCGGCCTGCACCTCGACGGCCTCGCCGACTGCCTGGACGGGCTCGTCGGCCGCGACCGCGAGCACCGGCTGGCGATCATGCGGGACAGTCGCATCGGCACCTTCGGCGCGGTCGGCCTCATCCTCTTCCTCATGCTCGAGATCGTGGCCGTCGCCGAGCTGAACCCGGGGGTGCGCTGGCGCGTCCTGCTGGCCGCGCCGGCGATCGCGCGGGCCGCGCCGCCGCTGCTGGCGCGGCTGTTTCCTCCGGCGCGGGCCGACGGCCAGGGGGCCGCCTTCGCGACGGGGGTCAGGCGAGCGGGCGCGGGGCTGGCGGCGGCGCTCGCCCTGATGGTCGCGCTGGGGACGCTGGGCGTGATGGGAGTGGCGGCGACGGCGGTGGGATGGGCGGCGGCGGTCGGCGCGGCCCGCTTCGTCGCCGCCCGGATCGGCGGGCTGACCGGCGACGTGTTCGGCGCGGTGGTCGAGGTCGCCGAGCTGGCGGTCCTGCTCACGGTGAGCGCGTGGGCGGGCGCCCGGGCCTGATCTACGTGCTGCGCCACGGCGAGGTCGAGGGCGCCGCGACGCGGCGGTTCATCGGCCACCTCGACGTGCCGCTGTCGCCGCTCGGCGAGCGGCAGTGCACCGCCCAGGGCGCTCGACTCCGGGGCGCCGGCCTCGTCGCCGTGTTCTCGAGCGACCTGGCCCGCGCGCGGCGCAGCGCGGAGATCATCGGCGCCCCCCACGGCCTGGCGCCGACGGTGGTCCCGGCCCTGCGCGAGATGGCCATGGGGCGGTGGGAGGGGCTGACCGCCGCCGAGATCCAGGCCCGCGAGCCGGCGGCCTTCGCCGACTGGATGAGCCGGGTGGGGGAGTTCCCCTTTCCCGAGGGCGAGAGCGTGCCCGACTTGATGGCGCGGGCGGCGCCGGCCTTCGACGCGCTCGTCACGGCGCACGCGGGACAGCCGATCGCGATCGTGGCGCACGGCGGCACCAACCGCGCGCTGCTGTGCCGGGCGCTCGGCCTGCCGCCGGGCCGCCTGCTGGCGTTCGGGCAGGATTACGGCGCGCTCAGCGTGCTCGAGGCGCGCGCGGGCGGCTGCGTCCTCCGCCGGCTCAACGAACGCCCGATGCTATAATGCGCGCCGACGGCGCGTCAGCCACACGGAGGCTGTCATGCGTGACCACGCCACCCGCTTCCGACGCCGTCCGCCGCGTGCTCGAGTCGCCATCTCCCGAAAGGAGCCCGTCATGCGTTCATCAGCGCCCGGCCGTCTGGCCACCGTCCTCGCCGTCCTGGTCGTGCTCGGGGCGGCCGCCGCGCCCGTCATCGCCCAGGAGCAGCCGCGGACGGGCGGGGTCTTCAAGGCGGCCATGATCGGCGAGCCGCCCACCCTCGACCTGCACACGACGACCGCCGTCATCGTGCAGCACATCACCTGGCAGATCTACGAGGGGCTCTTCACCTACGACAGGAACTACAACCCGCTGCCGCTGCTGGTCGACAGCCACACCGTCACGGACGCGGGCCGCACCTACACCTTCAAGCTCCGCCGGGGCGTGAAGTTCCACAACGGCAAGGAGCTGACGTCGGCCGACGTGGTCGCCTCGCTCAAGCGCTGGGGCAGGCTGGCGACGGCGGGCAAGACGGTCTTCCGCAACGTCGAGGGCGTGGACGCCAAGGACCCGAACACGGTCGCGATGTACCTCAAGGAGCCCTCGGCGGCGCTGCTCATGGGGCTGGCGCGTCCCAACAACGGCGCGGTCGTCTATCCGAAGGAGATCGTGGACGCCGCCGGTGACAACGCGGTGAAGGAGTACATCGGCACCGGGCCCTACCGGTTCGTCGAGCACCGGCCCGACCGCCACATCAAGCTCGTCCGCTTCAAGGACTACGCCGCGCGCACCGACGCGCCCGACGGCTTCGGCGGCAAGCGGACGGCCTATCTCGACGAGATCCTCTTCATCCCGGTGGGCGACGTGGCCGTGCGCCTGGCCGGGGTGGAGACGGGCGAGTACCACTACGCCCAGCAGATCCAGCAGGACCAGTACGACCGCGTCAAGGCGCTGCCGAACGTGCGGCCCAGCATCATCAAGCCGGCCAACTGGTCCACCGCCGTCCTCAACCACAAGCAGGGGCTGATGAGCGACAAGCGTGTACGCCAGGCGTTCCAGGCGGCGCTCGACATGGAGCCCATCATGGCGGCGGGCTTCGGCAACAAGGCGTTCTACCGGGTCGACCCGAGCCTCATGTTCGCGGAGCAGCCGCAGTGGTACTCGAAGGCGGGCGCCGACCTGTACAACCAGCGCAACCCCGCCAAGGCCAGGAAGCTGCTGGCCGAGGCCGGCTACACCGGGCAGCTGGTGCGCTGGATCACGACCAAGGAATACCAGTGGATGTACAAGAACGCGCTGGTCGCCAAGCAGCAGCTGGAGGCGGTCGGCTTCAAGATCGACCTGCAGGTGGTCGACTGGGCGACCCTCGTGCAGCGCCGCAACAAGCCGGAGCTGTGGGAGGTCTTCTCGACCGGGATCACGTTCAACCCCGAGCCCGCCTTCAACACCGGGACGGCCTGCAACTGGCCGGGCTGGTGGTGCCACCCGGACAAGGAGCAGTGGCAGCAGGCCATGGCCGGGGAGGGCGACCACAAGAAGCGCAAGGCGATGTGGGACAAGATCCAGCAGATCTTCTACGAGGACGTCGGCCGCGTGAAGTTCGGCGACTCCTTCTCGCTGGAGGTGCTGCGGGCGAACGTCCACGGCTGGCAGTCCAAGGGCGAGCTGCCGCTCTGGAACGTCTGGCTCAAGTGAGCGTGCGGCCGGCGGCGGGGCGGTGAAGACCTACATCGCCCGCCGCCTGCTCGCGCTGATCCCGGTCGCGCTCGTGGTGGCCACGGTCTCGTTCGTCCTCATCCACCTGGCGCCGGGCGATCCGGCCTCGGTCATCGCCGGACCCGACGCCTCGGCCGACGACGTGCAGCGCATCCAGCGCCAGCTGGGGCTGGATGCGCCGCTGCCCGTCCAGCTGGTGCGCTGGTACGGGCGGCTCGTCCGCGGGGACCTCGGCGAGTCGATCTTCCTGCGCATGCCGGTGACCGCGGCGATCCTCGACCGCGTGGAGCCGACGCTGCTGCTGACGCTGTTCGCGATCGCCATCGCGGTCGTCGTCGGGGTGCCGGCCGGGGTGCTCTCCGCCCGCCACCACAACACGGCGACCGACCAGGCGCTGATGGCGTTCGCCCTGCTGGGGGTGTCGATCCCCAACTTCCTGCTCGGCCTGCTGTTCATCCTCTTCTTCTCGGTCTGGCTCGGGTGGTTCCCGGTGGCCGGCTACTCGCCGCTCGAGTACGGGTGGGCGAAGACCCTGCGCTCGCTGGTGCTGCCGGCCTTCGCGCTGGGGCTGGTGCAGTCGGCGCTGATCGCCCGCATCGCGCGCTCGTCGATGCTCGACGTGCTGCGCGAGCAGTTCATCACGGCCGGGCGCGCCAAGGGGCTGGGTGAGCGTGCGGTGGTCTACAAGCACGCGCTCAAGAACGCGATGATCCCGACCGTGACGATCATCGGCATCTCGTTCGCGATCCTGATCTCGGGCGCCGTCGTGGTGGAGACGGTGTTCAACATCCCGGGGCTGGGGCGGCTCATCATCTCGGCCGTGCTGCGCCGCGACTACCCGGTCATCCAGGGCGTGGTGCTCTGCATCGCCTTCCTCTACATGCTCATCAACCTGGCGGTCGACCTCTCCTACGTGCTGTTCGATCCGCGGGTGCGGTACCAGTAGGGCGATGAGCGTCATTGCCCTGCCTCGCCCCGAGCCCAGGGGGCGCCGCGCCGCACCACGCTGGCTGGTGCTGCTCACCCGCCGCAAGACCACGCTGGCGGGCGCGGTCATCATGCTCGTCATGGTGAGCGTCGGCCTGCTGGCTCCCGTGATCGGCGGCGATCCCGCCCACATGGACGTGGCGGGCCGGCTGGCGGCGCCGAGCCGCGCGCACTGGTTCGGCACCGACGACGTCGGGCGCGACGTGTGGAGCCGGGTGGTGTACGGCGCCCGGCTGTCGCTGCTGGTCGGCGTCGCCGTCGTGGGGTTGTCGTTCCTGGTCGGGATGGTGTGCGGGCTGATCGCCGGCTACTACCGGCGCCTGGACAACGCCGTCATGCGGGTGATGGACGGGCTCATGGCCTTCCCGGCCATCGTGCTGGCCATCGCGCTCATGGCCGCGCTCGGTCCCAGCGTGATCAACGTCATCGTGGCCATCGCGGTGGTGTACTCGCCGCGGGTGGCCCGCGTGGTGCGCGGCTCCGTGCTGGTCATCCGGGAGACCTCGTACGTCGAGGCCGCGCGGGCACTGGGCGTCGCCGATCCCGCGCTGATCGGGCGGCACATCCTGCCCAACTGCCTGTCGCCGGTCATCGTGCAGGGCTCGTTCGTCTTCGCGGCGGCCGTGCTGACGGAGGCCGCGCTGTCGTTCCTGGGCGTCGGCGTGCCGCCCTACGTGCCGTCGTGGGGCGTGATCCTGGCCGAGGGTCGGCTCTACATCCAGCAGGCGCCCTGGCTCGTGCTCTATCCCGGCGTCGCCATCATGCTGACGATCTTCGGCCTCAACCTGTTCGGTGACGGCCTGCGTGACCTGCTCGATCCCAAGATCCGGGGGCTGGCCACGGAGCGACAATGAACATGGGGGCCCCGAGATGGCCCCCAAACCCCCCGGGCGCTCGTCGCGCCCCGGCGCAGCCGTGGCGCTCCTCGATGACCCGCTCGGGCCCCGAGATGGCCCCCAGCCCCCCGGGCGCTCGTCGCGC
>Ga0302046_10000971_pt1 | contig 27325 bp, 21 predicted proteins | sample RVTome_11_FD_200261 | JGI IMG/M metagenome (GOLD analysis project Ga0302046, IMG submission 200261) | Soil microbial communities from uranium-contaminated site in the Upper Colorado River Basin, Wyoming, United States - RVT147D111 (version 2) ... | reverse complement strand
ACCGTCGTGGGAGACGTGCTGGGCAAGTACCACCCGCACGGCGATTCGGCCGTCTACGATGCGCTCGTGCGCATGGTGCAGGACTTCTCGCTGCGCATGCCGCTCATCGACGGGCAGGGCAACTTCGGGTCCATCGACGGCGACTCGGCGGCGGCCTATCGCTATACCGAGGCCCGGCTGCGCGCGCTCGCGGTCCAGCTGCTGGACGACATCGAGAAGGACACGGTCGACTTCCAGCCGAACTTCGACGGCCAGCGCGCCGAGCCGCTCGTGCTGCCCGGCCGTTTCCCCAACCTGCTGGTCAACGGCTCCTCCGGTATCGCGGTGGGCATGAGCACCAACGTGCCGCCGCACAACCTGGCCGAGGTCGCGGCGGGCGTGAGGCAGTTGGTGGTCGACCCCGACTGCACCGTCGCCGACCTCATGCGCCACATCCCCGGTCCGGACTTTCCCACGGGAGGGTTTCTCGTCGGCCGAGAAGGCATCGGGGAAATGTACCGCGAGGGCCGCGGCCGGCTCGTCATGCGCGGGCGGGTCGTCAAGGAGGTGCTGCGCGGCGGCAAGGAGCAGCTCATCGTGACCGAGCTGCCGTACGCCGTCTCGAAGACCAAGGTCATCGAGCAGATCGCCGCGCTGGCCAAGAAGGGTCGCGCCGAGGACGTCTCCGACATCCGTGACGAGACCGATCGCGACGGCATCCGGCTCGTCATCGAGCTAAAGCGCGGCGCCAAGGCGGGTAAGGTGCTGAACCTTCTGTACCGCGGCACGAGCCTCCAGAGCACCTTCGGAGCGCACCTGCTCGCGCTCGACGGAGGCCAACCGCGCGCGTTCGACCTCAAGCAGCTCCTGGAGCGCTTCCGCGACCACAGGCTCGACGTAATCCGCCGGCGTAGCCGGCACGATCTCGAGCAGGCCGAGGCCGAACGGCACGTCGTCGAGGGCCTCCTCGCCGCCCTGGACCACATCGACGAGGTCATCGCGCTCATCCGCGGCTCCGCCGACCGCTCCGAGGCGTCGAGCAGGCTCCAGGACCGGTTCGGCCTCAGCGAGGTGCAGGCCGATGCCATCCTGAGCATGCGCTTGGCCAGGCTGACGGCGTTGGAGCGGTCCCATCTCATGGCTCGCATGACGGAGCTGGAGGCGACGATCGCGGGGCTGCGGGAGATCCTGGGCTCCGAGGAGCGGCAGCTGCAGCTCATGCTCGAGGAGCTTGCCGAGGTCGTGAAGAAGCACGGAGACGCGCGGCGCACGGTGCTGCTAGACGACGAGGAGTCCGTTGTGGAAACGCCGGCCATGGAGGACCAGCTCGCCGACGAGGACGTGGTCGTCACACTCTCGCACGAGGGGTTCGTCAAGCGCATTCCGATGCACCTCTACCGCAGGCGGGTGGGCTCGGGCAAGACGCTGGCGGGTATGGAGCGATACGGGGACGATTACCTCGAGCGCATCTTCCTTGCGCGCACGCAGGGCTGGATCCTCTGCTTCACCCAGGGTGGTCACTGCCACTTCCTGGCCGTGCTCGACATCCCGGAGAGCTCCCGGGCTTCCCGCGGCCAATCGGTGTACGCGCTGATCGTGGGCGTCGACCGGCACGATCGCATCGTATCGACGATTCCGCTGGACGACCTGGGCGCGCAGGACCGCTTCCTGGTGTTCCTGTCGCGCGCGGGCCTCATCAAGCGCACGTCCCTCGCGGAGTTCTCGAACCCGCGCGCCGGTGGCGTGAAAGCCGCGGGTGTCAGGAAGGGCGACCGGATCCTCGACGTCGCGCTCACGGTTGGTTCGGCAGACGTCATGCTGCTATCCCGGAAGGGCCGGGCGATTCGCTTTCCGGAGGACGAGATCAGCGTGGTGGGCCGAACCGCCCAAGGGGTGAAGGGAATGTCGCTCCAAGGCGGGGACGAGGTCGTGGGCATGCTGCTCGTGCGCCGGGACGCGAACGTCCTGACCGTGAGCGAGGACGGGCTCGCCAAGCGCACTCCCGTGTCCGAGTTCCCGCTCCAGAAGCGGGGGGGCCTCGGAACCCTCGCGGTACCGAGCGGGGGCGCGACCTCGCCGGTCGTGGCGGCCATCGAGGTCGTGGAGGCCGACGAGGTGATGCTCGTCACCGCAGCCGGCCGGGTTAGCCGCGCCGAGGTCGCGTCGGTCCCCGTGCAGGGCAGGAGGACGCAGGGCCGCCGCATGATGCCGGTCGAGCCGGGCGACCGCGTGGTCGAGGTCACCCGCGCCGAAGGCGGGGGCGTGGCGCCGGCTCGGGAGCGGGTGGGGGGCGGGCGCGACGGACAGCTGGACCTGTTGGGCTAGCGTGGCCGGCGTGCGATATGTGGTGCTCGGCGGGGGCGCCCAGGGGTCCGCGTGCGCGTTCGATCTGGCTCGTGGCGGCGACGCGGAAGAGGTGGTCCTGGCCGATCGCGACGTGGCCCACCCGCGCCCCTTTCTGCTGCCGTTGATCGGCGACGGGATCGAGCTCCGATCGGTCGACGCGAAGGACGTCCGGCAAGTCGCCTCCGCGATGGAGCGGGCCGACGTGGTCGCGTGCGCGCTGCCGTACTACTTCAATGTCGACATGGCCCGGCTCGCGATCGAAGCCGGCGCGCACTTCTGCGACCTGGGCGGGAACACCGAGCTCGTCGACGAGCAGCGGAAGCTCACCGACTCTGCCGTGGCCGCCGGCGTGTCCGTCGTCCCGGACTGCGGGCTCGCCCCTGGCATGGTGAACATCCTGGCGCAAGGCGGGATCGACTCGATGGACCGCACCGAGTCCGTGCGGATCTTCGTGGGCGGGCTTCCGCAGCACCCCAAGCCGCCGCTGAACTACCAGATCGTCTACTCGATGGAGGGCGTGCTCGACTACTACACGACGCCGGTGCTCGTCCTCGAGAACGGCGAGGTCGTGGAGAAGGAGGCGCTCACGGGCGTGGAGCCCGTCGACTTCCCCGGGCCCGTCGGCCGCCTCGAGGCGTTCTTCACGGCGGGGGGCATCTCGCGCATGCCGTACCGCTTCCAGGGCGAGATCGCGTCGATGTCCTACAAGACGCTGCGATATCCGGGGCACGCGCAGCTCATGAAGGCGATCCGCGATCTGGGGCTCGTGGACCGGGAGCCCGTACAGGTCGGCGGCTGCGCCGTGTCCCCTCGCGAGCTCTTCATCGAGGTCGTCTCACCGCGGCTCGGGAACCCCGAGGGGGACGACCTCGTGGCCATGCGGGTGGAGGTGTCGGGCACGAGGGGCGGCGATCCCGCGAGCGTCACGTACGAGATGATCGACTACTTCGATGCGGAGCACGGCCTGACCGCCATGATGCGCACCACGGGCTATTCGCTGGCCGCGGTGGCGCGCCTGCAGGCCAGCGGCACCGTCCGTGCCGGCGTGCACACCGCCTCCGAAGCCGTGCCGGCCGAGGCCTACGTCCGCAGCCTGGCGGACCGCGGCGTGGAGATCGCGCGTCGGGAGCGCTAGGCTAGGGCAAGGCTAGGCCTCCTGGGTACGCGATTGGTTCGCCCCCGAAGTGTGCTGCAGAACCGAGGGCGCTGATGCGCCGCTGGGGCAAGGCTTGGTAAAGAGGAATCGCGGCGTCTTGGAGGCGTGCGCGGCGCGGCGCGGCGGTGCCGACCGGCGGGCAGCCTGAGTCTCTCGCCAAAGCAAAACACTTCCGGCGTAAGTACTGCGCTAGGCCGAGCCTTAGGGCGACGGGTGCCCTCTTGCCCAACGCCATACCATACGGTATAGTATGGTATGGTATGGGCCTGGTTCCCGGTGCCTGGTGCCTGGTACCTGGTACCTGGTCCCTGGTGTCCGTCACTCAAAGGCAGGCCACCCGCAGATGAGCCGCATCACCCGCGACGATTGGATCGAGGAAGGGCTGCGCGTTCTCGCCGATGAGGGCGACGGTGCCCTCACAGTGGACGGCCTGTGCGAGCGCCTGGGCCGCACCAAGGGATCCTTCTACCACCACTTCGCGGGCCGTACCCAGTTCGTCACCGCGCTTCTCGAGGCCTGGCAGCGACGCGCCACGGACCGGCTCATCGAGACCGGCCGCGGCCGAGGCACCGTCGAGGAGCGGCTGCGGGCGGTGAACCAGCAGGCCTCCGAGCTGCGCAACGCGGCGCTCGAGAGGGCCATTCGGGGGTGGGGCGCGCGCGAGCCGCTGGCCGCGCGGGCGCAGGACCGCGTGGACGCTCGGCGCCTTGCGTTCCTGGAGGATCTGTGCGCGGAGCGCATGGGTCGGGGGGACGCCGCCCGCCACCTGGCGCGTGTGCTTCAGCTCGTCTTCATCGGCGCTCAGCACCTCGAGCCGCCGCTGGAAGGCGCGGAGCTGTACCGGACGTTCCGATCGTTGGACCCACTATTCGACGTGGAGGACCGTGATGAATAGCGTGAAGCGGAGAATACGGACGGCGCCCGTCGGTGCGCGCTTGGCGGTGGTCGCCCTGGGCACCCTGGCCGTGCCGGCGCTGCTCGCGCCGGGGGCTGTCGAAGCCCAAGAGGACACGGTCCGGCGGGGTAGGATGACCTGTTGGCGCGGTGCGCCTCCGCCCGCCTGCGGCGGCTTCTTCCTGATCGAGGCTCAGCGAGCGTTCCCCCTCGTCTCGAGCGCCGAGACGGTCCGCTTCCCCGGCGGCACGCCGGTGGAGCGGGATGCATTCGAGTCACGCCTGGAGTGGAACCTAGGGTACATGGTCAACGTGAGTCCGGCGTGGGCCGTCGGTGGGGCGGTCACGCTCGGAACCGGCTCCTACGACGCGCTCACGAGGTGTTCGGGCGCGCGCGCGCCGCTGGCTCACGCCGCAGATGAGCGTGGAGGTCGAGAGCGGTATGCTCGTGACCCACGCGGCCAACCTCGGAGGCGCACGCCCGCTGCGTGGTTTCACGGCCGACGCGCGGCTCAACGTCGGGGATCACGGCTCGTTCTTCCTCCGATGGGACGCGGTCGACGTGCCGGCGGCACCGGCCTACGGCGGGTTCGTTCCCCACTCCGGCGGGTTGGAGCAGGCCCTCTACGTGGGCGTGGGCACGGGAAGCACGTGGACGGTGGCCGGCACGGCGGTGTTGGGCCTCTGGTACGCGTTCGTGATCGCGGCCCTGGTGACGTCCTAGGCAGCGGGGGCCCGGGATCGACGCCGTTCTAGCGTCGTTCCGCGAGGACCGCGGTGACGCTCACCCGCACACCGTCGCGCTCCACCACGATCGTGACCTCGTCGCCGGGCTCCCTGTCTCGCAGGGCGTACGTATACGCGTAGATGTCGGCGATCTCCCGGCCGTCGAACTCGACGACCACGTCGCCGGCCCGCAGCCCGGCCTCCTCGGCGGGGCTGCCCTCGCGCACGCCCGTGAGCCTGAGCCCGAAGTCTCGCGGCGACATGTCGGGGATCGTGCCGAGGTACGGCCCGTACCCGCTGCTCGATGACGAGGCGGCGGTCGGGGAAGGGCGATCCTGCTCGACGGGCGTGAGCGCAATCGCGTCGGTCCCCCCCGCGGCGAGTCGCTGGGTGACGGCCGCGGTCAGCGCCGCCACCCGCTCCAGACCTTCCCCGTTGATCTTCGTCCAATCGTCCGAGGGCCGGTGGTAGTCGGCGTGGGTGTTCGAGAAGAAGTGCAGCACGGGAACCCCCTCGCCGTAGAACGAGGCGTGGTCTGAGGGGCCGAAACCGTCCGGCGCCTTCGCGATCCGTAGCGGCGCCTCCAGGCCGGCGTTGGCGGCGTCGACCACCTCGTCCCACTCCGCGGCCGTGCCGAACCCGAAGACCGTGACCTGATCGTCGACCACGCGGCCGACCATGTCGAGATTCAGCATCGCCACGACGCGCTCGAGCGCCACAGGAGGCTCGGCCACGAAGCGGGCCGACCCCCACAGGCCCCGCTCCTCCCCCGTGAACGCGGCGAAGATCACGCTGCGGTCCAGGGGCGGCCCCGCGGCCAGCGCCCGGGCGATCTCCAGCAGCGCCGCCGTGCCGCTCGCGTTGTCGTCGGCGCCGTTGTGGATGTTTCGCTCGTCGGGCGCCAGCGAGCCCTCGCCCCCCAGGCCCAGGTGATCGTAGTGCGCGCCTACCACGACGTACTCGTCCCGCAGCGTGGGGTGCGACCCGCGCAGAAGCGCCACCACGTTGCGCGCCTCGGCCTCGGTCGGCCGGACGTCCGTGCGGAGCTCGACCGTGGCGTCCTCCACGGCGGCGGCGCGCACCGCCTCCGCCGCCTCGGCGCCCACGACCGCCACGGGAATCGACAGCATGGCGCGGGTCTCCGCCTCCGGTCTCGGCAGCGCGCCGCCGTCGGCCTGGAGAAGGAGGATCCCCGCCGCGCCGCGCCCGGCGGCCACCGTCGCCTTGAAATGCGCGTCGGCCCGAAACGATGCGCCGTGAACGGCGTCCGGGTCTCCGGGCTCGATGACCACCACCTTGCCGGTGAGGTCGAGGTGCGCGTAGCGGTCCTCCGGGTTGCCGGGGCTGCTCAGGCCATGACCGCCGTACACGAGCCCGCCGTCGAGGTCCGCGCTGGCGGAAAACCCGAGCGGGGTCCAGTCTGTGCCGATGTCGTAGGTCCGTCCCGCGACCGAGAGGCGGTTGCCCGTGCCCAGCTCGGCACCCCGACGCACGGAGAACGGCTGGAAGTAGTTACCTTGTCGCCCTGCCGGCTCCAGGCCGAGCTCGGCGAAGCGGTCCGCGAGGTAGTCGCCGGCGCAGCGCTCGCCGGGCGAAGCGACCGCGCGACCCTCGAGGCCGTCGTCGGCCAGGTAGCGCACGTGCGCCATGGCGCCGACCTGACCGCGCGTCAGGAGGTCTGGGTCCGGACAGCCGAGCTGGGCCGCCGCGCACGAGCCGCAGGTGAGCACGAGGCCCAGCACACAGAGGAACGTCCTGAACGAGGAAGGCGTGTGGTGACTCATCGATGGCTCGCTCTGGTAGTCGTTTCCGTCGTCGGTCCGTGGGGCTGCTTCGCCGACGGCGCGGAGGAGGTACCCGCGGGCGCCGAGCAGGTACCCGCCACCGCGGCGGCGTCGCTCGCCATGCCGGGCGAGGACCACCTGACCAATGTACGGCAACTCACCTTCGGGGGAGAGAACGCGGAAGCGTACTGGGCCTTCGACGGCTCGAAGCTCGTCTACCAAGCGCGCAAGCCCGGGGCGGAGTGCGACCAGATCTACGTGCTCGATCCGGTGACGGCCGAGACGAGCCTCGTCAGCACCGGTGAGGGCCGCACGACGTGCGCGTACTTCTATCCCTCGGGCGACCGGATCCTCTACTCGTCCACGCACCACCACGACGACGCCTGCCCGCCCAATCCCGACTTCTCGATGGGATACGTCTGGCCGGTGTACGAGACGTACGACCTGTTCGTGTCGGGCCTGGACGGCTCGGGCCTCACGCAGCTCACCGACGTGCCGGGGTACGACGCCGAAGCGACGTTCTCGCCCGTCGGCGATCGCATCGTCTTCACAAGCGTCAGGAATGGCGACCTCGACCTCTATTCGATGGCGCCCGACGGGTCGGAGGTCGTGCAGCTGACCGACCGGCCGGGCTACGACGGCGGCGCGTTCTACTCTCCCGACGGCTCGCGCATCATCTGGCGCGCGCACTACCCGGACGAGGGACCGGAGCTCGACGACTACATGGAGCTCCTCGGTCAGGGCCTGCTGCGTCCGGGCGAGCTCGACATCTGGGTCATGAACGCGGACGGCTCGGGGAAGCGGCGGGTGACCGACCTCGGCGGCGCGAGCTTCGCGCCGTTCTGGCACCCGTCCGGCGACAGCGTCCTGTTCAGCTCGAACCACGAGGACCCGTCGGGCCGCGAGTTCGAGATCTACATGGTCGGCCTGGACGGTACCGGGCTCACGCGCATCACGCACTCGGAGGGCTTCGACGGCTTTCCCGTGTTCAGCCCGGACGGCCGCTACCTGGTGTTCGGATCCAACCGGAACAACGAGGGGCCGAACGACACGAACGTGTTCATCGCGGAATGGGTCGAGTAGCGTCTCGCGGGTAGCGACCAGTCACTTCATCGGCCCGAGTCGTGCGTCCGGGTAGACCTCCAGGAACTGCTCGACGATTCGGTAGGTGAGGCCCCAGACGACCTCTCCGGCGACGTGGTAGCACGGGAAGCCGCGGAGCCCGCCTGGGAGCGGGATCTCGACGGTGGAGCGCGTCCCGGGGGCGCGCAGCTCCTCGACCGACACCCAGTGGACGCGCTCGACCTCCTCGCTGGCGACGTACGCGCGCGTTTCGGCGGAAACGCCGAACACGAACGGGGCGATGGTGAGTCGCGGGAGCCGAACGCTGCTCGGCGCCACATCGTCCAGCCTACCGAGCGCCGATGCGTTCCGGCCGAGGTCGACGCCGGTCTCCTCCCGGGTCTCGCGCCTGGCCGTGTCGATGAGGTCGGCGTCGGCCGCGTCGCGCCGGCCACCGGGCAGCGCCATGTGCCCCGACCACGGGTCGCGCTCCGACGTCGCGCGTTTGATCAGCAGCAGCTCGAGACCCGGTGTGGCGCGCAGCACGAGCGCCACCGCCGCCTGCAGGCGATCGCCCTCCAGGACGAGTGGATCGTTCGCATCGCCGGCGTACGAGGCCAGCGCCTCGCTCAGCACCCAGAAGCGGGGGTCGGTCTCGAGCGGGCTCTTCGGCATGCCGTCACACACCCGTCCGCTGGGCACCCCAGATGAGCTTGTGCAGCTGCAGCTGGAAGCGGACGGGCAGGCCGTCCTCCAGGATCCAGCGTGCGAGGTCCTCGAGATCGACGGCTCCCCACACGGGCGAGACGAGGAGCGCGCGCAACGAGCCGGAGCGCACGCGCGCGTCGAGGCCCCGCTCGCCGATGGTGTGCCGGGCCCACTCGTAGTCGGCACGGTCCTTCACCACGAACTTGATCTCGTCGCGGTCGGTCAGGTGCTCGAGGTTTTCCCACCGGTTGCGGTGGCTCTCACCCGAGCCCGGGCACTTGAGGTCCATGATCTTGTGGACCCGCGCGTCCAGAGGCGCCACGTCGAACGCGCCGGATGTCTCCACGAGGACGGTGTAGCCCGACGCGAGGAGCGCGTCGGCCAGGCGCACGGCGCCGGGATGCGCGAGCGGCTCGCCACCGGTGATCTCGACGACCTCCGCCGAATGCGACCCCACCTCGGCGAGGATGTCGTCGAACGTCATGCGCGTGCCACCGTGGAAGGCGTACTCGGTGTCGCACCAGACGCAGCGGAGCGGGCATCCCGTGAGCCGCACGAAGGTGCAGGGGACGCCCGCCCACGTCGACTCTCCCTGGATCGAGTGGAAGATCTCCGTGACGCGGAGAAACCCGTCGGAAACGGCGTGGGACATGACGAAAGATAGCGCCGCGGGCGGGCATCGCACGGAACAGGGGACCCCGCGCTCCGGTACCCTGAGGTCGCGCGCCGTTCGCCTCGGTTGGAGGCGATTCCTCCTTGACCGAGGTGTTCAGTGAAGCGCTTCGCCGCCATGATTTTCGTCCTGGGGCTGACGGCCGTCACCGTCCGTCCCGCCGCCGCGCAGGTCGCATTCGGTACGTCCGTCACGGTGGGGGACGGCGAGATCTTGGTCGGTGAGCCCGGCCACGAGCTTCGCCCCGGTCTCGTGCACGTATTCCGTCGCGGCTCGGACGGGTCGTGGACGCCGGGCCAGACGCTCGAGGCACCGGATGGCTCGGCCGGAGATCGCTTCGGTATCCGCTCCGCGATGGACGCCGACCGGCTGCTGGTGTCGGCCACGAGGGCCGACGACGGCGCCGGCGCCGTCTACGTGTTCGAGAGGTCGGGAGAAGAGTGGCGGCCGACGGACCGTCTCGTGCCGGAGGAGCGGAGCGCGGCGGACTCGCTCGGCAGCGGGCTCGCCCTGAACGGGGACTGGGCGTTCGTGGGCACGATCTCGCAGGACTCGGCGCGTGGTGCGGTCTACGTGTTCCGTCGCACGGAGGACGGCTGGGCTCAGCACACGCGCCTGGCGCCCGACGACCTGGTGGCCGAGGACGGCTTCGGCGTGAGCATCGCGCTCGGAGAGGACGTCGCGTACGTGGGCGCGCCGTCCAAGTCGAACGGTACCGGCGCGGTGTACATGTTCCGCTACGACGCGGTCGCGGACTCGTGGAGCGCCGCGGGACGCCTGGGCGCGGACGTCCAGCAGCAGCAGGCGGGCTTCGGAATGGCGCTGGCGCTGTTCGACGACCGCGTGCTCGTGTCGGGGCCGGGGCTCCTCGGAATCGGAGCCGTGCTCGGCTTCGAGCCCGACGAGAGCCGCGAGTCGTTCCAGGTCTCGACCGTCCTGCTGCCGTTCGACGCCTCGGCCGCCGGGTTCGGCTCGGAGCTGGCCGTCGTGGACGGGCACCTGTGGGTCGGCGCCCCGGGCGCGGGCGACGAGGAGGGACGGGGCTACGTCTTCCGCTGGGATGCGGACAGGGGCGAGTGGGCGGGCACGGCCAAGGTCGCTCCCGGCGGCCTGGAGGAGGACGACGCGTTCGGCGCCACGGTCGGATCGTGGGGCAACGTGGTGGTCGCTTCGGCGCTCGGTCAGGACTACGGCGCCGGGAGCGTCTTCGTCTTCGAGCGCGCGGGCGAGGCCTGGAACGAAGTGGCCCGGCTCGCCAGCGACGTGTCGGGCCCGAGCCCGATCACGGGCGCCGAGACCGCCTGCTCCGACCAGGGCGAGGCGGCCCTCTTCGAGTGCTCGCAGGTGGACCTGCTCTCGTTCCTTCCCCTCGAGCACATGGGCGCGGGCCGCGGCCTGCGGATCAACGACGTCTGGGGGTGGGCGGACCCCGAGAGCGGCAGGGAGATCGTGATCGCGGGCATGACGGACCAGGCGGTCTTCGTCGACGTGAGCGACCCGCTGCAACCGGTCTACCTGGCCCGCATGCCGATCCCCGACGGCGCCAACGGATCCGCCTGGCGCGACATGAAGGTCTACGACGATCACGTCTTCGTGGTGGCCGACGGCGCGGGGCCCCACGGGATGCAGGTCTTCGACCTCACCCGGCTGAGGGGGCTCGACGGCAGCGACCCGCCCACGTTCAGCGAGGACGCCCGGTACGATCGCATCAACTCGGCGCACAACATCGTCATCAACGAGGAGTCCGGCTTCGCCTACATCGTGGGCGCGAGCGGCGGCGGCGACACGTGCGGCGGCGGGCTGCACATGGTCGACATCCGGGAGCCGCTCACCCCGAAGTTCGCCGGCTGCTTCTCCGATCCTTCGACCGGTCGCTCGCGCACGGGCTATTCGCACGACGCCCAGTGCGTGATGTACCGGGGGCAGGACGAGGCGTACCAGGGCAGGGAGATCTGCCTCGGCTCCAACGAGACGGCGCTCTCCATCGCGGACGTGACCGACAAGGCCAACCCCGTGTCGCTCGCCATGGCCACGTATCCCAACGTGGGATACTCGCATCAGGGATGGCTCAGCGAGGACCAGCGATACTTCTTCATGAACGACGAGCTGGACGAGACCGGCGGCCTGGTCCAGTCGACCCGGACGCTCGTGTGGGACATCTCCGAGCTGGACGACCCGCTGCTGGTCAAGGAGTACTTCTCCGAGAACCGGTCGACGGACCACAACCTCTATGTCGTCGGCTCGACGATGTATCAGTCGAACTACGTGAGCGGCCTGCGGGTGCTCGACGTGTCCGATCCGGAGAACCCCGTCCAGGTCGGCTACTTCGATACCGTGCCCTACGGCGAGGACGAGCCGGGCTTCAACGGTTCCTGGTCGAACTATCCGTTCTTCGATAGCGGGATCGTGGTGGTCACGAGCGGCCGTGAGGGCCTCTTCCTGGTCCGCTACCGGAGGCCGAGCACTTGAGGCGATCGGGGGTCCGGCGATCGGGGGTCCGGCACTCGGGGGTCCGGCACTCGGAGCGAGCGTGGCCCCGGTACCGGAGGCGAGCGCGGGCCCGGCGTTGGAACCGGCGGTCCGGCACGCCCCGCTGGTTCGCGCTGGCGTGCGTGCTCGCGGGATCGGCGTGCGCGCGGGCCGCCTCCACGGGCGTGCCCCCCGCGGCCGCCCGGCCTCTGGCCGCCCAGGAGCGGGTATACGTCACCGCGCAGGACGACGCGGCGGTCGCCGTGGTCGACGCGTCGACGGGCGAGCTCCTCGAGTCCGTCGATCTCACGGGGATGGGCTTCAGCCCGAACGCCCGGCCGCACCACGTGGCCGTCGAGCCGGACGGCTCGCACTGGTACGTCTCGCTCATCGGCGACGGGAAGGTCCTGAAGCTCGACCGCCAGAACCGGCTCGTGGGCCAGGCAGACTTCGAGACGCCGGGCATGCTGGCGCTCGACCCCGCCGGCGAACTCCTCTACGTAGGACGATCGATGGCGGCGGTCAGCCCGCCGCGGCGCCTGGGCGTCATCGAGCGGGAGAAGATGACGCTCGAGGAGATCGACGTGTTCGTCCCCCGTCCGCACGCGTTGGCCGTGGACGCGCGAGGGCGTCGTGTCTTCACCGCGAGCCTGGCCGAGAACCGACTGGCCTGGGCGCCGATCGGCACGGAGGCGGTGGACCTTCTCGCGATCGACGGACCCATGCACATGGTGGTCCAGCTCGCGGTGTCGCCGGACGGCCGCTGGCTCGTGGGCGGCGGCCAGATGACCGGCGACCTGCTCGTCTGGGACCTCTCGGGCGCGGCGCCGATGCCGGCGGCCAAGGTCCACGTTGGCGGCCAGCCGTGGCATCCGGTCTTCACGCCCGAGGGCGACGAGGTCTGGATTCCCAACCTCACGGAGGGCACCGTGACGGTCGTGGACACGCGCACGTGGGCGGTGGCCGCCGTGGTCTCGCATCCGGCGCTCGCGGAGCCTCACGGAAGCGCCGTCACGGCCGATGGCCGGACCGTCTTCGTGTCCGGCAGGAACACCGGACGCACATACGGCCGAGCGCCCGGCGGCACGCTCGTGGCGATCGACGCCGAAACCCGCGAGGTGCGCTCGGTCACGCCCGTCGGCCGCTACGCCGCGGGCGTGGCCGTCGCGACACCATGGATCGGCGGAGGGCCGTGACGCGCCCGGCGGCGTGTGGGGAGTGCCTCGCCCCACGGTACCCGGCGCCAGGGTACCCGGCGCCAGGGGCGCCGGCGGTGCCAGTCGTGGCGGTGGGGGCCTCGGAGCGGTGCCGGTCGTGGCGCCACGGGCCGCGGTGATGCCGGCCGCGGCGGTGCCCGTGGCGGCGATGCCGACCGCGGCGCGGTGAGCCGCGTGACGGCCCGTGGCTGGTGCCCCACCGTCGTGGTCCTCGCCTGCGGCTGTGCGCCCGGTGGCCCGACGGCGGCGCCCGCGCAGCCCGCGACGGCCGACTGGGCGCGACGCGTGGCGCCGTTCCCGGTGTCCGGACCGGACGGAGTTGCCTACGCGCAGCCGTTCCTGGGAGGCTTCAACCAGCCGCGGCCGCAGCTCGTGGACATCGACGGCGACGGCGACGACGACCTCTTCGTCCAGGAGGCCACCGGCAGCGTGATGTTTTTCGAGAACGTCGGTGGCGCGCCGGCGAGGCACGTATGGCGGACCGACGCCTACCAGGGGCTCGAGGTCGGCGAATGGTACCGGTTCGTGGACATGGATGGCGACGGAGACCTCGACCTCCTGGCCGAGGAGCCCTTCAGCTACATCCGGTACTACAGGAACGACGGCGGCGCGTCCGCGCCGCGCTTCACGCTAGCGGCGGATACGCTGCGTGATGCGAGCGGCCAGCCGCTCTTCTCGGACCGGCAGAACATTCCCAACGCCACCGACCTGGACTGCGACGGCAGCATGGACCTGCTGATCGGCCGGCTCGTCGGCACGATATCGCACTACGAGGAGGACGGCGGCGGCGCGGCCGACGCGCCCGGCTTTCACCTCGTGACGGATCGCTTCGAGGACATCGAGATCGTTGCGCAGTTCGGGAGCGCCCACGGCGCCAACACGATGGCGCTCGGCGACATCGACCGCGACGGTGACCAGGACCTGTTCTGGGGCGACTTCTTCGAGGCCGGTCTGCTGCTGATCGAGAACCGTGGCACCTGCGCGAACCCGGACCTTGCCGGCGAGCCTCGACGCTTTCCCCTCTCGGGGCCGCTCATCACGAGCGGCTACAACGCGCCCACGATCGGCGACGCGGACGGGGACGGGGACATGGACCTCCTCGTGGGCGTGCTCGGCGGTGCCTTCAACCCGAACACCACCACCGTGGAGAACCTCCACTGGCTCGAGCAGGAGGGTGACGGGTCGTTCCGGGACCGGACCTCGCGATTCGTCGGCACGCTCGACGTCGGCAGCGAGAGCGTGCCCGTGGTGGTCGACCTCGACGGTGATGGCCTGCTCGACCTGCTCGTGAGCAACAAGATCACGCCGGACGATCCGCAGAACGGCGCCGTGCATCGCTTCGTGAACGCCGGAAGCGAGGGTGCACCCGAGCTCGTCTGGGACGGGCTGCTCGCGGGCTTGGGCGGTGGCTACCACGTGGTGCCGGCGTTCGGCGACCTGGACGGAGACGGCGACGCGGACGCCATCGTCGGCACGTGGGACGACGCGCTCGCGTACTACCGGAACGACGCGCCCGACGGCGCCGTGCGGCTCACGCTGGTCGATTCGGCTGTGGTGACGCTCCCGCGCGGCCGCAACGCGGCGCCGGCGCTCGGCGACCTGGACGCCGACGGCGACCTCGACCTCGTCGTCGGCGAGTCGTCGGGCGAGTTGAGCTACTTCCGCAACGACGGTACGTCCGCGTCGCCACGCTTCACGCTCGTGAGCGACGCATGGGAGGGGATCGACGCCGGCCGGCGCAGCTTCCCCGTGCTCGAGGACCTCGACGGCGACGGAGACCTCGATCTGCTGGTGGGCTCGGAGGGCGACGGCGTCCGTCTGTTCATCAACGAGGGAGCGCCGGCCGAGCCCTCGTTCACCGAGACGCCGGGCGGGCTCCCGGTGCCGACGTTCGGATACGCCGCCCCCGCGCTCGCCGACTTGGACGGAGATGGTGACCGCGACCTCCTGCTGGGAGGCACGGGCGGCGGGCTCTGGTATTTCGAGCGCCGGTAGGGGGAGCGTGGGAGCCTCACCGGTCCAGGGCTTCGCGCCGCCCGATCGCCTCGACCAGGAGCCGCTGGACCTCGAGGAGGCTCATCTCTCCCAGCACGCGCGTGGCTTCATCCTCGCTCGCGCACTCGACCAGGGTGGGCGTCTCGACGTGGCCCACGACGCCCACGCCCGATTGCGCCCAGCGTGGGAACACGAGGTATCCCGAGAACGGGTTCCGCAGGTTCGACGTCCTCTCGACCTCGACGGACACCGTGTACGGGTGCCCGTCCGGACCGTCGTAGGCCGGAGGCCGGTTGTGCACCCGAAAGTACCCGCCGAGCGTGGCGTCGTCGGGCGCGGTCGCGGGGGCCCGGTCGTCTATCGGTTCTGACATCTCGTGAGCGCGTCTCGTGCCGCGGCACTTGGGTCCGGTTGTTCCTCGCCTACCGGTAATCTAGACTTGGCACGCCAGCCAACCGCAGGGAGACCTCATGCCCGACACCATGCGTGCCGCGGTGTTCTCGGAGTTCGGAGGGCCGGAGGTCATCGAGGTGCGTGACATGCCGGTGCCCGAGCCGGGTGCCGGTGAGGTGCGTGTGAGGGTCGACGCGGCGGCGATGAACCACCTGGATCTGTGGGTTCGCCGCGGGCTCCCGATCGAGACGCCCATGCCGCACATCGGCGGCTCCGACATCGCGGGCGTCGTGGATGCCGTGGGTCCTGGCGCCGAGGACGTCCCCCTCGACACCCGTGTGGTGGTGGATCCGTCTCTCGGGTTCGGCTGGTACGGCGGACAGGACCGTGGGGAGTCGTTCGACGAGCCGCCGTTCCGGATCCTCGGCGAGCACACTCAGGGCGGGTTCGCCGAGTACGCCATCGCTCCCGCCGAGAACCTCCTCGAGATTCCAGGCGAGTTTCCGGCGACGGAGGCCGCCGCGGCCGGGCTCGTGTTCGCGACCGCGTGGCGGGCGCTGATCACCAGGGCCGGCCTACGAGCCGGGGAGCGGGTGCTCATCACGGGCGCGTCCGGAGGCGTGGGCACCGCGGCCGTACAGATCGCCAGGCGCGCCGGCGCCAAGGTGTTCGCCGTGACGGGCGGGCCGGAGAAGGCGCGACTGGCCGAGGAGCTCGGCGCCGAGTTCGTCTACGACAGGTACAAGGTCGACTTCTCCAGAGAGGTCTGGCGCGATACGTCGAAGAAGGGCGTCCACGTTGTCTTCGACACCGTCGGCGAGGCGCTGTGGCCACAGTGTCTGAGAGCGCTTTCGCCCGCCGGGAGGCTCGTCACCTCCGGCGCAACCACCGGGTCGCGGGGCGTCACGGAGATCCGCCTCGTGTTCTGGAAGCAGCTCTCGATCCTGGGGAGCACGATGGCGGCGCCGAGCGAGTTCCGGCAGGTCATGCGACTCGTCTTCGAGGGAGCGCTCTCGCCGGTGATCCACCAGACGATGCCGCTCGAGGCGGCGCGCCGCGCGCACGAGATACTCGAGGAGGAGAAGTTCTTCGGGAAGCTGGTTCTGGTGCCGTGACGGTCGAGGAAGCGCAGGCGCGGGTCGACGCCTGGATCTCCCGGTTCGAGGAGGGCTACTGGCCGCCCCTGACCAACCTCGCGCGGCTCATCGAGGAGGTCGGGGAGCTCGCACGCGAGATGAACCACCGCTTCGGACACAAGACCAAGAAGTTCGAGGAGCCGGAGCAGGACCTCGCGCTCGAGCTGGCCGACGTGCTCTTCGTGCTCCTCGTGATCGCGAACGAGCAGGGTATCCGCCTGGACGACGCGCTGGAGCGCGTGATGGAGAAGTACGAGGTGCGGGACGCGGGGCGGTGGACGCCTGCGGAGGGTGGGTCACCGGAAGTACGGGGCTGAGGCGAGCGCGCCCCGTAACGCCCATGCAATGGACGGGAGGAAGGCCTCCTCCGCGCACCTCACCTACCCCTCGCCGCCCGCCAGCACCTCCACGCAGCGATCCACCTCGTCCTCCGTGTTGTAGAAGTGCGGGCTCACGCGCACGAACCCTGGCCTGTGGTCCACGATGATGCCGTGCTCGGCGAGGCGCCGCACCGCGTCGGGCGGGCTCTCGTGCCGGATCATCACGATCGCGGAGCGGCTGTCCGCCTCGGGTACCACCGGCTCGAGGCCCGCGGCGCGCGCGCGCTCGATCAGCCGACCCGTCAAGAGCCCGTTGCGCTCGGTGATCGCCGCGATCCCCACCTGGTCGATGATCTCCTGGCCGCCGAGCGCGGTGTGGACCGTGGCGAGCGCGGGCGTGCCCATCTCGAAGCGCCGCGCATCGGTCCGGTACTCGAAACGACGTAGGTCGAAGTCGAACTGCCCCCCGGTGGCGAACCACGAGGTGATGCGCGGCTCGAGCCGCGTGACGAGCTCCTCCCGGACGAACAGGTAGGCCAGACCGGGCCCGCCGCACAGCCATTTGAGCGGCCCCGCCGTGTAGAAGTCGACCCCCGAGGTCGTGACGTCCAGCGGCACCTGGCCCGCGCCCTGGTAGCCGTCGATCAGGCAGAGCGCCCCGGCATCGTGCGCGATGTGGGCGAGCGCCGCGAGGTCCTGGACGTGCCCGGTGGTAAAGTAGACGTGGCTGGTCGCCAGCAGGAGCGTGCGCTCGTCGACCGCCTCGACGAACTGGTCCGCGTCGACGCGGATCCCATCGGGGCTCTCGAGGACCACGAGCTCGATCTCGGGCTTCACCGCCCACTGGTACGCCAGCGTGGGGAAGTCGAGCTCGGTGCAGACGACGCGGTTCCGGCCCGCCGTGGAAAGCGCCTCGGCGATGACGGACAGCGCGGTGGACGTCGAAGGCAGGAGCGCCACCTCCTCCGGCGAGGAGCCCCAGAACGCCGCGACGCGCCCGCGCAGCTCCTCGATGCGCGCGAGCCAGTGCTCGTACCAGGCCGAAGCTCCCATGTCGTGCCACCGCTCCAGAAACTCGCCCAGCCGCTTCTCGGAGCGACGCGACAGCGCCCCGAGGGAGCACGAGTTCAGATACGTGCGCCGCGCGAGGATGGGGAACTCCTCACGGATGGCATCGAGATCGATCATGGGCCCTCCGGTCGGTATGGGCACCTTCCTTTCGCTGAGCGCTCGGGCGAACCTAACCAGATCCGGACCTCCACCGCCCGTGCCATGACGATACTCCTGCTCACGCTACCCTGGTTCGCGGTGCTCGCGTTCCTGCTGCTGGTGGCGCGGATGCCGAGCGAGCTGCCGGCGGCCCAGCCGGTCAGAACAGCCTCCGCGCCGATGGTGAGCGTGATCGTGCCCGCGCGGAACGAGGCGCTCAACATCGCGCGCTGCCTTCGCTCCGTCGCGGGCTCGACGTACCCGTCCTTCGAGGTGGTCGTCGTGGACGACCGGAGCGACGACGAAACGGCTGGAATCGCCCGCGCGGTCGAGGGCGGGAACGCAACGCGGATCCAGGTCATCGACGGCGCCGAGCTGCCGGAGGGCTGGCTCGGCAAGCCGTGGGCGTGCGCGCAGGGCGCGCTCGCGGCGCGCGGCGAGCTGCTGCTCTTTACCGACGCGGACACGGTGCACGGTCCCGACCTCCTGGGCAGGGCGGTCGCGGGGCTCGGCCAAGAGCGCGCCGACCTGCTTTCCGTGATGGGCCGGCAACTCATGGAGTCGTTCTGGGAGCGGGTCGTACAGCCTCAGGTGTTCATGGTGATGCTGTTCCGCTATCCGGACTTCGAGAGCACGGTCCGCGCCGGCCACTGGCGCGACGCGATCGCGAACGGCCAGTACATGCTGTTCACGCGTGCGGCCTACGATGCGATCGGAGGGCACGAGGCCGTCTACGACGAGGTGGTCGAAGACCTCGCGATCGCCCAGCTCCTCAAGCGCTCTGGGCTCCAGCTGCGCATACGCAGCGCGGACCTCGATCTCGCGACGCGCATGTATCGCTCGCTCCGCGAGCTGATCGACGGGTGGTCGAAGAACCTACTGATCGGCGGGCTGCAGAGCCTTCCTCCGGGTGTGCGCCGCGCGGCCGTGCCGCTCGCGCTGCTTTCCGGCATCGTGCTCTGGATCGTGCCCCCGGTGATGCTCGCGGCGGCGCTCGCGGGCGTAGGCGGCGGCCGGCTGCTCGCCTGGTCCGCTGCGACCGTCGGCGTGAGCGTGATCGTGTGGGCGCTCTTCTCGCACCGCATGGGCGTGCCGGCGCGTTACGGGCTCGCCTATCCGCTCGGCGCCGCGGTCGGCGCGTACATCTTCGTGCGCTCGTGGATCCGGGGCCGGAACGTCGAGTGGAAGGGCCGGCGGTACCGGGTTCGGGGCGTCGAGGAGCGGGCGTGATGGAGGGGAACGCCGGACGCGACCACGCCCGAGAGCGCCTCCGGAGACCGCCGCCGGCCGAGCCGTCGCCGGCCGAGCCGTCGGCGGAACAGCGGGGTTCCGCCCAGCTCAAGGAGCAACTGAAAGCCCGTGCACTCGAAGTGGGCTTCTCGCTCGTGGGCGTGACGTCGCGCACGCGCAGCGTCTACATGGACTTCTACCGGGCGTGGCTGGACGAGGCGCTTCACGGGGAGATGGCGTACCTGGCCCGCGAGGACGCGGTGGCGCGCCGGGCCGACCTCTCCGGCACGTTGGAGTCCGTGCAGTCGGTGCTGGTCGTCGCGCACGAGTACTTCACGCCGGATGCGGAGGGCGTGCCCGACGATCCGTCGCTCGGCGTGATCGCCAGGTATGCGCGCGGGGCCGACTACCACCGGGTCGTGAAGAAGAAGCTGAACGAGCTCCTCGCGTGGATGGTGGAGCGGACGGAGGGGCGTGTCCAGGGGCGCGCGTACGTCGACACGGGCCCGATCCTGGAGCGCGAGCTCGCGCAGCGGGCGGGGCTCGGCTGGTTCGGTCGCAACACGATGCTCATCAACCCCTCGATGGGATCGTACTTCTTCCTCGGCGTGCTCCTGCTCGACCTCGAGCTTCCGCCCGACGAGCCGTTCACGGCGGACCGCTGTGGCTCGTGCCACGCGTGTCTCGATGCCTGCCCGACGGGCGCGCTGCTGGGCCGTGACGAGCACGGCGCCCCGCTCATCGACGCGAGGCGATGCATCTCGTACCTGACCATCGAGCTGCGCGGGCCGATTCCCCACGACCTCCGTCCGGCCATCGGCAACCGCGTCTACGGGTGCGACATCTGCCAGGAGGTTTGCCCGTTCAACCGGAGCTTCGCGCGGGAGACGGAGGAGCCGAGGTACGCGGCGCGGGGGCCGGGGGAGCGGCCGGCGGGCGTGGAGGCGCTGGGTGGCGAGGAGGTCACGGCGGAGGCACTCGGCGGCGCCCCTGCCGTGAGAACGCGCGCGCGCCGGGACATCTGCGCCCACGGGGACATCTGCGCCCACGGGGCCGCGGACGTGGACGTTTCAGGTGAAACGCCCGCCGCCTCGAAGCCGTCCCATCCGGGCACGCAGGCCCCCCCGCTGATCGACCTCATGGGCATGGACGAGGCCGCGTGGGACTCCTTCTCACGGGCGTCCGCCATCCGCCGCGCGGGCTACGCCGGCTTCCGCAGAAACGTGGCCGTGGCCCTGGGCAACTGGGGATCCCCCGAAGCGGTGCCGGCGCTCCTGGCGGCTCTCGCGGACCCGGAGCCTCTGGTGCGCGGGCACGCTGCTTGGGCGCTCGGGCGGATCGCGTCCGAGGAAGGCCGACGGGCGGTTCAGGAGAGGCGGAAAGCCGAGACGGACCCGTACGTGCTCTCGGAGCTGGATCGGGCGCTTCCGTCTTGACGGCTACTCTTCCCGCAGCGCCTCGGTCGGCTGAACGGCCAGCCCACGCCGCGCCGGGCCCAGCGCGGCCAGGAGCCCGATCGCCATCATGAGCACGGCGACCGTGGGCAGGAGGAGCGCGGTCTCGTCATCCAGGAACGATTCTCCTGCTGCACGGACCACCGCCTCCGCCAGGAGCAGGCCGCCCAGCGCGCCCGCTCCGAGCTGGGCACCCGCACGCTTGAAGATGCCGCTCAGCACGCGCCCCGGCGCAGCGCCCAGGGCGGAACGGATGCCGATCTCGCGGCGCCGGCTGGCGACGGTGAACGACATCATGGCGTAGATCCCGGCGGCGGAGAGCAGCAGCACGCTGCTCGTGACGGCCACGGTCACGACCGCCAAGAAGAGGAGCAACTCCCGTCGCTCTCGCTCCGCATCGGTAGCGGTCGCGAGCCCGGCGAGCTGAAGGGTGGGGTCCACGGAGGCGGTGACCTCACGAAGTCGCCCCAAGAACACTACTGGCGGCGCGTCACGCCTTGCGCGGATCGCGAGGTGCACAGCGCCTGGCGCGGCGTCGGTGAGCGCGAGCGGCTGGTAGAGCTTGGGGGCTTGCGGCTGGAAGGCCGGCGGGACCGTGAACGCGGGCACGACGCCCACGATCTCGAGCCAGGGTCCTGCCTCGAGCTCGCCCGATGCGCCGTCCTGCCCTCCGGCCAGGAGTCGGACGCGGCGGGCGAGAACGTCACCACCCCCGAGGACCCGTTCCGCGAACACCCGGTCCACGACGACGGCGTTTGCGCCTGGAGCGACGTCCGAGCCCGTGAATCCTCGTCCGGCCAGAACCGGGACGTCGAAGACGGTGAAGAGGTCGATGTCGACCTGGTTGAGCCATGCCGAGGTCCGGGTCGCGGCTTCGACCTCGATCGCCCCCACCTCCTCGCTTCCGGGGAAACGACGCGCGAACGTGACGCCGGAGACCGCGGGCTCCGCCTCGATGCGTCGGAGCAGCTCCGTGGAGCTGTCGAGAAAGCGCGCCGCGACGGCGTCTGCGTCACGAGTGGGCGCGGTGGGGCTCGCGGGCGCACCTTCGATCGAGAGCAAAGCGCGGAGGAACTCGTCGACCGGATAGTCCGGCTCGGCCATGCCGCGGCTGATCGACGGCCCCGTGACGTAGAGCGCGTATGGTAGAACGGCGACCGCGATCGCGACCTGAAAGACGATCAGCACGGTCCACGTGCGGCCGAGCCGAAGCCCGGGGCCGCCGGAGTGGAGCTGTTGGAGACCACGCTGGATCGCCCGACCCGTGGCCTCGAGCCCGGGGAGGACGCCCACGATGGCCGCGGCCAGCACGGCCAGGCCTGCGACGTATGCAATGAGCGGCGGGGAGAGGCCGAGGTCCACCCAGTACGGAAGTTCGAGATCGTACCCTCGGTCCACGCGCGCACCAAACCACCGGAACCCGAGGCCCGTGATGCCCAACCCCACGAGCGCAGCGACGAGCGAGAGCACGAGCGCCTCGGCGAAGAGCTGCGTCACCACTCGTCGCCGGCTCGCACCCAGAGCGGTGCGCACGGCGATCTCGCCCATCCGCGCCGCCGTTCGGGCGTACACCAGGACAGCCACGTTCACCGACACCACGACGAGGAGCAGGCTGAGGACGAACTGGATGGTGCGGACGAGCCAGGCTGTCGCCGGGCTGTCGATGCCCACGAAGGCGTCCGTATACGGAAGGACTCGAGGACGGAGGTGCTCGTCCGTATCCGCATACTCGTCCGACATCCGCGTGCCGATCGTCGTGAGCTCCGCCTGGGCCCGCTCGAGCGTGGCGCCGTCCGCGAGCCGACCGAACATCGTGATAGCGGGGCCGCCTCCGACCTCGTAGGCCGTGGGATCCGCGCGCAGCGGGACCCAGTACCGGTGGTTGATCGGGAAGCCGAAGCCCTCCGGCATCACGCCCACCACGGTGTGCACGGTCGTGCCCAGGCGGACCGGCCGGCCGAGGATGTCCGGATCGCCCGCGAACCGACCGTGCCACTCCTCGTGCGCGATGACCACGACCGGCGTCGTCCCCTCGCGCTCGTCCTCCTCCAGGAGCGCGCGGCCCAACACCGGCGCGACCCGCGCCAAGCGAAAGCCCGAAGCCGTCATCCGGGCGACCGGGACCACCGCCAGGCCTCCTCCCTCGACGGCGAGGGCCTCTTGATCGGTCACGAAGGCGGAGAGCTCCCGCACGGACTCGAGCTGTTCGCGCCACAGAAGCAGGTCGTCGAGGGGGTTCCGGTCGGCGCCGTCCACGCCGAGGTGCGCGTTCTGGAGCGTCACGACGCGATCGCCCTCGTCCAGCGGCAGCTCTTCGTCGACGAGCGCGTGAATGAGGCCGAACCCACCGGCACCGATCGCGATGGCGACGGACATGCCGACGACCGACACCAGCGACAGCCCCGGGTACTTGGTGAGCATGCGGACCCCCAGCTTCACGTCCAGCCAGGAGAGGCCGACCTGGTCGAACACACCGAGCCCCCTCGAGGCGCGCGCGCGCTCCTTGTGCGCTTCGACGTGCCCGAACTCGAGGTGCGCCCGGCGTGCCGCCTCCCTTGGGGACAGCCCACGGCGCACGAGGTCCTCCGTCCGGAGCGCCAGGTGGTGACGGAACTCCTCGGCCATCTCCGCCTCGAAGTCGGCCCGCCGCCAGAGCCCGCGCCAGAGGGAGCGGACACGCGCGCCGAGCCGGGACAGCGCCGAGGGGTCGGGCAGCGTCGCCATCAGGCCTCCTGTGGCGTGGCGGTGAGCACCGAGGCCATCGCCGCCACCAGGCGGTTCCAGCTCGCCTCCTCCTCGCCGAGCCGTCGCTGGCCAGACCCGGTCAGGCGGTAGAACTTCGCCCGCCGATTGTTGTCGGACCTGCCCCACTCGCTCTCGATGAGGCCCTGGTGCTCGAGCCGATAGAGCGCGGGGTAGAGCGCACCTTGCTGGATCTCCAGGGCCCCGCCCGAGATCTGCTCGATCCGCAGCAGCACGCCGTACCCGTGGACGTCGCCCAGGGAGACGGCCTTGAGTATGAGCAGGTCGAGGGTGCCCGGCAGCAGATCGGCATGGTCCGACACGATGTCTCCTATGTAGATTAGGAGAGAAGGTGTGATCTCTCTCCTAATCCGTCAAGGAGAGCGAGATGCACGATCCGCGGTGCCCCCCTCACATTGCGCGCACCTCCGCATCCGCGAGTGTCTCCGGCATACGCCACGCGACCTGCAGTCCGGACAGGAACGTGAGCGCCGCGATGGCCCCGATCGCCCACGCCATCCCGAACAGGTCCGCGAGTCCACCGGCCAGGAGGGCACCCACGGCGTAGCCGCCATCGCGCCAGAGGCGGTAGGTTCCCACGGCTGATCCGCGCCAGTCGGGGTGGGCCACGTCGCCGATGCTGGCGAGGAGGGTGGGGTACACCATCGCGGTGCCGGCCCCGAGGAGCGTCGTCCCGGCAGCCCAGGGCCAGAAGCTCCGACCGAGGGCGATACCCGCCAGCGCCACGGCTTGGAGCACCATGCCGCCGGCGATCAGCCTCTTCCGGCCCCATCGGTCCGAGATGGAGCCGGTCCACAGCTGAAGGACGCCCCAAACGGCCGGATACAGGAAGCTGAGCACGCCGATCTCCCGCACCGTCAGGCCGGCCGCAGCGAAGAAGAGCGGAAAGAGGCCCCAAGCCAGCCCGTCGTTCATGTTGTTCACCATGCCGGTGTGGCTCGCGGTGGAAAGGGCAGGGTCCCGCCAGCTCCCGCGGGCCAGGATCTCGCCGGCCGACGGGGACGGCGAGGTCGATGCACGGTGGTCGGCGGCCTCCAGCGCGGCGTGATGCCGTGTCTCACGAACGAACCCGAGCGTGAGCCCCAGGCCCGCGGCCACGAACGCGATCCCGACGTAGAAGGGCTCCGGGCGCAGCCCGTAGGCCTCGGCGACCCAACCGGTCGCGAGCGCCGAGACCGCCACCGCCAGGTAGCCCGCAAACTCGTTGAGGCCCATCGCCAGCCCACGCTGTTTCGGGCCGACCAGGTCGATCTTCATGACGACGGTCGTGGACCACGCCAGACCCTGGTTGATTCCGAGCAGCACGTTGGCGAAGACGATCCAGCGCCAGGACGGGGCCCACATCACCAGCAGCGGTACCGGAATCGCAAACAGCCAGCCGGCCACGAGGACGGGCCTCCGCCCGTAGACGTCGCCCAGACGCCCGGCGAAGAAGTTGGTTGCCGCCTTCACAACGCCGAACGTGGCGATGAAGGAAAGCACCGCGGCCTTGGAGGCTAGTCCGAACTCGGCCTCGGCCAGGAGAGGCAGGACCGTGCGCTCGAGCCCCACCATCGCCCCGACGAACGCGTTGACCAGCACCAGCAGCCAGAATTGGCGCCGGTTGGCGCCCAGGCCGAGCACGACGGTGCGCGCCGAGCCGCCGCGCTCGGGACGGGACGCGCCCGCGCTCACCGGCTAGCGGACCGAGAGGGCTCGCTCGCGGCCCAGGTTCTCCGAACGGATCTCGACGAAGCGCTCCGGGCGAGGCGGAATGTCCTGGAGCATCAGGTCGACGAACGCCGCCTCCTCGGCCAGGCGGAAGGCGCGGTTGAAGCGCCGCTCGAACCCGATCGTGGACGTCGGCTTTCCGCTCAGCCCACGGCCGCAAACGGAGCCCGAGAAGGCCCCCGGCAGCACCTCCACGTGGTCGGGAAAGGCCCGCAACCGCTCCGCACTCCGAAAGAGTGCGCGTGCGCCGTCCTCGGCGCTGGACGCGAGCTCCGTGCGGCCCATGTCTCCCACCAGCAGCGTGTGGCCGGTCAGGACGAACCACGGCTCGTCGCCGCGCGCGTGGTCAGTGACCGCAAGCGCTATGTGCTCGGGCGTGTGACCGGGGGTGTGGAGCACCCGGGCTCGCACGTTTCCCAGGTCGAGCACATCCCCGTCGGCCACGCCCCGGAAGTCGAACCCCGCGTCCACGCCCTCGAAGAGCATGTACTCGGCGCCGGCCGCGGCCGCGAGCCGACGGCCGGTCGACACGTGGTCCGCGTGCACGTGCGTGTCGATGACGTACCGGATCGGCAGGCCCAGGGAGTCCGCCTCGCGCAGGTACGTCTCCGCCGCCGCCACCGGGTCCACGACAGCCCCCACGGCCTTCCCGCCGCAGCCGAACAGGTAGGATGCCGCGACCACAGGCTCCGTGTGCAGATACTGACGAAGAATCATTGTACCTCCCGTGTCACCGGTGGAATCGGCCCCTCGATCACGGCAAGCCCCTCCGCGCGCCACTCCGGCAGGCCCACGTCCAACCGCCGAGCGCGGAAGCCGTGCGACCGCAGCACCTCGAGCGCCTCGAGCGCCAGCACGCAGTACGGCCCTCGGCAGTAGGCTACCACCTCGCGATCTCTGGGGAGCTCCTCGAGGCGCCGACCCAGCTCGGCAGCCGGGATGGACAGCGCGCCCGGGACGTGCCCGGAGGCGTATTCGTCTTCCGGACGTACATCGAGCACCACGACGTCGTCGGACTTCTGACGCTCGAGTAGCTCGCTCAGGCCGAGCGGCTCCAGGGAGGCCGGCTCGCGGAAGTAGTCGTGGACGATCTGACGTGCCTCCGCGAGCTGCCGGGCGGCGATGTCCTGGAGATGGCGCAGGAACCCGCGAACCGCAGGGTCCGCGAGTCGGTAGTGCACGTGGACGCCCTCCTTGCGGGAGGCCACGAGCGCCGCATTCCGCAGCTCCTTCAGGTGGTTGCTCGTGTTCGTCACGGAGAGACGGGCCTGTCGGGCGAGCAGCTCCACCGGCTTCTCCCCCTGAGCGAGAAGGTCGAGCAGCTCGAGTCGCGCGGGGCTCGATACCGCCTTTCCGATTCGGGCGAAGTGCCCGAGCAGCTCCTGCTTCGCGATGTCCAGCCGTCGCATCTCGTCTTCCATTTATCTCGTCTTCCACCAACTAATGGAATATGGTAGCCGGCTGGTTCCCGATCGTCAACGGTCGGCCTGTGTGAGCGTGAACGGTCAGCCTGCGGGACCGTGCGCCCCGCCCGCGTCACCGATGCTGAGAGAGGGCTCTGCTGCCCGCACCCTCAGGAGATCGTGGCCTCTCCCAGATACGGCACCACGATGGGGTCGAGCCCCAGCTCGCGCAGCAGGTCGTTCAGCTCGGCCAGATCGTCGCTGAAGAGCACCTGCAGCCGGGTCAGCTCCTCGTCCAACTGCCCCGAGAGGAAGCGGAGGGCCTCCTCGGCCTGGTTCGTCGGGCGGGCGTCGGCGCTCTCCACCACGCCGCGCAGGGCGGCAATCTGGTTGTTGAGCTTGATGGGGTAGTTGAGCGGGTCCTGCCGGGCCTCCATGCGAACCTGGTAGACCTCCCCCTCCACGCTGCCGATGCCCTCCTTGAACGCTTCGGCCTGGCTCTGCAGCCTGGCATCGTCACTCCGCTCCATGCGGTCGTCGACCTGAGCGCGCACCTCTCGGACCTGGAGCACGGCGCGGTGCGCATCGTCCACCCGCTGCGCGATCCGGCGGGAGAGCTCGAACTGGGCGTCGAAGTCGGCCTGGGTCACGGTCTCCAGCCGCGGGTCCTTCACGATCTCGAACGGCTCGGTGGAGCTC
>Ga0302046_10000969_pt1 | contig 27377 bp, 24 predicted proteins | sample RVTome_11_FD_200261 | JGI IMG/M metagenome (GOLD analysis project Ga0302046, IMG submission 200261) | Soil microbial communities from uranium-contaminated site in the Upper Colorado River Basin, Wyoming, United States - RVT147D111 (version 2) ... | reverse complement strand
GGACGGTTGGTCCACGAGATGCGCTCGCCGGGATCGTGGGTCATTCGCCCGCCGTTGCGGATGTTGCCGGACATGTGGCAGGAGGCGCAGGTCGGCGCGGCGCTGTAGTCCCGGCCCAGGACCCAGCTTTCGGCGTCCAGGTTCATGTCGTCGTGAAGGTCGCGGTAGGCCACGCCGTGCTTGGACTCCTCGTAGATCTCCTTCTGCGGGTGGTCGGGGCCGAGGTGGCACTTGCCGCAGTTCTCGGGCTGGCGCGCGCGGCGCGGCGAGAAGTCGTGACGGCTGTGGCAGGCCGAGCAGGAACCGCGCGAACCGTCCAGGTTGAGCCTCCCGATGCCGGTGTTGGGCCAGGTCGCCGCGTGGAAGCGCGGCTTGCCGTCGGGACTCTTGACCACGCGCGCCACGGCGTCAGGGTTCGTCGGCCGACCTTCCGAGTCCGGCTTCAGGTCATCGACGGTGATCATGCCGCCGTCGTTGGCGAGCAGCGCGACCTTGCTCCCGTGGCATTGCAGACAGCCGGTCTGCGCACTGGCCATGCCGTTGACCCGATCCACGGCCATGCCGGGCGTCGGTGCGTGGGGGTCGAAGGGCTGGCGGTGGCCCTCCACGGTCTCGGCCAAGAAGTTGTCGAGGCTGGCCAGGATCATGCCGCCGGCGGCGTGATGGCTGCGCGCGAACTCGGCCTCCTCGGCCGCGTGACAGCGCGCGCAGTCCCGCGGCGTGACCACGGTGGCGATGAGCTTGCCGTAGTGCGCGAAGGCGTCCACGTCCCCCTCGCGCGCCTCGTGGCACTCGAAGCAGCCGATGCCCTTCTCGGCGTGCGTGCTGCCCGTCCAGTGATCGACGATGCCCGGCGAGATCTGGGCGTGGCACTCCACGCAGGCCTTGCTCGAGTCGGGCGCGCTGACGTGAGCCACACCGATGCCGGCCTCGGCTCGCCGGCGCGCGACCTCCATGGCCTGGACGAAGAGCAGCGAGGCCAGGAAGACCGCGCTCAAGAGCGCGATGACGATGCGTTTGGTGTTGAGGCTCACGGGGGTCTCGAGCTCCTTCGGATGGACGCGCACTCAATGCGCGACGGCCGCTTCCCATACGGTCAATGCCACGATGGCGATCACGCCGAGGATGCCGATCCAGACGCTGGCCTCGCTGGCTCCGTTGCGGCGGCGGAACCAGGCGTCGATGAAGGGCCAGGCGAACATCACGAACACGATCAAACCCATGGAGAGCACCGCCGCCGTACCCGAGAAGAGCTTCAGCCAGCGGAAGGCCACGTAGAAGAACCACTCCGGTTTGATCACTTCTGGTGTGGTGAGCGGGTCCGCCTTGGGCCCCATCTCGACCGGAAAGATGGTAGCCAGAGCGCTGAGCAGGATCATCAGCACCAATCCGATGCCCAGCTCGGTCAGGATGTGCTCCGGGAAGAAATCGAAGAACTTCGGCTGCGCGGGATCCTCGTCCTGGAAGTGGAACTCGGTGACGCCCTGGACGCGGAGGATGGCGATGTGCACCGCGATCAGGAGCACGATCGTGAGCGGCAGCACGGCCGCGTGCAGGACGAAGAAGCGGCTGAGCGTGTTCTCGTTGTATGCCTCGCCGCCGAGCAGCATGCTCTTCGCGAAGCCGCCCACTACCGGCACGCTGTCGGCGATGTTGGCGCCGACGGTCGCGCCCCAGTACGAGAGCTGCTCGTACACCAGGCTGTATCCGGTGAAGCCTACGGTCAGCGTGCACAGGAGCAGGCACATGCCGACGAACCAGTTCAGCTCGCGCGGCTTGCGGTATGCGCCCGTGAAGTACACGCGCATCTGGTGCAGCACGACCGCTGCGATCATCAGCGTCGCGGCCCACTTGTGCACGCTGCGCAGGTACCAGCCGTAGGGAGCCTCCTCCGTGACGTAGCGCACCGACTCCCAGGCCGTGGACGGACTGGGTTGGTAGTAGAAGGCCAAGAGGACGCCCGTCACGACTTGCACCATGAACAGGTAGGCCGGCGTCCCGCCCAGGCACCACCACCAGGCGCGCAAGTGGTTGGGCACCGGCTCGTTGGTCAGCTCGCGAATATGCCCGCCGTCGATCGGCAGCCGCTCGCGTAGCCAGCCAGCGAAGCCGGTCACGTCAGGCGAACTCCTCTGGCGCCTGTAGGCGGCTGTCGCGCCTCGGCTCCGACGGGCCGGCCCGGGCCGTGCGATCGCCCTCGACGGGGACCTCGATGAACAAGAGACCGTCTTCCACCTTCAGCGGATAGCGCGGCAGGACTTGCCCGGCCTCGGCCGGGGGACCCGCGATGCCGACGCCCTGCGGATCGAACACGCCGTTGTGGCAGGGGCAGAAGAAGCGCGCGTTCTGCGCCTCCCAGTGCACCTGGCAGCCCAGGTGCGGGCAGGTGCTCGAGAGTGCGACGAAGTCCGACACGTCGCCGCTCGAACCCTGGCGCGCGATGGCGACGCGTTCGCCGCCGGGCGTGCGGAACGACAGGCTGGCGCCGGGAGCGAGGCGCGCGAGCTCGCCCACGAAGACCCAGGAGCGCGGGCGTCCGCGGGCAGGGTAGAGGAAGCGCCCGGCCATGGCCCCGAAGGTGCCGTACGCGGCCGTCAGGCCGCCGGCCATGGCCAGCGTGGACGTTCCGGCGAGGAAGCCCCGCCGGTCCGGCGTGGGACTCGCGGGTGCCGTGGGGGTGGCGACTTCGCTCATGTCCGCACCATAGCGAGCTGGTCTCGTTCGGACCAACTCTCCGGGACGCCGCGCCGGCGGCGGGTTCCTCCCTCCGGGAGCCTTGACACCGGTCCCTGCGCCGCGCGTGCTCGTCCCCGCCGGCCGGACCCGTGCGCTTCGATCCGGGTTGCGGTGCGGCACCGGGATGAGCACTCGCACGAAGACCGAGGTCGAGAGCGTTCGATGCGCCTGGGCGCGCGGGGACGCCCTGGTCCGCTACCACGACCAGGAGTGGGGAAACCCGGTGCACGACGACCGGAGGCTGTTCGAGTTCCTCGTGCTCGAGGGCGCGCAGGCGGGCCTCTCGTGGGAGACGATCCTGAACAAGCGCGAACGCTACCGTGAGGTCTTCGACGGCTTCGACCCGGAGCGCGTCGCGCGCTTCGACCGCAGGCGGCGCGAGCGGCTCCTGCGCGACCCCGGCATCGTGCGCAACCGCCTCAAGGTCGAGTCGGCGGTGACGAACGCGCGCGCGTTCCTCGCGGTCCAGGAGGAATGCGGCAGCTTCGACGAGCACCTGTGGGCCTTCGTCGACGGTGAGCCGATCGTCCACGCCCGGCGCGGCCCGCGGGACGTGCCGGCGACGACGCCGCTGTCGGAGACGATCTCGAAGGAGTGGAAGCGCCGCGGCTTCCGCTTCGTCGGACCGACCATCGTCTACGCCTTCCTGCAGGCGGTGGGCGTCGTGAACGACCACGAGCTCGCCTGCTGGCGCAGTCCGCGCGCGCGGCGGCGAAGGGCGTAGCGGCCCGAATCGACGGAAGCGCCTTCGGGGGGGTGGAAGGGAATGCTGCCCGCCGCCGGGCGCGACTCGCGCAGGAGCGGCGTACGGGGCTCCGGAGGCCGACCCGGAGCCGTCCCGAACCTGGCACCGGCCTTGCGTCCCGGGCGGGCATGAGCGTCGGACTCTATCGCGCCGCGGTCGCCATGGCGGGCCACGAACGGCACCTCGACGCGATCGCGGCGAACCTGGCGAACCTCGGGACCGTCGGCTTCAAGCGCAGCTCCAGCGCCTCTCACGAGTTCGCCGTCCGGCGCGAGACGGGAGAGGTGCGCGGCCTCCAGCTCCACCTGGAGACCGACTTCAGCCAGGGCAACCTGCAGCGCACCGGGCACGAGCTCGACCTGGCCCTCTTCGGCGACGGCTTCTTCGTCGTCGAGGGACCGGAGGGAGAGACCTACACGCGCGACGGCTCCTTCCACCTGACGGAGGAAGGCGTGCTGGTGAACGACGACGGCCACGCCGTCGCCTGGAGGCAGCGCAGCGGAACCATCGACGCAACGGGCCTGCCCGTCCGCGTCGACGTCGACGGCTTCGTGCGTCAGGGAACGCAGGAGATCGGCCAGCTCAAGGTCGTCGACTTCATGGACAAGGCCAAGCTGTACCAGGGCACGGGTGGCGTCTGGGTCGCCCCGGTCGGCGCGAAGGAGGCCACGGCCACGGCCCAGGTCCACCAGTACTCGCTCGAGGAGTCGAACGCGTCGGGCATCGAGGAGATCGTCGCCATGATCGGCGTCCAGCGTGCCTTCGAGACCAGCGCCCACCTCACCAGGTCCATCCAGGAGAGCTACGCCCGCCTGACGCGCGCGCAGTTCTAGCCCCCTCACTCGAAACGCAGGAGAGCCAAAGTGTTCAGAGCCATGCGCAGCGCCGCCTCCGGCATGCAGTCGCAGCAGACGAACGTCGACACGATCGCCAACAACATCGCGAACGTGAACACGGCCGGCTTCAAGCGCAACCGCTTGAACTTCCGCTCGCTGCTCTACTCCACGCTGCGCGAGCCGGGCGCCGCGACGACCACCAGCCTCAAGAACCCGACCGGTCTGCAGATCGGCTCCGGAACGGAGGTCTCGAGCTCGATCAAGCTGCACCTGCAGGGCGACCTGGAGCTGACGAACAACGAGCTCGACCTCGGCCTGCAGGGCGAGGGCTTCTTCCGCATCAACCTCGGCAACGGCGAGTTCCGCTACACGCGCGACGGCTCCTTCCGCAAGGACTCGAACGGCGACCTCGTCACCGTCGAGGGCTTCCGGCTCGAGCCCTCGATCAGCATCCCGCCCACGGCGCTGGGCATCACGGTCGGCAGCGACGGGACGGTACAGGTCCGCGTGGCGGGCACGGAGCAGCTCCAGACCATCGGTCAGGTGCTGCTCACGCGCTTCGCGAACCCCGCCGGCCTGCGCGCCGAGGGCCAGAACTTCTTCAGCGTCACCGACTCCTCCGGCCCGGGCGTCAACATCCCGCCGGGCACGCAGGGCGCCGGCTTCCTGCGCCAGGGCTTCCTCGAGCGCTCCAACGTCTCGGTGGTCGACGAGCTGATCAACCTGATCCAGGCCCAGCGCAACTACGAGGTCAACAGCCGCACCATCCAGGTCGCGGACGAGATGCTCCAGCAGGTGTCGAACCTCGTCTAGCCATGTTCAAGCTCACCACCATCGCACTGCTCTTCTCGATCCTGCTCGCGACGCTGCGTGAGACGGCGGCGATCGAGCCGCCGTCGGCTTCCCCGGTGCATCCGCGGGCGGGAGTCGTCGAGGCACCGGCGCCGGGTCTCGGAGAACCGATCCCGACCGAGCGCGAGCTGGATCTGTTCATCCAAGGCGAGGGCTACTTCCGCATCAACCAGGGCAACGGCGAGTTCCGCTACACGCGCGACGGCTCGTTCCGGAAGGACCCGAACGGCGACCTCGTCACGGCCGACGGCTTCCGGCTCGAGCCCTCGATCAGCGTTCCGCCGGTGGCGCTCGAGGTCGCGATCGCGACCGATGGCGCGGTGAGCGCGCGCGTTCCCGGGACCGAGCAGCTCCAGACGATCGGACAGATCCTGCTCACGCGTTTCAACAACCCCGAGGGTCTGCGGCGTGAGTGGCTGACCTGCTTCAGGGTGACGGAGGACTCGGGTTGGGGCGTGAACCTGGCGCCCGGCACCCAGGGCGTGGGGCTGCTTCGTCAGGGCTACCTCGAGACGCTGGATCGTTCGCCCAGAGGGCTCGGCCGATGATCGAGCTCGTCACGTGCATCCTCCTCGCCCTCGGGGTCGGACCCGGCGGCGACGACGAGGTCACCGGCTCCGTCACGATCACGCTCGGCATGGAGGCGACGGTGTTCGGCACCGAGGTCGAGCTGGGCGAGATCGGGCAGATCGTCGGGTCGGATGCGGCCGTCGTGAAGCTCGTCAAGGCGGTCGAGCTCGGCTACGCGCCCTCGCCCGGGTACAGCCGCGTGTTCCGCCGCGACCAGATCGCGTCGGCGCTCGGGCGCAAGCTGCCGGGCGTTAGCGCGAGCTTCCTCGGTCAGGTCGCGATCCGCGTCCGGCCCGAGGTCGAGCGCATCTCCGGCGAGACGATCCTGGCCGCGGCGCGCACGCAGATCCAGACGGCGCTGCTCGGCCAGGAGGTCACCTTCCAGTCCTCGGGCGACGTGCTCGGCGTCGAAGTGCCGGCGGGCTCCGGCGCGCACGAGATCCACGCGCGGCTGGAGGAGATCCCGCAGTCGAGCAAGGTCATCAGCGTGCCGGTCGACATCCACGTCGACGGCGCGCGCTACCGCACGGTCTGGACGAGCTGGCAGGTCGAGGTGTGGGAGACGCGGCCCGTGCTCGCGCGCGCCGTGCGCGCGGGCGAGATCCTGTCGAACGCGATGTTCGAGCGGCGGCGCGTGAAGCGGGCGGCCGGGGAGAACGCGCAGCTCGACGCGGGGCTGCTCCAGGGTTCCGTTGCGCTGCGCGACCTCGCACCCGGGGCGACGGTCACCGCGCTCGACGTCCAGCGCCCGACGGTCGTGGTGGCGGGCCAGACGGTCTTCCTGCGGGTCCGCAAGGGCGCCATCGAGGCGCGCGTGTCGGCCGTGGCCATGCAGAGCGGGTCGATCGGCGATCGCATCCGCGTCGTGACCTCGGAGGGGAGCCAGGAGCTCGTCGCCGCCATACACAGCCGCGACACCTGTCTCATCGACCTCGGAGGCCCGATCCGATGAACGTCGTACGCCTCCTGATCTCGCTGCTCGCGGTCGCATCCTCGCTCGCCGCGCAGGACCGTCCTGGGTCGATCTACCGGCCCGAGCGCGGTCCCGTGAACATGATCTCGGACAAGACCGCGCGCCGGCCGGGCGACCTGCTCACGGTGATGATCACCGAGGAGCAGAACGTCAAGAACGAGGAGCAGTCGCAGCTCCAACGCGGCACGACGCTCGACTACCGCCTGAACTCGTTCAACATCAAGTCGAACGCGTTCCAACTCCCTCTGCCGGACATCAACACCTCTTCGCAGGACGACTTCAACGGGAAGGCGAACTACGAGAAGAAGGGCGCGTTCACGGCGCGCATCACGGCGATCGTCATGGACGTCCTGCCCAACGGGAACATGGTCATCCAGGGACGACGCGAGATCCGCATCGACAACGAGACCAAGCTCATCGAGTTCTCCGGGATCGTGCGGCGCTTCGACGTGAAGTCGGACAACACGATCGAGTCCGAGCTGGTGGCGGAGGCGCGCGTCTCCTACGTCGGCCAGGGCGACCTCACGCGCACCACGAGCCGCGGCGGTCTCGGCGGCTGGATCCACGACGCCCTGGCCTGGCTCTGGCCCTTCTAGCCATGCTCCTCCTCACGCTCACGCTGCTGGCCGCGCAGACGCAGGCTCCCCTTCCTCAGCGAGCCCCGGCCCAGGACGCGCGCGTCCTGACCGGAGGCATCCAGGCGCCGGACCAACCGCAGGGCGCCTCGAGCTCGGTCGTCCTGCGCGGTCCGCGCATCGAGCCGCAACCGGGGGCCGGCGCGCGCGGGCCGATCCGCGTGCGCGTCGGCGACCTCGCGCGCGTGCGGGGGCAGGAGGAGAACACGGTCCAGGGCATCGGGCTCGTCGCCGGTCTCGCGGGCACCGGGGACCGCAGCAACTCGGCCAAGATCGCCCTGATGAACATGCTCAAGACCCAGGACGTGAACCTGAGCGTCCAGGAGATCAACGCGGCGAACATCGCGATCGTCCTGGTGCAGGCCACGCTGCCCGCGAGCATCAAGCCCGGCTCGAAGCTCGACCTGCGCGTCTCCTCGATCTACGACTGCGAGAGCCTGGTCGGCGGCACGCTGATCTCCTGCGAGCTGACCGACATGACCGGCCAGACCGTGTACGCGACCGCCTCCGGTCCGATCACGACCGGCGCGTTCTCGGTCGAGGGTGATGGAGCCACCGCCGTCCGCAACCACCTGACCGTCGGGACGATCCCGAACGGGGGCAAGGTGCAGCGCGAGGTCTCGACCCAGATCGTCAGCGACAACGGGTTCATCTACCTCGACATGAAGGCGCTCAAGGGCTCCTTCAACAACGTCGTCCGCATCACCGAGTCGATCAACGAGCTCTATCCGGGGATGGCGGTCGCGCAGGACGCGATGACGATCGCGATCAACGTGCCGCGCGATCTCCCCAAGGAATCCTACGTCGCCTACCTCAGCTCGATGCTCGAGCGCGAGGTCGAGCCGGCCGCCTTCGCGCGCGTCGTCCTGAACGAGCGCACCGGCGTGATCGTGATGGGCGAGGGCGTGCGCATCACGCGCGGCGCGATCACCAAGGGCAACCTGACGGTGACGATCTCCGAGACGCCCGAGGCCAGCCAGCCCGGCCCGCTGTCGGATGGGACGACCGAGACGCTCCCGCGCACGTCGCTCCTGCTCGAGGAGGAGGATCGCGCGCTCACGATCGTGAACGGCGCGGTGACGCTCCAGGAAGTGGTCGAGGTGCTCAACGTTCTCGGCGTCACGCCGCGCGACATGATCCAGATCCTGCAGTCCATGGCTCAGTCCGGGATGCTCCACGCCGAGATCATGGTGATGTGATGATGGATGGAATCGGAACGCCGCAGGACTCGATCGCCGGCCTGATCGCTTCGCGCGTCAGCGAGGTCACGCAGAGGCTCGAGCTCGACCCCGAGAAGGCCCTCGGGAAGGACGACGCGCAGGCAGCCAAGGCCTTCGAGTCCTACTTCAACACGATTCTCGTGAAGGAGCTGCGCCGCGGGCTCCCGACGGGGATGTTCGAGGGGACCGGCGCGGACGTCTACACCGCCTGGTTCGACGAGCACGTGGGGAACACGCTCGCGAGCCGCGACGCGCTCGGCATCGGCGCGATGATCCGGAGCTCGCTGGCGCGAGCCGCAACGGTCATCCCTGCCGCCGAGTTGGGCGAGCTGGACCAGGAGGAAGCGCGATGAACCTCGACACCCTGCTCATCCAGCTCCAGTCCTGGGCCCAGGAGGAGACCGTCGCCCAGAGACGCCTCTCGGGCGTGCTGGAGGCGCTCGAACGCGCCGTGCGAACCGGCGGATCCGAGGAGCTCCTGCGAACGGGGCTCGCCCTGGAGGAGTCCTTCACGGGCAACGTCGGCCGCGAGGTGCGCCGCGTCGACCTCATGGGTCGGCTCGGTCGTCACTGGGGGATCGCGCCGGCGACGCTGAGTCTGACGAGCGTGATCGCGCGCGCGAGCGCCGAGGGGCGGCCGACGAGCGCGCTCGAGAAGCTGCGCGACGAGCTGCGCGTCGTCGTGCTCGACGTGACGCGCCGCGCGAAGCTCCTCAACGTCGTCGCCGCCCAGCACCGCGGCGTGCTGGCGGACCTCATGAACATCCTCGGCACGAGCTCCGACGACGAATCGGCGCGCACCGCAGGCGTCCTGGTGGACGCGGAGGGCTAGACCATGGCGAGCCTGAGCCTCAACACCGGACTGAAGGCGCTGCTCAGCGCGCGCTACGTGCTCGACACCGTCGGCCACAACCTGGCCAACGCGAACACGCCCGGCTACTCGCGCCAGCGGGTGCACCTCGAGGCCAGCCTCGCGCTGCCTTCGAAGGGCGCGTTGATCGGGAGCGGCGTCGACGTCGGCCGCATCGAACGCGCGGTCGATGCGCTGCTCTCGAGTCGCATCACTCGACAGCAGTCGATCTTCGGCGGACTCCTGGCGCGGAACACCGGGCTCAGCGAGCTCGAGAGCTCCCTGGGCGCCTCGGACCAGGTGTCGCTGGCCGGCCTGCTCGACGGCTTCTTCACGTCGATCTCCGATCTGTCGACCTCGCCCGCGGACTCGATCCTGCGGACCGGGATGGTCCAGTCCTCGCGTACGCTGGCCTCCAGGTTCCACGAGGTGGTCGGCCAGCTCACGCTGACGAACCGAGAGACCGGCTCCGAGCTGCGCAGCCGAGCGAGCCAGGTCAACGGGATCGCGGACGACATCGCCGAGCTGAACGTCGAGATCGCGAACACGCAGTCGACGGGCATCGCCGCCAATGACTTGCTCGACCGGCGCGACCTCCTGATTTCGCAGCTCTCCGAGCTGGTCGACCTGACGACGATCCCCGGTGCGAACGGCACGGTCGGGATCCTGGTCGCGGGCAACACGCTGGTCGGCCAGCGTCGCGCGAACCACATGAGCGTCGTGCTGGACAACTCGGGCGACTACCAGGTCCAGATGCAAGGCACGTCCGGGTACATCAACGTCACCGGGGGAGCCATCGGCGGACTGCTCGAGTTCGCCTCGCAGGACGTGCCGGACGTCGGCAAGCGCTTCGACGAGCTCGCGCACCAGCTCGTCCTCAGCGTGAACCGTCTGCACTCGGTCGGCATCCCTTCGAGCGGGTCGTTCTCGATCCTGACCGGGGCGAACCGGATCGAGGACTTCGACGGGGACGGGAAGGCGACGGACGAGCTGCTCTCCAACGCGGGCCTGCCCTTCGCCGTCACCTCGGGGGCGCTCTACGTGAACGTGGAGGAGCGCTCGACGGGGACGCTCCAGAAGCACCGCATCGACATCTCGAAGACGCACACCACGGTCGACGGCTTCCTGAAGTCGCTCAACGAGATCCCCAACCTCTCGGCCGACATCGACGCGACCGGACGGCTCCGGATCGTCGCGGACTCGGGTTACGGCTTCGACTTCAGCGCCCGGATCGAGCCCTATCCGGACACGGAAGGCACCTTCGGCAGCGGGCGCGCCTCGCTGGCGACGCAGGCATCCGGCCCGTACGCGCTGGTCGACGGCGACACGCTGACGATCACGGCGGATCCGGGCGGCGTGCCGGTGCCGTTCACCGTCACCTTCGACCAGGCGGACTTCGGAGAGATCTCGCAGGCCAGCGCCGAGGAGATCGCCGCCGTGATCAACGCCGACCCGAACGCGCAGGCGAACGGCGTCGTCGCGACGGTCTCTGGCGGCGCGCTGGCGATCCAGACGGCAGGATCCGGAACGAGCGCCGACTTCGAGATCAGCGGAGGGACCTCGGTCGCCTCCCTGGGCTGGGGGGCGCTGGTCGGCTCGCCGATCACGGGTCACGCGAACTCGGTCGATCCCCACGTCACGGGCACCTTCACCGGCTCCGCGGACGATACGTTCACCTTCCGGCCGACGCGGGACGGGATCGTGGGCACCACCTCGGGGCTCTCGGTCGAGGTACTCGACTCCAAGGGGGACCTGGTGAGCACGCTCGAGATCGGCCCCGGGTACGTGCCCGGCACGGAGCTCGCGATCGGGGACGGAGTCAGCGTCAGCTTCGGGCTGGGCGAGCTCTCCGCGACGCAGGGCGACCGCTTCGACGTGCGGCTCGTGACCGACTCGGATACCTCGGACGTCCTGGTCGCCCTGGGACTCAACTCCTACTTCCAGGGCTCGACCGCCGCGGACATCGACGTCCGCGCGGACATCGCCAAGGACCCGTCGCGGATCTCGACCTCGATCTCGGGAGCCGAAGGCGACTCCTCCATCCTCATCCAGCTCCTGGGCGCCAAGGAGGCGGACCAGAAGGAGCTCGGCGACTCGTCCATCGGCCAGTTCTACGGCGACATCATCGCGGACCTCGGCTTCCAGACCGCGTCGACCCGGGACGCTCTGCGGGCGAACGACGCGGTGATCCAGACGTTGCAGCAGCGTCGCGACGCCGTGTCGGGCGTCGACGTGGACGAGGAGCTCGTGGACCTGGTCGCGTTCGAGCAAGCCTTCCAGACGGCGTCGCGCTTCATCGGGGTCATCACCCAGCTCAACGACGAGCTCCTGAACCTCATCTGAGGGCGCACCATGGGCTTCCGCATCGGCACCTTCTCGACCTTCCGCCGGGTCCTGCTCGGCCTGCGTCAGAACCAGCTCGCCAACGTGCGCGCCCAGGAGCAGCTCTCCTCCGGTAAGCGCATCCTGCGGCCGTCCGACGACCCGACCGGGGCGGCCCGCGCGATCCGGCTCGAACGGCAGCTCTCGGACGTCGACCGCTACCGGCGCGCGATCACGCAGGGGCTGAGCACGGTCGACTCGGGCGCGGCTTCCCTGACGAGCGCATCGAACCTGATGATCCAGGCGCGCGAGCTCCTGATCCAGGGCATGAACGGCACGCTCACGCCGGACGACCGCGAGTCGCTCGCCGATCAGTTCGACCTGATCCGCGGGCAGCTCCTCGAGCTCGGGAACGACCGCGCCGGCGACCTGTTCCTGTTCGGCGGGACGGCGACGGGCGACAAGCCCTTCGTGGAAGTGGACGACGGCGGCATCCGCCGCATCCGCTACATCGGCAACGGTGACGGCCAGACCATCCGCGCCGGCGCCTCGATCGACGTGGACATCACGATCTCGGGCGAGCGCGCGTTCGGGAGGTTCGAGCCCAGCGCAACGCTCTACGGTGGTCTGTCCGGCGTGAAGCGCGGGACGACCGCGGACGAGGGGCGCGGCTACGCGACCCTGCGCTTCCGCCACGACTCGACGGATCCGGGCAACCTGGGCGCGGTCGGGATCGCGCTGACGAACGGCGGGCTGAGCGACACGCTGCTGGGCGCGAACGACCTCGTGATCGACGGGGCGAACGGCACGGTTCGCCTCGGGACGGGCCCGGTGGTGGAGATCCCCGCGCCGCCGCCGACCGACCTCGTCGTGGAGAACGAGCTCGGCGGGAAGCTGCACCTCGACCTCAGCGGCTACGCCGGCGCGGACTACGCCGGCGTCGTCACCGGCAACGGGTCGGTCTCGCTCGACGGGACGACCTATGCCGCGCTGACGTTCGCGGAGACGGACCTGGAGGTCTCCGACGAGGAGTCCGGCCGCGTGATCCACCTCGACACGACGGGCGTCCGGCGCGCGGGCGACGAGCTGGTCGAGTTCGCCGGGACGACGAACGCCTTCGACCTGATGCAGCAGATCGCGACCGACTTGCGCAACGGCGACGGGCTCTCGAGCGACAAGGTCCAGTCGCGGCTGAACAGCCGTCTCGAGGACCTGGACCGCCACCACAAGAACATCCTCGTCGGCGCGGGCACGCTGGGGGCGCGCAGCCAGCGGCTCTCGATCTCCGACTCGCGCGCGGCCGACGTCGAGGTAGGCCTCCAGGGGCTGCTCAGCAACATCGCCGACGCCGACCTGGCGGAGGTCGCGTTCGACCTCGCGCGTTCCGACTACCTCCTGCAGCTCGCCCAGGCTTCCGGGGCCCGGCTGCTCCAAACCTCCCTCCTGAACTACCTTGGATAGACGGCCATGACTCAGCCCGACTCACGCGTCCCGGGCATCGATGCCATCTCGCGCTCCGCAGCGGCGCAACGTCCCGCGGGGATCGGCCATGCCGCGCAACCCACCGGCCCCGCCTTCCAGGTCCTGCTCGAGCGCCTGCAAGCGCAGGCGAAGGAGCTGGAGACATCGAGCAAGACACTCGAGGATCCGGCCGGGCTGGCGAGCGCGCTCGACGTCGCGCGCGCTTCCCTGGACGACGCGACCTCGCTCTCCGAGCAGCTCCTCGAGGCCTTCCGCGAGCGGCAGCAGCAGACCGACCTCGGCCGGGGGTCGCGATGAGCCTGGTCCTCGAGGAAGACAGAGCGAGCGCACGTGCCATGCTGGAGCGAGTCCTGCGCGGCGGCGGCCCGATCGCGCCGGAGTATCCCCTGGTGTTCGAGGAGCGCTTTCCCGGACGGTTGCTCGCCGTGCGCGAGGGCGACGAGGTGTGCACGGCTTGCGCGATCCTCACGCGCGAGTTCCTGGTCGACGGTACGCGCGTCAAGGGCGGCCTGATCGGCTCGGTGGCGACGGGCGAGGAGTGGCGCCGTCACGGGCTCGCGACGCGCGTCCTGGTCGAGGCCGAGGCGGCCCTGCAGGTCGAGGGCTGTGCCTTCGCGCTCCTGTGGGCGGAGCAGCCCGAGTTCTACCTCAAGCGCGGCTACGGCCCGATCGGATGCGAGGTCGACTTCCTCCTGACCGAGGAACTCGCGCGCGCGTTGCCCGAGGTCGCCGGAGCCCGCGCGATGACCGAGGAGGACGTCCCGGCCGTGCACGCCCTGTACGAGCGGCACTCGACGCGCGTCGAGCGCTCCCTCGACGAGTCGCGCGCCCTGCTCGGCTGCCCGCGCATGCGCCGGCTGGTCGTCGAGCGCGACGGCGCCGTGGTCGCCTACGCGTGCCTGGGCCGCGGCGGCGACTTCGAGGGCACGATCCACGAGTGGAGCGGGGCCAAGGACGACGTCCTGGGCCTGATTCGCGCCCACGCCGAGCTGCGCTTCGACCAGCCGGCGCGGAGCGACGAGCACCGCATGCTGTACTTCCTGGCGCCCACTTCCGAGGCCGAGGTCGTCGACGCGTTGGAAGCGGCCGGAGCGCCGACGCGACGCAGCATGCTCGGCCTCGGGAAGATCCTCGACCGCCAGGCCACGGCGCGCGTCCTGAACGAGCTGCTCCCTCCCGGCGCCTCGGTCGAGGTCGTCTCCGACCCCGCCCGGCTGCCCTTCCTCTTCCACGGCGCGGGCAAGCACGGCCAGCTCGACGACGAGGGCATCCTGGCGCTGCTCTTCGGCGTGTCCGAGGTGCGCGAGGACGTCGCCGCCTTCCTGGAGGACTTCGGCGTGCCCGGGGCCCCGCTCCCGATCGAACCCTTCGCCTGGGGGCTCGACTCGATCTGAGGGGAGTACGGAACCAGGTTCCTCCCCCAACGGCACCGCCCCGCGCCTGCCCTTTCTTCGCGCCCGATTCGCGGTGCCGTTGGGGGAGGAACCTGGTTCCGTACTCCCCTCAAGCGCCGCTCGCCCGGTGCAAGGTGCAGCGACAGCGTCCAGCGCTCACCATCGGCGAAGGAGAGGATCAGGGAGAGCAGACCCGGGTGCAGCGCCTCGAGGTCGGCCGCCTGCGGACCGTCGATCGCGATTTCGCGCCCGGTCTCGTTCTCGAACGCGAGTGACGCGAGCGCGACCGGCTCGAGTCGCAGCCGGCGCGGCTCGGAGGAGGTGAACGCCGTTCGCCAGAGCTCGGCGTGACCCTCGGCGACGAGGCGCACCAGGAACGGTCGGCCGACCGGGGCCTCGACCTCGAAGCGTCCCGTTCCGGCGGAGCGCAGCGTGGGTCCGCTCGGTCCCGGGAGCAGGAGATCGCACGGAATCGGAGGCACGACCTCGATCTCGAGCGTCCCGGTCGCCTCGCTCTCCTCCTCGGGCTCCGGCTCCGGCGCGCGCGCCAGCTCGGACCCAGTCGCAGCACGGAAGGCCAGCGCGTGCTCGCCACCCGGAACGAGCGAGAACGTCTCGGCAAGCGAGCCGCGATACTCGCCCCCGGCGACCACGAGCACGTCTCCGGCGGGGAACTCGCGCTCGACCGTCCGTCCGATGTCGACTTCCGTCGACAGAGCCCAGCCGTCGGCGTGGAACAGGGACAGCGGGACGCGGCCCGGCTCGTCCCCCTGCGCGCGGATCGCGACCGTCCCGCGGGGCAGCGCTGAAGGCCAGTCCTCCGCGCCGACCCGGAGCACCACCAGGCGATCGGGGTCGTCGGGCAGCGCTCCCGAGAAGACGTGCTCGCTGCGCCCCCCGCGCAGCACCTGGATCGTCGGGAATCGCCCGTCGTAGGGAGACGTCACGAGGAACGAGCCATGCTCGTCGGTCTCGACCGTCTCGTATCCGTCCCCGTCGAGCACGTACAGGAGTTCCCCGGCGAGGGGCGTCCCATCGCGCTCCAGCACGCGTGCTCCGAAGGGCCGACCCGGCGCGAGCTGGATCGTCCTCGGTGTCGGATCACGCGCGTCCGGTGCGATCTCGTCCCACTCGACGTACTTGCGCGCCAGGAACCCGGGCGCGCGCAGGCGGAGCTGGCCGGTGCGCTCCTGCAGTCCGTAGTCGGTCAGGCTCGCCAGGCCGTCCGCTCCCGTCGTCACGTCGACGGCGGGCACGTCGTGCGCGCAACTGTAGGTCGAGGTGACGCGCGCGCCCTCGATCGGGCGATCGTCCGGATCCGTCACCCGGATGCGGGCGGTCCACTCGGGCGCGGGCATGAGGCGCACGAGCTCGAGGTCCGCCAGCGTTCCAGGAGAGGTCAGGTACCCGGGCGCGCGGACCAGCACCTTCTCCGCGACGAGCACGCCGTCGCGCACGAGCACGTGGAAGCCCCCGTCCGCGGCAGTGCGCATCGTTCCGACCAGGCGCGCGCCGGGCGCGACGTCGTCGATCTCCTCGGTCCAGGTCTCGATCGTGGCGCCGGGAACCGGACGGGCGGTGATCGCGTCCACCACGCGGCCGTAGCGACGCTCCCGGCCGGGGACCTCGTTGGGGGCCGACAGCGACCGAACCCTCTCTCCTTCCCGGAGACCCCCGACCCGGAGGTCGCCTTGTACAAGAGGAAGGACGAGGAGCAGGAAGGCGAGCATGGGAGGGGAGCCTAGCCCGCCCGAGGGAGCGGTGGCCAGCGGTGCATCGGCCCGGCTTTGCGCCGTCATTGCGCCGACTCGGGCGAGATACAATCCCGTCATCGGCGCCACCGAGGCGATCCCAGGGAACTCGCCGGCCCCCCCTGACGCCGAAACCCGACCACGTCCGGGGGGTGTCCGGATCCACGACATGGCGACGCTCGAGTACGGCGTGAGCGGTCCGCAGGTGAAGACCCTGCAGGCGCTGATCAACAAGGCTCTCAAGACCACGCGCGTTCCGGAGAACGGGGAGTTCGACGAGACGACCGCGGCCGGGCTCGCGGAGTTGCAGGGGAAGCTGGGCATCCAGCCCTCCGGCAAGGCGGACGCGGCCACGCTCGAGGCGATCAAGAACGCCTTGGTCCCGCGCACCGCCATCGTCTGGAAGGGGCAGACCTTCTACCTGACCAAGGAGGAGTACGCCGACCTCAAGGCGAAGGTCACCGTCAAGGCCCAGTCCCCCGTCGACCGCTACCTGTCGATGGCGAAGGAGGTCAAGTCGCTCTGGGACGCGCACGACAAGGTGCGCAAGGACAACTGGTTCTGGAGCAACGCGGTCGACGTCGCCACGGGCGCGAAGTTCCCGCCGAAGAGCCTGATCGACGGCGCCGTCTCCGCGGCGAGCACGCTGTCCTCGGGCGTGAAGAGCGGCAAGCTGAAGATCGAGCACGTCGACGCGGCTTCCACCAAGATCCGCCAGGCCTTCGCCGCGATGGACCAGTACCGCGAGGAGACCTTCGGCGGCAGCGAGGAGCTCGTGCGCATCCTCGAGACCTATCGCGACGGCTGCGTGCTCATCCTCGAGATCTCCGCCGCGGTCGCCACCGGCGGTTCCTCCTGGCAGATCCAGGTCGCGGCGAGCGCGGCGTTGGGTGGCTACAAGGCGATGCTCAAGGAGATCGAGAAGGCCCCGCACGCCAGCCAGCAGACGATCGGCACGGCGGTGGCGAACATCTTCCTCGGCGCTGCGATCGACGGCGGTGCGGCGCTCATCATGAAGGGCGGCGGCAAGGGCCTCGAGAAGTTCGCCGACAAGATGGCCGCGGAGGCGGCCAAGAAGGTGGCCGGCGAGGGCTGCAAGAAGGCCGGCCAGAAGGCCATGGAGGCCTTCGTGCTGAAAGCGATCCAGGGTGGCTCGAAGGCCGCCGCGGAAGAGGCCGTCAAGGGCGTCGCGAAGTCGATGACACCGGACAGCAAGGTGACCAGCGACCAGATCATCGAGGACGTCGCCGTCAAGTTCGTGGCCGGGGCGCTGCTCCAGAACCTTGACGGCAAGATCACCGGCTTCGGCAAGAACGTCTCCAAGCACGTCGACCCCAAGAAGTTCAAGGGGCTTGGCAACGTCGACATGGACAAGGCCATGTCCGAGGGCGGGAAGAAGGCGCTCGAGGAAGGCTTCACGCGCGCCGTTCCCAAAGCGGTCGAAGGCGCGAACGGCGACCCGAACAAGGTCGAGGGCCTGCTCACCAAGGAGATCGAGAACGATCCCCAGGTGCAGAAGTGGTTCAAGGACTACGCGGCGAAGAAGGAGAAGGAGAAGGCGAAGAGCAAGTAGGGGAAGGGACCTGCCTGCATGGGTCTTGCCTCCTCCGCCCGGGTCAACGCAGCAACAGCATGGTCGATAGCGGCAGCGCGACGATCCTGGGATCGTCCACGACGTCGACGTCGACCTGGGTGACGAGGATCCCGAAGGGTGCGTTGTTGGCGGCCTTCTCGAGGAACGTGCGCAAGCCCTCCGTGTCCGCCATGGCCTCGATCCTGCGCTGGTACTTGACCTCGAGCGGGATGCGGCGGGTGCCGATCGTCATCACGAAGTCGATCTCTGGCTCACCCGGACGCGCCGCGGAGTGGCTCAGATCGAGATGGGAGATGGTCGCCAGCGCGGCGCCGGCGACTCCCTCGGCGATGCGGCCGGCCAACGCGGTCAGGTGAATCTCGCGGGACAGCTCCTCCGGGTCGAGCGGCACGAGCTCCTGGAGCCAGCTCGCGCGGAGTCCGTGATCCGCAAGGCAGATCTTCGCGTCCGCGCGTCGCTTCTTGAGGCGGATCTCGAGCGGTTCGACGAGGCGCACCAGAAGCGTGTCGTTGAGGAACCTCAGGTACTGCCTGACGCGTTCCGTCCCCACGTTGGCATGGAGAGACCGCTGGGCCTCGCGCGCCAGGAGCGATAGTCCCGGCGATTGCCCGACGTACCGGCACGCAAGGCGGAAGACCTCCTCGAGCAGGGCGGCGTCGCGTTTCCGGCCGCGCTCCCCGACGCGCAAGTCGTGTTGGATGACCCGCTTGATGACCGTTTCGTTGAGCTGGTCCGCGAGCTCCGGCCAAGCTGCATCCGTGCGGCGGTGGGCGAGGGGATAGCCGCCTCGGGCCGAGAAAGCCGCGAAGGCGGCATTGCGCTCGCGGGCGTGTTCGCGGCCATGGGCACGGAGCTGTTCCCAGAAGTCCTTCCGAGTCAGCGGCTCCAGCCCGTTGTCCGGGAGGAAGGGCTCGCCGAGTGGAATGCCTCGGAACGCCGCGATCTCGGTCAGGGACAGCACGCCGGCCTCGATGGTGCTGATCCGTCCGGCGAGACTGTCGCGACCACGCTCGATCCTCAGGGCCGAGCTCCCGGTGACTACCACCTTCGTGGTCGATGAATCGACGAGGAACTTGAGCTGGGGAGCCCAGTCGCGCAGGTTCTGGACCTCGTCGAGGAACAGCACCGTTGGCTTTCCGGCGGCGGCCGACTCGTTCAGAGAGCAGCCGAGGACGTTTGCCTCGAACCAATCGACGATGCGCAGGATGGGCTCCTTCAAGCCGCCCAGCGCCGGCAGGTCGTCCGCCTGGACCCGAAGGACCGTGCGACCGTCGACGCCGCTCTCCAGCATCTCCGTGAGCACCTGGAGCTGCGCCGTGGTCTTGCCGATCTGCCTCGGGCCGCGGACGACGATGATCGGAGCCAGCCCCGAGCTCAACCGGCGCTGGATCTGGCCGACCAGGTGCCTGCGTGTGGTCGGAAGCTCCATGCCCGGCCGGTCTTCCCACCATGGGTTCAGGCGGCGCAGGTCGCTGACGAGCTCCTCGGGAAGCTGGAGGGGCGGGAAGAGGTACGGGTCGGGTGCTTCCACGGGCCCATCCTAGCGCTGGCGTCGAGCGGCCCCAGTGGAATGGCGCCGGGCCAGACGATCCGACGGGGACCGCCGCTACCGCAGCGGGATCACGAGCGGCACCACGAGCACCGTCACGATCCAGGTGATCAGCGCCAGCGGCAGCCCCACGACCAGGAAGTCGCGCAGGCGATAGCCGCCCGGTCCCATCACGAGCAGCGTGCACTCGTGCGCCACCGGCGTGGCGAAGCCGGCCGAGCAGCACAGCGCCATCCCGATCAGGAACGCCGCCGGGTTCGCGTCGACGGAGCGCGCGAGCTCGTAGGCGACCGGCGAGAGCACGACCGCGGTGGCGGAGTTCTCCAGCACCTGCGTGAGCAGCACGGCCATGAGCAGCAACGCGCCGAGGACCCACTGCGGCCCGAGCTCGCCGAAGGGGCCGGAGACGCTGCGCGCCACCAGCTCGGCGGTTCCCGTGATCTGCAGCGCCTGGCCGTAGGGGATCATCGAGCCGAGCAGCACCACCACGCGCCAGTCGATCGCGAGATAGGCTCCGCGCACGCTCGCGCAGCCGGTGAGCAGGCAGCCGACGGCGGCGATCACGATCGCGACCGCCGGATCGAGCAGGCGCGTGGACGTCACCAGGATCAGGAACAGCATCCAAGCGATCGCCGTCCAGGCCTTGCCTTGCAGGGGCAGCGTGCGCGTCTCGGTCAGGTAGACGTCGCTGTTCCCGCGCAACCGCGCGATCACGTCGGTGTGGCCGACCAGGAGCAGCGCGTCGCCGACCTGGAGCGGCTGCTCGAGCGGCCGTCCCTTCAGCGGCTTCCCCGCGCGCCCGACCGCCAGCACGGAGAGGTCGTGCTCGCGGTGGAAGTTCGCCTCGGCGAGCGATCGACCCAGGAGCGGGGAGCCGGGCACGACGATCGCCTCGACCATGCGCAGGTCGACGGACTTCAGCGTCGTGTCCGCGAGCTGCATCTCCTCGAGCACGGTCATGCCGGGCCGCGCGACCACGTCCGAGATCGTGTCGAGCCCGCCCTGGACGACGAGCACGTCGCCCGCGCGCACGACCAGGCCCGGAGAGGGCGGCAGGTTCTCGCTCCCACGGATCACGCCCAGGACCGAGGCCCGCTCGCCGAGGTCGATCTCCGCCAGCGAGCGCCCGATCATCTCCGAGGAGGGCGACGCCATCACCTCGGTCAGGTACTCGGTGACCTCGTAGCGGCTCGTGAGCGAAGGCACGGCGCTCCCCGCCGGCAGGAAGCGCCGGCCGACCAGCACGAACCAGAGCGCGCAGGCGATCCAGACCAGGACCGCCACCGGCGTGAAGGAGAAGAAGCCGAGTCCCTCGCCGTCCTGCGAGCGCAGGAAGTCCGACACGACGACGTTGGCCCGCGTCCCGATGAGGGTCCACTGTCCGCCGAGCAGGGCCGCGAAGGCCAGCGGCATGAGCAGCCGCGACGAGGAGAAGCCGCGCTCGCGCGACACCGCCAGGACGAGCGGCATCCACACCAGGACGGTGGTCGTGTCGCTGACGAACGCGCTGAAGAGGGTGGCCAGGACGAGCACGGCGAACTGGAGCCGCGACTCGGAGCCGGCGCTCGCGCTGAGCAGCCGCGCGCCGAGCATCTCCGCCGCGCCCGAGCGCTCCATCGCGTGGCTGAGCACGAAGATCGCCGCCACCATGACGACCGCCGGGCTGCCGAAGCCGGAGAAGGCCTCGTCCGTCGACAGGATGCCGACCAGCTCGCCCGTCTCCGCGCGCCGCCAGGGGACGACCAGCGAGAGCAGGAGCAGCACGGCCGCGAGGTCGAGCCGCAGCCGGCCGGAGAAAGAGGCGCCGAGCGCGAGCGCCAGGACGACGGCGAGGTAGACGGCTTCGGCGTGCATGGCCCGTCAGGAGCCTAGCAAGTCGACCAGGGCGTCGATCGCGAGCGGATGGTCGTTCAGGCACGGCACGACCACGAGCTCCTCGCCGCCGGCTTCGCGGAAGGCGCGCGGGAGGCGCAACGCGATCTCCTCCAGCGTCTCCAGGCAGTCGGTGACGAAGCCGGGGCAGACGATCGCGACGCGCGCCTTCGAGCGCGCGAGATCCGGCACGACCTCGGCCGTGTCGGGCTCGAGCCAGGGCTCGCGGCCGAAGCGCGACTGGTACGCGAGCGTCCACGCGTCGCGCGCGAGTTCGAGCTCGTCCGCCAGCGCGCGCGCCGTGGCCTCGCAGTGCTCGCGGTAGGGGTCGCCGTACTGCGTCTCGTAGCGGACCGGCAGTCCGTGCAGGCTGAAGACGAAGTGCTCGACGGGCTTGCCCTCGGTCGCCTCGCGCACGCACGCCGCGAGCGCGGCGACGTAGCCCGGATGCGCGTACCAGGGCGGGACGACCTCGAGCTCCGGTGCGTCCGCGAGGCGCGCCAGCACGCGCCGCACTTCGCGCTCGATGCTGCCCGTCGTCGTGCGGCTCGCCTGCGGGAAGAGCGACAGGAGTCGCAAGCGGCGCGCGCCTCGCCGGCGCAGCTCAGCGATCGCCGCGGCGATCGACGGCTGGCCGTAGCGCATGCTGAGCGCGACCGGCCGAGCCAACCGTTCGTCGAGCGCGGCGCGGATGCGCTCGGAGAAGCACGCCAAGGGCGAGCCCTCGGCCGTCCAGATCGAGCGATAGAGCGCCGCGCTCCTGCGCGAGCGGATGGGCAGCACGATCCCCTTGCGGACGAGCCACCACAGGAGCGGGTTCAGGTCGACCACCATCGGATCCCCCAGGAACTCGTCCAGGAACTTCCGCACGGCGCGTGGAGTCGGCGCGGCGGGGCTGCCGAGGTGGACGAGCAAGATGCCGGTGCCCGCGTCGCTCATGCGGCCAACGGTAGCGGCCGCAGGCGCGTCGGAACACGACCGCGCAGGTGGATCGCGCGGCTCGAAGGAGAGCTTCCGGGGAAACCGCCCGACGAGGAAGTAGCCTGTCCTCGCCCATGTCCCTCCGCAGACCCTTCGTCCTCTACGGCACCGTCGCCGCGCTCTTCGGCCTGGTGCTCGGCTGGTGGCTGGTCTTCTTCGCGCGCCAGGGGGAGCGGCTCGTGCGCCTCCTGGAGCAGGCCGGCGTCGGGCTGACCGAGGAGCAGACGGCGCGCGTGCGCGAGGCGGCGAGCCGGAGCCTGCGCATGTTCGCCTTCGAGGGCGCCTTCCTCGGACTGCTGGCGGTGGTCGGCTTCCTCCTGATCCTGCGCTCCATGCGGCGCGAGATCGAGCTGCACCGCGGCCAGCGCGACTTCCTCTCGGCCATCACGCACGAGTTGCGCAGCCCGATCGCGTCGGCGCGCTTGCACGTCGAGAGCCTCGCGCTCGGCCGCGTCCCGGAGGCGAAACGCGCGCGCTACCACGAGCACGCCCTCGAGGACCTGGACCGGCTCGGCCGCACGGTCGATCAGCTCCTCACCGCGGCGCGCGCGTCCTCCGGGCGCGTGGCTCTCGAGCTCGAGCCGATCGAATTGACCGCGTTCACGCGGCGCGTCGTCGAGCGCCTGGGGAGCCTGGCCGCAGAAGGGAAGGCATCGATCGAGGTCCTCGCCGGCGAGCCGGTCCACGTCTCCGCCGACGCCGAGGCGCTCGATACGATCGTCGAGAACCTGGTCTCGAACGCGCTCAAGTACGGCGGCGAGCCCGCGCGCGTCGAGGTCTCCGTGCAGCGCGCCGGGCGCGAGGCGGTGCTCTGCGTGCGCGACCACGGACCGGGGCTGGCCGAGGATCGTTCGCGGAGCGTGTTCGATCCCTTCGTGCGCGGCGGATCGGAGCTGGTCGACCGCCGTCCCGGCGTGGGACTCGGGTTGTATCTCGTCGCCGAGATGACGCGCGCACTGGGCGGGACGGTGCGCGCGGCGAACGCGGACGGAGGCGGTCTCGAGGTCCGCGTCGCGCTGGAGGCCGAGGAGGTCGTCGCATGAGCACGAAACGGCTGCTGGTGGTCGAGGACGAGACGCACCTCGCCGAGGTGATCTCCGACAACCTCGCGCTCGAGGGTTGGGACGTCGGCGTGGTGGGGAACGGGCTGCAGGCGCTCGAGCGGATCCGCGCCGAAGAGCCCGACCTCGTCCTGCTCGACGTGATGCTGCCCGGGCTCGACGGCTTCGCAGTGTGCGACCGGCTGCGCGGCGAGGGGAACCGCGTCCCGATCCTGTTCCTCACCGCGAAGTGCGACGACGAGGACCGCGTGCGCGGTCTCGAGCTCGGCGGGGACGACTTCCTGGGCAAGCCCTTCGACCTGCGCGAGCTGATCCTGCGCGTCAAGGCCATCCTGCGCCGCGCCGAGTGGGTCGGGTCGCTCTCGCGCGCGGGCGACGTGCTGACGCTCGGCGAGGTGCGCGTCGACCTCAAGGCCTTCGTCGCGCGTCGTCCGGACGGAGAGGTCGAGCTCTCGGCGAAGGAGGCCCTGATCCTGCGCTGTCTGGCCGAGCAGGCGGGCGAGGTCGTCTCGCGCCAGGAGATCCTCGACCGGGTCTGGGGCTACGACGCGTTCCCGACGACGCGCACGATCGACAACTTCATCGTGCGACTGCGGCGCGTGCTCGAGCCCGATCCGCGCTCGCCGCGCTACATCCACACGATCCGAAGCGTCGGGTACCGCCTGACCCCCTGACGCGGCCCCCGTGCGGGACGCGACGAAGTCCTGACCGCGCGATCGATGGACGGGCCGTAGACTCTCCGCCCCATGCTGCCCGCCCCTGCCCTTTTCGTGGCGGCTTCGCTCGTCCTGCTCCAGGACGCGGGCGGGGCCTCCGGAACCCCCTCCGGCCTCCCTCCGCACGAATCGGCACCCGAACGAGCGGACGCCGTCGACGCCGCGAAGCGCGACGAGGTGCCCCTGGGCATGCCCTGGCAACGCTCCCTCGAGGACGCGCTCGCCGTCTCGAAGGCGACCGGCAAGCCGTTGCTCGTGTGCGTCAACGTCGACGGCGAGTCGGCCAGCGACGCGATCGCGCGCGGGCGCTACCACGACCCGCGCTTCCTCGCGCTGGTCGACGGCTTCGTGCCGATCCTGGCCTCGCCGATCCGGCACAACCCGGTCGACCACACGGCCGGCGGACGGCGCATCCTCGATCCCCGCTTCGGCCGACTCGTCGAGAGCGAGCACATCGACCACGAGCCGCTGCTCTACGCGCGCTACTTCGGCGGACAGCGCGTCGCGCCGCGTCACGTCGGCGTCTCCCCGGACGGGGAGATCCTGTTCGACCTGTACCTGCTCAACGACCTGTCGGCCATCGATCGCGCCCTGAAGGAGCACGGCAAGTTCGACGTCCCCCGGCTCGACCCGAGCGCGATGAGCACCGAGCAGCTCCTCGCCAGCCCCGACGCCGCCGCGCGCGAGGCGCTCGAGCGAGCGTTCGTCGAGGGCAGCCCCGAGACGTGCAGAGCGCTGGTCGCGGCCGCGTTCTCCGCTCGGCGCGAGACGCAGCACCCCGAGCTCGCCCGGCTGGCGCTCTACGGCGCGGACGAGAGCGTGCGCCTCGCGGGCGCGCGAGCCGTCGCCCAGCACCCAGAGCCCGCGCGCGAGTTCCTGGCGCGCGCCTTCATGGTCGCGGCCGTAAGCCCCGACCTGCGCGTCTCGCTGGCGGAGGCGGCGGCTCTTCTCGCGACCTCGTCGAACGGGGAGCTCGCCAAGCGCGGCCTGCGGCTGGCCGGCATCTTCGCGGGACTCGGGACCCCCTCCGAGCTCGACATCGAGGCCTGGACGCGCGCGCTCGCGGGCACCGAGGCAGCTCCGGAAGAGACCGACCTCGACACGATCTCCGCCGCGCTCGAACGCGTCGACCGCGCGCTCGCTACGACGCCCCTCGACCCGGACCTGGGCCTCGAGGACGCCCGGCTGTCCCTGGCGCTGGCGAAGGTCTACCTGGCCCAGGGCGGCGGCAACCCGAGCTTCCCGCTGCAGGACGCGCGCGACGCCGCCGAGCGCGTGCGCGTCGCGCGCCCCGATCCCGTCGCCGCGGCCGTGATCGCGCGCGCCGCCTGGCTCATGGGCGACCAGGAGCTCGCGCTGCGCATGGCGCGCGAGGCGCTCCCGCTGCTCCCGGCGCTTCCCGGTCTGGCCGAGAGCGAGCTCTCGCGCGACGCGCTCGACGTCCTGATCCAGGTCGAGGTGCGCGGCGTCTACGGCGCGATCGAGGCCGAGCAGGCGATCGCGCCCGAGTCCGTGCGCGACGCCGTCGCCGCCTACCGCGCCCTGGCCGAGCACCCGCTCGCCAGCGCCGAGGAGCTCGACGCCGGCCTGGTCTTCCTCGAGACGATCGAGGCCTTCGCCGAGCAGGGCCCGCTCGCCAGGATCGGCGTGCTGCGCTTCCCCGAGGTCGGACGGATGCACCAGTGGCTGCGCTACTGCGTGCAGCGCGACGAGGGCGTGGATGCGCTCGCGCGCATCTACCTCGACCTCCCCGCGCCGGCCGGCTTCGAGACCGACTTCCTCTGGCACGCGGCGCTCTCGCAGATGATCGCCGGCGAGACCCTCGGCCGCGACGGACGGATCGAGGAGGCGGTCGCGACCTACCGCCGGAGCCTGGCGAACTTCGAGCGCACGATCGAGCGCGCGCCGGAGTACGCGGCGTCCTCCGACCACTACCGCGTGCTCGGGCACGGCGGGCTGGCCTACGTCTTCCTGGGCACGGGCGAGCTCGACGCCGCCATGGAGGAGCTGCGCGCGGCGGCGCTGCTCTTGCCCTCGAGCTTCGCCGAGAAGGACAGCCTGGGGCACATGCCGCGCGAGACGGTGGGCGAGCTCCAGGCGGCGCTCCGCCGCGCGGGCCGCTCGCAGGACGCGCGCGAGCTGGAGGCGGACCTGGTGCGGGCGGGCGTGAGGCTGTAGGTCCACGGCGATGACGCGGGAGCTCGGTGCGACACGGTGGCTGGCCCTGGCGCCGCTGCTCCTCCCGGGTTCACGTCCCGCCGCGCAGGACGCGGCTCGGGCGCAGGCGAAGCCCGAGCGGGTCGGCAGGATCGCGACGCCGGAGTCCAGGGACGAGGCTGCGGTGCCGCGCGAGTTCAGCGGCCTGGCCCGCTCGAGCGTGCTGGGCGTATTCTGGGTCCACAACGACGGCGGCGACCGGGCGCGCCTGTTCGCGGTGCGCGAGACCGGCGAGCTGGCGGGACCCGCGCAGGGGCTGGACGTCTCGCAAGCGACGAACACGGACTGGGAGGACCTCGCCGCGTCGGAAGGATTGCTCTTCGTGGCCGACGTCGGCAACAACGGCAACGACCGGCGGGACCTCGGCCTGTGGGTGATCGAGGACCCGTCCCCGGAGGCCGATGGACTGCGCGCGAGCCGCTTCCTCGCGCTCCGCTATCCCGACCAGACGAGCTTCCCGGCGGAAGACTGGCGCTTCGACTGCGAGGCCGTGTTCGCCTGCGACGGCGACCTGTGGTTCCTGACGAAGCACCGGCGGGCGGGGGAGCTCCTGGGCTTCACCGGCGGGACGCGCCTCTACCGGCTCGACCTGGCCGCCGCCTTGGCCGCCCCCGAGGGAGAAGAGCAGGTCCTCGAGGCGCGCGGCGGCCGCGAGGACCTCTCGCTCGTGACCGCGGCCGACCTCTCGCCGTCGGGGGACCGTCTGGCCGTACTGACCTACACCGCGCTGTGGATCTTCGACCGTCCGGCGCGCGAGGTGACCGGCTCCGCGCCGAGCGACTGGCTGGCGGGGGACGCCCGTCGCGTGCCGCTGAGCCCGTTCGAAACCGGGATCGCCGAGGCGATCGCCTGGCGCGACGACGCGTCGCTCTTGATCGCGAACGAGGCGGGGGAGCTCTTCCGCCTCGACCTGCCGCCGCGTTGAGCCCTCGACCACCGCACACTCGCCCATCGGAATCAGGGAGCGTCCATCGATTGACCCAGCCCACTGCCGAGAACACTCTGCCCGAGCACACCCCTA
>Ga0302046_10000968_pt1 | contig 27386 bp, 25 predicted proteins | sample RVTome_11_FD_200261 | JGI IMG/M metagenome (GOLD analysis project Ga0302046, IMG submission 200261) | Soil microbial communities from uranium-contaminated site in the Upper Colorado River Basin, Wyoming, United States - RVT147D111 (version 2) ... | reverse complement strand
TACAACTTAAATTACGATCATCACACCAGCGCTCAAAGTCCTGTATTTCGCAAGGTTTACATCAACATTCACGTTGATCAGGAGAATCTTGACGGACGCTCCCAGGACAATGCGTGAAGAGTTCTCGCCTTCTGCTTCGAACGTGATTCTCTGCATCTCATTGATTCCCGGGCTTGTCTCGATGGAGTATTCATAGGCCCAGATGATCTTCGAGCTTTCGATCATGAAGCCCGCATACGGCGTAATATTGAGGAATCCCCAGCCAAGACGAATGCTGGTGTTTACGCCGAACGACGTGGCACTCGCATCCATTAACGATCCGATTTTGAGATTCTGAGTGAAGTACCCGACTGAAAGCTCGAATGGGAGCGCATCCTCTCCGCCGAACCACACCATCGGATTGTGCTGAATTCCAAATCCGAAGTATTTGAATTTGCCGATTTTGGCATCAATTTCAACGTCAGGAAGATAACGGAAGGTAAACTGGCTGCCGAGGATGGTTCCAAACGTTAGTTGCGGTGTGGCAAGTGGAACGAACTTGGCATTTTCCATAAGACCGGTCACAGGCAAAATGAAGTTTTGTGAGCCAAGAAGATAATCTGTTCCGTTGACATTGATGAGTTTTCCAGGGAATCCAATCTTCAGACTCTCGGCTTTCGATCCGACAATGGTCGGCCCGGAGAAACTCACTCCGAAATCCTGCCCCATGATGGCATCGCGAATATCGGCTTGTGCCTGAGGAACACCTCCCTGTTGTGCCGCCTGCTGAGCGAGCTGGTCCGCCTGATCGTAGTTGAACTTGAAGTATCCGTCTGAGCTGAATCTGCGGTGAGTGTCTTCCATGGCGGTTCCCATGGCAACAAGCCCGAATTCAAGATCGAATCCGAACATGGTGGCCCAGGGGGCTCTGTGGAACCAGCCCGAATTCTGATTCGCTCCAAATCCGGAAACAATTGGAGAAATATAGGCGCGGGCAGCGTCCTGGGCAAGTTTGCCCATTGTCTCTTCCAGTCCTTCATCCTCGTCCGCTGTTTGTGAAAAGACGAATGACGAGGGTACACAGATCGCGATGATTGCGATCAAAACCCAAAAGCGTTTCATGGTTCCTCCCGGAAAATGATTACAGAAACATCAAAAGAAGAAAACAAGTATACCCAAAGATGTCCGGCGAAGCAACCGTACTCCGTGCTGTGGGACACGAAACCGAACACGATTCGGGGGGTGGGACGGGAGAACAAAAGCGGTGCAGGAGCCGCGCTGACGAATGGTTTCCTCCCAGGAACACACCCAAACAACGCGGCAAAGCCGCACCGCTGAATTGTTGGCTTTGATAGTAGCAGGAATCGCATGCAGAATCAAGCTGTAATCGACATTCATAAATTCTTACGACTATGTATTTTTTTGCATGTTGGACACGCCTTCCGTACATTTGCATCCGAATGACCACCCTTCCGTTCCGCAATTTTTCGGGAATGGAGGGGATTGGTGTTTTCTTCCTCTTCTGTCACTTTCTCAATGTCTGATTTCCTTCACCCACTTCTGTCTCATTCAGAGCCACTCAGCTCCCTGCGGGAGGCAGTTCCGGCACTCTCAACTGCCAGGCCGCTCATCGTGAGGGGTCTGAGCGGGTCATTGATGGCTGTCGTCGCCGATCATTGTGTGCGTGAGCTGGGAGGCCAGGTGTTGATTATCACTTCAGAGAAAGATCGCGCAGAACGACTGCGCGATGATTGTTCCTCTGCGGGGGTTACGCCCACCTCCCTTTTTGTTCACGCCCAGCATCACACTTCAACAATGCTCGACATGACCGGACCCGTCATGAACACGGAGACATTGAGAGCCCTGACGCGCAACGAGCCGCTCCTGATTGCAGCATCCGTTGAAGCCGCGGCAAGCCCGGTTCCGAAGCCGCACGAACTCCAGGAAAAGGTCGTGACCGTCGAGGTCGGGAAAGAAGTTCCGTTTCAAAAGCTGATTGAGACATTGACCGGCCTTGGATTTGAACGAAAGGACTTTGTCGAGGGGTACGGAGATATCGCTGTTCGGGGAGGGATCATAGACGTCTTTCCGTTCATCGGCGAACACCCCCTGCGTATCGAATTGTGGGGCGATTCCGTGGAATCCATCAGGGAATTCGATGTCCGTTCTCAACGATCCATCCGTCCTCTCAGCATTGCCACGATCGCGGCAAACATATACGGAACGGACTCCGACAAACCTGCGCGCGGGACCATCTTTGAGTATCTGACCGATCAGGCCCTCATCCTGCTCGATGAACCTGCCGCCCTTCAACATGAATTGGAGAAGCTTCGAAAAGAGGGGATCGAACACATACTTCCATGGGAAGATCTCCTCATGAAAATCGGAAATTATCGAAGAATCATACATTCAACCTTTCTCAGGAATGATTCTGTCATTGATTTCCAGGGGATGTCGCAACCTCCCTTCAATGGAAGCGTGAAATTTTTTCTTGAGGATCTTCAGCGCCGGAAGGCCGGGGGATTCTCCATCGTTCTGGCGAGCGACACACCCGAAGAACAGAAGCGTTTGCGGGAACTCATTGACGAAGAAATGGATCGGTCGCAGGCTGACAATCTGAATATTCAGTACGTACCGGAAGCCATTCACGAAGGCTTCGTGTACCCGCCGGCTTCTCTTGTTGTGTTCACAGAGCATGAGATCTTCGGACGGTTGAAGCGGAGAGGGATTGTCCGGAGAACGGCCTTTAAGGGGATGAGTCACCGGGAACTTGTCCGGCTGAAACGTGGTGACTACGTGGTCCATAGCGACTATGGTATCGGGCGATTTGCCGGCCTGCAGACGATTAACGTCGGCGAGGCGGAACAGGAAGTGATGAAGGTGTTGTATGAGGAAAACGATGTTCTCTACGTAAATCTGAATTTCATCAACCGGGTCCAGAAGTACTCATCCCGCGACGGACATGAGCCGTTGCTGACACGCCTGGGAACACCTCAGTGGGACCGGTTGAAGGCGAGGGCGAGAAAGAAGATCAAGGATATCGCGCGCGACCTCATTGCCTTGTATGCAAAGCGAAAACATGAGGTGGGTTTTTCGTTTTCTCCCGACAGCCATTGGCAAAAAGAGCTTGAGGCCTCTTTCATGTACGAGGATACTCCCGATCAGGCAAAAGCGACCGCGGATGTGAAAACCGACATGACGCAACCGTTCCCGATGGATCGATTAATTTGCGGGGACGTTGGATTTGGGAAAACAGAAGTAGCTGTTCGGGCCGCGTTCAAAGCGGCGCTCGACGGAAAACAGGTTGCCGTGCTCGTTCCAACCACGATCCTTGCCCAACAACACCATCAGACGTTCCTGGACCGCCTCCAGCGGTACACCGTCCGGGTGGAGAGTCTGACACGTTTTAAATCGAAGAAGGAACAGCACGCAATACTGGAACACCTCCGGCAGGGAACTGTTGATATTCTCATTGGTACGCACCGACTTCTTTCAAAAGACGTCCGGTTCAAAGATCTTGGGTTATTAGTCGTGGACGAAGAACACCGCTTCGGCGTGACCGCAAAGGAAAAACTGAGGCAATTGAAGGCGTCAGTTGACACACTCACATTAACGGCAACACCTATCCCCCGGACTCTCCAATTCTCGCTCATGGGAGCCCGCGATCTCTCGATTATCAACACCCCCCCACGGAACCGGCTTCCGATCATTACCGAAATCGCGGAATACAACGCAAAGCTTGTTCGGGAGGCCATTCTGGGAGAGATCCACCGGGGGGGACAGGTCTATTTCATTCATGACCGCATCCAGAGCATGGAAGGCATTTTGGAGATGATACGAAAGGCCGTTCCGGAAGTGCGGGTTCATTCGGCGCACGGACAGATGAAGGGTCATGAACTGGAACAAACAATGGTACAGTTTCTTGAGCGCAAATACGACGTGCTTGTGTGCACGAAAATTATTGAATCCGGAATCGACATCCCGAGTGTCAACACCATCATTATCAACCGCGCTGATCGCTTCGGGCTTGCAGAACTCTACCAGCTTCGGGGGAGAGTGGGGAGGTCGAACGTCCAGGCATTTGCCTATTTGCTTACCCCTCCCCTGATGTCCCTGCCGCGCGAAACACTTCAGCGACTGCAGGCAATTCAGGAATTCACGGAACTCGGGTCGGGATTCAATCTTGCAATGAGAGACATGGAAATCCGCGGTGCAGGGAATCTTCTTGGTGCGGAACAATCGGGCTTTATTTTAGAAATGGGATATGAGATGTATCAAAAAATCGTGGAAGAAGCCGTACAGGAACTGAAATATGAGGAATTCCACGATCTGGCGGCAAGCGGCCCTTCCACGCGAGGTCCTGTGGAAACTGTCATAGAATCGGACGTGGAAGCTGTGATTCCCGATATCTATATTGCATCGGATTCCGAACGGCTGGATGTGTACAGGCGGCTGTACCAACTACGCGACACGTCGGGTGTTTCCGATATGAGGGCGGAACTTCAGGATCGCTTCGGGGAATATCCTCCTGAAGTGGAATATCTGTTCAGGACGGTGGAAATCAAGATCGCGGCATCACGAAGACGATTTTACAAAATCCAGATTTCAGGCCGGCTCCTGACCCTGTGGCTTCCGTCTGAAAGCGACAGCATGTTTTATGATGACCGCGACGGAACATCATCCCTGTTTCAAACAATCATGGATATCGTAATGCCATTGAAAGACCTCCGCGCTCAGCTTCGGCAGGACGGCAAACAACTGAAGCTGCTCCTCCGCTTGCCTGATGCCGTCGGATCCGGTGAGAAGCTCGAACGTGTTACAAACCTCCTGGCCCGGTTACCGGTGGGAGAGGAAACCGCATGAGAGGTCTTCTGCGGAGTTTCCGGATTAGCATGCTGACGGTGATGTGTTCTGTTCCGCTTCACGCACAGGGAGAAGGAGACACGCTGACTGTTCGCTTTCTCCCATCTCGGCATCTCGTCCATGATTTTATTGCTGACTGGACTGCGCACCGTTTTTCGGCCACACAACTACTTTCGCCAAACGAAGTTCAGGTGAGTGTCGGCGGAATCCTTCCTCTCCTTGGGTATGATGTGTGGGAGATGTCGGTTCAGTTAAGTACGGGCGCCTCGATCCAAGCCCGGCTGGATCCGGGCCGAAGCATCGCGGTACAAAGCTCCGAATTCAGCATAGATTTTTTTGTTCTCGATGTTCAGATGAGCCACGATCTGGTATTTCGGACCGGGATGAGTCATTCGAGTCACCATCTTGGGGACGGAGAATCAGGGGATTCAGCCGCTTCCCCGATTGACTATAGCCGGGACGAGATTCAGGTCTTCATGATTCATCCCTCTTCCTTCTTTCGCGGACAGGTGTATGCAGGCCTCCGCTATGCTTACGCTCTTGTAATTCACCACCCAGTTCACAAACCAGTTTCTCTCCAAATTGGCATGCATTTGCTTGCCTGGTCGTTTTCGCAGGAGCTTTCACTCTATGGGGGTTGGGATATCAAAGTACGCCAGGAATTGTCGTACGGAACATCGCAGCGTTATGAAGCCGGGCTGCAATATACGAGTGAAGCGGGAAGGATCCTGCGATTCGCAATTTCCTATTCCGGCGGCTTTGACGAACGCGGACAGTTTTTTGGGAAACATCGTCGCGCAGCAGGCGTCGGCATTATCGTTTCACTGTGAACCAAGGAAACTTTTCGTTGCTCCTCCCTCGGTTTTTTCGTAGTTTCGAGCATTCTTTCTGATTGAAGGCCAATGAAACAAAAACTATCATCACGCGAAATTGTTGAGATTACGGCGCGAAATACGTACGGAACATGGCGATTTCAAAAAGGCTGGACACCACTGCATATTGTTGACGCGGAAGGCTGTTTCTTTGTAGACGCTTCCGGGAAACGCTACCTCGATTGTTCCTCCCAGCTCATGTGTGTGACTCTGGGACACAAGAACCAGGCCGTCATCAAAGCCATTGCAGACCAGGCGCAGAGGCTTTCCTACATTGCGCCCGCGTTTGCCACGGATGCGCGGGCGGAACTAAGCACCCTTCTGCTTGAAGTCCTCCCTGCAGGTATCGAAAAATTCTTCTTCACAACCTCCGGAACCGAGGCGAATGAAGCCGCTTTTAAGATTGCCCGGATGGTGACAAGCAAGACGAAGATCATTGCGCGGTACCGCTCGTATCACGGCTCGACCATGGGTGCCATCGCGGCCACAGGAGATCCGCGCCGATGGGCGATGGAGCCGGCAGGAAAAATCCCGGGCGTGATTTTTGCCCCTGAAGTTAATTGTTATGATTGTCCGATGATGCACACCTATCCCGGCTGCGGGATTGCCTGCGCTGAGTACATAGAGCACATGATCGAAAATGAAGGCGATGTTGCGGCGGTACTTGTGGAGCCGGTGGTCGGAACGAACGGCGTTCTCATCCCACCGCGTGAGTATATGCCCCGTCTCAGGGAAATCTGCGACAAGCACCAGGTATTGTTGATCGCTGACGAAGTGATGAGCGGATGGGGAAGGACCGGCAAATGGTTTGCGATGGACCATTGGAACGTAAAGCCAGACATTCTGGTGACGGCAAAAGGAATCACGAGCGCGTATGTTCCACTCGGTTTGTGCGCGACAACCATGAAAATCGCCTCGTATTTCGACGATCACTTTTTTTCCCACGGGCATACGTACGAAGCGCACCCGCTGACTCTGTCCCCTGCGATCGCGGCCATCAATGAGATGAAACGGATGAATCTTGTCGAGAGAGCGAACGAAATGGGCGACTACCTTGGAACAGCGTTGCGGGCCCTCGGTTCCCGTCATCCCTCGGTTGGAGAGGTTCGCGGACTGGGACTCTTTTGGGCCCTCGAGCTTGTGAGAAACCGTGAATCCAAGCAACCGTTCAACACGAAAGCCGACAAAGTTTCGGGAAAGCAATTGCTTGTAGAGAAAATCTCGGCTGATTTGATGAAACAGGGAGTCTTCCTGCAGGCATGGCTGAGTCACCTGATCATTGCCCCGCCATTGATCATCACAAAGGAAGAGATCGACCTCGCTGTCAATGCGCTTGATCAATCATTGTCCATTGCCGATGAGGCCATGGATAAGGAAACCTGACCGTCGAAGAAGGAGGATTCATGTACCGCTCATTTCGATTCATAACTCTTTCCATTCTGCTGGTTTGTCTGGTTGCCGGCGCCCTGGCGCAGAAAAAACCTCGTGCACGGGAGCTCGGTGTTCCCTTTGATGGAACTCCGGGACCGTGGAATGCCATCACAGATGTTGCAGGAGTAGAAGTCGGTTACAGCACGATCATTCAGGGAGAAGGAAAGCTGGTTGTCGGAAAGGGGCCTGTGCGGACCGGTGTCACGGCAATTTTTCCAAAAGGGAAAAAATTCCGTGATCGGGTTTTTGGGGCCTGGTTTACGCTGAATGGAAACGGCGAAATGACCGGGACGACATGGCTGGAGGAATCCGGAAGCATCGGATGCCCATTCTCATAACGAATACGCACAGCGTGGGTGTTGTGCGCGATGCAGTCATCGAATGGGGGGCGCGTCAGGGAAGCAGTGAAGGTTATTCGGGTGATTACAGTTTGCCGGTGGTTGCCGAGACTTGGGATGGATTCCTGAATGACATCAATGGCTTCCATGTCACCAAGGAACATGCATTCGAAGCGATGGACAAAGCCGCATCAGGTTCCATTGCTGAAGGAAATGTCGGCGGCGGCACTGGGATGATTGCACACGGGTTCAAAGGAGGAACGGGGACATCGTCCCGTAAGTTGGATGAGAAGTCCGGCGGCTACACTGTCGGTGTGCTTGTGCAAGCGAACTACGGCTCGCGTGATCTTTTACGCATCGCCGGCGTGCCGGTCGGTAAAGAGATTCAAGATGTCAGGCCGGAACGCGGCAAGCCGGATGACGGATCGGGTTCAATCATTGTTGTTGTTGCCACCGACGCTCCGCTTCTTCCGCATCAATTGAAACGAATTGTCACGCGGGTTCCGCTGGGTATTGGCGTTATGGGAGGGCGCGGCGAAAATTCCTCCGGTGACATTTTCATCGCCTTCTCAACGGCCAATCCTGAGAATTCTAAAACTGACTTATTGGCGAAGCTCACGATGCTGCCCAACGAACAAATCGGTCCGCTGTTCCGCGCAACTGTCGATGCAACTGAGGAAGCGATTGTGAACGCCATGGTTGCGGCCGAGACGATGGTGGGCCGGGATGGCAACAAAGTCTCTGCGTTGCCGCACGACCGGTTGCAACAGGTTCTCAAGAAGTACAACAGGCTGCAGGAGTAACCAACCACAGACTCCCGATTTCTTCCGGGGGGCGCTTGTGAGAAATCGGGAATCCCGCAAAGCATGCAAACCAAAGAAGGCCACTTTGTACAGGGATTAGGGCTGACGAGCGCAACGACCATTGTTATGGGCGGAATGATCGGGTCGGGCATTTTCATTGTCTCGGCCGACATTGCGCGGATGGTTGATTCGCCGGCGCTTCTCATTGGCGCATGGGTCATCACTGGAATCATGACGGTGATTGCCGCGCTCGCTTATGGGGAACTTGCAGCCATGATGCCCCAGGCAGGGGGACAATATGTTTACCTTCGAGAGGCCCTCGGCCCCTTGTGGGGGTTTCTGTACGGATGGACCCTCTTTCTTGTGATCCAGACCGGCACCGCGGCAGCGGTTGCCGTCGGGTTCGGAAAATTCCTCGGGGTGTTGTTCCCGTCAATCTCTTCGCAAAATTGGATCTGGCATATCGCACACATTCCGTCCATCCCGATCGGTCCGATACAGCTCGGGAATATGGACGTTGGAATCAATACTCAAAATCTGACCGCGATTATCGTCGTAGCCCTCCTCACCGGCATCAATGTGTTTGGTGTAAAACTGGGCGCACTCGTCCAGAACGTATTCACGTTTGCAAAGACCGCGGCGGTGATCGGACTGGTTGGGCTGGGCCTTTTCATCGGTCAGAATGCAGAGGCAGTTTCAACGAACTTCGGGAATTTCTGGGCGAATGCGGGGCTCGACGCGGAGCATGCGGTACAAGTCGGCATGGCCGGGGCAGTCACCATGGTCGGCGCAATAACCATTCTCGCCATCGCTCAAGTCGGGTCGCTGTTTTCGTCGGATGCTTGGAACAACGTTACGTTTACGGCGGGTGAAATCAAGAACCCGAAAAGAAATCTTCCGCTGGCTTTGGTGCTTGGTACCGGAAGCGTTATTCTGCTCTACATTGCCGCCAATGTGGTGTACCTGACGACCCTGCCACTGGCCGGTGATCCGGAAGCCGGGACAGTTGTAGGCAGGGGGATTCAACATGCAACGGAGGACAGGGTGGGGACGGCTGTGATGGAGGGAATGTTTGGAGACGCAGGTCAGGCGATGATGGCGATCGCCATCCTGATTTCTACGTTCGGGTGCGCGAACGGATTATTGCTCTCAGGTGCGCGTGTGTATTACGCGATGGCGCAGGACGGATTGTTCTTCAAGACTGTCGGACATCTTCATCCGGTCTACAACACGCCCGCAAAGTCACTGGTTGTTCAGGGAATATGGACCTCGGTGTTGTGTATTTCAGGAACATACGGCCAGCTTCTTGATTACATCGTGTTTGCTGTGCTGATTTTTTACGTACTTACCATCGGTTCGATTTTTGTGCTTCGTAAAAAACGTCCGGATGCCCCTCGTCCCTACAAGGCAATAGGATACCCGATCCTGCCGGCACTGTATATCATCATGGCCCTTTATATCGATTTCGTACTCCTTCTTTACAAACCGCAATATACCTGGCCGGGATTGTTCATTGTGCTTTTGGGAATTCCGGTCTATCTGGTATGGAAAAAGCGAAAAGAATTGAATCAATGATGGAATAAATCAATCTCTGTTGTCCCCCCGGCCTAGTGTCGAGTCCCGGAGATTCCCTGAATAATTGCCAGCAGCTTTTCGTCGAATGTTGTCCGCTTAACGCATTATTACTCAAGGGACTTATTCAAACTACTTGCGGGTCGAGACACTAGCTCATCCAATTGTTTTTCGACTCAGAATTCCACTTTACAGTCGTTTTCTTCAATTTTGTGAAGAATTCGATCGAGCTCTTCCCCGTAATATCTCCCACGCCGAATTTTGATTCATTCCATCCCCCGAAAGAAAAAGGCTCGCGGGGAACCGGGACACCAATATTCACTCCGATCATTCCAGCGCTGGCCTTCTCCGATACATAACGGGCAATTCCTCCATCTTGTGTAAACACAGAGGCCGCGTTGCCATAGGGCGAGTTGTGCTGAATAGCGATGGCTTCGTCCACATCACGGGCGCGCAGGATGGCGAGAACCGGGCCAAACACCTCTTCCCGCGCAACGCTCATTGCCGGGAGAACATTATCGATGACCGTCGGCCCGACATAAAATCCTTGTTCTTTTCCGGGTACCTTGACGCCGCGTCCATCAACAAGGATCGTGGCTCCTTGCTGTTCTGCTTCAGTAATAAACCGCTCGATGCGATTCTTTGCTTCCTTTGAAATGACCGCGCCGAGGTTCTGGCCGGGAACGATTTTTCTGGCCTCGTCGCATAGGCGCTTGATGATATGGTCGGAGGAACCCACCGCGATCATTGCAGAAGCCGCCATGCAGCGCTGGCCTGCGCAGCCGCTCATTGAAGCAGCGATGTTTGTCGCGGACATCTCTTCATGCGCATCCGGCATGACGATGATGTGGTTCTTCGCTCCGCCCAAACAGAGGGCACGCTTGAGCCGGGAAGTAGCCCGGATGTAAACAAGCCTTGCTACCGCAGTGGAGCCGACAAACGTGATGGCCTCAACGCCGGGATGGTCACAAAGGGCTTCGACTGCCTCCTGGCCGCCATGAACAATGTTGAACACGCCTTTTGGAAGTCCTGCTTCCTGAAGAAGCTCAGCAATTCGCAGGGAACTCAGGGGAACCGACGGGGAGGGCTTGAGGATCATTGTGTTTCCAAGAGCAAGTGCGTTCGGAATCGTCCAGTGCGGAACCATGCTGGGGAAGTTAAATGGAGTGATGGAAACGACGACCCCGAGAGGCACGCGATCAACGCGGCATTCGACACCGCGGCTGACTTCCAAAATCTCCCCGGGAATCAACTGAGGAAGTGAGCACGCGAACTCGGTGGCCTCGACGGCCTTTTCGATTTCCGCACGCGCCTCGCTCGCGATTTTCCCATTTTCTCTAGAAACAAGAGCCGTCAGATCATCGATATTATTTTCGAGAAGAGACTTATAGCGATAGAAAATTTGAACGCGCTCCTTGACAGGCATCGATGACCAGCCAGGAAAGGCGAACGTTGCTGCGGAAACGGCCTTATCAACTTCTGCGGCGTTGGAAAGTGGTACACGGGCGATTTCCGTTCCAAACGAGGGGTTCATGACCGGCAATGTTGAATTCGACGAAACGTCCACCCATGTGCCTGCTATGAAATTTTGAACTACCACGGATCCGTTAAGCGACCGTAACCCGTTTATCGAAGTCGCAGGGCTTTCTGTTTTGGCCCGGGTCGTCATGTCTGTAACTCCTTGAAAATGTTGAATCTAGGGGAATGGCTACAGAGACGATAGTGAAATCGTGAGAAAGAAACAAACAATTTTGAGCCGTTGGGACGCCGTCACGTAACAGCCTCATCCTTGTAAGGGAGAATAATCGGACCTTCGCGGATTCGACGGGAGGCCCACAAGCGAGTCAGTTTTTCGGGAGCGCGCACCCGGACTGCGCCTCGCGGGGAACCGGATTCACCTCCCCGAGGTTTGAAAGAAACCGGGAATCCTGCCGCCCACTTGAACAATGCACGGCATGTCAGAAACTATTCTCCGTAGTGGATATCCATGAGCAGCTATTTTGACAAACTCAGAATTCATAACATTCGCCTTAAGGTCTTGAACCTGGAGACTGCGGACAAATTCTATCGGGATGTTATCGGACTAAGGGAAATACACAGGGAGAGACAAGTCATCCGCCTTTCAGCAAACGGAAAGGAGCCGGCTCTTCTTGTTTTGGAAGGGGATCCGGGTGCTCTTCCGAGACCAGGAACGGCGCCTGGCTTGTTTCACACGGCCCTGCTGTTCCCTGACCGGTTGGAATTGGCACGTACCGTGCGTCATGTCGGAGAAATAGGGTGGAACTTTCAGGGATTTGCTGATCACGGAGTCAGCGAAGCGGTGTATCTGTCAGATGCTGAAGGAAACGGACTTGAATTGTATCGCGATCGCCCGCGCGACGAATGGCCTATGGGGTCCTCCAACACTTCAAATGAAGTAGCCATGGTGACCGAACCTTTGGACATGGACGGATTAATGAGCGAGCTCACCAAGATCACACCGTCGTATGATGGAATTCATGCGGACGTCCTCGTAGGTCACATCCACCTTCAGGTCTCCAATCTCGACAAGGCAGGAATATTCTATCATGATCTGCTCGGCCTGGATATCACCCAGCGAAATTATCCCGGAGCCCTATTTCTTTCCGCGGACGGATATCATCATCATGTCGGATTGAACATCTGGAATAGCAGGGGTTCTCAGTCTGCAGCGAAAAACGCCAGCGGCCTGATGTCATTCGAAATCACGACGGTTCCAGCGCGCTTGGAGCACATTGCTCAAAGAATCAGGGGCGAGAGTGCCGGTCACGTTCGACTGGAAAGACAAAAGAACCGATTGATCGACCCGGACGGAATCCCTTTGGATCTTTCTGTGTTGCAATAAAAAGGATTACCTCAGTACGCAGTCTGTAACCCACGTTCAGTTTCACATCACCAGAGAGGAGCAGAGTTATGAAGGGATTGGCAAACCTCGCATTCATCGCTTTCATCGGTATATTCCCGGCCATGGGTCAGGAAAAGGGGTGGACACTCGACAAGTCCCATTCCAAAGTGGAATTCACCATCGTGCACATGGCCCTTTCTGAAGTCTCCGGCCGGTTCAAGGAGTTCGACATTACATTCGCCTCTTCAAAGGAGGATTTTTCTGACGCCGCGATAAATGCGACCATCAATGTTGCGAGTATCACGACCGACCAGGAACGTCGCGATAACCACCTGAAGTCCAACGATTTCTTTGACGCGGTGCAATTTCCGACCATTACCTTCGCTGGCAAATCATTCGAAAAAGTTGACGAAAAGAAGTACAGGATCATCGGAGATCTCACCATCAAAGGGGTCACGAAGGCCGTGACATTTAACGCCGAGCACAAAGGCACTCTTTCCACTCAACAAGGCCCCGTCATGGGATGGAAAGCGACAACCACAATCAATCGGTTTGATTTTAACCTCAAGTGGAACGCGATGATCGAGAATGTGGGGCTCGTGGCAGGAGAGGACGTTACGATCTCGCTTAATCTGGAGTTGAGAAAACAGAAATAAACCTGCGACCTCGATGAAGAAAATGAAGAAACGGGGGGTTTGTACTATTCGCTTGACGCCTTGAGGTGAAGATGCGGTTTGTCGTGATCCTCGCGGGGTTCGAGATGAGTGAGAACATTCACAGGAAGAGGGAGGGATGATTTGAGTATTCCCTCGATCTCCGTGGCTTTCCAGTGGGCATCTTCAATCGCGGTCCCGCGGGGGAAAAGAAGATGGAATTCCACCCAGAGTGTCGTACCGGCATTCCGATGACGGAGTTCATGAAAAACAAGCCCTCGGGATTTCGTTTCTCGCTGAAGGATGTCAGTGATGGTTTCTGCAAGCCGGGGATCCCCCTCGTCCATCAACCCGCCTACTGATTGTCTTACGAGCTTTCCACCCGACCAAAGAATATTAACCGCAACGATGATTGCCAGGATAGGATCAAACGGCTTCCAGCCGGTCCATACGACCAATAACAACCCAGCAATGACGCCGGCGCTTGTCCATGAATCGGTAAGAACATGCTTGCCGTTGGCTACGAGCACTAAGGAGCCGTGACGCTTTCCGGTGAACACCAGGTATCCCCCAAGCGCCGCGTTAATCGTGGCGGCCACGCCAACATACACCATCCCTTCGCCGAGGTTTTCCAGTTCCAATCCCGCCATCCATTTTAGGACAGCTTCGACCATGATTGTTATCGCAGCTAGGATAATCAGCCCGCCTTCCACTCCCGCGGAGAAAAAGCTGATCTTCTCGTGTCCGTAGGGATGGCTCCTATCGGCAGGTTTGAAACTGAGCCACAGGCTGTAAGCCGCGAACGCAACGGCGAAAACATGAACAACCGACTCGGCAGCGTCAGAAAGGATTGCCGCCGAGCCTGTGAGCAAGTAGGCGTACCACTTTCCGCCAAGCATCAAGAATCCGAACACAAGGGAAAGGCGGATGGCGAACTTCTGGTGGATGATGGCTTTTGGAGAGCCGGACGCTGCGATGTCAGGGATGGTCATCGCTGATGGCTGGATTGACATTCACTGTGGAACGTAGTCGGACCTTCACCCAATAACCCTAACCCCAGGCGGTTCCTGATCGGAAAAAAATGACCGCAATCCATCCTGCCGCCAAGGCCAGGATAATGAAAATTCTCAGTTTTTGATCTTCGGTGAGCTTCATTCGTCTTTTGAAGATAGAAACAAATGAATGTAAATGAAAGCCAGAGGTGAAAACACGGCCCGATTATCGCTTTGGAATCCTGTCAAATGGCACGTTCATAATCCGGAACTGCTCCCAGCCTTGAAAGTCAAAGTGCCACCACTCGTATTCGTACACCCTGAATCCTTCACGTTCGAGTGCGGTCCGTAACAGCTCGCGGTTCCAGCGCTGAAGGTGTGATTCGCCCGGATAGTCCGGGTACGCGCGTATCGAGAATTCGTCATATCCGCTCATCATGGGTGCAAAATCGCCTGTTCGAAGGTCGTACAAGCCGATATCCACCGCGCACCCGCGATTGTGGCGCGATCCCTTCGAGGGGTCGGCAACAAAATCGCGTTGATGGTCGGGGGTCGCATCCCAAAACATCCTTGTCACGTACCAGGGTCGGTAGGCGTCGTACACAGTTCCGATTCGATGACATGGGAAAGACGCTGCCTGGCGGGGCCGTATTCCTGGGCTCTTGTGCCGACACCAAGGAGCAATAGAAACCCCAGGACCTTCACTACCATCGTTCTAGCCGATATCATTCGTCCTCCGTTGCCGAGAGAGCACTATAGCATTCCACTTTGTTTTCGCAAAATCCACTCGAGGGAGAATATCAGAACAACAGCGAGAAGTGTCCACGGATTGGTCCACAGGGGGATGTCGGCGGACTGAAAGACCTCAGTTGACTGAAAACCCGGGAGGGAACGAATATCCCCCGCGAGAGATCCGATAGTGTTGGGATAATAAAATCGTCCGCCTGACCGTGCAGAGAGCTGGCTCAGCAGCAACGCATTTGCGCGGGTTTCAAGGAATTCAGCGTTTGATTCTCCCACAGAAAAGGAGCCCGCAGCCCTGCCTGTTTCGGAACCATCCCTGCGAACGATTGCTTCGAACGTATATTCTCCTTCGGGCAACGCACGCGACTGCGCGTCGTACTGGCCGTTGCCGAGAGGGGTCATGGTGATGTCATCGCGTCGTGTTTTGCTTCTCACCGTAAGAATGATCTGAGCGTCGTCAACAGGCCGCAGGGTTTCATCATACACCTGTCCTGAAAATTCTACCGGCTCATCGGCCGTAAAGGTCTCTTTGGCCGGCGTGATACGGACTCGCCGGTCTTCATCGCGGGTGGTCAGCCACCGGACGGTTGTATTCAGCCAATGGTCCAGGATACCGTCGAGGGAAGGATCGGAGAGCATCTTCCATCGCCAGAGGCCGTACGCCAGCAGCGCGACAGATTTTCGACGATTTACATTCCTGCTAATCAAAAACGGTTCTTCTGTAACGATGGTTCGAAAGCGTTTCACGGCATGCACATCCGATTCGGGCTTTGCCCGCATGGCCGCCTGAAGAGTGAACAGTGGTGGAAGTTGTGACCAGCCATCTTTGGAAATATTGTCCGGGAGTTTCAGAAAAAAGTCGCCGGGAATGACGCGCGGATGGAGGAAGGCCTGTTGTTCAAGTCGTGCGGGGTCCAGGACAGTGAACGGGAGAATTGGCTGGAGAGATGCGAGCTTCGTGTGATCGATGGTTCGCGAGGGTATAAACAGAACGCCGGGGCCATTGGATCCCGCCTCGAGAACGAGATTGACAAGAGTCTGCGAAGTGGACGACGTGGGAAATCCCGCGAGGATCAGGCATTCCTGCCCGTCAAACAACGACGCGGTCGGTGTCTGACCGTAGTACGTTCCGTCGCCTCGCTCAACGACGGCTGTTACTTCCACTGTGGTGTCGGCATCGAGACTGCGGCGAAGGAAAGCAAAATCAGCGGAGGGTGCACCGCCGAGAATCATAACCTTCATCCTGTTTTCCAACACCTTCACCGAGAACGAGGAGCGGTTGTTCCTGTCCGTCAGTTCATTGGGGAGAGGAGACACTGAAACGGCATATCGCTGACTGCCGCTTGCGCCGGGAACATAGGTGAGAGTGACGCGATACTCGTGGACTCCGGGTTCAAGGGAAAGGAGAGTGCGGTCAAGAACTCCCGATTCCCTGTGCAGGGCGACTTCGACGCGCTCGCGTTCCGTACCGGAGCTTCTTATTTGGATGTGAACAGGAACGCGGGTTCCTTTGTACACCACGGCGTTGGTCGCGACTTTGCGGATAAGAACATCTTTTTGGTCCGCTGTATCTCCGAGGACCACCGAGAAGATGGGAAGAGTGAGGGTTTCTTCGTCGAAGACCGGATTGCCTCCGGTTGTCGTATTTCCGTCTGAAAGAAGAAGAATCCTGCGGACATTGGATGTCAGGGAAAGCGTTCTCACAAATCGTAGTGCTTCAGCGATGTTGGTCTGATCGTTCGAAAATTGCAGCGAATCAGGTCCGATCGATTCAACATTCCGGGCATCATCGCTGAACGCGGCGAAACGAATTTCCCCTTCCCGTGAAAGCTCCTGAAGAGCCGCCGACTCAAGAATCTTGAAAAGTTCATCGGATCGTTTTCCGGATTTGTCGGCAATCGTCATACTGCGCGAATCATCGGCCAGCACGACCGTCACCGGAGGTTGTTCCGTGCGGGAGAGGAGGGAAACGAGCGGCTCACCAAGGAGAAAAAACAAAAGGAATAGTCCAAGACCGCGGAGGGTCACGAAGACTTTCTTTCTTCGCGAAGAGACTGGGGGATTAGTTGTCCGGTACGAGAAATGGGACAGAGCGAAAGCTCCGACCAGGACCGCGAGAAGAAGGATAATACCATAGGGCGTTGAAAACGAGACTTCGGGCATTCAGAAGGCCTATCGGAGCAGAAGAAGTTTTTGGGAACGGATCGTTGTGCCTGATTGAAGCCTGGAAATGTACACGCCGGTGGAAACATTTTGTCCCCCATCATCTGTTCCATCCCAATGAAAGACATTCCTTCCGGTGAAGGAAGTACCGTTGAAAAGGGTTTTGACTCTTCGGCCCAGTATATCAAAGATGTGCACTTCAACATCTCGTACACCCGGTGCATCAAAAGAAATTGTTGTGCCGGCGTTAAACGGGTTCGGATAGTTCGGAAGGAGATGAAACTCCTGCGGTCTTGTGAGGCCGGGGATATCAGACACTATGAACTCGGAGAATACATAAAGGCTCTCCGGGGCATTAAACGGAGCGCGTCGCGTGCGTCCTCCTTGATCACGTGCAACAAAGTACCCGCGGAGCCATACGGTATCGGTGCCGGTTGGAATGGTGGCTCCGTACAGGTGTGGGACGGAAGTCGGTGTCAAAGCAACCGGCTCCAACGGTGCTGTTGCGGAAGCCTGGTACATCAGAAGAAGAGAATCACTGACGAGTGTTGAGTTCGACGCGATGGAGATATAGACCGAGACGGAATCTGCAAAAATGACCCTTGGCTTGGCACTGAAGGCAATTCCGTGGTAGAGCAGAGCCTTGTATGCGTCCAAAATTCCATGGCCATAATAGTTGTTCGGATAGGACGATGTCCGTGAAGGGTCAAACGGATCCGCGAATCGGTAGGCGGTCTGGAGAATTGCCTCCCGGATTTGAAGAGGAGTCAATTCCGGACGCGATGATAGCAACAAGGCAGCGGCACCGGCAACGAGAGGCGTAGATAGAGAAGTCCCGTCAGCATAGAAATAAGGATTGAGCGGATTAGCCGTATTAGCCGCAAAAACGAAGAGTCCCTGCGCCACGACGTCTGGTTTTGTCCGCCCGTCGGCGGTAGGTCCGGTCGAGCTGAATGCCGCGATCTCAAAGTCGGAATGCGTGGCGCCGACGGAGAGAATGCTGTCTGCATCTGCCGGAGCGATCATGGTGCCAGTGAGACCCTGAACCGTTTTTCCCGTGCTATCCGCCTGGAACCAACCTTCATTTCCCATCGCTGTTACCAACAAAACTCCCTTGCTTGCCGCAACCCTCGCCGCCTTGGTTGTTATGGCGGTGGTTCCGTTAAGCGAATCGTAAGGATACCAGTCAACGTAGCCCAGCGATGTCGAAACGATGTCGGCACCCAGGGCCTCCATCCACTCAAGCGCTTCGACATATAAATCCTCCTCCGCCGGTACTTCCGTGGAGTCCATTTCTGTTTTTGCCAGAATCAGGGACGCACCGTACGCCGGCCCGATCAACACACCGTCTTCAAACCCGGCCAAGGTTGACAACGTTGCAGCTCCATGATTTCCCTGTCCTGCACTCTCCCAGGGTTGCCGCTGGGTCGTGGAAAGGCCATGGATGAAGTCATACTCATCAAGAACGATGATATTCTTGAGTGCGTTGTGCGTGCGGTGGTTGTTGAATCCATTGTCGATCATGCCCACGATGACGCCGCTTCCGTCGATTCCAAGATCATGAACATCGGTGACACGAATGTTCGCGAGCTGAGTGAGCGAGGGACCGTAGTTGAGTCCTGATTGCGAGGCTTTTGACAACGAAGGAGTGGGTATTGCCGACTGAATGGTTATCGGCGTGTGGGCGAGATCTGCCACCGGGCGAACCCCGCTGACAAAGGGCAACGATGTGAGTGTCGCCAATTGTTCGGGTCGAACGGTGACGGAGACCGCATTGAGCCATCGTGAAACGGAGGTGACGGTCATTCCCTGTGCCTCGATCTGTCTGATGTACTCGGGCGAAACCGGCTGATCATGGACGTCGATCAGGAGATGAGGCGGAAGAACCTTGGCCCTTCGCTGAAGCGCACGCCTGGAAATTCCATATTCGGCCGCGAGATCTTCAACTGAGCGTGAAGAAACGACGGACGGTTTATCAGAAAAATGGATCCAGGATCGAACAGGAAGTGGTTGCGAGGGAAGCTGTGCGAACGCAAGTACAAGAACGGTAAAAACTACAAGGGCACGGTTCATAAGTTCCGGCGCCTGAGCAATGCCTAATCGCTGTTGGTCAGGAGCTTCTCGATGATCTGAACTGAGGTGACTCCTTCGGCCTCGGCGTTAAAGCTTGGGACAATCCGGTGTCTGAGCACCGGGTCCGTAAGAGCGCGCACATCGTCGATATCCGGTGTGTGGCGTCCCTGAAGGATGGCGCGTGTTTTTGCCCCCAGGATCAGATACTGGGAGGCTCTTGGGCCGGCACCCCAACGAATCCATTGTTTCGCAAAGACGGGGGCGAGGGGAGAGTGTGGCCGTGAACGATTGACCAGATTCACCGCAAACTGCACGACGTTATCCGCTACAGGAACCCGGCGGACGAGATTCTGGAGCTCGACGATCTCATCCCCGCGCAGGATAGGTCGTATCGACGCCTGGTAAGGACTTGTGGTGGATTTAACAATCTCCGCTTCCTCGTCTGGCGAAGGGTAATCGAGCCATAAATTGAACATAAAACGGTCAAGTTGTGCCTCTGGAAGAGGATAGGTCCCTTCCTGTTCAATGGGGTTTTGTGTTGCCAGCACAAAGAACGGCTCGTCCAGCCGGTACGTTTGTCCGGCCGCTGTGACATGGTGTTCCTGCATTGCTTCAAGGAGAGCGGCTTGTGTCTTAGGCGGAGTCCTGTTGATTTCATCGGCCAGAATCACGTTGGCAAAAACGGGGCCGCGGACGTACTTAAAAGACTTCTGCCCTGTCGAAACATTCTCTTCAATTATTTCTGTGCCTGTGATGTCGCTCGGCATAAGATCGGGTGTGAACTGAATGCGGCTGAATTTCAGCTCCAGGGCTTCCGCGACGGTTTTGATCAACAACGTTTTCGCGAGTCCCGGTACACCCACCAATAAACAATGCCCTCTTGCCAGGAGCGCGATCAACAGGTGCTCAATAATGCCGTCCTGGCCAACGATCGCTTTCGCGATCTCGGATTTCATATCCGCATAAGCGCCTGTAAGTTTTCGAACCGCTTCGACGTCGTTCATCAGTGGAGGTCGTGACGTGATTACAGCCGCGTTTCCCAGTAGATGGTCTTCTTCAACTCCTCAACCCATTCTGCATTCTTCCGGTTCTTCTTGACGTAAAGAGCTATTTGTTCAATACGTCGATAATCGTCTGTCAGATTCATGGCGTGAGCCGGGATCTTCTTTCGCACCCAGACAATCTGAAATCCATACGTGTTCTTCAGCGTAATCCGGTGAGGTTCCGAAACCTGTCCCTCTTCCAATTTTTCAACCACTCCCGCAAACTCAGGCTCCAACTGATCGAGCGTGATGGTTCCCAGATCTCCGCCGAGCGTTTTGGTTTCATCGTCTTCGGAATGTTTCTTCGCGAGTTCCTCAAACGAAGATCCTTTGAGGATTTGCTGACGGAGGGATCTGAGGAATTGTACGGCAGCGGAATCGCTGGCCGGGCCCCGATCGAGCCGCAGAAGAATGTGCCGCGCGTGCACGGATTCTCCCCGCCGTTCAAGGAGCTGTATCACATGGAGCCCAAACTCGGTTTTCACAATGTCGGACAATCCGCCTTCTGGAAGAGAGAACACGGCGCTTTCGAATTCCGGGACAAATGTTCCGCGTTTTGCCCATCCCAGGTCGCCCCCGGAGGCTGCAGTGCCGTCCTGAGAATGTCTTGTGGCAAAATCTGCAAAATCACCACCCGCGCGGATACTGTCAAGAACAGCCCGTAACCGGGCGTACGATTGCTGCTCGACGTTTGAATCGGGTTTGGGTGTGACAAAAATGTTGCTCAACTCATACTGGTCAGGAACGCGGGGCAGGCTATCCTGGAACGTGGCAAAAAATTCTTCAATCTCCCGCCGCGAAACGATCAAACTCGCTTCACGCGTTTGACGGACCCGCTGTACCAACAGTTGCTTGCGAATATCATCGCGGTATTCGCGACGAATCCGGCTCACCGGCATTCCATAGTATTGTTCGACACGCTGTTCCGATCCTGCCTGACGAACAAGGTTCTGCAGTTGCTGGTTGAGGGCCCCTGTAACCTCCTCGTCGGTCACTGTAACGCTGTCCAGAATCGCTTGTGCCAGAACGAGTTTTTCTGTGATCATGCCGTCGAGAATCTGGTTGCGGAATTCAGTATTTCCCGGATCCAGGCGGTTTTGAAGGGCAACGAGAGCGACCCGTTCCCGCAGCTCCGATTCCGTAATGATCTCCTTATCCACAACAGCGATGATGCGATCGATAATCGTCTGATTTTGTGCAAACAATGCGGGGCCACAAACCAGAATAACCATCAAGGTGAAACGAATATTCTTCATACTCACTCCCTGCTCCTCAAAATAACGGAATCCTGTGGTACTGAACTGATCAATATCTGAACAACATGGTTCGAACGAAGGTTCTCCAGCAACCGCTCCATCACCTGCTGGCGCTCCGCAATTGCAAGTCTGCTTTGAATTTCCCTCTTGACGTACGGAAGATCGGCACTATCGCCCTTTCGCGTGAGTTTCCACACAATAATCACGTACTGGCCTTCCGGGGTTCGAATTGGGAAGGAGGCTTCCCGCTGGACCGTGGTGATAATGGCCCTCCAGAGTTCCGCCGGAAACAAGGTGCGTTCCGAATGATAGAGTGAATCGACGGCGGTGATAACTCCGGGAACTAATTGCGGATCGGCAAAGAGGTCGGCTTTTGCCGCATTCCAGGATGTTCCGCGCAAGACGCGGGTTCGGAACGCAATCGCAGCATCGCGATCCCGAAACAGAATAAAGCTGATTAATGCAACATCGTTGGAAAGGGTGAATTCCTGTTTGTTCTGATCGTAGTACTCCTGGAGCTGCTCCTCGGCGCTCTGTTGGCTTTTCAGGGTGTAGACTTCCTGTTCCAGCAGGGCATTGATAGCAAGCTGCCGGCGGATGTCAGTCAGGCGAATCTCAAGATCCCTGGTTCGGTCAAGGCCGCGGCGTACCGCCTCCTGATAGAGCAACTCCTGGGTCAGCCATCGCTGAATGTACTCGTGAACCTGGGCTTGGGAAATGCTTTGGGAGGAATCGAAACGGGATTCCACTTCTTCCAGAGTCAATGTCAGATTGTCAATCCGTGCGACCGGAGTTCGCGGCTGTTGCGGCTGCTGGCACGCGGTAAGGAGAACACACGCCAGAAGAGCAAGGAGCTGGTTATGATGCAGGTCGCGTTTTAAAAGCATCGGACAGTCTTTCCGGGTTCATTTTGACGCCATAACGGCTCTTGAGCGATTCTATCCAAAGCCGCTCGCGTTCTTTGGAGGCATGCTCCTGGTATTTGCTTGTCACTTCCGCCCGGGCTTCCTCAAACGTTTTCGGTCTCGAGGACTCCCTGTCAAGGACCTTAATAATCGACCAGCCTTTCTCGTACGGGAAAGGGGCGCTTACACTGTCGACGTCCATTGCCGCTGCCCTGGATGTGAGACCGTTTGTGACGGTTGCAAGCGGTCCCCAGGCGCCGTTCGTTTCCTTGAATTGAGGTCGGATCGTGTGCCGCGCGGCAAGTGCATCAAAAGATTCTCCAGCAAGAATTTGTTGGTGAAGCGCGTTTGCAAGACTGTCTCCGGATACGTGGATTTCCGCCACGTTGACGCGTTCAGGCCATTGGAATTCAGACCGGTGCTCTTCGAAAAATATTTGCAGGAGTGAATCGTTTAATCGGACCTTGTTCCAGATTTCGTCTTGATCGAGACGGTAGATAATGACACCCTTTTCATATTCGTTCATCAGGTCTGCAAATGCCGGATGCCTCTCGTCGGCAGTGGAGGCATGATGTTCGAGAAGTGTCGAACTAACAATGCGGTCGATCATATCGTCGATCGCTTTGGAAGTCAGGTTGAAATTCCGGAACTCCTCGCTCATCCGGACGTGGGAAAGAAACTGATCCACGGTGAAGATTTTCCCTGCGTAGGAAAAGAGGCGTTCGAAACGCATGTGGGCCGGAACCCCGTCTGCCCAACCCTCGATGGAAGGTGTCTTGGCTGAATCAAATGAATGGGTCAATTTGTAACGAACGCCAATGGCAAAATCCAGGCCGTAATGAATTTTGAGAGAATGAAGATAGCGTTCGTAATCGGACACGTAGTACATCTGCTGGTAATATTGACGCAGTTCCTTCTCCGCCTGCGTAAACATTGGAACAGGCAGGGCCGCAGTTACCTTGAAGATATGGTAACCATACGGGGCACGGTAGGGCGGTGCTACAGACCTGACAGGAGTGGAGAAAAGAAGATCGGCAATGCCGGGCGGAAGCCGTCCGCGATCAAATGATCCAATGGCGCCGAATCGGGATTTGCTGGAAGGGTCATCGCTGTAACCCATGGCAACATCTTCAAACAAAAGTGTCCCGTCCAGAATTCTTTGATAGAAGGCATACACGGTGTCGCGAACCTGTGTGCTATCAGCATTGCCGGGTGAAAATCGCTTCAGAATATGGCTCAATTGGACGGACCCTTTATTAGCCTGCCTGTCGGTTACCTTGATGATGTGATATCCAAACTGGGTTCTGACAGGCAAAGAGCTCACCTCGCCGACGGAAAGGGAGTACACAGCGTCCTCGAACGGACGGACCATTTTTCCCTGAGTGAACCACCCAAGGTCCCCGCCGTTGGTGGCCACGCCTGGATCCTGGGAAAACTGTCTGGCGATGCTGTCGAACGGCATCGATTGCGCGCGCATGATCAAATTCATGGCCTGCTGATACTGCCGCAGAGTGTCCTCGGGAGAAGGGTTCGAATCCATGCGCAATAAAATATGACTCGCTCTTATTTCCCACTTCCGCCGGTCGTACATCATTCTCAAGGCAGGCTCAATCAACTCCTTTTCAACAATGTATGTTGCCGCGACGGATGCCCGGTATGCTGCAAGTTCATTCTGGATTGCTGTGTCGGCTGGAAGACCGCGGGCCCGTGCTTCCTGAAGTTTGAGCTTGTAATTGACGAACAAATCAAGGAATGCCTTTCGTTCTTCCATTGTCGACCGGCTTGCCTTTTCCCATCCGCCATTATTTCTGGCGAACAACTCTTCAAATTCCCGAAGGCTGACCGACTCATTTCCGATAGACCCGAGTTGGCCAGACGAACCGCAACCTCCAAAAACAACCGTCAAAAGGAAAACCGCAGCCACTGCAAAAGCCCGAATCATACGAACCTATCCTCTTATCCTGATTGAAGTTAGCGTGAGAAGTAAATGGTAACCAAAAAAGGCCTCTGAAACAAGGCAAATGGAAGTTGGGTAGTGGGTCGTTTTCCTTATTAAACAAAAACATGGAGTTTTGATGAAACAGCATCTTGAAGAGAGGAACGAGGTGATACGAAAGCGGTATTGGGAATTACTCCCGAAGCTTGGAAAGGCAAAGACAGTTTACGAGAGGCTTTTGGAAGAGTTCAAGCTTAGACCGGGAAGCATTCACCAGATCGTACACCACCCAGAATGGTATGATAAGGCTAAAAGGGACTAAGAAATTCCCCCTTTTCACGCAAATCAAGTGATAGGTTATAATTTGTAAGGATTTTCATTGACAAGTGCAAAGGCAATTGCTAAATTGCATTGCACCCCCCGTTGTGGTCTGTTCCAAGGAGGAGGGAACAATGGAAATTCCAAAGAATCTCGAACCCATATTGAATATTGGAGAAGAAGAAGACAGCGGGTTGCAGGAACTCGCTTATCGCAAGAAGGCCGTTCTGCTTGCACTTGTCGCTCCTTATGTGCCGGAGAAAATATCACCAACGCAATATTTAAGCGCGAGCCTTGGTCTGTCCGAGGAGTTTGGTATTGAAACGGTCATCTCCCACGTAAGGAAGACCACAAAGGTTCGGAAGCTATTTATAGCAATTAATACTCCAGGTGGGGCGGTTGATTCATCGTACAAGATTGCAAAGGCCCTGGGGAAGAGTTTTGATGATATAACGGTCTTTGTCCCGTATTTGGCGGCAAGCGGCGGTACTCTGATCTCTTTGTTGGGGAAAGAGATAGTTATGGGACTGATGAGTCACCTCACGCCGATTGACCCACAATGGGGCAGCACACCGTTGAATTCTTTGCCAAGAGCCTTTTCAAAACTGGTTGAGTATTTTGAGAAGAAAGACAAGAAGGATGCGCCTTATCCTTGGATTGCGTTGACGGATAAAATTGATCCGGTAGAACTGGAAACCTACAACGGCATAATTACCACAGTTAGAAACTATGCATTCGAAATCCTCTTGAACGTGCATAGAGGGCGCAAATCTCCAGAAGACATAAGCAAAATAGCCAACTTCCTTATAGAGGGCTTTTCGTCTCACTCGGCCCTGTTGGGCTTAGAGCGCGTTAGTGGTATCGGATTGCCCGGCGTCCCAAGCTCCGAATATGGAGCGGATTGGGAGTTGATGAGGGATTGGATAGGGCGGTATTTCCTCAAGAGTGACAGCCAACACTTTATTAGATGCGTCATTCCAAAAAAGATTAGAAAGCCAAAACCAGCTACCAAGGACAAAACAAATGGAGAACTCAAAGCAACAACAGACGGTAGAAAAAGCAAGGTCCAACTCCGCATTTGAGCTATGGAAGTTGTTGGATGGGGAGCGTGGCTTTAAAGAATGGCAGTCATTATTGCCCGAAGAAGATTCATGGCAGATTAAGATCGAAAAAAAAGAGAAGAAAAGACTTGACAAGTGATATAGTATCACCTATATTAGCGGTGTCATGAAAAAAGAACGATCACTTAAAAACGTAAACGAGAAAGATTACTTGACCGTAGAGGAGGCCGCCGGAGTGCTGGGTGTAAAGTCCAACGCAATCCGCAACTACCTCTACTTGGGGAAGTTCACAACCCATAAGTTCAAAACCCTGACTCTTCTGGATGCCAATGAAGTGGAGGGATGGAAAGATCGGAGACGAGGTTGACTATTTTTTTGCACTCTAAGGTGATACTCTATCACTTAACATATCAAACAAAAAGCCTGCAAGTGCTGATAACACTCACAGGCTCGAATCATCCCACAACCCCGAAGGGCTCTGGTCTGACTGCACAGACAATATACGCCTCTTTCGGGATAAACTCAAAGGAGGCGTTATGCCTAACTACCTTCCCCTTCACCGTAAGATTCAAGTGCTCAACGCCCTTGTTGAGGGTTCCTCAATTCGTAGTATTTCCAGAATGACAGGAGTACAGAAAAATACGATCACAACACTTCTCTGTGAAGTAGGAGAAAAAGCACAAGAGATTTTAGACAGAGAAATCGTGAACGTAAAAGCCTCTTTTATCCAGTGCGATGAAATATGGTGCTACGTTGCAAAGAAGCAAAAGAACTGCACAGGAATTGAGAAGCTTGCGGGATTGGTGGGAGATCAATACGTATTCGTTGCGATGGATTCAGACTCAAAGCTTGTTATTTCCTATCGTGTCGGGAAACGATCACAAGAGAAAGCAAAAGAGATAAATGAGGGATTTAGCCTTTCGGGTTTCCGATAGATTCCAATTAAGCACGGATGCATTTACTGGTTATTTCGACGCTGTAGATTCAGTATTTGGGAGTGATATTGATTACGGGACAATTCACAAGAATTACGCAGATGACATATACGGGCAAAAACGGTACAGTCCCCCGAATGTAGTAAGCATATCAATGGCGGTTAGGTCGGGCTATCCGCAACGCAGACGGATTAGCACCTCTCACGTTGAAAGACAAAACCTCACAATGAGAATGAACATGAGGAGGTTGACGAGGCTCACAAACGCCTTTAGCAAAAAGCTTACTAATCTCCAAATGGCAATAGCTTTACATTTTTACCATTACAATTTTTGCCGAATTCATCAAACTTTGCGGGTTACGCCTGCCATTGAGGCAAAAATTACAAATTGCGTTTGGGGTTGGGGTGAATTGCTCGGATTGAAAATCACACAAAGGCGGGTAGCATGAAAACTCATTTGCGATTGACGTATGAATGTCCCATATTTCCTTATACGAAAATGGATGGGGGTGCATTATGCTTGATAAAGAATTCAAATACTTTAAAGATCACCAGGAAGAACTCACCAAGAAGTACGACAATCGCGT